>Ga0315274_10000014_pt1 | contig 342724 bp, 302 predicted proteins | sample YL17G02_20_MG_FD_203700 | JGI IMG/M metagenome (GOLD analysis project Ga0315274, IMG submission 203700) | Sediment microbial communities from Yellowstone Lake, YNP, Wyoming, USA - YL17G02_20 | ecosystem: Environmental > Aquatic > Freshwater > Lake > Sediment | place: USA: Wyoming | collected... | reverse complement strand
TCTTCTAATTTTTCGGTAGAGAGCTTGTGTGGCCCTCTGAAAAAAAACTGCCCTTCCGGCAAAGCCTCTGCTGCACTTAATTTGTTGGCAACCGGCAAATCCTGGGAATTTATCAGGTACGTAAGAATACAAAGCTCCTCGGCAAACTCCGCATCTGAATCCCGGCAGGGATGCCTTACGGCAGAACGCTCTGCAAACAGCACCTTTTTCTCCGGGAGATTAACTATATATTCGCTGTTCAGCAGTGTTATAATGTAACGCTCCGGATTGGGTAAATATCGACACTTCGCCCGTTGAGCGGTTTTTTGCCCGTCAAGTTCGAGAAGTTGCTGCCAAAGACCATCGTTTGCCATTTCGCTGTGTACCTCGTCCCATTTGTGGCGGCTAACAATCAAATCGCCAAAAACTTCATAATATCGAACGTAATTTATTTATGCAATAAATCTCCCTGCCTCTCGGCCTTCCTCTAAAACCCAAATATGCCAAAAGACGGCAAAAAAATACTATGCAATTGCCTAAAATATCGAATATAATTTACTTTTTTATTTTACCTGTTGACGTCGTTGTTAAAACAGGAGGTAAAGAACTATTCAAAGCAAAAGGCGTACTTATAAATAAGTGAGATAGCCTTTTTGCAGGGATTTGAATTTTTTCGCCCTAAATCAGGTAAGAGGTGGTTTTTATTTTAATTATTTCGGAGAAAAAATGGATAAAGCCATTGTGGTAAATATCGAAAAGTGCCTGGCATGTAAAAGCTGTGAGATAGCCTGTGCCCTGGTGCATTCGAAGTCGAAAGTGCTTGAAGAGGCCGTGGCCGAATCACCAAGGCCCCAGCGGATGGTTACCGTAGAGCCGGCCGACGAATTTGCTGTGCCAATCCAGTGCAGACACTGCGAGGCACCGCCCTGTGTCGAGATTTGCCCAACCGGAGCTATCCAGCGACAAAATGAACAAAGTCCCGTTACGGTTGACCAGGATTTGTGTATCGGATGCAAGTTATGTATGCTCATTTGTCCTTTTGGGGTGCTGCAAATCAGCCCGGAGGGACGAGCCATTATTAAATGTGATATGTGTTGGCAGCGCTTGGAGAATGGGCAGGAACCGGCCTGTGTTGAGGCCTGCCCGACAAAAGCAATGAAGCTCGTCTCGCTCAAGGAAGTTACAAAGCCAAAACGCACAGCGGCGTCAAAACAGCTCGCCAAAGAAATCAAAAAGAAAAGTAAAAGCGAGGAAAAATAGCAGGTGAAAAGAATAGTTGTCATTGGTGGCAGTGCTGCAGGGATGATGGCTGCGATATCCGCTGCTAAGCGGGACCCAGCCGCTGAGGTAACGGTGGTAACCCAGGACCGCACACCTTACCGCAGACCTGCCATACCTGCACTTATCGCAGGTTACATAACAGCCCCGGCAGGGGCAAAAATCTTCTCTCCTGAAACGTTGGCTCAATACAATGTTAAACTGATTTGTCCCGCTGAAGCCACAAATATCGACCCAAAAAGCAAAGTCATTTCCATTTTATCCGACGGCCAAAAAGAGAAACTGCCTTATGATGCAGTGGTCCTCGCTGCCGGAGCTTCTCCGCTGATACCCAAAATTCCCGGCTCTGGTAAAAAAGGCGTTTGCACCTTTACCTCCTACGAAGCAGCCGCTGAAATTGTAGAGGCGGCGAAAAGTACAGGCTCTGCCGTGGTGATTGGAGCAGGCTTTATCGCTCTGGAAATTGCCGAGGCCCTGATGCATAAAGGCCTGGATGTTTATTTCAACGTCCGTTCAAGGATTCTTAGAAAGCTGCTTGAGCCGGAGGTTTCAGAGTTTCTCACCAAAAAGTTTGAGCGGCAGGGGTTAAAAATGCTCACCGGTGAGGAAATCTCCGAAATCGGCGGAGCCGACCGCGTTGAATATGTTCTCCACAAGGGCAGCAAAGTTACTGCCAATCTTGTAGTGGTAGGCACGGGTGTAAAACCGAGCGTCGCTCTCGCCGAGAAATGTGGTATCGAGCTGGGCCCAACCGGCGCAATCAAAGTCGATAACTACCTCCAAACCTCGGTCAGAGATATCTACGCCGCAGGAGATTGCGCCGAGAGTCCTGATTTGGGTACGGGCAGATTCATCTATTCCCCGGTAGGAAGTATCGGAGCCTCTGCGGGAAAAATAGCTGGTAGAAATGCAGCCGGGGCAGAGGAAAAGACCGAAGGATTCCTACGTGCCCAGGCTGACCAGATTCTTGGATTACAGATTTTCAGCATCGGACACAGCACCACCAGTGCTAAGGAGCTCGGTTTGAAGGTCAGGGTGTATGATTTAAGCGTTCCTCAATCGGCGATGAAAAGCAGAGGAGCAGGTTCGTTTGAGGTGGCGAAAATTCTAACTGACCCATCCGACAGAGTTGTCGGTGCTCAGCTTGTAGCAAAAAAGCACGGCTCGCAGTTCGCCTGGCAGTTATACAAAGCAGTGCTCCAGGCGGAAGACAGAAGAGAATTTTTACAGCGGTTTAATTCGCCTCGAACGAGACTGGCCGAGGCGCTGGTGCATGTACTAAAGTCGACCATCAGAGTTGATAGCGTGGGTGAAGATAAGGCGTTAACACTTGCTGACGCACCCGCCGAATAAAATATGAACTTGTCAAGTGAGGAATTGTTATGGATCCGAAAAAACGTAGCAGCGACAAGGCAGCACAGGAAATGATAGACCTTATGGCAGAAGCTGGGCTGGAAAATGCCTGGGATAGGCTCCAGGCCCAATTGCCCCAGTGTGGCTTCGGAAGGCTCGGAATCTGTTGCCGAATATGCACAATGGGGCCGTGCAGAATCGACCCCTTCGAAGACGGGCCGAAAGCCGGCGTTTGCGGCGCAGACGTCGATACCATTGTTGCACGCAATTTTCTCAGGGCTGTAGCAGCAGGGACAAGTGCCCACAGTGACCACGGCCGGGCAGTGGCGACGGTGTTCCTCGCCGCGGCTAAGGGCGAAGCACCCGACTACCACATAAAGGACCCTGTGAAACTGCGTAAACTCGCCCAGGAATTGGGAGTCCAGACCAAAGACCACACGGATAACGAAATTGCTCTCGAGGTTGGCCAAATCGCTCTCAATGAATTTGGCAAGGACCACGGAACTCAGCTGATGGTTAACAGGGCACCCAAGCCAAGGCAGGAAATCTGGAAAAAACTGGACATCACCCCACGGGCTATCGACCGTGAGGTCGTCGAGGCCCTGCACCGAAGCACTATGGGCGTCGACCAGGATTATAAGAGCCTGATTATGCACGCCTCGAGGACTGCCCTCGCCGATGGCTGGGGCGGCTCGATGCTCGCTACTGAACTACAGGATATTCTTTTTGGAACACCATTCCCGGGCAGGGGAGAGATTAATCTCGGCGTCTTGAAAACCGACGAGGTCAACATCATCGTCCACGGTCACGAACCCATTCTCTCGGAAATGATAGTGGCCGCCGCTCAGGATGAAAAACTCCTCGAAAAAGCAAAAAAGGCCGGCGCAAAAGGAATCAACGTTGCCGGAATTTGCTGCACTGCTAATGAGCTACTCGTTCGCCATGGTGTCCCCATCGCAGGAAATTTCCTCTGCCAAGAGCTTGCTATTGCCACCGGCGCCGTCGATATGATGGCCGTCGATGTCCAATGCGTAATGCAGGGACTGGCTCAGATAGCTTCTTGTTTCCATACAAAATTGATTACTACCGCTGATAAGGCCAGAATCCCCGGCGTCGAGCATGTGCCTATGCAGGACAATACCGCTTTGAAAACTGCAAAAGAGCTGGTCTCCCGCGCCATTGAAAACTATAAAAATCGCGGCAAGGTCCACATACCCTCGGAAAAAGAATCGGCTGTCATAGGATTCAGCCACGAAGCTATCAACTATATGCTCGGCGGAAAATTCAGGGCAAGTTACAGACCTTTGAACGACAATATCATTAACGGAAAGATTCGCGGTATCGGGGCAATTGTCGGCTGTACTAACCCAAAAATCCTGATGGACTATACCCACACAAACCTGGCGCTGGAGCTGATTAAAAATGATGTTTTGGTGGTAACTACCGGCTGTGCCACTATTGCCTGCGGAAAGAAGGCCCTGTTAAATCCTAAGGAAGCGCTGGATCTGGCCGGGCCTGGATTGAGAGAAGTCTGCGAAACTGTTGGAATCCCGCCCATACTGGCCTGCGGCAGCTGTGTGGACAACAGCAGGTTGCTCGTCGCCTGCTCTGCTATTGTCAAAGAAGGCGGCCTTGGCGAAGACTTGGCCGATTTACCCGTCGCGGGCGCCTGTCTGGAATCCATCACTGAAAAAGCCTTTGCTATCGGACAATATTTCGTCGCCAGCGGCATCTTAGTCGTCTTTGCAAAAGAGCTATTCCCCTTTGTCGGAAGTGAGAATGTCAAAAATTATCTGTTCCAGGGAATAGAAAAAGACCTCGGCGGAAAATGGGCTACGGAGTCCGACCCCGTCAAGGCGGCGCAGATGATGATTGAGCATATTGAATCCAAACGCGATGCTCTCGGAATAAACGTGAAAAAAGAACGCAAACTTTACGATATGGAAGAACGCCGGGCATTAGCGGTATAAGAAAAGGAGAAACCTAAAAAGGAGGTTTATAAATGTCAAAAATCATAGCTTCAGCAGCGATACGCGGTGCTCATAAAATTGTCAACCAGGCTGAGCAGTCCCTGGCAAAAGCTATTAAGCAAAAAGGCAGAGACTGCAAAGTTGAGTTTCCAAACACCGGTTATTATATGCCGATTATCTATTCAATGACCGGCCGGGCTGTGGAAAAATTAGCCGATTTTGAAATTGTGTTGGCCGAGGAGATAAAACCTCTGCTGCCGCAGCCTGTCGATGACAATTTGTGGCTGCCATATCTCGGCCCTACACTGGATGCCGGCATGGCAACCCTTTTCGCAGAAGAGATTATTGAAGCATGTAAATATCTAATCGGCCCTAACCCCGTGGACGACATTTGGCTCGGAGCAGCCGATGACATAATCCTCCGCGAACGCGGTATCCAGTTCGTTGACGGTTCTGCCCCCGGTTTTGCTGCTATTGTCGGCGCAGCGCCTGACGTGGAAACAGCAGTTACAATCGCCAGAAAATGCCAGGAAAGAAGTCTGTATGTTTTTATGGCCGGTCATAATAACGGCACCACTTTTGCCGAGCAGTTAGTCGAAGGCGGTGTGGATTTGGGCTGGGATACGCGGCTCGTACCCTTTGGTCGCGAAATCACGGCGGCAATTTATGCGCTGGGCTTCGCCAGTCGGGCAGCGCTTAGTTTCGGCGGCGTTCAGGCAGGCGATTTTACACGAAACCTGCTCTACAACAAAAACAGGGTCTTTGCGTTTGTCCTGGCGTTGGGCAAAGTTACCGACGAATGGTACGCCACCGCCGCAGGCGCCATCAATTACGGATTCCCCGTGATTGCCGATTCGGACATCCCCCAGATTCTCCCCACGGGTGTATGCACTTATGAGCACGTTGTGTCCAACATCCCTTATGACAAAATAGTGGAAAAAGCCATCGAAGTCAGAGGTTTGAAGATAAAAGTCTCGGAAGTGCCTATCCCCGTCCCTTACAGCCCCGCCTTTGAGGGCGAACGCATTCGTAAAGAAGATATGCACGTCGAATTTGGCGGCCAAAAAACACCTGCTCTTGAATGGCTTCGAATGCTCGATGTTAGTGAGGTCGAAGATGGCAGGATAACGGTTAAAGGCCCGGATATTGACTCCGTTGAAGCACCGGGAAAAATGCCGCTGGCAGTTGTGGTTGAAGTGGCGGGAAGAAAAATGCAGACCGATTTTGAACCTGTCCTCGAACGCCAGATTCATTCCTTTATGAACGAGGCTCAGGGACTGTGGCATATGGGCCAGCGAGACACAATATGGATGAGAATCAGCAAAAACGCCGCAAAAGCGGGCTTCCGACTCGAGCATATCGGCAAGATACTTCACGCAATGTTTCATGAGCAATATTCAAACGTCCTTGACAAAGTGCAGGTTAAAATCTTCAGCGAAGAAAAGGATGTTCTAAAGCTGCAAGAGCAGGCGGCCAAGGTTTTCGCAGAGCGCGATGCGCGACTGGCTGGTATGGTGGATGAAGACATAGATACTTTTTACTCCTGCACTCTCTGCCAGAGTTTTGCTCCGAACCATTTATGCGTAATTTCACCGGAGCGCCCGGGGTTATGTGGCGCTTACAGTTGGCTCGACTGCCGGGCCGCGTGTGAGATTAACCCCGCCGGCGCCAATAAGCCCATCTCTAAGGGTAAGTGCATCGAGCCGACCATCGGACAGTGGGACAAAATCAACGCTTTTGTTCTAAAGACCTGTGGCGGTAACGTCACGCGAATGAGCCAGTACAGTATGATTACCGACCCGATGACATCCTGCGGCTGCTTCGAGTGTATCACTGCCGTCCTGCCTTCAACAGGCGGAATAATGATTGTCAACCGAGAGTTTGCAGGGATGACTCCCTGTGGAATGAAGTTCTCAACCCTCGCCGGCACCGTAGGCGGCGGCAACCAAACCCCCGGATTCATCGGACACTCAAAGCACTACATCTGCTCAAAGAAGTTCATTGCCGCAGAGGGCGGAATTCGGCGGATTGTTTGGATGCCTACGATGCTCAAAAATGAAATCAAGGATAATCTCCTCAAAAGAGCCGATGAGATGGGACTCGGCGGAGAAGAATTTCTTGCCAAGATTGCCGACGAAACTACAGCTACGACGGAAGAAAAGGTTTTAGAATTCATTACCAGGAACAACCATCCTGTGGCAGCTCTGAAACCGATGTTCTAAAGAAAATTTGAACTACAAAGAAGGGGTGAACATTATGGCTCTAACTGGTCTGGAGATTTTTAAGCTCCTGCCAAAAACTAACTGCAAAAAGTGCGGTATGCCTACTTGTCTGGCCTTTGCTATGCAGCTCGCTCAAAAGCGGGTCAAATTAGATGATTGTCTAGACGTTTCTGAAGAGGCAAAGAAAACCCTCGCTGCCGCCGCGGCGCCGCCGATGCGAAAAGTCCTGTTCGGCAGCCCGGACCACCAGGTGCAGATTGGCCAGGAGACCGTGATGTTCCGACACGAAGAGAAATTTTACAGCCCTACGGTTCTGGCCGCCACCGTTTCGGACAAACTCACCGGCCATGACTTAAAGAAACGCATCGAGGCCGTAAATGCACTGCAGTTTGAGCGGGTCGGAACTAAGATCGGAGCACGGGCCATAGCGGTTGTTAACGACAGCGGACAAGCCTCCGCCTTCGCCGCCGCCGCAGAAACAGTCGCTCAGTCCAGCAATCTCGCTCTAATCCTTGTTTCAGATTCCCCTCAGGCAATGGCCGCAGCGGTCGCCAAAACCGCAAAACTTGTCCCTCTGATTGCACACGCTGCGTCCGATACCGCCGAAGCAATGGCGAAAATCGCTAAAGATAACAACTGTCCCCTCGTCGCAAAAGCCGAATCAATCGAGAACCTTTCCGACCTTACCGAAAAAATTAAATCGCAGGGAGTTGAAGATATTGTACTTAATCTGCAGACTGAAAGCCTGAGGGACAAGTTGTATAACCTCTCAAGGATGCGGGTCCTGTCGCTCAAAAAGGTCTTCCGGCCGCTGGGCTATCCGACCATTTCCTTTGTTGCTGATGGCGACCCGGACCGCCAGGCTGCCGTCGCCACGAGTCTGATTTGCAAGTATTCAGGTGTCGTCGTGCTTGATACCGTCGAGCCGTATGTGTTTCTGCCTCTGTTGACGGCGGTAATGAATATATTTACCGACCCCCAGAAACCTGTCCAGGTGGAGCCGAAAGTCTATCCTATCGGCGAACCAGATGAAAATGCCCCCCTGATGTTCACTACAAACTTCTCTCTGACTTATTATACCGTCGAATCCGATGTCGAGGCCAGCAGGGTGCCCAGTTTCATCCTTGTCGTAGATACCGAAGGCACTTCTGTTTTGACCGCTTATTCGGGTGATAAGCTCAATGAAAAAATAGTAGCCGATGCTATGGCCAAAAATAACGTAGAAAGCCTTGTTAAACACCGTAAGCTGATAATCCCCGGTTACGTGGCGGTAATGAGCGGCAAACTTGAGGAAGCTACCGGCTGGGAAATTATGGTAGGCCCAAGAGAGTGTTCGATGCTGCCCAAATATCTCAGGGAAGTCTGGAAATAAATGGAAGAAGGCAGAAAGAAAAAATGTCTGGTCCATTTTGAGCCAAGCGGGCTGAAAATAGAAGTCCCGCCGGGAACAGTTCTGCTTGAGGCGGCTCGTAAAGCCGGCATCTATTTAAGCAGCATCTGCGGCGGAGACGGCTATTGCGGAAAATGCAAAGTAACAATCGACCAAGGACAATTTCAAAGCAGGCCTACCACTCTGCTTACCCCGGATGAAATCCGCGAAAGCATCGTTCTTGCCTGCCAGACAAAAGTCCTTTCAGATATGACTATAACGGTTCCAAAGTCGCACGCTCTGCAGACTTCTCAAATACTAATGGACACCGACGCCCACAGATTTAGCACCCTTGCCGGCGAGGTGGCAGGCGTGTTTAAGTTTGACCCGCTGGTCCGCAAACTTTGCCTTCAGATGTCCCCGCCAACAGTGCATGACCATACCGCCGACCACGAGCGACTCTATGTGGCGATACGAGAGCAGATCGACGCCCCTATAATGCAGACCGGATTTCGCATTCTCCAAACCCTTTCAAAGTCGCTTGTTGAGGCAAATTACAAGGTTGCGGTAACAATAGGCCGGCGTGGCGGAACCACCGAGGTTATCGAGGTCGAGCCGGGAAAACGCTGTAAGATAAATTTTGCAGTGGCCGTTGACCTCGGCACCACCACCGTCGTAGCACATCTAATCGATTTGACAACTGCAACTACAATAGATACCGAAGCCACATATAACAGCCAGATAAATTTCGGCGAAGACTATATTCGCAGAATCATCTACGCCGAAGAAAATAATGCCTTTGACGAAATGCAAAATCGTATCGTCCACGATGTAAATGACCTCATCGCAACGCTGGCGGCAAGGCAGAGAATCGATTTGCAGGATATAACTGCGCTTGTCTGTGCCGGAAACACTGCAATGGTCCATTTCCTGCTCAATCTCGACCCGACGCGAATACGTAGAGAGCCATATACTGCCTCGGTCAGCTTTGTCCCCCCAATCCGAGCTGCAGAAGCCGGCATCCAGATAAACAAACGCGGCTTGTTATATTGCCTGCCGAGCGTGGCCGCTTATGTCGGCAGTGACATAGTGGCGGGCGTGCTAACTACGAGAATTTATACCAAAAAAGCCATCTCGCTTTTTGTTGATATCGGAACAAACGGCGAGGTCGTTCTCGGCAATCGAGACTGGCTGGTTTGCGCCTCAAGTTCAGCCGGTCCTGCCTTTGAAGGAAGTGGAGTCAGGCACGGTATGAGGGCCGGAGCCGGTGCTATTGAAAAACTCAACTTCCTCCCTGATGGTTCTATCGAGTTTAAAACAATTGGCAATACCCATCCCTCCGGCTTATGCGGCTCAGGGCTCCTGGACACACTCGCCGAATTGTTTGTAAATGGCATCATAGACCGGACCGGACGATTTAAACCCAATGGCGACGAAAGACTGACGGAAGGCGACGAGGGACCGCAGTTTCAGTTGGTCCCACCCACTAACGAACATCCGGAAATCGTGATAACACAGCCTGACATTAACAATCTCGTGCGTTCCAAGGCCGGGGTCTTTGCCGCTATTCAAGTCCTTATGGAAGCGACCCAAACGAAGTTGAAGGACTTGGATGCAATTTATTTAGCTGGCGGGTTCGGAAACTTTCTCAACGTTCGACAGGCCGTTACTATCGGAATGCTGCCCGATGTCCCTATCGAGAAGATTCAGTTTGTCGGAAACACGTCAATCGCAGGTGCAAAAACGGTTTTGCTGAGCCGAAAGGCTCTCGATACCGCTGAAAAAATCGCCAAAAGTATGACGTATTTCGATTTGATGAGCCATCCGGGGTATATGGATGAATTTATTAAGGCGGGTTTCCTGCCGCATACGGATTTGTCCCTCTTCCCTTCGGTAAAACTTCTGGCAGAAAAAATTTGGTAAAAAATAAAATAAGGAAAGCAACGTGACAACAGCCATCGCTATAAGTGGAAAAGGCGGCTCAGGCAAAACAACCCTCGCTGCTATGATTATCAGGCTTCTGCTGCACCGGCAGAACAAAGCGGTTCTCGCCGTGGATGCCGACCCTAATTCTTGCCTTGGCCTGACAATGGGAGTCCAGCCGCTCGGCACTATTGCCGAAATTCGCGAACAGGCCCGCTCGAAATCACCGACCAGCTCAGGTATGAGTCGCGTGCAGTCATTCGAATACGGCATCCAGCAGGCAATTACCGAAGCCGATGGTTTTGATTTGCTTACTATGGGTCGGCCGGAAGGGCCCGATTGCTACTGTGCAGCGAATAATTTGCTGCGGCAGTTTCTCGACAAATTAAGCTCTGCCTACGACTTTGTGGTGATAGACAACGAAGCCGGAATGGAGCACCTCTCCCGACGAACCACTAATAATGTTGACTTTCTCTGCATCGTGGCCGAACCTACTCCGCTCGGAGCCGTTACCGCAAAAAGAATTTTTGACCTTGCTGAGCAATTGCCGATATCTGTAAAAAAAATCGGCGTTGTATGGAACGAGAATCGTGGCTCGTTTCCAGCCACGAGTATCGAGCATCGAGCATCGAGCATCGAGCTCGAAACCTTCGGCTGCATCCCCTTCGATGAATCTGTGTTTAATGCTTCTATGCAAGGTAAGACTATCTTCGACCTTGAAGAAAATAGTCCCGCGTTTTCGGCGGTGCAAAAAATACTCGAACATATTTTAGCCTTGAGTTAACCACTAACTATTTTGGAGAATCATAAATGCCCGTTCCTGAAGTTGTAGAAAGTTTTACCAGCGAAGTTTCCCGAGTTACACTCGGCGTAACCAAAGACAAAGGCGGCACTCGCACCTCAACGATAACTGTAGGCGGAGCGCGTAATGTCCTCTATGGCGGCTCTGTGGAAGATGCCGGCGAAAAACCCGTCATTGCTATGGATGTCATAGACACCAGGCCGCAAGATTGGCCCGATATCCTCACCGAGCCATATAAAGATGTCCTTGACAGCCCCGGCGACTGGGCCAAAAAGTGCATAAACGAATTCGGCGCCGACTTAATCTGTATCAAGTTTGACGGTATTCATCCCGACAAAGCTAACAAGGATTCCGCCAGTGCCGTTAAGGTCACCGAACAAGTCCTCAAAGCCGTAGGTGTGCCTCTTGTGCTCTGGGGCTGTGGCAACAATGAAAAGGATAATCAGGTTATGCCCAAAGTAAGCGAAGCTGCAAAAGGCCAGAATTGTCTCTTAGGTGCTGCTGAAGAGGACAACTACAAGGCCATAACCGCCGTCGCTCTTGCTGACGGACACAATCTTATTACCGCAGCACCGCTGGATATCAACATCGCCAAACAGGTCAATATCCTCGTTTCTGATATGGGCTTTCCGCTCGAAAAGATTGTAACTTTTCAGGCCACAGGCGCATTGGGTTATGGAATAGAGTATTCCTACTCGATTCAAGAACGTCAGCGCCTCGCCGCCCTCGCGGGCGATAAGATGATGGCTATGCCGATGATTTGCGATGTCGGTTATGAAACCTGGCGGGCTAAAGAAGCAAAACTCGCCGATGCCCCCGGTTGGGGAGACGTCAAAGACCGAGGGCCGATGTGGGAAGCTGCCACCGCAATCTGCATGCTGCAGGCCGGCGCCGACATAATTCGGATGCGCCATCCGCGGGCCGTCGCCATCGTCAAAAACTTCATCAATCAAATTTGGCAACTCGTCTCAGCGTAGGCCGAGCCGTAGCCGGATAGGAGACAGTTATGATACTGATTGCAGAACGAATTAACGGAATGTTCAGTGATGTCAGGCAGGCCGTCGCAGAGAAAAATAAAAAAATCATTCAGGACCTCGCCAAAAAACAAACCGACGCTGGCGCCAGTTACCTCGATGTTAATGTCGGCACCGCCGCCGCCGACCAGCAGGCGGCTATGCAGTGGCTGGTTGAAACAATCCAGCAAACCTGCTCTACCCCATTGTGCCTCGATTCGCAAAAACCCGCTGTCATTGCCGCAGGACTAAAGGTGGCAAATACCGGCCCCGGCATCCTCTTGAATTCTTCGCCGTTGAATAGGAAAACCGATGAAGAAATTCTCGATAAATACATCGAAATGGCCAAAAACGCCGGGCCAAAGGCAGGCATCATCGCACTCGCTATGGACAAAAACGGCGTACCTCAGGACACCGACACTCGTGTCGCAATAGCAGCGGAAATCGTATCAAAGGCAATCGAAGTTGGCTTTGACACACAACGGCTGTTCATCGACCCTATCGTTCTGCCCGTTAAAGTCCCCAATGCCCAGACCCAGCCGGCAAATGTCTTCGCCGCTATGGACCAGATAAGAATTCTTGCAGAACCTCCCCCGCATATTACCGTAGGGCTTTCAAACATCTCGCAGGGGGCGGCGGAGAGGAGCCTGATAAATTCCGTATTTCTCGCTATGGCCGTCTCCCACGGCCTGAACTCCGCCATCGCCGACGTCTTCGACGAAAAACTTATGAACGTCCTGGCTACAGCGGAGATGCTGATGAACAAGCAGATTTATTCAGATTCTTTCTTAAAGGCCTACACCTCAATGAATAAATAAAAAGCCAAACCATCATTCAATAGTAGGGTGAGGTCTCTACCCCACCATTTTTCTATGATTGCTACGCCTTCACAATCCAGCCCCAATGCAAAACCGTTTTTACCGGTTCGCCGTTTGTATGCCCTTTTAGCTCCCCGCGCCTATAGCGTTATTATGTTCGCTGCCTTATTTTGCACCCTCGCGGTAAAGTTCTTTCACGCCTGGCGTATCGACCTGCTCGACGAATACCTTAGCTGGATATTCGCCGACATCTCTGTCCTGTTGGGTATCGAAGTTATCCTGGCCCTGTTCTGTTTTCGCTGGCCTCACAGATGGGTCATCCGCACAGCTTGCATTTGTGCCGCTGTTGTATGCACCTGGTCGGTTATGAGTGCCGGCTGGCTGATAAGAACTGGAACGCAGCTTTTACCCGCCGTTCTTTTGCCGTTATTCCGCGACCCGATAAACGCACTATGTATTATCGGCGTCGATCTCGCAAAATCGCCGACCGCTGCCGTAATCCTCCTCGGCCCAAGCGCTGTTGCTCTTGCCTTTTTCTTTTCCGTTTTAGCAAAACCGCTGCCGCCCCATTACAACCAAAAACGCTTCGCAGGTAGAATTGCTGTTTCTGTTCTCCTTGTCCTTATCGCCGTCCTCGCTCGCGACACACTCGCCGACCGGGGCTCTCCACAGATTGTCTCCGAAGGCCTGCGTTACAATTGTCAGTTAAGGGCTGTAACGTCTTTGCTTTCCTCTGATTCCGCCCTGCTGGAAAAAACCAATTTAGCCAACGCCAAACGAAAAATACCTGCTTTTGACGACATACAAATTGCAATTTCGCCGAAACAGCAACGGTTAAACCACAATGTCGTTATTGTTGTCCTTGAAGGCATACAATATAGATTCACCTCGCTTTATCGTCGAGATGGCTTACGCCATAACAAACAAAGCAACCTGACGCCCTATCTCGCAGCTTTAGCAGAACAGGGCGCCGAATTCACAAACGCCCGCTCCTCACTTACACATACGACAAAGGTTCTGTTTAGCCTTCTGACAGGCCGATTCCCTTCTGTCTCGCAGGATATCGCAGAGGCTGTCCCGCTCGAAAAGCCTTATGCCTCCATCCCCACGATTCTCAAACAGAACGCCAATTTCCGGACCGCTTTCTTCCAGTCCGCAAAGGGAAACTTCGAATCCCGCCCGGGACTGGTCCACAATCTCGGCTTTGACAAGTTCTGGGCCAGAGACGATTTGAATGACACTGACGCCTTTCTCGGCTATCTGGCCTGTGATGAGTTCGCTATGTTACAACCGATAATCGATTGGATAAAATCTGACGACAGACCTTTCTTCCTGACGCTTATGCTCTCGGTTACCCACGACCCTTACGAGGTCCCACAGTGGTTTGCCACCCCAGCCAAAGAGCCGCTCGCCAGATATCAGCAGGCTATTCTCTACACAGACAAATTCTTGGCTGCACTCGACGTCGAGCTTGCAAAGCTCAATCTCACTGACAAGACTATTCTTTGTGTAATTGGAGACCACGGCGAAGCATTTGGCGAGCACGGTCTGCTCGGTCACGAGAGAATTGCTTTTGATGAGACCCTCCGCATCCCATTTTGTTTGCGGGCCCCTTTTTTGATTCAGCCGAAAACCACCGTAACTTGCCCCGTCAGCTCTGTTGACTTGGCCCCGACAGTGCTGGCCCTGTTTGGTTTCGATACAGAAGCCGCCGGCTTTGACGGCGTTAATGCTCTCGGGCCGATACCCGATGACCGCAAAGTATATTTCTCCGGCTGGCTCAGCCAGAGCCCTGCCGGGTTTGTAAAAGCAAATCGAAAGTTCATATACTATCCGGCGAACAAAATGGTCTCCGTCTATGATTTGAGCGCAGACCCGTTTGAATTGTCCCAGGCAGAGCTGCCCGACCAGCAGGGACGCGAAATTGCCGATTGTCTTGTCGCCTGGCGAGAAGGTACTATTTTTCTGCTCGACCACCAGCGAGTCGGGAAAAAGACCCTTTTCGACACCTGGCTTTGCCGCTGGAACAACCGCATTGCCTCTGTCAAACATCGCCCCAGCCTGTCCCGAGCAAAGTCGAGGGAATTGAAAAACTAACCCTTAGCGTCGAGCATTCGCCTTTTGCCGTCCGTCTTCTGTTCTCCGTTATCCGCCTTCTGTCCTCCGCCCTCTGTTTTCCGTCGTCTGTCCTCCGTCGTCTGTCTTCCGTCGTCCGTAGACGGTGAGCGAAGTCGAACCACTGTCCATTTTGCTCAATGATATGTTGTTTTTTGTAAACATCCGCCCCCGCCGTTTTGCTTCACAAAACGGAGCAACGGAGGTTCCTGTCGTCTAAGGTTTTATCGTCAAGATGACTTACGCCACGAAGCTCCTATATGTAAAAATGGATTAGCCCGGCAAAGTTGGCGTTGAGAAAAAACAACACGCCGTCGAATTTCGACAAGTGGCGGGCAAAGTCGAACCACACTTCTTTGTTTTGTTGCACAGAACATATATACAGATGTAACTGCTTATCTTGCAAATTGTTAAATGAAACCGCTCCGTTCTTTGCCTTAGGTGGCGAGCAAAATCGAACCATTATTTTTTGTTGTTGGCATATTCTTTGCAGGTAATCTTACTTACTTAAGAAAATGATATTGGGCGGGGCCCTCATAACCCAATATAAAACAAAGGAGGAGGCAGAACCCGCCCGATTTCAGAAATTTTCAGAATCGGTTTCACAGAAAACTCACCGGTTCTGTTGAATACTGCGGGGTCGTTCCGGAGGAGGACGACTCCGTTTCTCTTTATGGTGAGCGCAGTCGAACCATTTTTATGGTGAGGGACCCCGCTTTGCGGGAACCCTTGAGCACAGTCGAACCAAGTCGAACGGATTTGTGGTTAATTTTCCCTTGTATTTTTTGTGCCTTCCCGCAACCCGCAACAAGTTTTACCCTGAGCTTGCCAAAGGACCGCAATCCCCGTCAAATAAAAAAATCCGCCCTCCGGCAGCACTTCGCAGCCCGCGACAAAAAATCCCCACAAAAAAACCCCGCGGCGAATCCTTTCGCCACAGGGCTATAAAAATCTATCACCCCCAACGCCATTATTGCGATTAAAGACCCTTGTCGGATTTTTCTACAATCTTGTCTAACTTCTTAGTGCCCTTCTCGGTCTTTCGCGGTATCTTCACAGCCACACCAAGTCGGCCAAGTTCGCCGGCCACATCAGGCTGATTGGGATTAAGCTGGAAGCTGCGGCTCAAATACTCCCTCGCCATGTCCTTATTGCCCTTGCCCAAATAATAGAAGCCAATCTGCCTGTTAATCTTGGCCGAATTCGGCGCCATATAAAGCGCCTGCTGATAACACTTCAATGCATACTCATCCAGGGCTTGCTCCTGAAACGCCAGTGCAAGCTGAAGAGACGCCGCCGCCGAAATGGATGCCTGCTTTATATACTCGTCCGCCAACAGCTTTGCCTTGGCCGCATCGCCGCTCCCCGCTAACACCTTCACCCTCGCCGCCTGGGCCTGCCTGTGAACAGGATCAAAATTCAAAGCGATACCATACTGGTCCTCTGCCTGAGCCCACAGCCCATCAGCCTGATACAGCTTGCCAAGCTTGAAATGCGATTCAGCATCTTCGAATTTACTCTCGATTGCCTTCAACAACTTGACCTTTTTCTTCTCGGCTTCCGTTCTCCCAACCTCCTTAGGCGTTCTGGCCTTTCCACTGCAGCCGCCGAGTAACAACAATATGCAAACCAAAAGAGCCGGAGCAATAAATATTTGTTTCCCTGCCTGTTCTCGCCTCCATCTCATAATTTGCACCCCATATCTATCATAATATATATCTTTTATATCTTTAAATACTATGCGCTGTAATTTTGACAAGCTGGAGAATCTTTGCAAGTAAAATCTTTAATTTTTTTATAATAAAACACTACACGCAGGGTTCTGGCTACTCCCTTTTTACATCCTGATAGGCCGCCTCAACGAAATTTAATTCCTTCTCCAGCGATTGTACATCCAATTCCAAATCAGGATACTTCTTGGCTAATTTTATCAAGGTTTGAAATTCGCTTTTGGCGCTGCGCAGGATTTCAAGGACCTTTGGCTTGGGTTGCCGGTATTTAGACTGCTCGATTTTTAAATCTATTGACTTTCTTATTCTGTTTACCTGCCCCCTGGCCCTTTTCAGTTCCGCTCTGGCATCTTGGATTTCGCTATTTAGCACTACCTTGGCGTCGGCCGCATCCAATTCGCTAAGAAGCTCCTGGCGCGAGCTGATAACTTTGTCGGCAATCATACATTCGACCGCCTCTGCAGCGGTCAACGTCAGGAGCGAGCCTTTTTTGCTCCAGGTGTGCACGAGGCGCTGCTGAGGCTTTTTGTTGACGGGGTCGATAAAAAGTCGCTGGTTGGCATCAGCCACCTCAATAACTTCGGTGTTCCTGTCAACCATCGCCCTTGCCAGTAGCCCCGGCCGGTGGTTTTGCTCAGCCAGAGAAGCAAGATACGCCCGCCAGGCTGAGGCAAATTTCTCGCCCACTTCCTCTCCAAAGGCCTCCTTTAAGCTTTCCGGACGGCCGGTTTCGGAAAAGGTTATCGCCGTGGCGGCGCCTATTACAGTATTGTCAGCCATATAAATCTTATCACATGCTAATGCAACAGCAACCCCGGCCGAGAGGGCCCCTCCATACTTGCCGCCCTTGACAAAAGCAACTGTGGGACAGCCCTTAAGTTGCGTAATCGCCCCGCAAATCCGTCGGGTTAAATCGCCCCGGCCGCCCGGCGTGTCTATCTCAAACAAAATAAATAAAGGCCCTTCATTCGAGAGCTTGGCCACTTCCCGCTCCAAGGCCTGGGTTTCGATCTCAAGCCCAATCTCATCCTCGATTGTTAAAACGATTACCTCATTATTCCTGCCCAGCCGGTCAGTAGCAATCTGCCACTGCGCCAAATCGAGCCCGACCTGGCCTTTTTCCTTTGTACTGGCGATTGCTTCACCACCTCCGGCCTGGCCGGCTATGTACCCATGCAGAACTTCTCCGGTCTGGCGATGTGTAAATGTGTCTGCAAAGCAAGTTAAACTAAAGGCCAACAGCACCAGAAAGGAGACTAAAATCTTCACCTGTGATTTTTTCGCCCCGCTAACTTCCAATTTTCCCTCCATCACAAAATGGGGCCCCCTCTACCAGAGGCGGCCTAAACGTCGAGGTTTTGGACTTCGAGGGCGTGGTCGCGGATGAAATTTCGGCGCTCCTCAACATCCTCGCCCATCAGGATGCTGAAGAGCCTGTCCGCCTCACCTGCATCATCTAATTTGACACTCAACAACGTCCGGGATGCGGGGTTCATCGTCGTATCCCACAATTGCTCGGCGTTCATCTCGCCTAAACCCTTGAAGCGTTTTATCTCCATTCCCTCTCCACCAATCTGCCTTATGCCAGCGCAGATATCACCCAGCGAAGCGACGTCGTATATGTTTGCGCCGTTGATAAGCTGAAACTTTGTCGGCAGCGATTCGCCAGACACCGCCTTGGCGGGTTTTAGAAGAAAATCCTTTAAGTCCAGATTCCAGGCGTCCTTGAGTTTTTCATTTATCTCGTTGATTCGGCCCACCTCGTGAAGCTCCTCAGCAACAATTGATTCTTCGCCCCCACCCTCTGCGCCTATGTTCGTGCGCTGTTTTAGTTTGTCGAGCCGCTTTTCATACTCGGCCCTGACATAATAAATCTCCTCCTGATCACCAACGCAGATGTGGAACTGCGGAAGCTCGCTGCCGCCATAATAAGACTGCACGAAATCAGCGAAGTTAATCCCACGTCTGGCCAGAACAGCCATGTTGCGTTCGGCATCGGCGAGGGTTTTTACAAGACTGGCCAGCTGCTTGTCTGAAACTTTCTGCGTTTTTTTGCTCTTTTCACCTTTCTTACCATTCCCGATGACAAGCTCTGTGCCTTCCAGGCCGCGAGCAATCATCCGCTTATGCATCTGACTTTCGCTGAGGACGTATTCGGATTTCTTTTTGCCCTTAACCTTGATTTCATACAGTGGAGGCTGGGCGATGTAAATCATATCGTTGAGAAATAATTGCGACATCTGCCTAAAGAAAAAGGTCAGCAGCAGCGTTCGTATATGAGCGCCATCAACATCGGCATCAGTCATCAGTATTATCTTGCCGTATCTGCACTTGCTTAAATCGAACTCGTCGGCACCGATGCCGGTCCCCAGAGCACTTATAATTGTTCGGATTTCCTCATGCGCAAGCATTCTTTCCAGCCTGGCCTTTTCGACATTGAGGATTTTTCCTTTCAGAGGCAGGATTGCCTGGATATTTCTGTCTCTGCCGGCTTTTGCCGAGCCGCCTGCCGAGTCGCCTTCAACGATAAATATTTCGGTACCTGCCTTTTCCTTACTCGTACAGTCCCACAATTTGCCTGGTAGGCTGGTGCTGCTTAGCGCACCCTTGCGCCTGGTCAATTCACGCGCCTTTCTGGCGGCTTCTCTGGCCGCAGCGGCCTGAATCGCCTTGTTCAAAATCCGTCTTGCTTCAGCGGGGTGCTCCTCAAGAAAATGCCCAAGCTGCTCATTAACTACGCTCTCAACGAAACCGCTCACCTCTGGGTTGGTCAGCCGCACTTTTGTCTGAGCTTCAAAATGAGGATTAGCAAGCTTCACCGCTACAACTGCAGTTAATCCCTCGCGCAGGTCGTCACCTGTAGTAACTTGGTCGCTCTTTAGCAAGTTGTTGTTTTTGGCATAATAGTTCATCGTGCGCGTCAGAGCCGTTTTAAATCCTGAAAGATGTGTGCCGCCGTCGATGTTGCGGATGTTATTAGCGAAGACCAGCACATTTTCAGTATAGCCGTCGTTATACTGCATCCCTACTTCACAGCTCATCTTCGCTTCGGGGTCTTCCTTGGCAAAATAGATGACATCTTTATGTAAGGTCTCTTTGCCCTCGTTGAGGTGTTTAATAAAGGCCTTAACCCCATCATTAAACTTAAATACCTCCTTTTTGTTGTTTCTATCGTCTCTGAAAGTAATTTGTAAGCCGGCGTTCAAATAAGCCATCTCGCGAATTCGCTTCAAAAGCGTGTCGTATGCAAACTCTGTATCACCGAATATCTCCTCGTCGGCCTTGAAGGATATCCTTGTGCCGCGCTTGTCGGTCGGGCCAACTTCTTCCACCCGGCCTTTGGCCTTGCCCCTTGCACACTTGAAGTGATAGTGCTTTCCATCCCGATATACATCAGCTTCGAGCCACTCGCTGAGCGCATTTACCACGCTGCCCCCTACACCGTGCAGCCCGCCGGCTACTTTGTAACTGTCACTGTCAAACTTCCCACCGGCGTGTAAAGTTGTAAGCACAACCTCTAAAGCGCTTTTCTTGGCCTCTTTATGCTCTTCGACCGGTATGCCTCTGCCATTATCCTCGACCATGCAGCTGCCGTCAGCCTGGATGTGCACGACTATATTGTCGCAGAATCCGGCCAATGCTTCATCGATAGAGTTGTCCAGCACCTCATAGACCAAACGATGCAGGCCTCCGCTGCCCCGGTCGCCGATATACATATCCGGCCGCTTGCGAACTGCTTCTACTCCCCCAAGTATCTTTATATTGCTTGCGTCGTACTTGTGGTTTTTCATATCCACCCTCTGTCTGCTGCACAGAATGCTCAGCCGACAGCAAATTTAATTTCTTGTATCCGCACCTGCGGACATTGCCGGGCCAACTCTTTAAGAAGCTCGTAACTTAATAATTGCAACTCGTACATATACGACGGTGAGTCAGCAAGCACTTTTAGCCTGCTGCCGGAAATACCAGCAATTCTGCAGTGCTGACAAAGCTCGACCGGCAGCAACTGATTCCACGCCTCGGCTATCAACCCAAACCTAATCTGCTGCGGCGAAACACGGTTCTCTATAAGCCCACTTAAGACATCGCCCAAGCTGACTGTGTTGTCCGCCCGAGGCGCTGCTCGCCACTTGACAGCCTTGCGCAATTGTTCGCCTTCATCTACCATTTTTTAGCCCAGGTTAATCGGCATCAAGACATAGAGGAAATTTGCCCCGCTTTTTATCAAGCCCGGCCTGTCCGCCTGGCCCAACTCCAATTCGAACTCCGCCGTCTTAATAACCCGCAAGGCCTCTATCAAAAACTGCGGATTAAACCCAATCTCAATCGGCTCGGCCTTGTAATCAATAGGCATATCAACTTGCGCATCACCAGCCTCTGGCGTCCTGCTGGAAAACACCAGACTATTCTTTCCAATTGAAAGCTTAATCCCCCTGGACTCCCCGCTTGTCAGCAACGCCGAACGGCGTACCGCACTTAATACCGCTTCGGTTGACAGCACCAGCTTCTTGTCATAATCCTCTGGTATTATATCCTCATATTTTGGGAAATTGCCTTCGACAAGATTCGAACTTATAACTACATTTGCACAACTGAACAGTATCTGATTGTCGACAAGCTTGACCATAACAATATCCTTGTCGTTGCCACTGATTTTATCCAACAAGGTCATTGTCTTGGCTGGAACTATTACCTTTGTTTTGGTAACCTGTTCAGCCGGCGCCGAAGCCAAGCTGACTCTACAGCGAGCCAACCTCCTGCCGTCGGTGGCAACGAGGGACAACCTCTTGCCTTTAATCTCCCACAACACTCCATTAAGCGCATAGCGAGTGCTCTCTTTGGCTGTGGCAAACAAACACTGCTCGATGCCGGCCTGTAGATTGCCCAAAGCAATTTCTACGTCGGCCTGTGCATCAAAGCTTGGAACTACAGGATATTGACCCGGCTCCTGACCATAAATTGTAAAGTGGCTGTCCGCCCCTTCTATTTTGCAAGTGCCGTCCTCGGCTTGTAATAACAAAACTTCGTCTGTGCTCTCGCGCACAATAGCAGTTAACCGGTCTGCCGGGACAATAACTTCACCTGCTTCTTCTACCTGAACTTCAGAAACTAAGTAGTTAATACCAACCTCTAGGTCCGTTGCGCAGATGCGAACGCCCTTTTCGTCGGCGGCAACTTGAACACAACGGAGTATTGGTTTTGGTGTTCGGCTTGGCACCACGGATGTTAATATGCCTAAAGCATCTGCCAGAGCAGCTCTGTTAAAATTTAATCTCATAATAAACCCCTATATCAAAATGGTAAAAAGCTAAGGCTCCAAACCTCTAAATTCCCAAAACAACACTGTAGTCTACTCCCCAAAACATACACTTGCAACCCCTTTTTTAGAAAAAACCTTATCGGTTCTAAATATATAAAATTAGCACACAAGTGGTTTCTCTATTAAATTATCAGAATCCCACAACTATAAAGCACTGCTTTATAGCACAAACACAAAAAGGCTCTTTCTTAAAAGGCAGATTAATATTAATATTGCTTAATAAAATAATAGTATTAGTAGTCATATAGCCTGTGAAATTGTTATGTTTTGGATAAAGTTGATTTTTAAGGTGTTGTGTGGCAAGCTGTTAAGGGACAGAAAGTGCCCGTGTTTTTTGTGGATAACTTGTTAGATTGTTAACAGGAATGTCTGGCAGAACTAACAGCGCAGGGCTTTTGGTGGGGGTGCCCTGTTAATTATTACAGGGTGTAGTGTGGAGATTTTTCAAAAATCTTCCTTGACAATTAGTTAGTATGTATATAGTTTATATGTGAACGGTTTAAGGATTGTTAACAGCTTATATATGGCCTTGTGCTATGGGGGTGAACAGCTCCTTGCCTTTAGTTTGGGACAAGGTATATTAAGTAGTTATAGTAAACAGCCAGCAGGAGAAGTCAAGAGATATGAGCGATGGAATACAGTTGGACATGACCACATCGGGCAAGGCGGGGCAGTACCAGCCTATGCCACCGCAGGATAAGCGAAGGTTTTATATAGGCATCGATGTTGGTTCAACCAGCAGTGACATAGTCGTGCTTGATAGTGCCGGCAAGAGCATCCTCTGTGATTACCAGCGCACCAAAGGCAAGCCTATAGAAACGGTGCGATTACAACTGGATAAGGTATTTAGACAAATAAACCCTTTAGATATTACCCTTGCCGTAGCGACTGGTTCAACAGGCCGCTTTTTAGCTAAACTGTTGGATATTCCTTTTATAAATGAGGTCCCAGCCCAGGCAGCAGCTATATGCCATCTGTACCCACAACTTCAGCAGGCAACGATAATTGAGATGGGCGGACAAGACAGCAAACTAATTTTCTTATCTACCGAACAAGGCCGGGCCAGAGTGCGAGATTTCACCCTTAATACTGTTTGTGCTGCGGGGACAGGTTCGTTTCTTGACCAACAGGCTCAACGGCTGGGCATAAATATCGAGGGTGAGTTTGGCCGGCTGGCTCTGCAGAGCAAAACTGTGCCGCGAATGGCCGGGCGATGCTCGGTCTTTGCAAAAACGGATATGATTCATCTGCAGCAGCAGGCAACGCCGAACTGTGATATCATAGCGGGGTTATGTCTCGCTCTGGCCAGGAACCTGAAAGGCGACTTGGGCTGTGGCAGGGAGATAATTAAGCCAATTATATTTACCGGCGGGGTGGCGGCTAATATCGGCGTAGTCAGGGCCTTGGAAAAGGTGTTCGAATTGACGCAAGGTGAGCTTGTAGTTCCGCACGAGCATTTTTTTACCGGTGCCATTGGGGCGGTGCTTATAGCAAAGGAAAGAGCTGGAAAGCTTGCCTCTGACGGGCAAATTCGCCTTGAGAAAATCGATAACTATCTGGCACAACGAGGCTCTGCTTTAGAAGGTGCTCCCCGCCGAGGGCTGTTAGGCAGACCAAGCTTGCCGTATCCCAAGAGTCCGGTTTACGAACATTTACTCTCAAGCGCAACCGAGCCGATAGAGGCGTATCTTGGTGTTGATGTCGGCTCTATTAGTACTAAAGCCGCTGTTATTGATAACCAACACCGCCTCCTTGCCAAGCACTACTTGATGACCGCTGGAAATCCTTTGGAGGCAGTTCGACAAGCTCTTGATACTGTCGGTAAGAAGGTCTGCGGAAAAGTAAAGATTCTTGGGGCGGCCACAACCGGCTCCGGGCGATACCTTACCGGGGATTTTATTGGTGCTGATGTGGTCATAAATGAAATCACCGCCCAGGCCGCTGGCGCTGCCATTGTTAATCCGAAGGTCGATACTATTTTCGAGATTGGCGGTCAGGACAGCAAATACATTTCTCTTGAAAATGGCGTTGTTGTCGATTTCGCAATGAACCATGCCTGTGCTGCGGGGACCGGCTCATTTCTTGAAGAACAGGCTCAGCGACTCGATATATCTATTAACCGTCAATTTGAAGAGCTCGCCTTTGCTTGCCGTCAACCGATAAAGCTTGGCGAACGTTGCACCGTTTTTATGGAATCCGACCTGCTAAACTATCAGCAGCAGGGCGCCAAAACAAGCGAGCTTGTGGCCGGCTTGAGTTATTCGATAGTCGAAAATTATCTCAACCGTGTCGTTGGACGACGGAAAATCGGCGATAATATCTGCTTCCAGGGTGGAACAGCTTTTAACAAGGCGGTGTGGGCAGCTTTTGAGAAGGTCGTCAAAAAGCCTATTATGGTCCCAGACCATCACGAGGTAACAGGGGCTATTGGGGCCGCTGCTATTACGGCTGAATATATGAAAAACAGACGACGGACGACAGACGACAGACGACAGACGAAGTTTAGAGGATTCGAGAAGGTCAGCACTATCGAGTATAAAGTTGAATCGTTTACGTGCGAGCATTGCCCAAACCACTGTGAAATTAAAAAGGTTCAATTGCCTGAAGCTGAGCCGTTATACTACGGCTCGCGGTGCGACAGATACAATCTCAAGAAAAAAATTCAGAAAGCAAAGGGCCTTGGCGCTTTTGAGTACCGAAGGCGGATGTTGTTTGAATGTGCAGGCTTAGACGACAAGTCCTCGGAAAGGGGAGACGCAAAGGCTATGATAGGCATTCCTATGGCCCTGATGAATTGGCAGCTTTTGCCGTTGTTCGCTCGGTTTTTTAAGGCGATGGGGTTTGATGTAATCACCTCCGGACTGACCGATAAGCGAATAATTCGTATGGGTGTCGAATCTGTCAACGCTCAGCCTTGTTTTCCCGTAAAGGCTGCGTACGGTCATATCACCGAGCTTATTGAAAAAAAGGTTGACTACATATTTTTGCCAAGTATTGTTTCGATGACGGCAAGCTATCCTCAGAACGAGTCCAATCAGCTATGTCCGTATGTCCAGTCGCTGGTCTATCAGGCTCAAGCGGCTTTTAATAATAAGCTCGGAGGCACAAAGATACTTACTGTCCCCATTCGCTTAGGGGAGGGGCAGAGACTTTTGCAAAAGAGTTTTATCACACTTGGCGAAAAGCTAGGGATTTCCGCTTCGGTGGTGCGTAAGGCCATCAAAGAAGGGTTTTCTGCCCAGGAAAGATTTGACCGGGCGCTGTTAAACAAGGGCAAAGAGATTCTTGACCAAATCGGGCCACAGCAAAGGATATTTATCATCGTTTCACGACCATATAATGGCTGCGATGAGGGCCTGAATTTGCAATTGTCTAAGAAGCTCGACGAGCTTGGCGTCAAGGCGATACCTATGGATATGTTAGCTCTTGACCGGGCACATCTGAGCGATGAGTCACTACACCGCCGTGTTTACTGGTCGTGTGGACAGAAGATTTTGAGGGCGGCTGAGATAATCAAAAGAGACCCGCGGCTTTTTGCAATTTACCTGTCCAACTTTAGCTGTGGGCCGGATTCGTTCCTTCTGACATTTTTCAAGGACATAATGGAACAAAAACCCTGCTTGCTGCTGGAGTTTGATGAACATTCCGCAGACGCCGGGGTAATTACTCGACTCGAAGCGTTTCTTGACAGCTTGAAGCAGTATCGTCCCTTAGGGAAGGAGAAAAAGCCCCCGGTCAAAAAACCGGCGATTACAGAAGGTATCAGCCGTGAACGCAGGTTGTATATCCCATATATGGGCGATTGCTCTTACGGCGTCGCTGCCTGCTTTAGAGCCTATGGTCAGCCGGCCGAGGTTATGCCGTTAGCAGATGAAGCCACCCTTTTACAAGGCAGGGCCTTCACTTCCGGAAAGGAGTGTCTGCCTTGTGCCATTACCAGTGGCGATATGTTAAAAGTAATCAGCTCTGTTGGGTTTGACCCCGCTAAAACGGCCTTTTTTATGCCCGCTGCCTCAGGCCCCTGCAGGTTTGGAATGTATAGTTGCCTGCACCGCCTTATCTTAAAATACGCCGGCGCAGAAGGTGTCCCTGTCATCGCGCCAAACCAGGATAGCGGCTTCTACAGGGAGTTCACAAAAGGCGTCGGCTCAGCCGCGGGAAAGTTTATGAAGGATGTTTGGGTCGCTGTTGTGGGTATAGATTTGTTGCGGAAAGCTGTTTTACGCCTTCGACCTTTCGCCGCAGTTCCTCACCAGGCCCAGCAGGTGTACGAACAGTCCATCAAGCAATGGACGCAAGCTGTTGAAAACCGCCTTAGTTTCTCTCAGATGCGTCGACTTATGGAATCTATTGCAGAGGACTTTGCAGCGATAAAGCTGGATGGCAGCCCCCAAAAGCCTATGATTGGAATAGTCGGAGAAATTTATGTTCGCAGTCATCCCTTCGCTAATAGCAATATAATCGCCCGGCTTGAAGAGCTCGGGGCCGTCTGCGATTTAGCCTCGCTGGCAGAGTGGATTTATTATACGAATTTTACCAGAAGCAGAACCGCCAGACGCGGAGGCCAATTCCGGGACTGGTTCACCAATGTCTTTCAGGACTATGTGCAGCACAGGATTGAAAAGACACTTGCCGAACCGTTGGAAAAGATGCTCGGCAAATCCGGCCTTCGTAGCCGCTTCGGCGAAGTAGGCTTGGCTGAAGGGCCGATAGAGCATGTAATCGAGCTGGCGAGGCCCTATCTGCATCATTCGTTTGAGGGCGAAGCGATACTCAGCATAGGCAAAACGGTGGAGTATCATCATCAAGGCTTCGGCGGGGTAGTCAATGTGATGCCTTTTAGCTGTATGCCTTCGACGGTCGTTAGCACCCAGACAATGCGTATAAGTGCCGATTGTGCCGATATGCCCATTTTAAATTTGAGCTTTGATGGCCAGGAGGATTCGACTTTGACTACTCGCCTTGAGGCTTTTGTCGAGCAGGTCCGCCAGAGGCAGCCACTGCCCGCAGGTCACAAAGTCAAGGTTACGAGTTGAGCTTAATCATATTTTTAGCCGTCTCTAAGACGTTGTTCCGCAGGGCCTTGGGTGCAAGCACCTGCACCTGGTCGCCGTAGCCGAGAATCCACCAGGCTATTTCTCTCAGGCCGTCAACCCGAAACTCGATAGTAGCTGAGCCGTCGCGGTTGTGTGTAACTTTTTGTGTGCTGTGCCATTGTACCTCGGCGACATTATTGGCCACCATAGGCAGGAACCGCAGCTTGATGTTGTAGATTTTGCCTTCCGGTATCATTGACCAGGCCCTGCCGAAGAAATCGTATAAATCGAAGCTCTCGCGGCCCACGAAGCATTTTTCTGTGCTTTTTAGCTCCCTGATGCGGTTGAGTTTAAACATGCGAACGCTTTTGTGCAGGCCGGAAAAGCCCAGCACATACCACGCCCTGCGGTTGTACATCAGGTGATAAGGACAGAGCTCAACGTCAATGATTTGGCCCTCAAAAAAGGAATGGTACTGCATACTTACCTTCGTTTTCTTTGCGATGGCTTTTTGTAGTTGTGCGAAGGTTTTATCAAGCAGGTTTATTGATGTTTGGGGGTCAACTCTTATAGAGATATTTTGCAGGGTTGTATTGCAATATTGCCTGATTTTAACGGGCAGGTTGTTTTCGATTTTCAAGGCGGCCAGCAGAGCTGAATTCTTAAACGGCAGCTGTATTTGGTTACTTGCCTTGTGGACCAGCAGAAGCAGGCCAAGCGCCTCTTGCAGGTTCAGGTCTATGGGTGGCAGGAAGAACTCAGGGTCTATGGTATAACTGCTGGTTTTGGCGTTGTAATGGTATGGCACGCCGACGGTTTGCAGCTCTTTCAAATCGCGGAAAACCGTCCGCCGGCTTGTTCCAAACATTTTCGCCAAGTCACCGACGGCATAGCTTTCTCCTGATTGTAATGTCGTCAAGAGCTGCACTACTCTGCTAATTCTGCTGGTCTTCATAGTTGGCCCTTTGAATTATTGATTAGCCGGTTCCCGCAAGGCGGGGTCCCCGCCATATACATCTGGCGGGCCAATTATCGATTTCCCGAGGCCTTTATCAAATAAAAACTGCCGAACGCTGGTGCAGAGATGGCATTTATTTGCATAAACTTTTGCTTTTTTATAACCGGCGCTTGCGGTTTTCTCCAGCAGTCTTGATGGGCCCTGCTCGAACAGCGTGTTGATAAATTCACTTTGCGCCGGATGAAACTGCTTCCATATATCCTCAAGTGGTTTATGGTTTACATTCCCAATAATAATGCCGCTGCATGTACCGCTGAAAACGTTACCAAACGGGTCGATATGAACACCCTTTGCAGCGAGAAAATCCGTTTTACAATTCATACAGGCCAAGGACTCCGTTGTTATTGATGCGCCCAGTTTGGCTAATTCTCCAGCCGCTCGGCCGGTGAATCGACAGGGACAGTCTCTTATAGCCCTGATATATTGTTGCTTCAGTTCCTCATTTGAAAGCCCTTTCATTTTGACAGGGTTTTCTAAATACTTTCTCCACCTGACTAACACACGGGCAGGCCCCAAGACATCTGATGCTATATCTGCTAATAGCCGAACGGGTTCTATATCGACATATTCCTGGTGAAAGGGGTCGGTGCTGATTTTTAGACGGTGCATTCCAAGCTCATCAAGGGTTTTTAATCGCTTTGTTGTAATTTCTACGCCAGCAGTCCAGAAACCATTTGTCTCTATCAAATCAACTTTGCCGAGGTTGTGTTTTTTTGCCTGCTCCAGGACCTGCTGCAGGTGGTCCCAATACAGAAAGGGTTCGCCGCCTGTAATATGGATTTTAGCAGTATCACCGGCAAGGATTTTTAACGAATGCCAGGCACTGATTGCGGTATCCACAGACATTAGCCCGTTTTGTTGGGGACCGCAGTTGTAATAGCAGAATTCGCAACTGCAGTTACATTTGTACGTAAGCAACAACCCCGCCGACCGCCACAGCTTAAATTTTGGCTCATCTCGACCAACCTCTTTGTTGTAAATATTGTCAGATAGTTTCATCATAGCTCGCGTTTCGAGTTGTTCGTATTGCTTATTTCTGTTCGAGAATATTTCTTCAGGTGTATCTGTATCACAGTAATATCCGCAGGCGTTATGCCACCTATCCGGCTTGCCTGCCCCAAAGTAGCAGGCCTGAAAGCCGACAGCTTCTCTTTCGCTTCTGCCCGAAGATGCTCAATCTTGTTCACATCTAAATCCGGTGGAATCTTTTTATTCTCCAGAGTTTGCAAATTGGCCACTAACCGTTGCTGTTTGACTAAGTAACCTTCATATTTGGCATCGATAGTTACCGCATCTAATACATCATTAGAACCTATGTTTTTAACATCAGGGTTCTCGGCTAATTGCTTGGCGGCAGGATTGTTTGGCTGTCGCAGATGCTCCCACAGGCTTAGGCCATCCAAGCGTGTATTTTTCAGATAGCTTTTAAGGTTATCAATGTTTTTCAGCTTATTTTGGAACCTCTGCCATCGTTTTTCGTCCACGAGCCCGACCGATTTGCCGATTTGCGTTAATCTTCGATCCGCATTATCGGCCCTTAAAGCCAGCCGGTGTTCAGCTCGCGAGGTGAACATCCGATAAGGTTCATCAATCCCCTTTGTTAGCAAATCGTCTATTAGCACTCCGATATATGCCTGGTCTCTGCCGAGAACTATCGGCTCTTTAGACTGGATTTTTCTGGCAGCATTTATGCCGGCTATAATACCCTGTCCCGCTGCCTCTTCATACCCGCTGGTCCCGTTTATCTGCCCTGCCAGGAAAAGCCCCGATATTTTCTTGGTTTCGAGGCCGCTTTTTAGCTGAATCGGCGGACAATAATCGTACTCAATAGCGTATGCGTAATGTACAATCCGTGCGTTCTCTGTTCCAGGCATCAGCTTGAGCATTTGCTCCTGAATATCCTTTGGAACAGATGTGCTGATACCGTTGCAGTAAATGGTAGAAATCTCTTCCTGCTCAGGCTCCAGAAAGACCTGATGACGTTTCTTCTCCGCAAAACGAACAATCTTACTCTCAATGCTCGGACAATACCTTGGTCCTGTGGACTTTATTTGTCCGGTGTAAAGTGGAGCCCTATCCAGATTGTCTCTGAGTAACTGATGTATCCTTTCATTGGTATAAGTAATCCAGCACGGGATCTGTTGTCTGCCTATAGATTCATTTAAGAATGAAAACGGCTTTGGGTCCTTGTCCCCCTCCTGAATTTCGAGCTTGTCAAAATTAACTGTTGACGCATCCAGCCTTGGCGGTGTCCCGGTTTTCAACCGCTTAAGGACCAGCCCAGCCTGCTCTAACGAAGCTGAAAGCTCTTCACTGGCTGGTTCTCCCAGACGCCCTCCGCTGAACTGCGTTGCTCCGATGTGCATTAAGCCGCGAAGAAATGTCCCTGTTGTTACAATGACTGTCTGAGCACTATAGACTCTTCCGTCTTTGCACCTGATGCCATAAACCCTTCCGTTGTTGACGAGTATCTCCGTTGCCATTGCTTCCACGATGGTCAGGTTATTCTCTTGTTCGAGGACCTCTCGCATATACTCTGCATATTTGTACTTGTCAGCCTGTGCTCGCGGCGACTGAACAGCGGGTCCTTTTGAGCGGTTGAGCATTCTGAATTGAATTCCCGTTGCATCTATCGCCAGCCCCATCAGCCCTCCCAGTGCGTCGATTTCGCGTGCAATCTGTCCCTTCGCAATTCCACCGACAGCTGGATTGCAGCTCATTGTGGCTATTTTACTTTTGTCAATGGTAACAAGGGCGGTTTTGGCGCCGATTTTTGCTGCTGCGTGTGCGGCTTCTACGCCGGCGTGACCTCCACCTATAACAATGCAATCAAACTCATTCGCTTTCATAAAAGACCGATTGTTATTACCACCGCGACAATTTTCACAACTGAACCTCCCGATATATGCTTATTTGCCTTCGTTTGATTTTGCCATCGCCACCGCTGATGCAATTGCGAAGTTGGCTGTGTGTGTGATACTTATGCTTATGTGTTTAATTCCAAGTTTGTCGGCGATTTTTTTAACTTCGCCGCAGAGAACAACCTCTGGCGGGCCTGCCGGGTTATTTATTATCTCAATGTCGGTCCAGGCAATCTTGCCCCGCCAGCCCGTCCCCACCAGTTTAAGAACAGCTTCTTTTGCTGCAAAACGGCCAGCCAATTTCTCTGTTCCGTTCTTATTTGCCTCGGCGTATGCTTGTTCAGCGGCAGTAAAAACCTTATTTAGGAAACGCTCACCGTGCCGCTTTATCATCTCTTCTATTCGCGGAAAATCTACGAGGTCTATACCATGTGCTACAATTTCCATCTGTTAATCCAAATTAATGATTTGATTAGCCGAATCCGAATTTTTTTTAACCTGCCTTAACGGATGTTTGGGTAACGTGAACCTTATTTTAGTCCCCTTACCTTCCTGGCTTTCTGCCCATATATTACCACCGTGTCTTTGGATAGTTTGCTTTGCTATGGAAAGTCCCAGGCCGGTACCATCTCTTTCTACTTTCCGAGCATTGCTTGCCCTAAAAAACTCGTCGAAAACTTTATCTATTTCGTTCTCGGGTATACCAATCCCTGTGTCGGAAATCTCCACAAGAGCTGTTTCGCCATTGTCTTTGGCCTGAACCCGAACGGTTCCATTTGTAGGCGTGTATTTAATGGAGTTAAGCAGCAGATTCGTTATCGTTTCTTCGATGGAAAACTGATTGCCAAACACCTTATCTACTGTGGGCTCGATACCGGAGCTTAAAGTTATGTTCTTATCCTCCGTTTTGGTCTTGACCGATTCGATAGTGCTGGACACCGTGTCCTTTAAGGAAAAGAAATCCATTTCAAATTTATCGCTCAGCCGCATTTCTGTTAGTCTCAATAGTGCCTTTACGAATTTAGTAAGTTTTTTGGTGCGGTCATGTGCACGGCCAACAAAGTCAGCTTGTTGCTCGCTAAGCGGGCCGGCTATTCCGTTAGCAAGAACACTCAGGCAACTTTGTATAGCTGCCAGATACCCTTTGATATCATGAGTCACTCGTAAAACATACTCATCCTTTATGCGGTCCTTCTGTTGAAGCTGGATATTTGCCTGCTTGTAGGCTTCTTCCTGGTTTCTTAATTGTATGGAGATGGAACTGGTCATATAGACCACTATGTACAAGGTAGTAACAAGGATAAAAACATGACCCAGAATATAAAAAATACCCTGAGGCATATTACAGGTGATAAAACCTTTCAGACAATGATGAGGTATGATTTCTTTGTACTCAAGCACAGCCAGAAGAGTTATCAAAAACGCTGCTAAAGTTGCCTGCAGATAACTTTCTCGGGCTGAAAGCAAAATGCTGGCTATAATCATATGGAACACAAAATAAATAATAATGGGGTTCTCAATGCCGCCGGAATAATGCAACAAAATAGTCAAAGCTACAAGGTCGGCTGTTATTTGAAAATTGATTATTCTCTTAATAGACGCATTACCAGCGCCTGTCCCGATGATACGTTTAAGCAGCAACAATGAAATAATATTTTCTAAAACAAGCGCTGCTGCCACGCAATAAAGCGGGACATCCTTAACCAACACTCCCATTATATTACGGGCAAAGAAGGTAGCCAGGCAGACACCTGCTATGGCCATCCATCGCAGTTTAATCAGCCAGTAAGTCTGTTTAATAAGTCTGGTACTCTGATTATCTTGTTCCATATCAAGTCTTCGGCGACAAAAGTCTTTTTATTTCTGCCAGTAAAACCTGTGGTTCTACGGGTTTATCGAGGAAGCTATCCACCGGCAGCCAATTCGGGTCGCCGGCGCTGGATCTAAAATCTATGCCTGTTCTACCTTTTATCGCAGTTAGCATAAGTATGGGCATTTTTTTAAACTGGGGGTCTTTTTTCAATTCTCTGGCCATTTCAAAACCATCCTGTGATGTGGACATCATAACGTCAAGAATGAGCAAGTCCGGCTTATCAGTGTTGATTTTGTCCATACCTTCCGAGCCACTGGATGCGGTAATTACAATATAATTTTTACTTTCCAGCGTAGCTTTGAGTGCTTTGGTAAGATCAGGGTCATCATCTACAATTAGTATCTTCGCATTTTCCATATTTCTACCTCGTTAAATTTCAGAACGCTCCGTAAGTTATAATTTGAGATTTTCCACATTAAATCGTGCTCTTCCGGACAATTCAAAACGGTTTTTGTAAGGGTACCAACCTTCACCACACAATCCTTTGCAAGTATTCATAATCAGCACCTGCCCCCTTATTGCTTGCTCAACCGGCAAATTTTTTCCAGACAGAAATCTATAAACCTGTTCCTTTCGTTCAGTGCCGCTTGCTGCATAAGTTTGGAGCTAAACTCGTCAACGGCTTTTTTCCGGCGGTCAAAAATGATTTTTGCTTCCACTTCTTTTTGTACGTTTTCAAGAGGCTCAAAACTTTTCGGCCTTTTCTCTTCCAGCTTCATTATGAAAATATGCTCGCCCGCCTCAATCGGCCCTGCAATCTGCGCCGGCTTCATTTTATCAGCTTCGGCTGCAAGAATATCATAGGGCTTAGCCAGAGACTGCGGCTGCACTGGTTGCCACAACCCGCCGAATGATGCTGTGTGCCCGTGCGAATATTGCTTCGCCAGCTCGCCGAAATCTTCACCTTCCCGTAGTCGTCTCACCAATTCACTGGCCAATTCTCTGGCTTGTTCGAGCCGGCTTCGATTCGGGTCTGTTACTTCCAGCTTCGGAATTTGGATATCAATCAGCCGAAATGTTATCATTGCCGGTATGGCGAAAAATTCCTCCTTCATTTCATTGTAGCAATTTACTAACTCGCTGTAGGTGATAGGCCTATACTCCGGCAATAGCCGTCGAATATAGTCTTGGCTGAGAATCATCTTTTTCTGATATTCTCTGAAGCTGCGCCAATCCATTCCCATTTGTTTCAGGGCCTGTTCAGCCTTGGCGTAGTCACCCTTGAAGCCGGCAACGAATTTTCTCACTTCTGCTTCTGTTGCCTTTTCCAAAGCGTCCTCAATATCTACTCCCGTGTCTCTTTTGGCCTGCTGATAAAGTAAGATGTTCGATACTCTCGCTGCAATAATTTGCTCAAGCTCAGGTCTGGCCTGTTTTTTAAACTGCTCAAAACTACTTTTCTGCGCAATTGGCCTGAAATGGTCTAATAATGGCTCAGTTATTATTTCATCAGAGGTTATAGTCTCACCGCCCACCGCCAGGACAAATCCGTCTGAGGCTTCTGGCAGACCTTCTCTTTGTGCAAGAGGGATAAGTGCCAGCTCTTCTTCGGTGAACTTTGGCTTACCGCCACCTCCGCAGCCGTATGTCAACAAAAGTACCAACACCGTTAGAAAAGCACACTTACGCATAACCTAATCTCCCACTAACCAGTTCAAAGCCGAGCGCTCAAAACTTCTATGAAGATGTAGAGCCGTCTGCCATTTGTTCGGCTAACATGTCTATGCGCTTTGCCAGGAGCATTCGCTGCCTCATTGAGCTGGCGCAAGAAATCAAGGTCACGCCGAGACAGACGACAAATAACCCCGTAGCCCAGGTGTGTGCATCCGTCCAGTTAGTTTGCCAAAGGCCCAGGCCTATCAGTGGCACGAAGGCCAGTATTCCGCCAACGATATATTCAAGCACCCAGATTACTGTTCGATCCTTGAACATGACAACCTCCTGCATTTCTATCGAATATTTATAAATATATACCTTATCCTGTTCTTTATTATATTTCATTCTATGAATTATTGCCAAGGATCTTTCGCAAAACGTTCATCAACGTCTTCGGCTCAAAATAGCTCTGTGGCAGACGTAAATATGCCGTTTTCGGTCCAGTAACCCGCACCGTCCCTTTCACCTTGGCAAACAAAGAATCAGCTTGCATGCTTGAGTCTTTGTTGAATGAAAATATCAAATCCCTGCCGGAGGCGACAATACTTTTTATGCCCTGCTTGCTTGCCTTGATTCGAAGACCGGCCAGTTCCAGCAGTAGTTCGACGTCATCCGGCACCGGCCCGTACACATCAGCCAATTCACTCTCTATCTGTTTCAAGTCCTCAGTCGTCTTTGTGACCGCAATTTTGCGGTAAATATCCATCCGGTACCTGTCGGACGGTATGTAACTTTTCGGTATATATGTGGCAAATCCTAAATCGATAACAGCAACAGGTATTGCTTCCACAGGCTCATTCTTTAATTTTCTGACAGCGTCTGCCAACAAATCGCAATACATCTGATAACCTACCAGTTGAATATGCCCTGATTGTTCAGCTCCTAATATATTGCCCGCCCCGCGAATCTCCAGGTCTCGAAGTGCAATTCTAAAACCAGCGCCTAAATGTGAGTAATCTTCGATGGCCTTAAGTCGCCTTGTTGCCGCCGGGGTAATCGGCCTTGAGGTCGGCAGCAGCATATACGCATATGCGCGGTGTTTATACCTACCCACCCTGCCGCGAAGCTGATGCAGCTCGGCTAAACCAAATCGGTCTGCATCGTTTATAAAAATTGTGTTCGCATTTGGAATGTCCAGGCCGGATTCGATAATCGTCGTGCACACAAGCACGTCCGTTTCACCCAGCACAAAATCTATCATCGCCTTCTCGAGTTCGCTCTTGGCCATTTGCCCATGTGCGATAGTAACCTTTGCGTCACTAACCAGCTTTTGAATTTCCCAGGCTTTTTTCTCAATCGTCCTGACTCTGTTGTGCAGGAAAAACACTTGTCCCTGGCGATTTAATTCCCGGATGATTGCTTTTTTTATAAGCTCCTCGTTGTAGGCAGTTACGGTTGTCACTATGCTTCGCCTGTCCAGCGGCGGAGTTGTCAGCGAGCTTATGTCGCGCAGACCCAATAGTGACAGGTGCAGCGTCCTCGGAATTGGCGTGGCTGTCATTGTAAGAACATCGACATTGATGCGCAATCTTTTGAGTTTCTCTTTGTGTTCAACCCCAAATCGCTGTTCCTCGTCTATGATTAAAAGCCCCAAATCGTCAAAGCCCACGTCGTCACTCAAAAGCCGATGTGTCCCTATCAGCACATCAACTCTGCCCCGTTTTGTCCGCGAGACAATATCCCTCACTTGCTTTGTTGTCTTGAAGCGATTCAAAACCTCAATGCAAATCGGGAAATCGGCAAAACGTTCGGTAAAAGTCCTGCCGTGCTGCACACACAATACGGTGGTCGGCACAAGCACCGCTGCCTGTTTTCCATTCTCCACCACCTTAAATGCTGCACGCATTGCAAGCTCTGTCTTGCCGTAGCCCACGTCACCACACAGCAGCCTGTCCATCGCCACAGGTTCTTGCATATCTGTCTTGATTTGTTCTGCGGCGGTGGTCTGGTCCGGTGTTTCTTGATAAGGAAACGACTCTTCGAATTCGGCCTGCCAGCTCGAGTCGGGCCCGAACGCAATCCCGCCTTTTGCTTGACGCTGCGCCTGAACCTCAAGCAACTCGCCGGCCAGGTCTTGAATGGAACGTGCAACTTTTTCTTTTCGTTTCTGCCATTTCTTTGAGCCGACCTTGCTCAATTTTGGCCGTTTCGGACTTGTCCCTATGAACTTTTGCACCAGTGCGATATTTCGAACTGAGACCTGGATTTTTGCGCCGTCGGCGTATTCAATCGTGAGATATTCCGATGTGCCTCCTTTTTCTTGTATAGTTTTTATCCCTAAAAACTTACCAATGCCGTAGGAAGCGTGAACCACGTAGTCGCCCACCTGCAAATCCGCGAGTGTATCCACTGGAGCACCTGCCTGCGCCAGTCGCGGCCGCCTCCTGAGCGTATATTGGCCAAACAGCTCATGGTGACTTATTATGATTGTGTTCAGCGAATCTATGACGAATCCTTGGTGAATAAATCCCTGCAGCAGTTTAAAATTCGCCGGCACTTTCTCATTACTCTCTGTTATAATTTCGGTTACCCGCTTGCTCTCAGCTAAAGCTTCGCAGTAGAACAAAACTTTCTTTCCCTGTTTTGCCTCTTGAACTAATTCCTGTAAGGCCTCCGTATGCCCCGCCCATAATGAGGCAGCTTTGTGCTGAAACCGCTGCACGCTCTTAACGTCGACCTTAAGGAATTCGCTTGGTGCCGCTGTGGCAAATCTGCAGATGTGCAATTGCGTAAATTTTGCTATTGCTTGGTAAATATCTTGCCAGCTGTAAAGCCGCCCCGTATCTTCGAGCCGTTCTCGAAATAACCTCGCAACTTCTTCGATGTCGTTCGGCTCTTCAAGAATTATTATGGTATCTTCAGGCAGGATATTTACGAAAAGCTCCCTCTCCTCTACGGCAGCCCCACACACCGCCGAAAGGATGTTGACACCTTTTATTCGTTGGCTTGACCGCTGCGTATCCAGATTTATTTCGCGAATGCTCTCTATTGTGTCACCGAAGAATTCTATTCGAATTGTCTCAGCAGCTTCTGATGGGCCCTCTGCCGCCGGCTCATCGAGGAAGGTCTTTTCGCTGACCAATGGTGCATAGATATCGATGATTCCGCCGCGGTGTGCGAACTGCCCCGGCAAATCAACCCTTTCCACTCGCTCAAACCCATTTTCAACCAGCCATTCAGCTGCTTGTTCAAGCGGCATCGTCTTGTCTATTTGTAATCGAAGACAGCTTTCCTCCAGCGCCTGCGGCTTTGGAATCGGCTGGCAAAGCGCCTGTATAGACGCTGGGATAATAAATCGTGCCTTGTCTTTCCTGTCCCGAGCGACGAGCGACGAGAGACGAGACACGAGCTTTAGCCTCTCAGCCCTGATTTCATCGGTGGCGTCCGCCAGTTCTTCTTCACCTTCCCAGGCGGGCATGGCCTCGACCTGTTCGGCCCCGAAGGTATGTAAGTCATCAGCCGCCTTATCGGCATCATCAATATGCGGACGAATGTACAAAATTAGCCGACCAAGCTCCTTTGATATGTAAGCCGCCAATAGCGGCGCAAACGACCCCCACGTCCCCTCGACTTTAACCGCCCCCCTGCCAGGGGCGATTTTGAGCCGGGAGATTATCTCCGCAACCGTTTTATCCCGACCAAGCTCCATAAAATTGCTGCTATCAATAACGCTAAAAGGCCGACCACATTATTTGGAGCTTGCCATAGATTTTTTGGCCGCCTCTATCGTCTTTTCAGCGGTTATCCCGAACTTTTCGAAGCAAATCTTCTGCGGTGCTGATGCACCGAATGACGACATACCAATAAAGATGCCTTTATCGCCGAGCCACTTGCTCCAGCCCAGCTCCACGCCGGCTTCAATGCCTACTCTGGCCTTGACAGCCGGCGGAAGAACCGAATCTTTATAATCTTTGCTCTGCTTTTCAAACAGCTCCCAGCAGGGCATACTTATCACGTTTGCCTTGATATTTTCTTTCGCCAGCCCTTCCGCTGCACATAAAGCAATGGAAACCTCCGAGCCGCTCGCTAAAAGAAGAACATTGGGCTTGTCCGTCCCAACAAGAACGTAAGCGCCTTTGCTTAGATTTGCCGCAGAGCCGTATTTATTTTGGTCCAGCACGGGCAATCCCTGGCGGGTAAGCAGCAAAGCCACCGGCCCTTTGCGATATTCGAGCGTAAACTTCCACGCCTGTGCCGTTTCGTTGGCGTCGGCGGGGCGAATAACGATGATATTCGGAATTGCCCGAAGCGCGGCTATGTGCTCGATGGGCTGATGCGTCGGTCCGTCTTCGCCCAGCCCGATACTATCATGTGTGAAAACAAATATGCTCGGATAGCCGCTCATTGCCGCCAGACGTATAGCAGCTCTGGCGTAGTCGCTGAATACAAAGAACGTCCCTCCGTACGCACGGCACAAGCCGCTGACGCTTATACCGTTCATTATTGCGCACATAGCGTGCTCGCGAACGCCGTAGCGGATATATCGGCCGTGCCACTGGTCTCTCTGGAAGTCAACAACGCCTTCGAATCGCGTGTTGTTGGATGGAGTTAAATCCGCCGAGCCGCCCAGAATCAGCGGCAGCTTCGGCATAACAGCATTTAGCACAGAGCCAGATGCCTGACGTGTGGCGATTGGCTTATCCATTGAAAATTTCGGCAGCAATTCATCAAGGTTGATACCGAGTTTGCCTTCGGCGGCATCGGTGAATTCCTTAGCTGGCTCAGGATAGCTTTGAGCGTACTTTTTGAATTTATTCTGCCAGCTTTTTTCGGCTTTGATTCCGGTCTCGCGCACCAGCAGCATGTGCTTAGCTACTTCTTCAGGTACATAGAAAGTCTTTTCGGGGTCCCAGCCGAATTTCTGCTTTGTAAGCTTAACTTCCTCCTCGCCCAATGGTGCGCCGTGAGCTGCAGCGGTGTCCTGCATATTGGGGCAGCCGTAAGCAATGTGCGAGCGGAGCTTTATGATGGATGGTTTTCCTTTGTAACGTTTTGCTTTTTTGAGTGCCTTTTCGATTGCCGTCAGGTCTGTGCCGTCGCCGTCAACTGTGATGACGTTCCAGTGATATGCCCTGTATCGCATCGCGACGTCTTCAGTAAATGATATCTTTGTGTCGCCGTCGATGCTTATGTGGTTGTCGTCGTAAATGACAATAAGGTTATCGAGTCCGAGATGTCCTGCCAGTGAGCTGGCCTCAGCGGAGACGCCCTCTTCCAAATCGCCGTCACTGGCTATGACGAAAATTTTGTAATCGATGATTGGAAAACCATCGCGATTAAAGTGGTCGGCTAAGTGCTTTTGTGCGACGGCCATACCGACTGCGTTGGAGATGCCCTGGCCGAGAGGCCCTGTTGTTACTTCGATGCCGCGCTCGGGGTGATATTCGGGATGGCCGGGCGTCTTGCTGTTGAGCTGACGGAAGCTTTTAAGGTCGTCAAGCGTCATCTCATATCCGCACAAGTGCAACAGCGAATACAACAGCATGCTTCCGTGCCCGGCGCTGAGGACGAATCGGTCTCTGGTTTCCCATTTGGGATTGGCCGGGTTGTGCCTCATTATCTTTGTCCAGAGCAGATATGCAGCAGGGGCCATGCCCATCGGCATACCCGGATGGCCGGAGTTGGCCTTCTGGACTGCATCAACAGACAGAAACCGAATTGTTTGAATGCAAAGCTCATCAAGTTCGGATAGACCCGGGTTTTTTATAGATACCTTCATCGTTACCGACCTTTAATAAGGGTTTCTAATGCATCTTTGTTGGTAATAACGAAGAAAATAGGGTAACTCAAAACCCTCATTCCTGCAAGAGTTTTATTACTTTGACCTTGTTAGAAGTCAGCTTTTCTTGGGGCAGGTTCTTACCTCTTGTGGAATTTCTAACGGGGTTGACGCCGGAGGAAGCCTGCCTTGCGGGTCATATTTAGCCTACGTTCCACTGGAGGGTTTGTCTAACTCTACTTGGCAAGGCGTTTCCCCCAACGAAGATGGGCTGCAAGCACTTTGCCCGCAGCCCATTTAAATCACTTTTAACGTGCCGGTTGCGTCGCTGGCTATTTCTTTCTTTTATCGTGCAGCGCACGAATCTCCACAATAGCAATGGAACTATTTCCACTCACATCGGTTGCCGTTATGGTGATTTTATACGTTCGACCGTCACCGGTACCTGCACGCTCGGAACGTAGACGCAACTGAATAATCCCCGTCTCATTATCGACCGAATCGATATAATAATCGGGAATGGTGCTGCCGTCCCCAGCTGTATCCGGCGGTTCGCTGCTCTGTACTGTAACGCCCAGCGTAATTGTCCCGCCTCCATTATCAAAAGCATTCGCGGCAATCGTTACCGTCTGTAACTCGTGATTCGGCGGCCACAGAATTGTAACACTCGGCATAGGAATCAAACTCGGCGCCTTGGTGTCCTTCACCTCTACGGTAACAACCGCACTGACTGGGTTGTTGATACCATCACTGACCTTCAGCTCAATCTGATGCAAACCAACCGGGAACCGCTCATCACCTGCTTGAATCACAAGGTCTGGAATCTGCACGCTGGTCCCGCCTTGCACCGTCTGAACGCTACCGGATGCCAGAATCTCGCTTCCCTTCAGCCATTGATACGTTACCATATCCCCATCAGAGTCCGCCACATCAGCAATAACCACAATCGGGTCAATCCCAATCTCAACAACCTGATGACTGGGTGCTGGCTGTGCCTGCAGCGGTGAGTTCTGAATAGTCAAAATCATAGTATCTAAAGTTAATAGACCCCCTTCTCTTACCTCACGGACTTCTAAGGTTAGTGTATGGTTTCCAACAGATAAATGAGGTAGATTTCCAAGGTCAAGATAGGCCTCACCGTTTTCACCGACCGGTGACCAATCAAGAAGCACCTGCTCACCTTCGAGCCAGCGGTATTCCAGCAGGTCTCCTTCGGGGTCTGTTGCTGTCACTTGAATGGCCGTATGAGCCTGGTCGCTACTGGGTATCTGGATGTTGTCGCCGGCATCGGCATTCGGCGGATTGTTCTGCAGCTTAAGGGCAAGACTATGGTCGTAACCTGCTGCTATGGCGACAAAATCGTTTCCCGCAGGCGGGCTCGCCTTGCCGTCAACATTGGCTCCCCAGCCGACGATTGAGCCGTCTCGCTTAAGGGCCAAACTGTGGTAGATGCCTGCTGCTATGGCGACAAAGTCATTACCTGTAGGCGGACTCGCCTCACCATAGTCATTGCTGCCCCAGCCGACAATACTGCCGTCCGACCGAAGCGCAAGACTATGAGTATCTCCTGCGCTAATGGCGATGTAATTATTTCCAGCAGGCGGGGTCGCCTGACCATACCCGTTGTCGCCCCAGCCGACAATACTGCCATCTGATTTCAGGGCAAGACTGTGCCACCAACCTGCTGCTATGGCGACAAAATCGTTTCCCGCAGGCGGAGTAGCCTGTCCAGAATCATTGTGTCCCCAGCCAACGATAGAGCCATCTCGCTTAAGGGCCAAACTGTGGAACGCGCCTGCTGCTATGGCGACAAAGTCGTTTCCGGCAGGGGCATTGCACTGACCCGAAACATTCCAGCCCCAGGCGACAATACTGCCGTCTGACTTAAGGGCCAAACTGTGCCCGTAACCTGCGGCGATGGCGATGAAGTTATTTCCTTCAGGCGGTCTGGCCTGACCATAATCATTGTTGCCCCAGCCGACGATAGAGCCGTCACTCTTAAGGGCCAAACTGTGGTAGTAACCTGCTGCGATGGCGACAAAATCGTTTCCCGCAGGCGGACTCGCCCGGCCCTCACCATTGTATCCCCAGCCGACAATGGATGCCGCAGAAGTGATGGTTGGCGTTAAACCTGTAACAACTACAGACACAACTAAGTAAATCAGTATTTTGTTTCTCATCTTTTTTCCTCCTTCTTACGGCTGAATAACCAGCCGCTTTGGCCCGCCAAAGGCGGATGTGAGTATGTAATGGATATACCTCCATACCTTTCCTCAAAATCTTGTAGAATTTTAGCCATATCATAAAAACAGTCGAAAGTCAAGAAAATTATCGGACGTTTTGGTGTTCTGGCAGAGTTTTTCCAGACGTCTTACACTGTCCCTGTGTTTTCTGTAAAACCTGTGGCTGATTTTCTTTGTGTTTTTGTACCTTTTCGCGGTGAAAAAAATCAGTGAAATCCGCGTAATCAGTGATTAAATTTTCTTCCAAAATTTTCGAATATTTTCAAACGTTTCTATACAGTTTTCAAACGTTTCTATACAATTTTCAAACGTTTTCGAACGCTTTTTTCTTGCCCATCTTACCCAAACCCTACAGATTAACCTGCCAACCCCTATTTTTACCCCAAAAACCAACATCCCCACGAAAAAAAACTCGAAAAAAACCCCAATTTTTTCAAATCCTGCTGATTTTCAAATTCCAATTCTTAGCGTAGCATTTTAACAGCTATTTCCGCGACTTGCTTGCAGGCTTTTTTCCGGGTCAATGGTTCGGCCAGTTGGATAAGCGCATCACTGGTTTGGGCCAGCTTATCACTATCTTCCAAGAGCAGCTCTATTGCTGCCAAAATAGGTTTAATCGAGCCAAAATACGGCATAAATTCCGGTACCAATTCTTTATTTGCCAGGATATTGACCAGAGACAGGTATTTTGTTGTTAGCAGCCATCGCCCCAGCAGATGCCAGAGGATTTTGCTGGATTGATACATTATCACCATAGGACAGCCAACCGCTGCGACTTGCAGGGTGGCACTGCCGCTGGCCACAATTGCAAAATCAGCAGCGAGGGCAGTTTCGCTGACTGAGCCGATGGTGTATTTGCACTGAAAACCGGGAATTTGAGCGTTTTTGAGGGTTTTTTGCCTGTCGGCGTCGACGGCCACGGTGGTGAAAGTGGCGTTAGGATATTTTTGCTTCAGGCGGGTCGCTATTGTCTGCATCGGGACCCAGAGCGTATTTATTTCGGCGGCTCGCGAGCCGGGAAGGATGGCAAAATGGGCGTTTTCAGTACTGAAATCGATGTATTTTTTTCTGTAAGGGGTCAAAGGGGGATTTAATTCGTCGAGCATAGGATTGCCCACAAAGGTTGCATCGACACCTTTTTGGCTGAACCAGTTCTGCTCGAAAGGTAGTATACAGCAGAGTTTATCGCAATATTTTCGCAGTTTATGGATGCGCCAGCCGGCCCAGCTCCATAACTGGGGGGCGACGTAGAAAAGGGTTTTAAGACTTGCTTTTTTTGCAGCTTTTGCGATGTGGAAGTTGAAGGCAGGGGAATCGCAGACAATAACCAAATCGACTTTATTGCTTTTCAGGAAACGAGTTATGCGTTTTATGAGTTTGTAATAATAGCCGATGTGGCTGAAGGCATTATAAATCATCGCAGCTCTGGCGACGGTGGTTTCGAGCAGTTTGCAGCCAGCGGCGGCCATTTTTGGGCCACCTACGCCGACGAATTCGATGTTGTAAGTGCTTTGTTTTAAAGCAGTTATAAGAACTGCGCAGTGGACGTCGGCACTTGGCTCGGCGGCGCTTATAAAGATGCGATATGTCCTATCTGTTTCGGGCATAACTACAGGTATTATCGAGATTTGGCGGATTTGGGCAAGGATTTGTCGGCTGGCAGAGGTAAATTTTGCGAGATATTTTCAATCAAATGCGCAAGTTTATTCGCAAAAGCGTAAGACTTTCAATCAAAAGTGCAGATTTTCGCATCAAACGCGCAAGTTCGTGTAAGAAACGTTCGAAAACGTTTGAAAACTGTATAGAAACGTTCGAAAATTGATATGAAACGTTTGAAAATAGTATAGAAACGTTTGAAAATATTCGACAATTTTTTACCCCCCTGCGCATTTGATTGAAATTTGACTCCGCCGGTTGGCGGAGGGGTTCATAGTTGGTAGTTCATAGTTCATAGAAAAGTTCAGCCAAAGGTTACCTAAGTTCCTTCGACAGGCTCAGGACAGGTAACAGAGTTTTTTTGACATTGACGAAGGTTGAAAAAGGGGTAAAATTGGGTGAGCAACTTTGGAGAGGAAGCATCGCGGGGTTGGTGTTTGGTGATTGATATTGTATGGTTTGAAAAAGAGGATAAATAAGTGGATGAAACAAAATTAGATGAAGTAGGTTATTGGTCAGAAATTAAATTAGACATTATAAAAAAATATTCTGATGCTTACTCAATAATAATGAACAAGCAATCCCATATCAGGAATTATTACTACATCGATGGATTTGCAGGTGCTGGTTATCATATTTCGAAAGATACACAAGAATTAATTCCTGGTAGCCCAACAAATGCATTGAAGGTAAAACATCCGTTTGATGAGTACCATTTCATAGACTTGGATGGAGACAAAGCACAATTGCTTATGACAATAAGCAAGGGTAATTCAAAAGTTCATGTTTATGAAGAAGACTGCAATAGCATACTAATAGATAAGATATTCCCCCTTGTAAAGTACGAAGATTATAATCGAGCAATTTGCGTTCTTGATCCTTATGGACTTCATTTGAACTGGGAGGTAATGTATACTGCTGGACAATCTAAAACAATTGATATGTTTCTAAATTTTCCTGTGATGGATATGAATATGAATGTCCTTTGGAGAGATCCAAGTAAGGTTAATAAAAAGCAAATAGAAAGAATGAACGCATTTTGGGGAGATGAAAGCTGGCGAGATGCAGCATATGAAAAGCAGAAGGATTTATTTGATGATACATTCGAAGAAAAAACGTCAAATAGAACAATAGCGGAAGCTTTTCGTAAAAGACTCAAAGAAAAAGCTGGATTTAAATATGTGCCAGAGCCGATACCAATGAGAAATACTACTGGAGCAACAATTTATTATCTTTTTTTTGCCTCACCTAAAGAAACTGGTTATAGAATAGCAAAAGATATTTTCGAAAAATATAAAACCAGAGGATTAAAGTAATGGCAACAAAATCTGCGATTGAATGGACTGAATCGACCTGGAATCCTGTAACCGGATGCACCAAAATAAGCAAGGGTTGTAAGAATTGCTATGCAGAAAGAATGGCAAAAAGATTGCAGGCAATGGGGCAGCCGAATTATCGCAAAGGTTTTAAGCTGACCTGTCATCAACATGTTCTTGATTTGCCATTACACTGGAAAAAACCACAAATGATATTTGTCAACTCAATGAGCGACCTTTTTCATAAGCAGGTACCAAAAGATTTTATTTTGAAAATTTTTGACACGATGAACAAGGCCTCGCAACATACCTTTCAAATTTTGACTAAACGAGCTACACATTTAGAGGACTTATCTTCTTCATTGCCGTGGAGCGAGAACATATGGATGGGTGTTACAGTTGAAAATTCAGACTATAAGGAAAGAATCAATTCTTTGCGCAGGACTGGCGCTTACATTAAGTTCTTATCCTTAGAGCCGTTGTTGGGCGATGTTGGAGTTTTGAATTTGGAGGGTATTGATTGGGTTATCGTGGGAGGGGAATCAGGACCAAAGGCAAGACCAATAAAAGCAAGATGGGTGCATGATATACAAGAGCAATGCAAAGAACAAAACGTTTCCTTTTTCTTCAAACAGTGGGGAGGAATAAATAAGAAGAAAAATGGCAGACTATTAGATGGTCAAACATGGGATGAGTTGCCTAAAAAAGTATTTGAAGCCCTGTACGCATAATATAAACCAAAATCAATGTTAACCCTGCAGGACAATCCTTGCAAAGCAGATCTCGCGCGGTGCTGGCGGACCTCGCCCCGATGGGATAGCATACGACGCCGGAATCAGAATTCCCCCGTCGCGAGCAACGGGGCTAACCGATAAAGAAAGTTCTGGCAAACCAGAATTTATTTTTTTATTATTGCATTATGAAGAAAGTAATTTAGTTAAGCGAGGGTTATCAGATGAAAAGGAAGTCGCCAGATGATTACGGAAATCACCACAGAGAAACTTAATGTCAAAAGCTTCATCAGTGATAAGGTCAAAGAGATTAAGGAGGCCGTTGGAGATGGAACGGCCATCAACGCGCTGTCGGGAGGCGTCGATTCGTCAACGGTCACGATGCTTGGGCATCGAGCGTTAGGCGAGCGTCTGAAAACAGTCTTTATCGAAAACGGCCTAATGCGAGCGGGCGAGGGCGAACAGGTGGTGGGTTTTTTCCGAAAACTTGGGGTCGGGGTGGAAATAGTCGATGCTCGCGATGAGTTCTTCGCTGCGCTTGAGGGAATCAGTGACCCGGAAGAGAAGCGAGAAGCGGTTACGCAGACATTCTACAAAAACGTATTCGGACGGATTGTCAGGGAAAGCTCAGCGAAGCATCTTCTGCAGGGGACTATCCTGACGGACGTCGATGAGACGGTAGCAGGGGTAAAGCGGCAGCACAATGTCTTCGAGCAATTAGGCATTAATCCAGAGGAGGCCTTCGGCTACCGCATCATTGAGCCGCTCATTCAACTTCGCAAGGACGGCGTCAGAAAGGTGGGCAAGGCGCTGGGACTGCCTTGCGAACAGTTTGCGAGGATCCCGTTTCCCGGTCCTGCGCTGGCGGCGAGAGTGATAGGCGAGGTGACCGGCGAGCGAATCGAGACTGTGCGCGCGGCGACGGTTGTTGTCGAGCGGCTACTCAAAGACAGAGGGGCATTTCAGTATATGGCCATCCTACATAAAGACCGCGTGACCGGTATGCGTGACGGCAAGCGTGATTTTGGTCAGCAGATAGAGGTGCGGTGCTGGGACAGCGTTGATGCACGAACCGCAACGCCGACACAATTGCCATTCGAAATTCTTGAGAGACTGGCGGACGAGATTATCCGGGATGTGCCCGGGGTCGTGAGCGTTACATACAACATAGCTCCCAAGCCGCCTTCTACAATCGAAGCGGTCTGAAATTACCAGCATAGGTCTGGCGGGGACAGGTTGCAGGAGAGCCATTCGGAAGCCATTATGGCGAAGTCCTCCATATTTACCAAGCAGTCGCCATTGAGGTCGCTTAAGGCAAATTCGGTGCAGGCGCCGGCATCGACAGCCAGCCCGTAAGTTCCCATCTGACCATCGAAGCCAGCGACGCGGATGTAGTAGCGTTTGCCCTTGACCATAGTGAGACTTACTTGAGAATCGGTGCTCTGCGGATAGTAATCATCGTTACAGGCGAGTTCGGTTCCGCCGCAGGTACTAAAGACAGCAAGGGTTGTGTCAAAGTCATCACTGCTTACGCTTATTGTATACTCTCCGCCGACCGCTGGGGTGTAACAATACCAGACATCTACTAAGTCGTTATCTGCACAGCTTGTCACATCTTCTCCTGTCGCACCAACATTTGAGCCATAGTAAATCTGGCCGACAGAAACTTCCCAAACGTCCAGACATTCGTCGTTAAACTTATACATCCATAGCTCGGTGCCATTTGTGCCGTTGTCAGCGGAGAAAAATAATGAGCCGTTTACGTTCGTCAAGCTGGCAGGGACTGAGCTTCCTGAACCAGGATTTATGTCCTTTACCGTTACTGTGCCGGCCAGAGTGCCGTTGCTTTTCCAGAGTTCATAGCCGTTTGTGCCGTCGGAGGCCTGGAAAAACAGGGTGCCGTTTATATTCGTTAGGTAATAAGGGAATGAGTCTCCCGCCGGATTTATATCCTTTACCATTACAGTGCCAGCAGAGGAGCCGTTGCTTTTCCATAGTTCAAAGCCATGTGTGCCGTCGCCTGCGGAGAAAAATAATGAGCCGTTTACGTTCGTCAGGTACCAGGGGCCTGAGCTTCCTGAACCAGGATTTATGTCCTTTACCGTTACTGTGCCAGCCAGAGTGCCGTTGCTTTTCCAGAGTTCAGTGCCGTTTGTGCCGTCGGAGGCCTGGAAAAATAATGTGCCGTTTACGTCCGTCAGGTCCTCAGGGGATGAGTTAGTTGCTCCCGGATATATGTCCTTTACCAATACTGTGCCGGCCAGAGTGCCGTCGCTTTTCCATAGTTCGTAACCGGTTGTGCCGTCGTTTGCCTTGAAGAATAATGTGCCATTTACATTCGTCAGGTTCGAAGGATTTGAGCCTGTCGACCCTGGATATATATCCTTTACCAATACTGTGCCGGCCAGAGTGCCGTTGCTTTTCCATAACTCGTAGCCGATTGTGCCGTTGTCGGCCATGAAAAACAGAGTGCCGTTTACGTCCGTCAGGTTCTCAGGGTATGAGTTAGTTGCTCCCGGATATATGTCCTTTACCAATACTGTGCCGGCCAGAGTGCCGTCGCTTTTCCATAGTTCGTAACCGGTTGCGCCATCGTTTGCCTTGAAGAATAATGTGCCATTTACATTCGTCAGGTTCGAAGGATTTGAGCCTGTCGACCCTGGATATATATCCTTTACCAATACTGTGCCGGCCAGAGTGCCGTCGCTTTTCCATAACTCGTAGCCGATTGTGCCGTTGTCGGCCATGAAAAACAGAGTGCCGTTTACATTCGTCAGGAAAGAAGGATTTGAGCCTCCTGTCCCCGGATATATGTTCTTTACCATTACGGTGTTTGCCTCAGTGCCGTTACTTTTCCAGAGTTCAACGCCGTTTGTGCCGTCGTAGGCCTGGAAAAACAGGGTGCCATTTACATCCGTCAGGGATGTAGGATTTGAGCTGAAAGCTCCCGGACGAATATCCTTCAGCATAAATGGTTCACCGGCCAGCGCAGCGGCTGCAAATGGCAGACACAGGGCCAGTATCGTTAGTAAGAGCAGTTGTCTTTTCATTTTTACTCCTCCTGAATGCGGGATTTATACATACTCCTGGTAAAAGGTTTATTATATACGTAAACTCAAAAAAAGCAAGAAATAAACTCGTGAAATCAAGGGAACTATAGGACTGCGTGGGGGGTTGTTTGCGGTTTTGGGGGGAGGCGGGGTTTTTCAGGGGGGGGTTTTTGTGCAAGAGCTAAATATTGCCATATTCAGCAAAAATTCTTGACATATTGTGCGGTTTGCATTAGTTTTCCAGGTTCGGCTGTCGGTGAGAGGCAGACGAGGTAAGAAAAAGAGAGTTTGGAGGTTTTTTGTGGCAAAAGAGCTGGCTCGTGAACTGATTAACGCAGGGGTGCATTTTGGGCATGGCGTGAGTCGATGGAACCCCAAGATGGCCCCATTTATTTTTGCAAAGCGCGGCAATATCCATATTATAGATGTGAAAAAGACATTGGCAGGGATATTGGTGGCCAGGAAGCTGCTTGCTGAGGTGGTTTCTTCGGGTAAAGACGTTGTTTTCGTAGGGACGAAGCGTCAGGCTCAAAAGGCGGTTGAGAGCGCTGCGGCCAAGTGCGGGATGCACTATGTGTCTCAGCGATGGTTAGGCGGGACGCTTACGAACTTCAGGACTATACGGTCTCGACTTCAAAGACTGCAGCAATTGGAAGCTATGCAGGAAGATGGGACGCTTGAGAAGGAAAGCAAGAAGCAGGCATCACGGCTGAAGCGCGAGCTGCGGAAGATAAAAAGTAACCTGGGAGGCGTTCGTGAGATGGCACGTCTGCCGGGTATTATTGTGATTGTTGATGCTAATAAGGAATATCTTGCCTTGCGTGAAGCCAAGAAGCTGGGCATTACAGCAATAGGAATTATCGATACTGATTCGGACCCTGATACGGTGGACGTGGCGATTCCTGCGAACGACGATTCGATAAGAGCAATTGATTTGATACTTAGCGAGCTGGCGGATGCGGTGGCAATCGGCAAGACGATGGTTTCAGCCCGGCAGGAGCCGAAACAACGGCCGAAGCGAGTTCGTTCGAGAAGGCCAGCACTGGCCCGTGCAAGCGAAGAGAAATCCGGGGCTGTCCCGGCATCGGCAGGGGAAGAGCGGCGGCAGCAGCCCAATGGGGGGCAGGCAGTGGAGTCAAGCTCGCCGGAAGGTGAAACCGAGCAGGTCCCTAAGGGACAGGCTGAGCCGAAGCAGTCAACCTCGTAGTGCGTCGTGCGTATTGAGTATTGCGTAAAGAGTTAACGCCATACGATATGCGCAATACGCATCCGGCTACGGCGAGGCCTTCGCCGAGACGAGTCACGCGACACGCAATGCAAAAGTGGGAGTTTTTAAAGATGACAGAAATTTCAGCTTCGATGGTAATGAAACTGCGGAAGATGAGCGGGCAGGGGATGATGGACTGCAAGAAGGCCCTTGCCGAGGCGAACGGCGATGTTGAGCAGGCAATAGATATACTGAGAAAAAAAGGGCTTGCGACTTTAGCGAAGCGCGCTGAGAGAGAGACAACAGAGGGGGTAGTTGTCAGTAAGAGGCGCAAGGACGGGAAGGCGGCGGCGATGGCAACTCTTTGCTGTGAGACTGATTTTGTAGCCAGGAGCGCCGATTTTGTGGCGGCGGCGGAAACTTTGGCTAACTATGCGTTGGCCTGCCCGGCAGATGAAGGGGTGGAAAATGTTCTGGAGACATCTGTGAACGGTAAGAAGTTCAGCGATATTGTGACCGAGATAGCCAGCAAGACGGGTGAGAAGATTCAGCTCGGCGATTTTGCGAAATACAAGCTTGAGGGTCCCGGGCTTATAAGCACATACATACACTTTAACAGCAAGGTCGGCACAATGGTTCAGATTGAGACCAGCGATGAACAAGTAGCGACGGCAGAATCGCTAAAACAGACGGCGGCTGATATAGCGATGCACATTACGGCAACGAAGCCGTTGGCGCTGGACAAGGACGGCGTTAGTGCAGAGACAATCGAAAGGGAAAAAGCCATTTTCGCTGAGCAGATTAAAAACAAGCCTGCAAATATCATTGATAAAATTATTGAAGGCAAGATGAAAAAATTCTTTGCTGAGAACTGCCTTGTTGAGCAGCAATTTGTCAAGGACGACAGCAAAACCGTTGCGCAGGTTTTAGATGAGGCCGCCAAAGGAGCGGGCGGTGCGGCGAAAATAAAAAGATTTGTGCGATTTGAAATTGGGTAACAGATAGCGTATAGCGTTTAGAAGAATGGCGAGGAGCAAATATAAGCGGGTATTATTGAAGCTTTCAGGCCAAAGTTTTTGCAAGGCTGGGGAGTTTGGAATTGATGGGGGTGCGCTTGAGTCAATTGCCAAAAGAATCGCAGAGATATGCAAACTCGGGCCGCAGGTAGCAGTGGTAGTCGGCGCAGGCAATTTTCTGCGTGGAGAGAGATTTTCCGAGGTCAGCGGCATACCGAGAAACACAGCCGATTATATGGGAATGCTGGCCACTATTATAAACGCCTGCGCACTGCAGGAGACGCTTGAGAAATTGGGACAGTCAACGAGGGTACTCAGCGCTATTGAAGTTGCAGCGATGTGCGAGCCGTTTATCCGAAGACGTGCCCTTCACCATCTTGAGCAAGGAAGAGTAGCGATATTGGCCGGCGGAACCGGAAACCCTTTTTTTACAACCGATACCTGCGCGGCGTTGCGAGCAACAGAGCTCGAGGCAGAGGTGCTGATTAAGGCGACTAAGGTGGACGGTGTCTACAGCGACGACCCTGAGAAAAATCCGGATGCGAAGCTGTTTGACAAATTGTCTTATTCCGATGTGTTGAAGAAGAACCTCAGAGTGATGGACCACTCGGCAATAAGTCTTTGCAGGGACAACGGTATCGCGATTATTGTTCTGAATATTTTCAAAGAGGGCAATATAAAGAAGGCCGTTTGTGGCGAGCAAGTGGGCACCTATATTGGTTCATAGCTGGGCTCCCGCAAAGCGGGGACCCTTCGTAGTTTGTCAGTGTTTCGTTGCTTGCAAGACTGAATACAAGATACGAGGTGGAAGATGCCTACTAAAGAAATTATCTCAGAAAACAAATCAAAGATGAACAAAGCGGTTGAAGTGCTGCAGGATGAGTTAAAAGCCGTCCGGACCGGAAGAGCGTCGACGGGGCTGGTTGAGAATATAAAGGCCGATTATTACGGGACGCCGACTCCAATTAAAACAATAGCAGCTTTGTCAGCACCCCAACGTGATATGATTGTGATTAAGCCATTCGACCCAGGTTCAGTCAGGGAGATAGAAAAGGCGATCAAGAATAGCGATTTGAACCTTGCACCTATTGCGGACAGAGGCCTGATAAGACTCAGCATTCCACCCCTTAATGAGGAAAGAAGAAAGGAGCTTGTTGCCCAGGTCAAGCAGATGAGTGAGCAGACAAAGGTTAGTATTCGTAACATCCGAAGAGACGCAATCAAGCATCTCGAAAAGCAACAAAAAGACAAGATTATCACCGAAGACGACCTGCAGCACGGCAAGAAACAAATAGACGATATTACCAAAGAGCACATCGACAAAGTTGATTCGGTAGTCAAAAACAAATCGGACGAGATAATACTCGATTGATTTGGTGAAAAGGTGCATAAGTTATAAGTGCACAAGCTGGAAATATCCTGTATTTTTACACTTCTGCGTTCCTGCGTCTTTAGTTGGCGGCGCTTTTATTCACCGATGATTTTTACGAGGACGCGTTTTTTTCTTTTTCCATCGAACTCGCCGTAGAAGATTTGCTCCCAGGGGCCGAAGTCAAGCCGGCCATCTGTTACTGTAACGACCACCTCTCGGCCCATTATGGTGCGTTTGAGGTGGGCGTCGGCATTGTCTTCGGCGCCGTTGTGGCGATACTGCGAATACGGCTTTTCAGGGGCCAATTTTTCCAGCCAGGTTTCAAAGTCGTGGTGCAGGCCGGATTCATCGTCATTGATAAAGACACCGGCGGTAATGTGCATAGCGTTTACCAGAACCAGTCCTTCAGCAATACCACTCTCACTCAAACACTGCTGGACCTGCGGCGTGATATTGATAAATTCCCGCCTTGTTTTCGTATTAAACCATAATTCTTTTCTGTAGTTTTTCATATTCAGTCCTCAGTTCATAGTCCATTGTTCGTAGTAAGTTTTTTGTACACTGCTTCGATGGTGTCAACCATTGTGTTTGGTGCGAATTTTTCTTTTACGGATTCGCGGCCGGCGGCGCCGAGCTTTTCTCTTAGGCCTTTGTTCTCTATCAATTCTGCGCAGGCCTTTGTCAATTGCTCAACGTCTTTTGGTTTGATAAGGCGGCCGGTGGTTTCATTTACTACTTCTCTTGCACCGTCGACGTCGAAAGAAACTGACGGTTTGGCGCACAACATTGCCTGGGGCAGGGTGCGAGCAAGACCTTCCCGTAGAGAGCAATGAACAAGTATGTCCGAAGAGGCAATGGCAAGTGGAATTTCTTTTGGCGAGAGCAGGCCTGTGAATTTGATTCTGTCGGCCAAATCTGACCGGTGAACCTGATTTTTGTAATACTCTGACAGGTTGCCATCTCCGACAAAAAGCCAGACTGCGTTTTTGTATTGCTTCGACAGCGTTTTAGCTGATTCGATAATGTAGTCGTGGCCTTTGAGCATAAATAATCGGGCGACGGTGATAAGGACAACGGCATCTTGGGGGATTTGGTATTTTTGGCGGAAAGCCTTTTTACGTTGGTCAGGAATTGGCAGTAGGAAATCATCTTCTTCAATAGCAGAATAGGCGGTTGTGAACTGTTCGGGATAACCAATGCCGGCGGCGGTTGCCTGAGCAGTCATTGCATCGGCGACGCTGATAAAAAAATCGGTTCGCTTTGCGGCGGATTTTTCGATGGCGATGTAAAAGCGATTTATGAGATTATTTTGATATAGGTGGAACGCCAGGCCGTGGATTGTGTGGACTATTTTCGTATTGCGTATATCGTATTGCGTATTGCGTAAGCTGTATGCGGCGAAACGACCCAAGATGCCGGCCTTGGCGGAATGGGTGTGGACGATGTCGGGCTTTATGCGCTTTAGGTATTCTTTGATTTGGAGGTAGCTTATGGTGTCGTAAAGCGGGCAGATGGGACGTCTTAGTTTATCAACGACGATTGTTTTATATTTTTGGTTTTTGGTTTGTTCAAATAGTTCGCCTTCAGGCCCTAAGGCGGGGCCGGTAATGAGGGTGACATCGTGGCCTCGCTGGGACAGGAGTTTGCAGGTGATGAGGGTATTTTCCTGCGCTCCGCCGAGAATCAATCTTGTTATTATATGAACGATTTTCAATATTTAACCCACATCAAACAAAGGCCCTGGGGTGGGGCGATGGGGCCGGCGGCCTTGCGGTCTTTTGCATCGAGAATTTTATTTATTTTTTCAGGCATCCATTTGCCTCTCCGGCTACGGCACGCTCCGCCGTGACGAGTGCCGACTTCAACGAGGGTTCCGACGATATTTCTGACCATATTATACAAAAACCTGTCGGCTTCGATATCTATATAAACCCACTTGTCTTCCTGTGTAACCTGGCATTGCATTACTGTGCGAATCGAGTTGTCACGTTTATCAGCGGCGGAGGCGAAGGATTTGAAGTCCTTTTTGCCGAGAAGCATTTTTGCGGCGGCGTCCATCGCAGCGATATCGAGGGGGGCAGGCCTGTGCCAGCAATTTCGGGTTTTCAGGACGTTTCGTTTTTTGCCGGTGAAAATTGTGTATCGGTATAGTTTGCTCTTTGCTGAGCCGGAGGCGTCGAAGTCCCGGTCGACTTCAACAGCTTCGGTAACGACGATGTCCCGTGAGAGGCGGTGATTGAGCGCCTTGACAAAATTTTTGGTTGGTATCGGTGAGTCGATAAAGAAGTTTGCGACCTGTCCGAGTGCGCTGACGCCGGCATCTGTTCGGCTGGCGCCGTTTATTTTGATGAAGGTGCCGGTCAGCTCACCGAGCGATTGTTGGAGCTGGCCCTGGATGGTTCGTTTGCCCGGCTGATTCTGCCAGCCGCTGTAGTTCAGGCCATCGTAGCTGATTGTTAATTTTATGTTGCGAATCGCCATTGCGGGCGATTATAGCAGCTTTTCTGCGATTTGGACAGCGTTGAGGGCAGCTCCTTTTCGCAGCTGGTCGCCGGCGACCCAGAGATTGATGCCCCGGTTTTCAGGAATGGATTCATCCTGACGGATTCGGCCGACGAAGATATTGTCTTTGTCGGTGGCGTCGATGGGCATCGGGAAACGATTATTTTTGCGGTCATCCAATACCGAAACGCCCGGCGCGGTGCTCAAGAGGTCCCTGACCTGGTCGGGGGTGATAGGGTCTTTAAACTCAAGATTGATGCTTTCGCAATGGGTCCGCAAGACCGGGATTCGAATACAAGTGCAGGTGATTGCGATATCTGGGCAGTCGAAAATTTTTCTGGTCTCATTGACCATTTTCATTTCTTCCTGATTGTAGCCGTTGGGGCCGAGAGTGGAATTATGGCTAAAGCAGTTAAACGCTATCTGATACGGGAAGACCTTTATGGTCGGGGTTTTGCCGTCGAGGATTTCGCGAGCCTGATTTTGCAATTCGAGCATAGCTGACATTCCAGCTCCGCTGGCAGCCTGGTAGGTGCTGATGACCATCCTTTTGACGGGATTTGCCTTGTGCAGCGGCCAGACGGGCACGATGCCGATTATCGTCGAGCAGTTTGGATTGGCAATGATGCCCTTATGCTCGGCGATTTTCTGCGGATTGATTTCGGGAATGACCAGAGGGACTTCCGGGTCCATTCTAAAGGCAGAAGAGTTATCGACCACAACTGCGCCGGCCTGGGCTGCTGCGGGAGCAAATTCCCTGCTTCTGTCTCCGCCGGCGCTGAACAATGCGATGTCGATACGGTCGAAGCTGTTTTTGGATAATTGCTCGACTATGTATTCCTTGCCCTTGAATTCGATTTTCTTGCCTGCAGAGCGGCTGCTTGCAAGGACTTTTAGAGAACCAAAGGGGAAATTCCGCTGTTCGAGGATTTTTAGAAATTCCTGTCCGACAGCGCCGGTCACTCCTGCAATTGCCAAATCACAAGCCATATTTCTGGACTCCTAAAATGTTTCGCAAACATAATAAGGGGCAGCCAAGGTAAACGACTGCCCGTTAAACCTGATGAAGCTGAAATATTTACGGTAATTATAGTGTTCTCGCCGGGGAAATGCAAGAGGTGAACACAATAATCCGCGAAACGGTCCAACTTAATACAAAAGCCCCCCTGCTTTCTTGTGAAAGCAAGAAGGGGGGCCAAGGTGTTTAAAGAAAAACTTATAGGAGTAATTTACTCTTTTTCTTTTGGCAGTTTCAGCACAACGAGGGTGCGGTAGCGTCCATCGTTGATTAAGAACAGGACTTTTCCTGCTTCGGAAGCCTTTTCCATAGCCTGGTCAAAATCTTTTGTGTTTTTGACGGGCTTTCGGTCAACTTCCATAATCAGCATTCCGGGTGTAATACCTTTTTGAGCAGTTTCTGAGTCTGGCTCGACGGAGGTAATTATGACTCCTTGCTGGTTCTGGTAGCCGTAGCGTTCGGCCAAGTCGTCGGTGAGGTTCTGGATGGTAATGCCTAATTGCTTCATCATTTTTTCGGGTGCTTTGGCGCTTTTGAGCTCTTCAGAGCTTTCGCCGAGCTCGGCCTCAAGGGTTTCCCGGTTACCGTTGCGGACAACGACGATTTTTACCTTAGTGCCGGGCTTAAGCATTGCAACGCGGTTGCGAAACGCACTGACTTCATCAACTTTCTCGTCATTAAATTCGACTACGACATCGTATCGCTTCATACCGGCCTTCTCGGCAGCGGAGTCTTTGAGGACTTCGGTGATGACGACGCCTTTGGTGTCCTTGAGACCTAATGATTCGGCCAGGTCAGGGTCGAGGTCACGGATAATAACACCCAAGGCGCCATATACAACTTTTCCGTCTTCGAGGAACTGCTTATAAATGAATTTAGCCATATTGATAGGGATGGCGAACCCGATACCGATATTTCCACCCGGCCCAAGGATGGCGGTGTTAATTCCAACGACCTTACCATCAAGGTTGATTAGAGGTCCACCGGAATTGCCCGGGTTTATGGCTGCATCGGTCTGGATGAAATTTTCGTATTCAGCGAGACGGAGACCGCTTCGGCCTTTTGCGCTAACGATGCCGGCGGTGACGGTGTGACTTAATCCGAAAGGATTTCCGATAGCGAGAACCCATTCGCCGACTTCGAGCTTATCGGAGTCAGCCAGTTCGAGGATGGGCAGTTTATCGGCGTCGATTTTTATGACAGCGACTTCGGAGCCCGGGTCTGAGCCGATGACTTTTGCTTTAAGCTCCCGACCATCCGCGAGCTTGACCTCAATGTCGTTGGCTTCGCCGACAAGGTGATTGTTTGTCAGGATGTAGCCGTCGGAAGAGACAATAAAGCCGGAGCCCTGTGCCGAGCGTTGGAATTTCCGCGGTTGTTGAGGAGAGCGTTGGCGGGGAGAAGGACGGCCAAAGAAACGTTCGAAGAAGTCGTCATCAAAAGGGCCGCCAAAGGGCCAGTCGGGCATTGTTGAGTATTGCTGGGTGGCGGTCTGGCTGGTTTTGATTCCCACGACGGCCGGCGAGGCCTTTTCGGAGATTTTGGCAAAGGCTTTACCCATCTGGCGCAGGGTATCAATACTGTTTGTATCCTGTGCAGAGGCTGGCCGCGTACCGGCAAATAACGCCAGCACCAGAAAAATCGAAATGACAAGATGAAATGACAGCCCCTTACTTCGGTTGAAACTTGGAATCTGCATTGGCAATCTCCTATTTCCGCAAAATAATCAAAAAAACAGCACAGACCGTTAAATCAACAGCAACGAAGAAGTTTAATTTCTATACGATTTTATCGCCTCTGGGTTCACAACGGCAAAGATTTTTTCAGCCAATTTCTTCGTCAATCCAGCCGAGCAGTTCTTCAAGCTCATCGAGGGTAATATCCCCCATATGAGCGATGCGGAAGGTCTTTTCCTTAAGGTCGCCGTAGCCGTTTCCGAAAACGGTGTTATGCTTCTCTTGAATTGTGTTAATCGTTTTAGCTACGTTGATACCTCGTGTATTTTTGACCGCCGTGAGGGTGTTGGAGGCATATTTTTCCTCACAGAAAAGAGCAAATTTTTCCTTTGCCCAGCTTCTGACAAACTTGCCCATTTTTTTGTGCCTTTTCCATACGTTTTCCATGCCCTCGGCAAGCAGCTTTTCACACTGGTAGTTCAGGGCCATAATATGGGGGATATTCGGCGTAGCAGGGGTCTGATTTTTTTCAGCCGATTTTGCAAAGGCCTGAAAGTCGAAGTAATACCCTCGCTGGGGAACTTTTTTACTTTTTTCCAGCGCCCGATTACTGACGGCGGCTACAGCGAGTCCAGGCGGAATCGCAAAGGCCTTCTGGACCGATGCAAAAGCCACGTCCCAGCCAAGCTCATCAAAATGTAAAGGAAGAGCTACCATCGCACTGACCGCATCCACAAAGACAAGAACATCCGGATATTTTTCCTTCATCATTTTGCTGACTTCATAAAGGGGGTTCATCAGGCCTGTGCTTGTCTCGTTGTACATAAGAGTGACAGCAGAGTATTTACGCGATTGGAGTTTTTCGTCGAGCATTTCCGGCAAAACGGGTTTGCCCCAATCGACTTTTATTTCATCTACGTTCCTGCCACAGCTTTTGGCTACATCGGCCCATTTATCACTAAAGGCGCCGCAGCAAGTGCACAGAACGATTTCGTCAAAATCCACGCAGTTGCGAATAGCTGCTTCCCAAATTCCGGAAGCGGAGGAAGTGGACAGAAAAACATTCTGGTCGGTGAAGAGGATTTTTTTGAGCATATCGGTCGTCTGGGAATGCAATTGAGCATACTCTTTACCACGATGTCCCAATGTCGGGCGTGCGAGCTGCTGTAAAACATCTTCATTGACCTTTACCGGGCCTGGAATGAACAACCTTGGCGGGTTTTTCCAATCTACCATACATCTGCTCCTAAGAAAGAAGGTTACAATTTGTTAATGGTCAAGCCTGTATAAATTTTTGGATAGAAATAGGTTGACTTTTGGGGCATTTTTTCGCCAACATCGGTGACCGTTTTTAATTGTTCCATTTTTACCGGGTTCATAAAGAAAGCCACTTGTTTCTGCCCCGCGTCAACCCTGGCGATTGATTCGTTGATTGCATTGTCGGTATCCTTTATATATTCCAACCGGGTGCCGCCTGCCAGATGTTTTTCGCCGATGCCTAATAGTTTTTCGAGGACCAGTTTATGCAGCACAGAGACATCGAGCGACTTCCAGCGACTGCTCATATTCGGTGCAACTGAATTCATAGCCTGTTTGTTTTTCAAGGCGGCTACGTAGAAGGCGTTGTTGCCACAGTAAATTCCGAACACATTTTTATTATTGCCGTGTTCGGTTTTCATTTGCACAAGCATCTTTTGCTTTGCATCTGCTTTATCCCGGGGCCGACGACCAACCCTATGTTCAGTAATTTCGAAGTTCTTTTTGAGCTCGGCGATTAATTTTACAGCGTCAAAATCTTCGAGATTGCCAACAAGGCGGTGGGTAGCCAAAATGACCAACCCCTCGTGGCGGGTATTGGTGAAAGCAATCATTCGGTAGGCGGCTGCGGGATTGGCTGTTTCTTTGGAGTAAATCAGGGCCGTTTCGTAACGATGATGGCCGTCGGCTATAATGCAGCTTTTATCGAGCATCATTTTGGCGATTGAGTCGATATTGTCTTTGGCGGTTATTGCAAACAGACGGTGTCGGACGTCCTGTTCATCAAGGAAATCCATAAGCGGTTTTTGGCCGGCGGCCTTTTCAATAATTTTGTCTGCAATTTTTTGTTCGTCTTCATATAGCATAAGGGGCAGGCCGAAATCGGCGGAGGTCGCTCTTTTAAGATTGAGCCTGTCGATTTTGGGTTCATTAAGGGTTTGTTCGTGAGGCCTGACTATCGGGCCGAATTCTTCGAGTTTGGCCAAAGCAATGAAGCTGGAACGTTGGAATTGAGCGCCGGCGAGCTGGAAATCCTGGACGCAGGCATAGATAGCTTCAATAGGGTCCTGTTTTAAGATGCCTTTTTTTATCCAGGTATTGAGATAGCCGGCAGCCCTTGTGTATTGATTGTTGTCGGCGTTATCGGAAGGAGCTGTTTTTCCTTTGATTATGCGCACGATATTATATTCACTTTTTTCATAGAGCATCTGCTGCTGAGAGGGGCTTATAACATCATAGGGAGGGGAAATACAGCTACCCACATTGCCGACCACTCCCGCATCAAACCTAAATGCTTTGAACGGCTTAAGCTCCATCATCACCGCCTTCAAATCCTTAATATTATTTCGTATTAGTATTGAACTCTAAATTTATTTATTTTAATATTGCCAAAAACTGCGAAACAAAAATAATACCAAAGGAAAGACAAACTGTCAAATATGATAAGGGCGTAGAAAAATGAGAATAAGAAATTGGGCGTGTTTTGTTGTAACGGCAATAACGGTTGTGTTAATCAGCGGGGTTTGTTTTGCTTCCGATGACGGGGATTTTCAGTACTGGAACACAGCGGATATATCTTTTGATGTGAATAACGGCTGGAAATTTACATTTCAGGAAGAACTGCGGTTTGGGGAAAGCGGCAAGCGCCTTTACTATCAGCATTATGAGCCCGGGCTTACATACAGCGGCCTGGCAAAATGGATAGATTTGGGGTTTAACTACAGGCAGGTGTTTGAAAGAAACAGCAAAGGTAAATGGAAACGGGAAGACCAGCCGAACCTAAATGTTACGTTGAAAAGTAAATTGTTCGGTCTTGATGTAAGCGACAAGTCAAGAATCGAATATCGGATACTGGAGGACAGAAAAGACGTTTGGCGGTACAGAAACAAGTTTACGGTGAAATTGCCATTCGAGCTTACAGAGCTTAAATTACAACCTTACGTGGCGGACGAGATATTTGTTCCTCTTGATGACGTCGATATTAATACTAACAGGTTGTATGCGGGGGTTCCCTTTAAGCTGACAAAAAATATAGGATGTGACCTTTATTACCTTTGGCAATCGAGCAGGTCCAACGGCGGCTGGACAGATATAAATGTGGTTGGGACGGCGTTGAAATTCAGCTTTTAGGGTTTTGTCTGCAGGAGAGGTTGGTTTTAGGTCTTTTTCTTTTCTGCGAGGTATTGGTTTATTGCAGCTGCGGCGATTCGGCCCTGACCCATTGCGAGGATTACAGTGGCGGCGCCGAGGACAATGTCTCCGCCGGCATAAATGCCTTCCATTGAAGTTTTACAGTTTTCGTCAACAATGATATTGCCCCATTTGTTGAACTGAAGGCCTGGAGTGGTCTGGCGAATCAGGGGATTTGCGACGTTACCGATAGCTATAATACAAGCGTCAGCGTCAATTGTGAACTCTGAGCCTTCAATGGGGACAGGCCTTCGTCGGCCGGATTCATCAGGCTCGCCAAGCCGGTACTTGAGACATTCAATAGCAGTTACGAGGCTATTCTGGTCGCCGATTATTCGTTTCGGACTTTGCAGGACGTGAAACTCGACGCCCTCTTCCTTTGCGTGATGGACTTCCTCAATTCGTGCGGGCATTTCCTTTTCACTTCTTCGATAGACCAGATAGACCTTTTCTGCGCCGAGCCGAACGGCTGTTCTGGCCGAGTCAATAGCGACGTTGCCGCCGCCGATGACGGCGACTTTCTTTGGGCGGGCAATTGGTGTATCAGCGCCTTTGCCGAATTTGTAGGCCTTCATAAGATTTGCGCGTGTGAGGTATTCATTGGCGCTATATACTCCGATGAGTGTTTCGCCTTCAATGCCCATAAAACTTGGCAGTCCTGCGCCGACGCCGATGAAGACGGCATCGAAGCCGTCTTCTTTCATAAGCTGTTCGATGGTTCTTGTTCTGCCGACGATAAAATTGCAGACGATTTTGACGCCCATTTTGGTAAGGATGTCGATTTCCTTTTGCACAATGGCTTTCGGCAGTCTGAATTCAGGGATTCCGTAGACCATAACGCCTCCGGTCTTGTGAAAGGCCTCGAATATAGTAACATCATGACCGGCTCTTCTGGTATCGGTAGCGGCGACGATACCGCCGGGGCCTGAGCCTATTATGGCGATTTTCATTCCCGTATCAGGTGCGACGGAGGGGACGGCGTCCTGGTTTTGGTCAAGGTCGGCGACAAATCTTTCCAGTCGGCCGATTGAAACGGCTTTAGCGGTGTCTTTGAATTTTAAGCCGACGGTGCATGTTTGCTGGCACTGGACTTCCTGGGGACATACTCTGCCACAGACAGCGGGCAAAAGAGAGTTCTCCTTGATGATGGCAAGGGCTTTTTTGAAATCGCCGTCGGCAATGGCAGCTATAAAATCCTTTATCCTTATCCGGACGGGACAGCCCTTAATGCAGGGTGCGTTTTTGCACTGGAGGCATCGCATTGCTTCGAGCCAGGCGTGTGTTTCAGTATAGCCGGTCGCTACTTCGTTGACGTTGCTCTTTCTTTTGACGGCGTCCTGTGCGGGCATATCCTGCGGAGGGATTTTGTATCTGTCGGCAGGAGTAAGTTTGCCTGTTTTTTGCATATCCTGAAGCTGGTGGAGAAGTTCTTGTCTTTCTTTTTCGGTCATCATTATTCGTCGTTCGTCGCTCGTCGCTCATCCCTCGTCTTATCAAGGCCTATCTTACATCTATATTCTTTATATTTTTCGTGAGCCTTTTGTTCGGCGTTTTTATAGGCGTTTAATCTTTTCATCATCAGGTCGAAATTGACTTTGTGGCCGTCGAACTCTGGTCCGTCAACGCATACAAATTTTGGCTGGCCGTCAAATTCAATTCTGCAGCCGCCGCACATACCCGTCCCGTCAACCATAATGGTGTTGAGTGAGACTTGTGTGGGAATGTCGAACTGCTTTGTAACCTCGCAGCAGCACTTCATCATTATGGCCGGGCCGATTGCAAGAACCAGATTCGGTTTTGGCTGACGTCGGCAGACCTCTTTCAGCGGCTCGGTTACCAAAGCTTTTCGGCCGTACGAACCGTCATCTGTTGTGATTATCAGCTCGTCACTTAAGCGGGCGAACTGGTCTTCGAGGATGAGCAGAGTCTTTGTTCTTGCGCCGAGGATGGTGATGAGTTTATTGCCGGCTTTTTTTAGAGCTTTTGCGATGGGCAGTAAAGGCGCGTTGCCGATTCCGCCGCCGACGCAGACGACAGTGCCGAAGTTTTGAATGTGCGTCGGCCTGCCCAGCGGCCCGACGACGTTAGCTATTTGGTCGCCTGTTTGCATATCGGCTAATTCGGCGGTGGTTTTTCCGACGCGCTGCCAAATCAGATTGATAGTGCCCTTGGCGGGGTCTGCATCGGCGATTGTCAAGGGGATTCGCTCGCTGTATTCGCTGCTTATAGCGATAATGACGAATTGGCCCGGCTTTGCTGCTTGCGCAATAAGGGGCGCTTCGACATCGGCCGTGAAGACGTCATCGCCAAACTGGCTTTTCGAGACAATTTTATGCGGCACTTTTAGATTCTCTCAGCACAACTACGAGAAAGCGTTAATTATTAACAAAAATAGGCTGTTTGTCAAGACAGCCTTTGATGTGCTGCAGATTGAGCGTTGTAGGGCGATGTTTCAGAGACCGCCGCTCTAAGGACTGAATACATCGAAGCCGGGGCCGAATTGCCGCAGGTAGTAAAGAGAATAAGCCCGCTTAAAAACAAACAGAGGCAACAGTATAACGGTGCCGATGTATGGTATAAACAGCAACAAGCTTGCACAGCAGAAGCAGCATCCTATACAAAAGCCGATGAAAACAATTGTCCCTATCGCTATTGCTATGACAATTTGAAAGAGGATGTACAATGCAAAGCCGGCTTTGTTGACAGAAAGGATTGCCAGGAATTCCCGCCAGCCGGCTACGCAACTTGCTGTTTGCAGAAACATTATCGGCACGACAAAATCAAATGTAAATTTCCTTACCAAAGACAGCGCTATTGAGAGAGCAAATATAATCAAGCCAAAGATTATAATCCCAGGGATAGAAGCTATCATTGGAACAGTTTTGGTTACCATCGTAATAATAAGCAGGACAATACCAAGGATAGGTACAGCTACTATGGCGAGGCCGATTATGCACAGCACAATTCGGAACAGAAAGAGACTGTTACCGTGCTTTCTAAATTTGTGCCAGGGAACTTTGACTTCCGACTTATTGGTCGCAACACAATGAAGAAACATAAATTTGCCTCGACTATTAAGCCAGGCAATAAGAAGGCCAATTCCTATTATTACAACAGCCACAATTGCAATTAGAGGTATAATCCAGCACAGGTTGTCCAAAAAGTATTCTTTTGCCGAGTTAACGCCTTCTGCTATTTTGGCCTGTTGTTCATGTGGTTTGTAGGGTCCATGCCACTGGATGCCTCCGTTTCCGCCGCCTCCACCTCCCAGATATGCCAGCCAGGCGCAAAAGCCGATGATAAACCATTTGCCCAAGTCGAATGGTTTGAAAAGCATGGCCTTTACTCTTTCGATAGCGGGACTGATAGGGTCGATTACACTTATTCTACTTGGTTGTTCGTGAGTCATAATATACGTCCTCCAGGATAGGTCAGCCGGTAATATTATTCTGTTTTTGTTTCAGCGAGCGCAGTTCTTTGTGAATCGGCCAGTCGGCAAAAGCGAGGTAAAAGGCCATAATTATATTCACGATTGGTATGAGCATTAACAGGCCCAATGCCCAGCTATAGCCGGCCTTCAAGAAAATCTTGCAGCAAATCAACAGCTTTATTGCAACAACAACCAGAAAAATAAATGCAAAAATAAGGGCGAAGACGATTGCAAATACGGGTTCCACTTGCGGACAGTGCTGAGTCCAAACATCAGAGTTCATATTTTCTCCTTTCAGTTGAGAAAAGATTTATGAGACATTATTTTGGATGCCAGATGCGCAGTATAGCGAGCGGCCATTTGTTTGCAAGGGAAATGTAAGTAGGGGCAGACCTATGTGTCTGCCAAATCCGAAAGCCCGCCTGCCTCGTTGCATCATTGTCCGCCTGATAATTGAACTTGACAAGATTATGATTTGTATGGAATAATTACCACCATTGTAGAGATATGAATTGGAATAAATCATGAATTGGGATTAAGCGTGAAAGCATGCACGAGAAGTTATTAGAGCTATATACTGATAAAAGCACCGTACAAAAGATTCAGAATAAACTCCCGAAGCTTTTTTATCTTGCAGAATTAGAAAGTTCTCGTGCTGGCAAGGTCGGAATGGAAGTTGGTTCGGTGCGAGAGAAAATACTTATTGCATTATTTATTTACAAATTTGGTGAATCTAATGTAGATACTGAGATTCCAATTACAGAACCGGAAGTAGATGTAAAAGTTTTTAATAACCCTATATCCATAAAGACTATCACTGGAAGTTCATCAGGAGTAAAATTAATCTGGACCGTTGATGCTGAAAAGGCTATAGAATTTAGCAGAAATTACACTCCGAAGCATGACATGTTATTGGTTCAGATCAACTGGAATAATGGAGGAAATTTTTGCTTAATCCCTACATCAGTCCAATCGGCGGTTTTTAACCAAATTGGCAGAGAAGAATACATTAAACTTCCCAAAAAGGGGACAAACCCACGTGGCGTTGAAATGACTGCAAAAGCACTTCGACTTTTGATATCTGACAAGAACACATATACAATTAGCATAAACTGGAAGAAAGAAACAATAGAGTATTTTCCGTACAAAAGATGGGTAGAACTTTGGGGGGAAGATATATGAGAAAAGGGACGCGAACCAGTTCCTTTGGTACAAGTGGAAGAATTAATCATGATTCAAGCAGTTTCTACAACTCTAAGATGTATCAAAATGTGGCCATAAAAACAGTTACTGATGTTGAAGAAATCGATTTTCCCAAAGATTATGAAAACAAAATTATTCTTGGTTCTTCGGAAAAAATGTCAGAGCTCCCAGATTCTTGTGTTCACTTAATGATTACTTCGCCGCCATATAACGTAACTAAAGAATACGATAATAATCTATCGCTTGATGAGTATCTGCACTTATTATCAAAATGTTTTTCAGAAACTTACAGAGTGTTGGTTAACGGTGGTCGGGCATGTATAAATATTGCCAATGTGGGACGAAAACCTTACATCCCTTTTTCTGATTACATTTCAAAAATGATGATAGATATGGGTTTTAATATGCGTGGTGAAATAATCTGGAACAAGGGTTCCAGCGCGGGAGTGTCGATGGCGTGGGGAAGCTGGAAGTCCGCTTCGAATCCGATTTTACGTGATGTTCATGAATATATCCTGATATTTTCCAAAGGGTCTTATCGGAGTTGCTCATCTCAAAGGGAAAATACGATAACCAAAGAGGAGTTTATGGAATGGACAAAATCAGTCTGGACTATGAGTGCTGAATCTGCAAGGAAGGTCGGCCACCCAGCTCCATTTCCAGAAGAATTGCCTCGAAGGTTAATACATCTTTATTCTTTCAAAAACGATGTTGTACTAGACCCATTTATGGGCAGTGGTACAACGGCAGTGGCAGCGTTGAATGCAGGCAGAAGATATGTTGGTTATGACAATAATCCGGAATATGTAAAACTTGCTGAAAAACGCTTATCTGTAATTAAAAGACAAGCCATTTTTAGCTTTGGTGGTTGTCCTCGAAGAACAAATAGCCTACAAACTGGCATAAAAACCAGATAACAGAAGGCCATGCCCCGGCGACAAACAGAGTATAATTTCAATCAAAAGTGGGGGTAAAAAATCGCACAATTTCGGCAGTGTCATCACAAAAAGGCCAATCTCCAATAAATTTTTGGACATTACCGCAAATTCTTGCCACTTCATAAATACATAACTTGTTTAATATCAAGATGTTACATAATCCGGCGTATTACGCCACAAAAAACTTGCCCGTTACGACAGATTTTTCTTGGCGCATGTGGTTATTAAGAATAGAATGCCACAAAAGGTTGTTACTCATATTAAGGGCCATAAATATGAACGAAATAATAAACGAAAAAACACGTGAATCAATAGCAGCAGGATTGCACGAATTATTAAAACGACTACGGGCAGAAAGAGACCTTTTAGATGCTAAAATCAAGCAACACGAAACCGACTTAATTAACCTCGGCGATACAACAATAGGCATAAAAGGAAAACGTAGGAAATATGGACTCAATCGACAACTTGTTGAAGATTTTCTAAAAAATAATCCCGATAGAATCAGCAGTGTTGCTGATATTGCTAAAAGTGCGAATCTTCCCCGTTCAAGTGTTCGAGCGGTTCTGTTAAAAATAAAAGATAAAGGTAAAGTCGAAGATTTTCCAGACGGAACCTGGAAGCTTAAGCAATTAACATAAGGCAGCAGGGATGCAGTTGTTTTATACAAATAATAACGCCTATAACCCGCAACAACGGGCTATAGGCGTTTTGTCTTATGTGGGGACGAGACGGTTCTGCGCGATGGCTTTCCATCCTCTGCGCGCGGGTTCAACTCCCGTCGTCTCCACAATTTTCTGGAGAGGTGGCAGAGCGGTTTATTGCATCCGATTTTAAATCGGACAGAGGCTCCGGCCTTACGCGGGTCCGAATCCCGCCCTCTCCGTTAAACTTGCCAAAGAATTATTGTAAACTACGTTAAACCAGCTAATTTCTCAGCGTCCTCAAATGTGTTCTTTTCCTCTTGTAAGAGTCGGGATTATAGCACCCGTTTCTTTACTAAATTTTCCTGTCTCGACGGCCTGCTACGTTACTTTATATTAAAGAGTCTAAGAATTAAAAGCAAGAAAAAAATGCCTTGCTTGTATATTATTTACAGACGGGTTTTGGGGGTTTACGGCGATACTATTATGAGACTTGGCGTTAGCGTTGATCAAGGTTGTGCGCATCTTCTTGACACAATAATGCACAATTTCAATTGCAAACACGCGCAAGTTGACGAAATATGGAGCCAATATTCCGAATTTCAATCAAAAGCGCAGGGGGTTAAAATCAAAAACCCACTTTTCCAAATTTTTTTTATCTCTTTCCCTATAAGCAGTTACAAATTTATTGCCTCTGAAAACCCTACAATTTTCGCCTCAATCGCGCATGTTCGCCCAATTACGGGAGAACGTCTGTTCTCGAAACTGAAACTATTTAAAAGGAATTACCAATGAGCGGGTAACAGTAACCAATTAATACTTATTTATAATTTACTTCTCTGTGTTCTCTGTGGCTTAAGCAACGGACACGGAGATGGTTTATTTACAGCGGAAAAATCAATCAAAATGAACTAAATTATGCAAAACAAACCCAATTTCCAAAAAAGTCAAATGTTTGTAACCTTATTAAATAAAACGAATTACAACGAAAAATGCACAATGGACACTTGGTCAAAACGAACCCAAACGAACCCAATTCAAAGCCAATTTAAACCCAAACAAAGCCAAAACAAACCCAATCAAACCCAATTTCTATTGTATGTTGAGGCAGTGCGGCAGTTTTTCCAGCGGGCAGGTGGGGCATTTAGCATTGGGCCTGCAGAATTCTTTGCCGAGCCGGACAAGAAGCGCGTGGTACTCATTGAAAAGCCGTGGGTCTTGCGGAAGGTTGGACTGGAACAAATCCCGCAACTGTTCGTAATCGACATCCGGCTCGATTAATCCGTGGCGAACAGCCACCCGTGCGGTATAGGCATCGACGACGAAGATGGGCCTATTGAAGGCGTAAAGCAGAATCGAATCGGCGGTTTCGGGGCCGATACCTTTCACGGCCAAAAGTTCGGCCCTTAACCGGTCGGTGTCAAGGTTTTCAAGATTTGCCAGTCGGCCATCGTAGTTGCGGAAGAGCCAATATAAGAAGCTTTTGAGCCGTTTTGATTTTATATTGTAATAGCCGGCCGGCCGGATAAGCTCGGCCAGTTCCGAGACGTTGAGATGGTAGAGTTTTTCCGGGGTCAGCAGGTGAGCGGATTTTAGATTTGCTATTGCTTTTTCGACATTGGCCCAGTTCGTGTTCTGGGTCAGTATGGCGCCTGTGATTATCTCAAAGGGGGTTTCGCCCGGCCACCAGCTCTGAGGGCCGAAGCGGTCGAAGAGCAGTTGATAAATTTCAGTCAGTTGTTCAGTTATCATTTGCGATAGCAAAGTTATTGTAATTTCGATTCACTTAAAGTAGACTCTGCAAAATTTAAATCCTGTGGTCAACTAATTTTTGGTATTCTTCGGCGAAAAATAAGAAAGTTACAAGAGACAATGGCGACCAACAGAATAAAAGATAAATACAGGTACAGTGTGAGTCAACTGTTTAACTTTGTGCAAGGCTCCTATTTTGAACGGACATCTCGACCAATTTACGCTATAGTTTTCCTGCTGCCGTTTATCGTTTTCTACGAGCTGGGTACGATTCTTATCAATACCGATTTACTGAGACGCTACTGGCTGGGCAGGGTGGTGGCATTTTCATGGCTGCAGGATTTTCTCGCATACTTAGGGTTGGGCAGCAAGTTTGGGTGGGCAGCAACCCCTTTGGCTGTTGTGGTGATTTTGGCAGCACTGCAGCTGGCATCTCGCAAACAATGGCGTTTTTGGTTTGGTGATGTTTTACCGATGGCAGTTGAGTGCATTCTGCTTGCGGTGCCGTTGATTGTTTTGAGCATGTTTTTGAGCGGTTCGGGCCAGCGACAGAGCGATATCGACCAATTCGCAAACAGCGCGGTAAGAATACAAACTGATACGGTTTTAAGGTGCTATTCGGTTACAAATGGTGGTTTGCCTGCAACGGCCGAGGGCGGTGGTGATGGAGGGAAGTGGCAAGGGCTGTTAGCTAATGTTGTTACCGGTATAGGAGCAGGGATTTATGAAGAGCTTGTTTTTCGGCTGATTTTGATTATTGCATTAATGGTGTTGTTTCAGGATATTTTTCAGTTAGGTCATAAGATTTCGATTATACTTTCAGTTTTTATTTCAGCGGCGTTGTTCGGCGCATATCATCATATAGTATATCTGGAAGGTCAATTTATCCAAAGCAGTCCATTTAACTGGGCGGAGTTTGGTTTTCGGACAATCGCTGGTATTTATTTTGCCGTTCTTTTTGCAATTCGCGGTTTCGGAATTACGGCGGGGGCCCATGCCTTTTATGATATTATTGCAGTTTTTATGAATGCCTTTTTTTCCCAGCCTTGAAAAATCAGCAGGTGGTTTGTCGTTTCTTAATTTTTTTCAAAAAACCTTGCCGTCATTACTCTTTTGGTCTGCGGAACTTGCGAAATCATCGTCCTATAAGCGTGAGAACAAGCCTTATCAATACTGATATTGCACTTGAATAGATGTGGTATTTTTTGTATAATAGCACCAGAGTTAGCAGATTGCGTTTAGTGATTGGGATTTTTATACCATGGAATTGCCGCAAATCAATATAGCAATTGAAGAATTGACATTCAGCCTTTTTCAAAGGCCATTACATCCTGAGCTTTTCCAAATTTACGCCAAGCGGCAGCTAAGAACCGGCAAATACGAGGCGGATATCTGGATTACAGGCTGCACACACGTTGTTAGCGTGTATGCCGGGGATGTGTGCCTGAGCGAGGTTGTAAGCTCGCCAGGGCAGATGCTTCCCCGTCGAGGGTTGATTGAGCGTTTTCAATTTCACGGCCCACGATCTCATAAGTGCACTTTGAGCCGAGGGGTAAGCTATATGACTGATTTTCAGATTGAGAAGATGAGTCCCAATTTATATCGGCAGAGTCATATTGACCTTGAGGGGTTTGCTCGAAATCGGGGTGTGTTTGTCAAATTTCCGGGGTTGGAAATTGGAGGTCTGCAGCCGTTCTGCTATATTGACTTTGAGGCCAGACAAGCCGAATTGCACATCCACACGTTCGCGGCTTATCCGGACCAGGTAACGATGATTAAGACGCAATCGCTGTTCGACTTTCAGTAAAAGACGAGCAAGTTACCAACAGGCGAATGATGTTTTTTAACTGTCCTGCTGCTTGACTTTCTGCTTCAAAATATCCCACTTTTCGTGAATTTCCTCGGCCATTCTGCTGTTTGGGAAGTCGCGAATAATCTGCTCGCCGGCCTCAATTGCTTTTTTCCATTGTTTTCCGGATACAGCGAGAGAGAATTGGACGCCGAGGTTGTGCAGCTTGTTCCTGAAAACGTCCTTTGCAGCTTCCTGCAAAGCCAACCCTTCATTTGGAGTGAGGTAGAGGTCCAGCTCCCTTAGAATCTCCAGGCTTCGGTCGGTGGCCTGACGTTTTATGGCATCATCCCAGGCGTTGAGCAATATTTTTTTTCGCTCTTCTTTTTTATCGAGCAGTTTCTGTCGCATTGCTTTTGCATTTTCGGATTTGGGGAAGCCCCTGATTAATCTTTCAATCTGGGCGCTTGCTTTGGCCCACTGAGAGCTTTCGAAGAGCTTTTCGATATGCGCTATGACCTGATTTACCCTTTCGGCGTCGGTTGCGTCGCGGTAATTGTTTGCCTGGGTCCGTAACTGCTCAGCCAAACCCTTATATTCTACTCGGCGAGCAATTTCATCAATTATTTCATAGGTAGTATCGAAATCCTGCTGCTGGAGCTTATCAAAAACGGTCTCTCGCAGGGACTGCATATCTGCATCGCGGAATGCAATTGCTTTTGCTGCTTCGCTGAGGCGGGTGTTTTGGTTGATTTGCGTCAGAACAGAGCGGTTCTTTTCCAGTGTCTCAGTTATTTTTTCGAGCCTTGCACCATTTTCCGCAAGTGAGTTAAGAATTTTAAATGTTTTTGAGAGTATCAATATAACTGTGGCCAAAAGCACTAAAGTAGCGAGGAGCCATACGAGCTGCAGTATCTGACCTTCTTTGGGTATCTGGAAGATGCTGGTAAAGACTGCGAGCAGAACCACAGCTATTAATGCGATTAATGCGATGGAGATAATGACCAGGCGCCACTTAAACCGCCATAAGGGTTTATCTTTTCCCAGGTTCATAACCAGCCCTTTTCAAAAAGAACTTTACGCAACCAATCTTCAGATATTATAGCCATTTTAATAGAGAAACTACAACTAAAAAAGCTGTTTATGTAACTGATTAGATATGATTGTCGCTGTAAATCAACAGCGATGTTTATAATAATCAACGCCGGTGTAACTATCTTTTGTTAAAATCGTTACGCCTCGCGAGAGAATGCAGGCGGAGCTGCAATGTCGATTTTTCGCCACACAGAGCTTTAATCCGTATAGGGGTTGTGTCCCAATGCATCGGGATAATGCTTAAAGATGTTACTTCAAGTCACTTTAAGAGGCTTTTTATAGGGTTGAGCAGTGAAATTTTACGGCAAGCTCATTTAGGCGCATCCTGGTATGAATTTTGCATTATTTATGAACAAGCGGCTTCGGAGACTCTGTAATGGCTAGGCCATGCCATAGGCAGAGGGTGATTGAAAGGAAAGTGTTTTTTACGGGGAGAACAATGTGATGGACGAAGCACAGTTGGAAGACAAGCTTAAAGAACTGGTCAAAGAATTCGGGGGGGCGGCCGACTCACAATATAGAAAGTTGGCTATGCTGGCCCAACAAGCCAGCGAAAGCCAGAAGAAGCTTGAAAGAAGCGTCGGTAATCTGCAAGAATCGCTGGACTATTTGCGGGTATGCATTAAATATCAGCTTTTCGACCTGGAAGCCACTCGCCGGGAAAATGAGTACCTGAGAAAAATACTTGGGGAAAATAGCGACCAGGGGCCGACATAGAATTCAGCTCGTCAGGGCGACCCGGCTTCGACTCGCTCCGCCGAGGCGAGAGGCCCTGCCGTAGTCCCGAAAGGCATCAAACATACACACCAAATACTGGGGGTTTGAATAAATCCGCCGGAGGCGGGTAAACCCTCCAAACGGAGTGGCGGGTAAAATTGGGTTTGATTGGGTTTGTTTTGAATAGTTCATTGTTTGTTGTTCATTGTTATTAGTCATTGCTTATACTGCGGTTACAATCATTTTTGGCTCTTAGTAAATTGGCTTTGTTTTGCATAATTAACATATTTTGATTGATCCGGTTTCAGCCACAAAGACACTAAGGCACGAATAGATTTTTAGCTACAGAGCACCCTTCGACTCCTTCGATTCCACTCAGGACAGGTGCGCTCAGGGCGGGCTCCGAGGACACAGAAAAGTAAATTATAAACAGTGTTAATTGGTTATTGACCTGGACCTGCCCGCCATCATAAAGATGTCGCGGTAAACCCGCCAAAAAGGATGGCGAGGTAAACTGGACCTGAAACCTTGCCACTCGGTGGCGATATGCGTTTATCTACTGATAAACTGGGGGTATTATACCAAATTTCGGGCAAAAGTCAACAAAAATTAGCCACTAAGACGCGAAGGCACGAAGAAGAATTTTAGTCAGCATTGTGTACTCGGCGGTGGTTTTTCTCGATGCGAGCATCTGCGAAAACCAGCCGCCTTCGTCCACGGGGTCATTTCGCAATGCCCCATTTATGAAGCTGACTAAAAAAAAGCATCGACTATCTTTAATTGATAGGATGAACACGGTTTTTGACGACTACGCTGAGGGGAATACCTAAGATACTTAGGTATTCTTTTTATGAATCTTGGATTCTAATATCTAAGGGTTTTTGAGATGGGTCCCCTGTTCATAGCCCAAGTGGTAGCACTCGGGGATCTTCGCTACGCTACGAGATTTTTTATTGTGGGTCAGGCCGAGAAGATTATAAACAAATCCCCGTTTCTTTTATGTTTATATAACGCTTTCATGCTGTAACAAAGCACTAGGTCACATCAAGAACATAAACAGCGAACGTTCGTTTCCGAAAACCAAGTCGCGACTCTCTTTCGCCTGATCCAAGGTTATTGATGTACTGTGTGCCGCTCCGTTTCTGAACGACTCAATGAATCGCCCCCAGTCTTTGATGAATTCGCCTTCCAAAAGGGAATTTGCCTTCTTGTGTTTCCGCAGGTGAGCAACGAACATTCCCAATACTGTGGCCGGTTTAACCTCCTGCCGAACTCGCAATAGTATATGCCACATCGCTCCCATGGTAAGGGGCTTATCTTCGGAGAGAAACATCCTCAACTCACTGATTGTGCGTTCAATACCGCGCCGATCCGATGGTGAGGGCTGAATCGGGCCAAAATCGCATTTATATATGCTTTCATTAGCCGCAAGGCCGTCTTGACGCAATGATTCTCTGAATGATTCGAAGAACTCCTTGTGTATCTGGCACTCCAACGCCTTTGCGTACTCAATCACAACAGGCGCGTAATCTGCCTTTCCGTCACTCAGTCTTTCGAGTTCCTTGAGAAGTATCTCGCCGGTACTCAAAAACCGTTTCACTTCTTCATCCAGCTTGTCCCATTTTTTCCCAAACAGCTCTATAATATCTTCTAACTGTTCGTCCCAACCGGCATCCGGAGCGTATTTGGATTCCAACATCCTCAATTCATGGGTCGTCTGATTGTGGAAAATATCCATGTATTCAGCGGGGTCTGCTGGAGACTTAGCTGCGCATTGCCGTCTCGCCTCTTGTGCTGCGTCTATCGCTCTGTTGATATCGCTAAGTCCGAGGGTGTATAAGATAGACTCGACATCCACTGATACTTTTTGCCGGATTGCCACCTCCTCAATAAAAAACTTCATAGCAAGTCTGACGGCATTTTCGCCTATTTCCAGCCGATCATTGGGCTTTGCGAAGTATGAAAAAAGGGTCAAGGCCCCGGCCAGCTTGATCGCATTCTGCCGCACGCGGACACTGAACAGAATTTCGCTCTTGATTTGTGCTAGGACCAGCTCTTGCGCTTTTTCCAATTCATGGAAGAACGTATCGCGCAAGACAACCATCTTCTTCTTGAACCGGTCTTTGACCAGCGGATGCTCGGTCTGAATGGCGTAAACAAGCGTCAGGTGATCACGTATTTCGCCGGCCCGGTGCATCCGCAACCTGCCCATCGCCAATTCTCTTTGATTACGAGACAACTCCCTCAGACGCTGCTTGGTCATACGATGCATGCGCACAAGCATGCGATCCTCTATTGCGTTGAAATTGGGATCTGCTACGGTAACGCGGTAGCCCGCGTTTTTGCTCACTTCTGTGTTGTAATTCGTCGAAAAGAAACAACTGAACTGATAGGGACCAATCGTCTCCACCTTGGTTTCGTAACGTATCTTTCCCTGTTCCAATGCTAATTTGAGAGGCTCGACCATGCCTTTGTAACGAAACCAGTCGTTAAACTCAGTCACCACAAAGTTAAACCGCTTCCCTTGATAGGCCTCTCCGATCCTGATGAAATTCGCCGGCGTCATACCTCCGCAGTAGCGATTCAGTCCAGGTAACCCGTGGGCAAGCACGTTCTTCGTTTCATCGCCAAGCATCAGGTCTTTGACGGAGAAAGTTTTCCCTGTGCCGGGAGCGCCGAATAGAGCTAAGTGAAATCCCGTATTGCCCGCTCGCGTCCCTTCTGGATTGACTATCTCCGTTGCGGTCATCCCGTACTGATGGGCCAGTGCCAGCAGCACGTCGAAATACAGCATCGGCCCAAAAAGCTCTTCAAGATAATGTGTAACCAAACCGATGCTCATATGCTCCCGCCCAAATTCAAGCGTCTCTTCGAGCCGATTGGTAAGCAGGTCACGAAGGTATTCCTCAAACTCCTTTTCCATCTGCTGTACATAAGCCAGTTCAGCTTGCGCGGCCTCGGAATTGATTACAGGCAGTTCCTGACTTTTTGGCGAAGCCAACACGCGCCGCAGAAGCGGAATCATTTCTGCATAAAGCGCGTATGTCGTGACGTCCTTTGCGGTGCCGGACAGCTTGCGAATGAGCTTGAAGCCCAGCAGACTATCCAGCGTGTTCCTCCACCGCCTGAATCTGGCCTTGATGACGGTGAAATCGGCTTGGAATCCGGGCTGATTGAGGAAATATTCCAGCACCTCACGGGCTTCCCGTTCGGCTGTAAGGCATTGCAGGATATCAAGTTCTACTTGGTTCCAAACATTTCCCGGCCGGAGCTTCCCGTTCTGAATGGTATAGTACTGCCCGAAATAATTGTCGGGGAACGCTGCTGGAGGCCTCATATTCATGCCCAGCATGTTCCGGGTTGTTCCGTTTATGGCTTCAAGAAACTGTTCCTCGCTCAAACTGTTGGCGTATGATTGCGCCTGAATAACGCTCATGTTGAGACACTGCTGGAGGAGCTCACGTCGTTCCTGCAATTGGTCAGGAGACAGATTCATTTATTTTTCCCCTCCGTTGATAAAGTGTCTTATCTTTTCAAAGTCAACCTTTGCCGCCGCGTGCCGGATGTCCAAATCTTCAAGATAGATATATCCGATTTTCTTGTGCAATCCATCTTTCCGGTTGGCCGGAGACCCAAGTTTGTTGCGCACTTCGTTACCTCGCGATTTTGGCACAACCAGATAGAGTTCAACCTCTGACTCTGGCGCCATGGTCAACAGATTCCTGAACCTGTCAATACCGCTGGTAATAGTGGTTGTTCTTTCAACTTCAAATGCGGCCACAATGCCCCGACCGCCGTTGTGCCATATCACGTCTATTTGTTCGATAATATCACGGGCCGTTTTCGGCATGCCCTGTACCCGTTGCGGTAAGTCACTGCTCCTATGTCGGAATTCGGTGTATTTCATCTGTTCCGTTTTACCTATGTGCGCCTTTAGTTTCCGCAGGCCGGCAATTTCCACTAATCGTGCAATCGCAAGGTCATGTTCGGATTCCTCGGTGGTGGCCAGCCGATACTGAACATCCGCCCCTATTTCAGCGAAAAGCTTCTCGCGCTCGATGTCTTCTTTAAGTTTCCAGACCTTTCGACCTGCTTTCCCCTTGCTTACCTTTCCGGCTGCGGCTTGAGAAATCGGTATTAGCGTTGCAATGCTGTTTAAGACCTGCTGAATCTCCCTCGCTTCGGCCATGTTGGAGTTTATCAGGTTTTCGTAAATGGTGTTAAGAATATCGTCCTGTGTAGCAAATCCCCGCGAGTAAAGCAACCGCCGGATTAGGTACTCAATCCTTGCTTCCACCGGCACAAAATCCAATTCTTCATAAGAAGCTTTGTAGTGTTGCCTGCTGTATTCTTCGAGTGCCTGCTTCAGTTCGTCACCGGGATTGGCTTTCAGTCGCCACTTGCCGTCCTTTTCTTCAAAACTATTGGTCAGGTATGGAACAAGCTCTTTTTCGCCTATTTTGTCTAAAAGATTATTATTCAATAGCCACGGCATCAGCTTCATATATATAAGCGATAGCGACGCCCCTTGATGGTGAAGGACGGCTTCTGCTGCCAGTCGCTCAATCTGTCGGCCAATCTCAGCATGCTCAATTTGCTTGAAAGCCGGCTGCTTTTCCACCTTCTGAAATGACAGAATAAAATCCCCAAGCATTGAGCCACTGGCTCGCGTGTGCATGGTATTTTCATAGTGTTTTATCGCAGGTTGATATATCATCCCGTCGTGTTCAGCTAATCTGAAACCAGCATCATGCGCAGCCAGATGAATGGCATTCCAAACTTCGAACTCTCTGTTATGAAATGTCATTACCATCCATCGACCGGACTTTAGCACACGATGACATTCTTTGAATATCTTATATAGCATGTCCCTGTAATGTTTTTGATCCTTAGCTGTTGGAAAACCAGAATGTCGTGTTTCGATTGCTTCGTTTGAGAAATCAATTGTTCCTTCATTCCCAAGGATTTCTCTAACCCATACTACCCAGAATGACGAAAGCTCAAGATACTGCACGTTTCCACCATAAGGTGGATCTGTGATAACGACGTCGACCGTCTGATCTGGTAACGGAAGCACGTGCGCAGATTGTGTCAGTAGCCAAAATGAATCATGTCCGGTTTTATCAGCTAAATCGTCCCAGTCATTCGCTTCGCGAGGGTACTCTCCAAGCTCTGCCTGAGTCTCCCTTTTTCCCCTGGGAATAGCTCGCGACCTATTTCTGAAACAGGACAAAACATTTTGCTCTATAGATACTTCAGGCATCCAATACGCATGCCCCGCCCATTCAATGGGTTTTCCGCTCTGCCAACCTTCCTGCCGAAAAACCATCCGATTCGTGAATCGCAATGATGCGCTGAATGTATGCCATAGAAATAAATTCTTTGAAGTGCTGATAGCAGATTTTATCATCGCATTAGCCAAAAGGTTGCGTTTGGTGAAAAGATCGGCGAATTTTCGTATGCCCTTCTGGTAAATGGCATCATCTCTTTGTCTGTCCCCATCAGGGAAAGGATCGTCTGGAATCAGTTGTTTATAGGATTTTGCTAATTTATCAAATTCAGATTCGATTTTTTGGGCTAATTCAATATCATGCTCATCAGGAGGCTTTGTGCCTTTATTCTCGCAGTGTGGGCAACTTACGAATACATTTATCATCACCGGTGGCTTGCGTATCGCCTCCATTGGATGTAATGGTGTCTTGCATCTCTTGCATTGGTACGTCCCTGCTCTGAGTTTCTTACATTCGGAAATGATATTCTCTTTGTGACAGTCCGGGCACTCATACACATTGGACCACTCGAACCAGTCGGCTGGCACTTCCTTCTTACATTTTGGGCACTTCGTCAAATAAAGAGAATTGATCTTGTCTTTAACCTCGGTCTCGACATGCTCAAATTCCTCCTCAAGATGTTCAAGGTCACACGGCAACACTTCGCACCGCGTAACGAACGTCGCCAGAGGATTGATGTCAACGCCGATGACCTTTCGGCCGAGGCGAAGCCCTTCAACTACTGTAACGCCGCCTCCGCAAAATGGGTCAAGAATGATGCTTCCGGGATTGGAGTAGTGTTCGACAAGAGACCGAAACACGCTCCATGGACGCCGGGCAAAATACCGGTGCATCTTGTAAACCGGCGTATGGGGCTTGGCGACCACCGCGTGGTCGATTGGTTTCAGGTTGTCCAAATCCTTCAAGTCGTCGGGCAATTTTTCCGCCATTGGAATAAAACCTCGAGAATTCGGGGAAATAGTATTGATGGGGGTATTGTAAACGAAGGAAGAAAGGGAAGCAAGGCGGATTAGGAAATTAGGGTCTGGGCCCCAGATAACGACCCGGTTAACTGGGTTCCGGATAACGGCATTCCGGAATCTGCGCTGCGCTTCGAGGGTCTTCGCTGCGCTGCGAGAAGCAAGTGAGCAGCCCCCGACCCCCGCCTAAGACTTGCGAGGGCAGGCTATTCGAGGGCAGGCAATCGAGGATCTCCGCTTTGCTTCGAGGAGCAAACAGGGGGGTTGTTCATTTACAATTTACGATTGACGATTTGCAATTTTGGAATAAATGGAGGTCTTTTTGGTGTCTAAAGAGGGTTTTTAGGGAAAGTCAGCCGCCATTTTTGTCGATAAAACTGGCGGATGTAACGTCGCCGTGCCGGCGACGGCTAAACGAATAAACGAACTTTGTTTTGGTTTTAGGCATATAAAAGATAGATGCTCGCAGCCGTAATGGCTAGGCCATGCCATAGGCAGGACGAGATTTGGTGTGTTCTGATAATTTGACAGGCGGGTTATGGTATGGTATAATAAATGTTTTTGCGAGATAACTTAGGGTTTTTGAGGTAACTAAAGATGTTTGAGCGTTTTACAGACCGTGCACGGAAGGTTATGGCGCTGGCGAACCAGGAAGCACAGCGGTTTAACCACGATGTTATAGGGACAGAACATATCCTGCTGGGGCTGGTGAAAGAAGGCAGCGGAGTGGGTGCTACCGTCCTAAAGAACTTTGATGTGGATATAAAGAAGCTGCGGCTGGAGGTGGAAAAACACGTCAAAAGCGGGCCGGATATGGTTACGATGGGCAAACTTCCCCAGAGTCCGCGGGCCAAGAAGGTTATTGAGTATGCGATTGAAGAGGCCAGAGCACTTAACCATAATTATGTTGGCACAGAACATATCTTGTTGGGTCTGCTGCGAGAGAACGAAGGAATTGCTGCTCAGGTTCTTATCAGTCTCGGTTTGAAACTTGAGGATGTCCGCCAGGAAATATTAAATTTGTTAGGCGCCGGCTCAGATGGCGCTCCCGCTGCGCTCGATATGAAGCTCGGGCCAGTTATCGGCCGTAAGTCAAAGAGCAAAACCCCAGCGCTCGATAGCTTCGGCAGAGACTTGACTGAGTTAGCTGCAAATGGAGAGCTCGACCCTGTAATCGGTAGAAAAAATGAGATAGAACGCTTAATCCAGATACTTTGCAGACGTAAAAAAAATAATCCGGTGCTGCTGGGTGAAGCCGGCGTCGGTAAGACAGCTATCGTCGAGGGACTCAGCCAGCAGATAATCAATAAACAGGTGCCGGAAATACTCAAAGACAAGAGGATTGTCGTGCTTGATTTGGCGATGATGGTGGCGGGGACGAAATATCGAGGACAATTTGAGGAGCGAATAAAGGCGGTCATTTCCGAGGTTATAAGGGCCAAGAACGTCGTCCTGTTCATTGATGAGCTGCACACACTCGTGGGGGCAGGCGGCGCTGAGGGCGCTATCGATGCTGCAAATGTCCTAAAGCCGGCCTTATCTCGCGGCGAAGTCCAATGCATAGGGGCTACTACTTTAGATGAGTTTCGAAAGCATATTGAGAAAGACGGGGCACTGGAAAGACGATTCCAGACGATAATCGTTGAGCCGCCTTCAAAGGATGAGACGCTCGAAATCCTGCGGGGGCTGCAAGATAGATATGAGGCACACCATAGAGTGAAATTTAGCGATGAGGCACTGTATCAGGCGGTTGAACTGTCGAGCAGATATATAAGCGGCAGGTGTCTGCCTGACAAGGCGATAGATGTGGTCGATGAGGCGGGTGCAAGAGTGCGACTGAAGAATATGACTGTGCCGCCGGATTTGACGGAAATAGAAGGAAAGCTCGAGAAGCTGCAGAGGGAAAAAGATGAGGCGGTCAGAAGTGCCGACTATGAACGGGCGGCGGCATTAAGGGATGAGTCCCAACAGCTTTTGAGTAAGAAGACACAACTGCATAAAAAATGGTACGAAGAGAATAAAGAAACAACCGGTGTAGTGGACACCGAGATTATTGCAGAGGTCGTCAGCAAGATGACAGGTGTTCCGCTGACGAGACTGGAAAAGAAAGAAACCCAGCGACTTTTGGAACTCGAGGCCGAGCTGCATAAGCGGGTCGTTTCGCAGGACGAGGCCATTAACGCTATTGCTAAAGCTGTAAGACGTGCCAGAAGCGGAATAAAAGACCCGAATCGACCGATGGGAAGCTTTATATTCCTCGGACCAAGCGGGGTCGGCAAAACCCTGCTTGCCAAATCGCTGGCGGAGTTTATGTTCGGCGATGAGAATTCGCTCGTCCAGGTCGATATGAGCGAATTTATGGAAAAACATAATGTAAGCAGATTGGTCGGCGCCCCTCCGGGTTATGTCGGATACGAAGAAGGTGGGCAATTGACTGAAAGAATCAGACGCAGGCCTTACGCTGTGCTGCTGCTCGATGAAATCGAAAAAGCTCATGCCGATGTTTACAATATCCTGCTGCAGATTATGGAGGAGGGCAGGTTGACCGACAGCTTCGGACGGCACGTTGACTTTAAGAACATCGTGCTAATTATGACCAGTAACATCGGTGCGGACTTGATTAAAAACAGCTCCGGATTCGGGTTCGGAAAGAAGACCCCTGAGGCTAACTACGAGAAGATGAAAGAGATGCTGCATAAAGAGGTTGAGAGGCATTTTAGACCTGAGTTTCTGAACCGGCTTGATGATGTGATTGTGCTAAAGGCACTGACAAGAGAGAACCTGCAGGCTATCGTTGAATATGAGCTTGTAAAGGTGTTCAAGCGGCTGATTGAGCACGGGTTGAAACTGGAACTCAGCGAACGGGCAAAGGAATTTCTTATCGACAAAGGTTACAATCCGGAATTTGGTGCAAGGCCGCTGCGCCGAGCGATTGAGCACTACATAGAGGACCCGCTCTCGGAGAGTTTGCTGCAAGGACGATTCAAGGGTGAGAAGGTGGTAAAGATTGACGTGCAGGACGAAGAGCACTTGAAGTTTGAGGGCTTGAAGGTAAGGGAGGCTGAGGAAAGCAAACAGCCGGTCGCACAATCACAATAGTGGGGACTGAGGCTGACTTTTGAGCTGCGTTTTACGACAAAAAAAGACATCTATGGACTGAAGGTAAAATTAGAAGATGGGGGGTGAAGCTTGCTTCGACTCTTTGTGCAGCATTTTAAGTTCTTGAGAGCTTTGCTGTTGGGCTAACAGGGTCTCGAGCTCTCGCTTGTCCATCCACTCTACGCGGCCATCAAGACGAAGGACAATACATTTTTTGCCGAACAGCCATGAACTGTGGGGTCTTTCGGTGTAAGCCAAAATTTCTTCTGGTGTTGATTCAAAACTGATCCATTGAGCCCTGTAAATCACTTCGCCGAGCCGAACGTGCCCTTCTAATTCTTCTTTGATTTTATCTATATAGGATTCGGGAGGGACGGAACCATATTTTTCCCGGTACTGCAGGACTATTCGGCTGAGGTCCTCCATTGCCCGCATTGCTTCTGAACGGTTGACCCAGTTTTTGAGGTCAATCATTGCCGCGACGGCAATAGCTGTAATAACTATTACAGTTGTGGTATTTCTTAATATGGTTTTTTGTCGTCTGTTCATATCTGGTATCTCGTTGTTTGTATTTCACATCTTGGTTGAGATGCGGTTGACGATTAACGCTTCACGATTTTATTTTTACCGTGCCGTTTTGGACGAGTAATTTATCTTCTGCGAACAGTTTTATGGCTTGCGGATATGCGATACATTCCTGCTCAAAGACTCTCGCGGCAAGCGTTTCGGGGCTGTCGTCATTTTTGACCGGGCAGCTCCGCTGGAGGATTATTGGTCCTTTATCATACTCATTCGTGCAAAAATGCACGGTGCAGCCGCTTATTTTGCACCCTGCTGCGAGAACTGCCTCGTGGACGTGATGTCCCCACATACCTTCTCCGCCGAAGCTTGGCAGCAGAGCTGGGTGTATGTTCATCACGCTGTTTTTGTATCGAGGTGATATTTTCCAGAGGCAGAGCCAGCCGCCCTGGATGACGAGGTCAACGTTTGCAGCAACGAGTTCTTCTTCGATGCGTTTGCTGAATTCGTCGATGTCCGGATGGTCTTTTTTACGGATGATTTTTACGTCCAGTCCAGCGGCTTTTGCTCTTTCGGCGCCGGCTGCGGTCGATAGCGAACTTATTACGACAGCGACTTCGGCATTTAGCTGGCCCTTATTTATATATTCGAGAATATTCATTAATGTTGTGCCGCCGCCGCTAATCAGTACGCCGAGTCGAATTGGTTTTTTATTTTGTGCGGCTGGCATCGGTTTGGCCTGGGGCCTGTTTTCAATGTCCTGTTCGAGATTTAATGCCTGGTTAACGAGCTCGTCGGCCTGTTTGTTTTTATCTCTGGTGATGTGTTTAACTTTGCAGTCTTCGAATTCGTTAATTAAATCGATGGCTTGCCGGGAAAGCGGTCTGAGTTGCTCGCTTTTTACTTTGTATTGGCCGTTAATCTGTTTTACGAGCAGTTCGCTGTCACTGAAAACCGTTAGCCGTTTGGCGCCAATCTGCTTTGCGGCTTCAAGAGCTTTTATAATGGCAGTATATTCGGCTACGTTGTTTGTGGTCTGGCCGAGAAATAAAGCTTTGGCCTGTAATTGGTTTCCATTGGGGTCGGCTAAGATGAAGCCGGCAGCGGCTGGGCCGGGGTTGCCTCTGCTGCCGCCATCTGTGTAAACGGTGATTTGCTCTATTTGCTTCGGCAATGTATTAACTCCTATACCGGATGCTCGATACTGGATACTCGTAAAGAGAAAAAATCGAGAATCGGGAATCGAGCATCGAGATTAATCTTGCGAATCGCTAAGTACGAGTATTCTCGTGCAGCTTGGGCAGCGGATTATATCATCCTTAGAGAGGAGCAGGTTGACGGACTCAGCGGTGATGCCCATAAAGCAGCCGCCACAGCTATAGGCATCTGTTTTGCTCTCCTGTTTCTCAACTATTGCTAATGCTTCGCCGTCGTATGTTTCTGCGACGCGATTAAAAACCCGCAGCGGTTCAGCCGGTATGTCTTGTGTTTTCCTGTCCCATTCAGCCTGGATTTCCTCGATTTCGGCCTCGTGTTTAGTTGCCATCAGCTCAGATTCCTTTCGGGTTTGCTCAAGCTTTTGTTTTTGTTCGTCTATCTGGTTCTGGATGTTTTGGCGTTCGGTTTCGTCGGCTTCGATATCCTTCAGCAACTCCAGAATTTGGGTTTCGATTTTGGAATTGTCAGCCTTGGTTGTATTAAGCTGGGTGAGGACTGCGGCGTATTCTTTGTTTGTTTTTGCGGCGTTAAGGTGGGCCCTTAACTTGGCTATTTCTTCATCTCTGGTCCGCAGTTCCAATTCGAGGCGGTCGGACTGGAGCCTGGTTAGTTGAATCTCTTCTTTTTTGGCCTCGTATGCATTTTGGAGCCTTCTGACTTGATTTTCCTGAATGATTACATTTCTTCTACATCTTGCAAGTTTTGCTTTTGCTGCCCGCAGCTGATTTTCAACGCTTTGAAGTTTTATAAGGGCATTCAATACAGGTCCCATTTACGTCCTTTGTCCTTCGTCCTTCGTAACTAAGTTCCACATTATGTTCATTTATGTTTTAATCTGCAACAAAAATTTTTCTCTTTTTTTATTTTCGCAGGACAGGGTGTATAATTACATGGCTATGAAAGAGCTTTTGAGAAAACTCGTGCAGGCGGAAACAACGGCCCATAAGCCAGACGAATATATTGACATTGCCGATGTGGAAAAGGCGGTTGAGTATTATAAGAATATCATTTTGAAATTTTTTGACCTGAATGAGATGCTTTTCATAAGCACTTTGTTAGGTTGGCAGGTTTTGTTGTTAAAAATAGAGGTTGTAAAATGAATAATCAAGAGTTTGGCGGGGACAAAAAAGCGCCGATGAGAACATTGTTGGCTAAATATGAAAGGAAATTTATCGACAAAAACGTGTCGAAGATTCCCGGATGGATACAAGGCTATCATTTGACAGTAATGACTATTCCGCTGTCTATAGGTTTAATAATATTTGGATATCTCGCAAGAAGCAATTATGCCTGGCTTTGGCTGTCATCGCTAATGTTATTTCTGCAATGGTTCACGGATTCATTCGACGGCGCTTTGGGCAAATTCAGAGATACCGGAATTCCCAAGTGGGGGTTTTTCATGGACCATTTTTTAGATTTTGTATTTATGAGTTCAGTATTCATCGGTTATTCATTTTTAGTTGAAGGTTTAAATGAGAAAATAGTTTATCTTCTGATTCCGGTCTTCGGCTGTTTTATGGTAAGCTCATATTTGGCATTTGGAGCGACCAATGAATTTAAGATAACATATTTATGGGTTGGCCCAACTGAAGTCAGGGTTTGGTTTTTCATACTGAATTGTTTAATAATAAAGTTCGGCACTGGTTTTATTGAAAAAAGCCTAATTTACATCCTTGTTTTATCTATTGTTTTTTTATGTATAGTTGTATACAGAACGCAAAAATATATCTGGAACATAGACATGCAAGACAGAAGAATTAACTGGAAATGATGCCTAAACCAACAAACTTGCATTCCACCTGTAACAAGCAAACCGTTACGGCTGAGGTGAATTTAGCCGATGTTAAGAAAAGCAATGGCGTAAGCCATCCCTGCGATTGAGTTGCAGGTGAAAAATCAGTTGCAGCTTTAGTCCCAAATTTGTCGATTATTATAAAATGTCTTATGCTGAGGCGATTTTGGCGTTGTTTGCGATTGTTGACCCGATAGGCAACATCCCCATATTGCTCCATATTGCCGAGCACACACCCAATGGTCAAAGTCAAAAGGCCTTCAATACCGCTGTGGCCGTCGGCGTGATTATCCTTTTAGTGTTTTCATTTGCCGGCAATGCGATATTGAATCGTGTTTTCCATATTCAGTTAGCAGACCTGCAGCTTGCGGGGGGAATATTGCTGCTGATTATCGCTGTGGACCATCTGGTATTCGGCTCCCTGCGCCGGTCAGTAATGGTTGAGGGCACATTCAGCCCTTATGAGATTGGTTGTGTGCCGCTGGCCTGCCCGCTTCTTGCAGGGCCCGGCGCTATGGTAACGAGCCTGACAACACTTGAGAAATCCGGCCCGGCAAAGGCAATAGTTGCAATTGCGGTGGTCTTTGGGGCACTGTGGCTTATAATGCAGTTCATCCAGCCTATAAACAAATTTCTCGGCAAAATGGTTTGCACGGTATTTTCAAAGGTGATGTGCCTGTTTATTGCTGCGATTGGTGTACACATGATAATGTCAGGCCTGCAGTATTATTTTGCCACCCCCAAATCTTGACCCGCCATTTGGCGAGGTCTCGCTTGCAGCGGACTCGCCACTGTCCGCCCGCCGTAAGGTGTCCCCAAGCAAGGGAGTAAGGTGTCCCCAATGCCGTAAGGTATCCCTAAGGGAGGGAGTCAGACAAGCTTAGAATTTGAACTGGTCTTTGTCCTAGGGACTCCATACGGAGAAAGCAGTTTTGAAGTCGTAAACATCGTTGAAATCGTCGATTGAGTCGGTCGGCTGGACACTCAGCCACCCGTGTTTTATCATTAGATAGACGATTTCGCCAAAATCGCGTGTTGTTTTTATGTTCCATCTGTTTAATACCAGCATTGCCAGTCTGCCCCATTTTTCGATAGCCAGTTTTTTCAGTCCCTCGCAAAGGGCTTGGCCGGTAACATGGTTGGGCTCGGTGGCGGCTTTTTTTGCGGTGTAGCCGAGTCCCTCATAAACGAACTTCAGCGCTCCTGTGCTGAATCGGCCATCTTCCTTGGCAATTTCTTCTAACTTTTTTTTCATATTAACTGACTTTTTGCCCAGGTTTTGCTCCGACATCGGCGGAGAGCATAAAGATATCTTTTCCGCCTGTCCCGGCTGCCAGAATCATACCCTCTGAAAGGCCAAACTTCATCTTTCTGGGTTTTAGATTGGCCAGGTAGATTACAGTTTTGCCGACCAAGTCATCGGGCTTATATGCCTGGGCTATGGCGGCTAAACAGGTTTTTTTCAGGCTGCCTACATCCAATTGTAAGCGCAGCAGTTTATCGGCGCCTTCAACTATTTCAGCCTTTACAACTTTGGCGATTCGCAAATCAATCTTTGCAAAATCGTCAATGGTGCATTCCGGCCCGCCTACCCAAAGGTCCGCCCTCCAGAGGCTTCCGTCGGACGGGCTTGTCCGTCGGGCAGGTTTAACCGGCTCAGTTGGACTTGTGGTTTGCGGTTCAGGGTTTTGGGAGGTTTTACTTTCTTCTATCATTGCATTTACCTGTTCTTCATCAATTCTTTCAACTAATCGTTGGTAATCGTTTATTTTGTGGTTTTCCAATACCGTTTCGACATCTGTGAATTTTAGTTCATCGACATTGAGAAGTTCCTGCACCTTTTTGGCATAGTTAGGCAGGGTGGGTTTTAAGTAAATCGTCAGGATTCTTACGGCATTTATTATTGCCGTAAGAGTTGTTCGTGTCTTTTCCAAATCAGTTTTTACGGTCGCCCAGGGCTGATTCTGTTCGACGTATCGGTTTGCCTCATCGGCCAGGGCGATAATTGTTCGGACAGCAGCGGCGTAGTTTAGGTTTTCGTAGTTTTCTATAATTTGCATTTTGGCGGCGGCGAGCTTTTTTGTTAATTGTCTGCCTTGGTTATCTAATCTGCCAAGCTGACCATCAAATTTTTTTGTAATCATTGGGACTGAACGTGAGGCGAGGTTCGCAAGCTTTCCGACTAAGTTGGAGTTGATTTTGTTTATAAAATCGTCTGCGCTCAAATCGATATCTTCGATACCGCCGGTCAGCTTGCTTGCGTAGTAGTATCGCAGGTATTCGGGATTAAGATGCTTCAGGTAGGTGCTTGCCTTAATAAATGTCCCGCGAGATTTACTCATCTTTTCGTTGTTCACGGTTAAAAAGCCGTGGACGAAAAGTTTGTCGGCGGTTTTGAAACCGGCTCCGATGAGCATTGCGGGCCAGAAAAGAGCGTGAAAATACATAATGTCTTTGCCGATGAAGTGATAAAGTTCGTATTCATCGCCGTTCCAGAGCTTGTCGAAATCCAAACCGTTCCTGTCGCAATAGTTTTTTGCCGAGGCCATATATCCAATAGGAGCATCCAGCCAGACATAGAAAAATTTGTTTTCTTCTCCAGGTATTTTAAAGCCGAAATAGGGTCCATCTCTGGAGATGTCCCAGTCTTTCAGGCCTGTTTTGAACCACTCATCGAGTTTGTTTGCCACTGGTTGTTGGGTGTAGCCTTTGGCGATGAGGTCTTTGAGTTTTTGTTCGTAGTCGGAGAGTTTGAAAAAGTAGTGTTCGCTTTCTTTGCGGACTGGTTTGTTGGAGCAGGTTGCACAGCGGGGATTGATTAGGTCGGTGGACTGATAAGTTCCGCCACAGACCTCGCAGGAGTCGCCGTATTGGTCCTCGGCGCCGCACCTGGGGCAGGTGCCTCGAATGTATCTATCGGGCAGGGACATCTTGCAATTCTCGCAATAGGCCTGTTCGACATTTCGTTTGATGATTGAACCGGCTTTGTTGAGCGAATCGAAAATGAGCTCGCTAAAGCGTTTATTTTCTGGTGAATGCGTTGTGTAATAATTATCGAATTCCACGAAAAAGCCCTTGAAGTCTGCTTTATGCTCTGTATGCACGAGTTCGATTAGCTGTTCGGCAGTTATGCCGGCGGCGCGGGCGCTTATCATAATAGGGGTGCCGTGAGTGTCATCGGCGCAAAAGTAGAGACACTCGTTGCCGCACATTTTCTGGAAGCGGACCCAGATATCGGTCTGGAGATATTCGACGAGGTGTCCTATGTGTATTGGGCCGTTTGCATAAGGCAGGGCTGACGTTACAACAATTTTGCGAGGCATAGCTTTTCCTTAACGACTACTGCTTTTCACTTTCCCTGTCGCTCCGGCCTTCGTCGCTTTGAGTATCGTCTTGCTCTTCTTTTTCGATTGGTGCCGGGGAAGTTATCTCAAGCTCCTCGACGGGGACGGCAATTTTTGTGCCATCGTCGTGTTCTATCATAACCAGTTGAGTCAATATCTGGGCATCGATGACTTTTCCCTGGCCATATTTGGTTTTTACAACGGTGTTCTTTCTTGGCAGGCTCCTTTTAAGTTCGATGTAAGTTTTGTCTTCATACCGCAGGCAGCATTTAAGCCTGCCGCAGTATCCGGAGATTTTTGAAGGGTCAAGTGTTGCCTTTTGCATTTTGGCCATTCGCATATTGACTGGTTTTAAGGCCTTAAGGAACCTTATGCAGCAGCATTCCTGTCCGCAGCTTTCTATGTCGCCGAGCAGCTTGGCTTCATCTCGCGAGCCGATTTGGCGCATTTCGATTCTTGTCTGGCGTTCGCGTGCGATTTTCTTTACCAGCTCGCGGAAATCCACTCGGCCGTCAGACATAAAGTAGAAAATGAGGCGCTCTCCGCCGAATATGTGTTCTGCGTCGACTATTTTCATCGGCAGGCCCAATTCCTTAACAAAACGCCTGCAGCATTTGAGTTCTTCTTCTGAGATTTTCCGCAGGTGCTTTTCTTCGCTTATATCATCAGCGGTTGCGTAACGAATGAATTTGCCGACCTCGTCGACGGAGAGGTCGATATCGCTGTTATCGAAATATTCTTTGAGTTGGTCCTGACTTAGTCTAAATTGTCCTGCCTTGTAGGGACAGAATTGGCCTACGATATGGCCTAACTCGAGGCCTTTGTCGGTTTTTACCACGACGCGGCTGGGTATTTTGGGTATGTTGGTTTCGTGGTGCTCGAACCAGCCGAGCGTGTTCATTCGGCCGTAGCTGACCAGCATATATTTTTTATTTTTTGCCTGCTTAAGTTTTATTGCTGCGGCATCTGCCATTTCAACCGCCTATCTTTTTCGCGTTAGCGCTGCTGTTTCTAAACCTTTATTGTATCGGAAACTGCAAGGTTTAACAATAGCTGTTCGAAAATAAGCTTTTCGTTGACGTTAGACTCAATCCAGTGCATCGTTTTGTAGGCATCGGCGATTTTTTCTGCTGACTGCTCGGGGCTGAAGCGATTGGCTATGCTTTTTATTTGCTCCTTCTGGTCGGAATTGATGAAACTTTCCAGAGCTACGGCAAGGCCTTCGCCTTGACGAGGCGGCCCTGCAATGTTTAGTTTCATTGCATCGTGCAAAGCCGATATGATTATTTGGATAAGAGTTTTCTGTGCCCTCCGATTTATATCCGTTTTACTGGTGGTCTTCTCGATGTCCTCCCAGGCGGCAGCGATTTTTTTGCTTTTGTCCAAAAGCTGTTCAGCCAAGTCTAAGCAATCGGCCAATTTATATGTTGAAAGAGAGTTGAGCAATTCTTTTTTGATTTGGTAAAGATTTGCATCAGCCAGTTCAAGCTGGGCCCACTGGCAGCCCTGCCCTAAACTGCCCTGGGCCAGACGGGCGAAGTATTGGGCCTTTTCCCCATTGAGGCCCATCGCTTTCAGCTGGTCGATTATCCTCTCCTGGTCTATGTGTGAGAAGCGTATTATCCGGCATCTTGATTTGGTAGTGGGAAGAAGTCTTTCCATTCGGGTGCAGAGCAGGACAATTGTGCAGTATGCAGGCGGCTCTTCGAGGACCTTCAGCATTGCGTTTTGTGATGAGGCGTTTAGTCTTTCAGCTTCGCTGACGATAAAAACCCGCCTTTGCGACAAGGTCGGCCTGGTCGATACTTTGTCGATTAGAAATTCGCGAATGACATCTATCGCCAAATCGAGGGGTGTTTTTTTGTCTTTATTATCTTTTGTGAATTCGAGCAGCTCTTTGTAGATGAGGTTGAAATCGGGATGTGAGCCGGCCTCGAACAATCGGCAGGATTGGCATAAGCCGCAGTTGTCCACTCTCCGTAGCGGCAACGGCGAAGCCGCTGCTGCGGAGGACGGGTCGGCGAAGCCGTTTTCCGTAGCCGGATTTTTGCAAAGCAGCAGCTTGGCCCATTCGCGGGCGGTCTTGAATTTGCCGACGCCTTCGGCGCCGGCAAAAATGTATGCGTGGGGCATCTTGTCTGCGGCAAAACCTTTTTGCAGAATTGAAATCGCCTTGTCCTGACAGAAAATTTCTTTGAGTGACATTGCAGGTTAGAACATTTTTTCAACTATGTTTATCACTTGTTTGTGAACTGTTTCAATATCGTCAGCGGCATTGATGACAACAAAATTCTTGTGGCCTTTGGCCAGTTTGAGAAATCCTTCGCGGACTTTTTTATGGTAGCTGTCGCCTTTTTGCTCCATTCGGTCGAGGTCTTTCTTGAGTCGTTTTGCTGCTGTTTCCAGGTCAACATCGAGGATTATTGTCAAATCCAGCCAAGGCCTTTCGAGGCAGTCTTCTGCAATTTTTATGACCTTGTCGATGCCGAATCCGCCGGCAAAGCCCTGATAAGCACAAGTGCTCGAGAGCCACCTGTCGAGAATGACACATTTATTTTGTTTTAAGGCCGGTGCTATTTTCTCCCGCCAAAGCTGAACCCTTGCTGCCATATAGAGCATCACTTCTGTTTCTGTGCCCATTGCGATATGCTCGGGGTTGAGCAGGATTTGGCGAATTTTTTCGCCGATAGCTGTTCCTCCCGGCTCGCGGAAGGTCTCGACTGCAACGCCTTGTTTTTTTAACCAATCAACCAGCAGTTTCGTTTGCGTAGTCTTCCCGCACCCGTCCGGTCCATCGATAACAACAAGTTTACCTGACAATTTGTTTTGCAAAGTTTATTCTTTCAAATTCCCGTTTGTATGCTTTTGCGAATCTTCAACCGGCTGGACATCATACACTAAATTAAGAGATGCTACAAATCTTACTGCCGCGATGGCTATCATTAAGCGGATAAATTGCATTAAAACAGAGGAAAAATTTTTCAAGAGGAACTGTGAAATTGTTAGAGATTCATTGAGTTTTGGCAATATCGTCCAAGAAAAATTGAGTATTATTGAAATCAAAGCCAGTATTAATAATCCCTTTGCATCGAAAAGTTTGCACTTTTTCAGGAATTTGAAACTTTCCAGGACTTTGCAATCCAGAACAATTATTATCGCAGGCATTAACAATAAAGGTTTTATTAAAATTAAATATGGTATAGTAAAATAAAATTGGTAGAGCAAAGGAGAAGACCGGGCTGTCGCAAAAAAACTTGTGTTTACAGAGGTAAACAGTTTTGTGGCTGAGTAAGTCAACCATATCAAGGGGAAATAGATCAGCAGCAACAGCAGTCCAAGTCTAAACACCCGTCCAAAAAAACGCATGCCCGTTTTTAACAAAACAATAAGTGGTTGTCGTTTGTCACCTTCAAGATAAGCGGTTCGCAGAAAACCGGAATTAAGTAATATCCAAATTACCATCAGAGTTATGGTAGATATAAAAAAAAGCAAAGGCAGTATCGGTGTTAACTTGGACTTTTCTATTCGAAATAACTTGTTTGAAAATACTAACAAAACATTAAGGCCGATTATGAGAGTTGCTTCTGCCCAACGGGCCTTGAGAGTGGCGAGTGTTTTTTTGATTTCAGTCATCTTATTTTGCCAGTTGGAAGTTTTCTTCGCCGATGAGCTGTCGCATCTTTCTGCAGAATTCGAGGTCGGGATTGACGGAAAGCTCTCTGTCGGCGGTTGCGTAAACTCGGCCTTTGTCGGTTCTTACCGCCACATAAACAGGGCTTTGCCCTCTGTGATGCTGGCAAATGCTTTTTATTGCCGCCACCTTTTCTTTGGTGATGTCTTTGGCGTTCAGTCTTATCTTTACTTTCGCAGCCAATTTTTCTCTGACCTGGTCGAGGGTTATCAGTTCCACGGCGATGATGTTAGGTTTTTCCCTTCTGTAATCGAGTTTTCCTTTTACAAAGACAATAGTATCTTTGAGCAGGAGTTCTGCGAATTTATTGAGCACATCCGAGAACATAATAACTTCGACCTGGCCCTGCAAATCTTCAAGTGTAAAGACGGCCATTTTTGAGCCGGCATTTCGTCCCTTTTGTGTGATGTGGTATCTGATTTTACTTATCACCCCGCCGATGACGATTTGCTTGTCCTGGGTGTAATTGGCTAATTGCGAGGTGTCGAGCGTGGAATAAAGGTTTATTGTCTCGGCGTGATGGCTTAAGGGATTACTGGTCACATAGAAGCCGAGGACCTGTTTTTCATAAGCTAACATTTGCGGCTCCGGCCAGGGGGTGACATCTGGCAGGCGTTCGTAGTCTTGTGAATAGTCGGTGTCGCTTGTCCGGCCGAAAAAACTCATCTGGCCGTTTTGTTTGTCGGCCTGGAGTGTGGTGCCGATTTGCATTGCCTTTTCCATGCCGGCCAGCATTTGTGCTCGACTTCCTCCAAGTTTGTCGCAGGCACCGGCTTTTATCAGGGCTTCGATTACCTGTTTGTTGGCGGCTCTTAAGTCGACATTTTCGCAGAAATGGAACAAACTCTGGAATCGGCCTACTTTTTCGCGTGCGGCGATGATTTGTTCAACGGCCTTTTCGCCGATGCCTTTGACCGCAGCCAGACCAAAGCGTATTACGCCCTTTCTGTCCTCACCGTGGCCTTTGTAAAGAGGCGTAAAATCAACGCCGCTTTCGTTGATATCCGGCGCCAAGACCTCGATATTCATTTTCCCACACTCGGCGATATAACTGACGACCTTATCGGTGTTGTCCATTTCATAAGTCAACAGGGCCGCCATATATTCGACAGGCCAATAGGTCTTCATATAGGCCGTCTGATATGCGATGAGGGCGTAGCGGGTTGAATGGCTCTTGTTGAAGCCGTAGCCGGCGAAGCGTTCGATAAATTCGAAAATCTGCTGGGCCTGGTTTTGGGTTAAGCCTTTATCAACGCAGCCTGCTATGAATCTTTCTTTTTCCTTGGCGATGGTTCTGGCTTTCTTTTTGCTTATCGCCTTGATTAGACCATAAGCCTCCCGCAGCGGTATATCGCCGAGGCAATTACAAATCCGCATCACCTGTTCCTGATAGACCATAATTCCGTAGGTCTCATCGAGGATTTCTTTCATAATCCGGTGCGGCAAGTGCCATTTTGCGCCGTGCTTTCGGTCGATGTAATCCGGGATTAGTATCATAGGGCCTGGGCGGTATAGTGCATTTGCGGCAATGAGGTCTTCGATTCTATCAGGCTTCATTTTCATCAGCAAGTCCTGCATACCGCCGGACTCAAATTGGAAGACCCCTTTTGTTTTGCCGTTGGAAAATAGTTCAAAAACCTTCTGGTCGCTGAAATCGATTTTTTCCAGCTCGATGTTTCGGCCATGGAGATTAGCGACCAATTGGCGGGCACGCTCCAGGACACTAAGGGTCTTCAGGCCCAGGAAGTCCATCTTTAGCAGGCCGACTTTTTCAACTATAGGCCCTTCGAACTGGGTTATGATGTCGTCGGAGTCAGGTGCCTTATAGAGGGGTATAAAATTGGTCAATGGCTCATCGGCAATGACAACGCCGGCGGCGTGAACGGATGCATGGCGAGCGAGGCCTTCGAGCTTTTTGCAGATGTCAAATACTTTTCTGGTTTGCTCGCTTTGTTCGTAAGCTTGTTTTAACTTAGGCTCGGTATTTAAGGCTTTATCGAGTGTCATACCAAGAGAGTCGGGGACAAGCTTGGCTAATGTGTCGGCCTCGCTCAGTGGTACGCCGAGCACTCTGCAGATGTCACGGATAACAGCCCGTGCTTTCATTGTTCCGAAAGTTATGATTTGTGCGACATGGCCGTATTTCCGGCGGACATAATCGATGATTTTGGCCCGGCCGACTTGACAGATATCGATATCAATATCAGGCAGTTCGTTGCGCTGCGGGTCCATAAATCGCTCGAAAAGCAGGTCGTATCGAATCGGGTCAACATCGCACAATCCGAGGCAGTGCCCCACGAGTGTGCCCACACCGCTGCCTCTTGCGCCTGCGGGGATGTTGTTTTCGTGGGCATAATTGCAGAAGTCCCAGACGATAAGAAAATAGCTGGCGAAGCCTTTCGATTCGATTACGTCCAGTTCCCTGTCTAACCGTTCTTTTATTTTGTTTGTAATTTGACCGTATATCTGCTCGGCCCGTTCATAACATAATTTAGTGAGAAATTCTTCGGCAGTTGTACCGTCGGGAGGTTTGAAGCGGGGGGCATGGCGGGTTTTTAAATCAAGCTCCACATTACAACGCTCAGCAATGGCCAAGGTATTGTCGCAGGCCTGGGGGGCCAGTTCGGCAAAGCGTGACCGCATTTGTTCAGCATCTTTTAAGAAAACATCTTTCGGATAAATCATCCTGTTGGGGTCGTCAGCGTTTTTGCCGGTGCTTATACAGCATAAACAATTGTGTGCCTCCCAATCATCTTCTTGTAAAAAATGCACATCGTTGGTTGCGACCAGCGGCAGAGCCATTTTTTTTGCAAGATTTATCAGCGCCTCGCAGATGTGAGGGTCCTCGTTTTCGTGGTTTTGGATTTCGATGAAGAATCTGTCGGAGCCGAATATCTTCATATAGCTTTCTGTGGCGGCAACGGCCGCCCTTTCATCGCCCCTGGCCAGCAGGGTTGCAAGCTCGCCTTTGAGACAGGCTGATGTGGCTATCAGCCCAGCGCTTAGCTCGGCGAGGATTTCCTTGTCAATTCTGGGACGATAGTAAAATCCTTCAGTGAAGCCGATACTTGCCAGTTTCAAAAGATTTTGATAGCCGGTGTTGTTTTCAGCCAAAAGTATTAGATGAAAAGCGGCATCGGTGATACTGCATTTTCCTCTGTTGAATCTGCTGTGCGGGGCGATATATGCTTCAATACCGAGGATTGGTTTGATGTGGGATGCCAGGGCTTTTGTATAGAATTCGACGGCGCCGAACATATTGCCGTGGTCGGTGACGGCTACGGCATCCATTTCCAATTGTTTGCAGTGATTGAGCAATTTGTCGAGAGATATCGCACCATCGAGCAGTGAATATTGGCTGTGCAGATGAAGATGCGTAAATCCTTTATTTGCCATAGGTTAAGCAATTCCTTAAGAGTAAGATTGCATGCTTATGATAGAGGCTGGGCTTAGCTATGTCAAGGGTGTAGATTTGGGAGCGGTTTGTGAAAAAGGGGGGCAGTAATGTGAAGGTGCCGAGCGGTTAAAAAATCGGTTGTCTGCCATATTTTTTAGTTGACATTTAATATGTCGTTAGTTATACTTCTACGTTTTATATAACGAGTGCATCATACGGCTGAACCTATATGACTCCCTGCTGTGAAGCGCGTGGCTTAGTGGCAGGGGGATTATTAACCATATTTACAGGAGAAAATAGAAATGTTTGTGAAAAAACAAAGAGTGGGCATTGTGCTTTTGGCGATGCTAACAACGGCGATTTTGGCTTCGACCTGCTTTGCGGCAGAGGGCGAGACTGTCAAATTGCAAGGCGTTGTCAGCGTCCTCAAAGACGCTAACGGTGCGATCACATCAGTGCAGCTGGACGCAGACGATGGCACTTACAATGTTGAGCTTAATCCGAAGGGTAAAGAGCTTGGGGAGAATATGGAGGGCGAGAAAGTTGAAGTCGAAGGCATAGTTTCCCAAAAAGACAACCAAAAGTGGCTGAAAGTTCTAACGTTCAAGGCGGTTGAGGAAGAAGAGAAATAGACCCAAGATAATTTAGCAAGACAGGATATCAATCCGAAGAAGCTCAGGGTATCACGCCGTCGCAGTTAAGATGGTAATTGTCTGTGGCGGTTTTTTTGACAAGCCAGACATCGCTTTTGGGATGTAGAAAACGTTTGTGGCGACGGTGTCGGTCCGTGACTCTTTACAGCATTTGAATAAGTCATCGAGAGATATTGCACGAGAAGCGAACATTGGCTGTGCAGGTGAAGATGCGTAAGCCCTTTGTTTACCGTAGGTTATCTTATCCTTCGGAGTTTTCAATGATAGGATTTACGTTTTTTGTTGTCAACAACATATCTTCACATCCGGTGACGAGCCTGTCCTTGTTTTCTGATGTTCGAAGAACAGAAAAAATTGTGAAAAATTTCTTTTTTTTTCTTGAATGGAGAGAGATTTTTTGTATATTGTGTAACTTACGCAAAGTGGGACGCACGCACAGAATTGTGCCTTCCTGTTGTCCCCAGTACCATCTCTTATGGTATTTCCCGATGTTATGAAACCGTAGCGGTTCTCGATAGAGGATGTGTATTCTTCTTGAAGGAGCTGCAAATGTATAAAAATATATTTGGAGGTAAAGAAACATGTTGGCAAAAAAGGATTTGGTAAAGCTTGCGATTTTGTTAATCGCAGGGACTGCACTTCTGAGTTCGGTATGCTTTGCTGCTGAGCAGACCCCAGGGGCGGAGCCGCCGAAGCTGGTCAAAGTGCAAGGTGTTGTAAATGTTACCAAGGACGCAAATGATGTAATCACTAAGGTGACTGTGGTAACAAAAGATAAAGTCGTTTATAATGTAACACTGGATGTAAAGGGTCTGGAGCTCGGCAAAGGAATGGCCGGCAAAGAGGTCGAGGTAGAGGGAACCGTTTCAAAGAAAGGTATTCAGGAGTGGATAAAGGTACAAAGTTATAAGGCGGTCGAAAAAGCACCCGAGGTAGCACCAGCACCCAAGCCGGCACCCAAGCCAGCACCCAAGACCGAGTAAACCATAAAGAAATATCCTGACGACGAAAATGGGAATTAAACCGCTATGAGGATTTGTTTCCTCAGGGCGGTTTTTTTATTTGGATAGTATAAAACTTTTTTGTGGGTGGGGTTCTGGGATTTTACGTGTCGGTATGTAGCACCTTTAACTTTAACTTGCCGCTTTTTTCCAGGAGCTTCTTTGGGTGGCCCTTAAGCCGGAAATAATAGTAACTATCAGCATAAATGCGAACGTTATGGTAGTGAACCAGTATCCCCAGACGGCGGTCTGGACGTGGGCTGTCTTTATTACCACCGTTCCGATGGCAAAGGACTGTAAAAACATTTTGATTTTTCCGGAGACTGTGGCGGCAAAATTGACGCCGCGAGCTTCGGCAATATGACGCAGTGTGGTAACGTAAACTTCTCTTAAAATGATAATGCCGGCCGCCGACCAATGGATTATAGCCATTGTAGTCGGATTGAAATCGAATAGTTTCGGCTCTCCGATTATTGCAAAACAAACGAATGAGCCGCATACGAGGACCTTATCGGCCAGCGGGTCCAGCATCCGCCCGAACTTGCTGGTGACGTTTAACTTTCGAGCTATGAGGCCGTCTATCACGTCGGTCAGACCAGCGATTACAAAAACCACAAGCGTCAGGTCGAGAAAACCCGGAAAGGAGCGTCCGCCCTCGGTGTAGAATCGCGGTGAGAGCAGAATCATAAGCAGAAAAACAACCGTTAGAATAAGTCGTCCAAAGGTCAGGATATGGGGAGTCTGTTTCAACATACCGACAAGTTTACTCCTGTTTCCGGCACAATACAATGCTAAATTTGCTCAACGACCAAATCGTAGTCTTTTGTGTCGATGGCTTTTGTGTTAATGAATTGGCCGGCTTTTGCTGAGCAGTTTTTTATGAAGCAGATGCCGTCGATGTCGGGTGCCTGACCATAAAAACGTCCCCTTGCGGGGCTTTTTGTTTCAGCGGAATCGACTATGCAGGTAAGTTTGCTGCCGATTCGGTTTTTGTTCTTGGCAAAGGCGATTTTCTGCTGCGTCAGCATCAATTCTTTGAGGCGCTGTTGTTTTATCTTATCCGGGACCTGGCCGGGCATCTCTGCGGCGCCCGTGCCGGATTCGGGATAGTACTTAAAGGCACCAAGCGCATCGAAATTAGCCGATTTGACGAAGTCCAGCAGCTCGTTAAATTGCCGGTCGGTCTCGCCGGGAAAGCCAACGATGAGAGTGGTTCGCAGTCCAGCATCTGGGATAGTTGTCCGCAGGTTTTCAATAAGAGAGCAGATGCGTTCCTTGGTGTCGGGTCGGCGCATACCCTGTAAGATTTTGTCGTTTATGTGCTGAATGGGGACATCGAAATAGTGGACGATTTTTTCACTTTTTGCGATGGTTTCAATTAGCTGGTCTGTAATCCCTGCCGGGTATAGATACATCAATCTAATCCACGCCAGACCGGCGATTTTTTCAAGCTCTTTTACCAGCTCGCTGAGACCGTTTTTTATTTTCAAATCACGGCCGTAGTTGGTGGTATCCTGGGCTATGATGTTTAATTCGACCGCACCTGCAGAAACCAATTCTGCGGCTTCATCGAGGATAAGTTTTTTGGGTTTGCTTCTAAACGGGCCTCTTATTGCCGGTACTGTACAAAAAGAGCAGCGGTGATTGCAGCCCTCGCTGATTCGCAGGTACGCCCAATGGCGCGGAGTAATGAGTAATCTGGCTCTATCGTTATTGATTGCGTGCGGCGATTGGCATAGGAAAGAGGCTGGTTGTTTGGAGCGGATAGTTTTTTTGATTATGTGAGCTATTGCGTCCCGCTGGCCGAGGCCGACTACGGCATCGATGCCATTTACCTGGTTGAATAGCTCCGTACCTAACCTTTGCGAGAGACAGCCTGCGACAATCACTTTCTTTACGGTGCCATTGTGTTTGCAATCTATAGCGTGTTTTATTGCTTTGAGTGCTTCGGCCTTAGCAGGTGCAATAAAGCCACAGGTATTGACGACAACGACATCGGCCCGCCATACGTTTGACGAGTCGGGCTCGGTGGTTATCAGGAAACCTGCTTTGGCGATTTCGGCTAACATCCTTTCGCTATCAACTATGTTTTTAGGACAGCCCAGAGCTATAAAGCCGACAGTCCCTCGATTTTGCTCGGGATGGTGAGCCTGTCGAACCATTGCAGGTTTTTGGTGTTTTTTCTTTCTCATAGCTGGATAAAAGTAGCAGAAAAACGCAACCGGGTCTAACGTTTTAATTTAGCAGGACGCAAAGCTGGTCTCAAAGAATATATTTGCAGGTAAAGAAAGTAGATGTATACTGGAGTGATTAGGGATATCGTATCTAAAATTTATCCGCCTCCGGCGGATTAATGTTGTTAACGTTTAATTTTTAGTTGAGGGACTGTATATGGACAATTTTGGTATCGACAAAACTCCTCCAGGTCGTGACCTCAATGAGCCAATTCCTTTTGACAATGATACGAGTGGCGCAAGTGTTTCACATTCGCCGTTGGATTTGGGCGGTGGCGGTAAGACGGAGGCGCCAAAGATTGAGAGACCAACTCAGCCGGCAGGGGCGGCTGCAAAAAAGCCGGCTGAAAAAATAAACTCCGCCGAACGAATCACGGGTATTAAGACCTTCTTTACAAAACTGCACCCCGGCGCTATTGATTTTCTCGATGAGCAAATTACCAAATGGCTAAAAGATAACCCGGCTATTTCTATAAAACGAACCAATACGGTTACAGGTGAGATTCAGGGCAAAAAAACCGAGCCTAATATTGTAATTACGGTTTGGTATTGAAGGTTAATCAGTTGGCCGGGTCTTGTCAGAGCAGCTCGTCGATGGCGGCAGCAAGGACTTTTTTACTGGTTAAGCCGACCCATTTCTTCTGAACTTGGCCGTTCTTGAATAAAATAATAGTCGGTATCGCACTTATGCCGAATTCCATAGCGCTGTCACGAGCATCGTCTGTATCAAGCTTGCAGATTTTGGCCTTGTCTGCATAATCATCTGCAACTTCTTTGAGGATTGGAGCCATCATCTTGCAGGGTCCGCACCAGGGTGCCCAGAAGTCAACCAGCACCGGCACATCAGAATTGTGAACAACCTCGTCAAAATCGGCGTCAGTTAGTTCAATTATGTTACCAGCCATTACTTTATCCTTTCCGAGGTAACCCCCGCTTCTTCGCTTTGCCTGCCTCTGCGTTTCTCGACGCAAGTCGAGGCAGCAGGCGAAGCAAAACGGCGGGGGGTCGTCTAAACTCTTTACCAACAGACAAAAGCATTTTAGTGATGAAGCTAAACGGTGTCAAATGTTAATTTTCTATTTGCTGTTTATGGTTTTTGACGGACTCCATTTTTTCATATTCTGTGTCTGAAGCCCTCTGCTGGCTTTCGGGCGGCAATTCGGCAATTGGGATGGGCGGTTTTTTCTGGTTTTGGGCCTGAACGGCTTGTTCGCTGTTGGTTTCGGCGAGGGTAAGAATGGCCTCTTGCACAGCCTGCTCGGCGTTCTTCTCGGTCAATGGCCGTAAGTATATAGAAGACAAAATCCCCTCCTGCTCAGCCCCAACCAGTTTCTCTCGGATTAGTTCGAGAAGCGCCAGGAATAATCCAATCATTACTACGCGGCTGGTCCTGGACTCGAAGATTCGTTCAAAACTCATCGGGCCTTCCGTTTGCAAACGGTGCAAAATCTCTATCTGATACAAATCGATGGGTGTATCGTCCTTGATATGACTTATGTCGAAATCACCGCCGCCTGTAGCCTCAATAATTGAGTCAAAGGCTTCGAGCAGGTCCCAGATGCTCAACTGTTCGATGTCAATCTCTGGCTCGTTGCCGGGCTTTAGCTGCTCGACAATGGTGCCTGGCCGCGGGAAGCGCTTGTTTGTCTCATCGGCTGCGGCGCCGAGTAAATTAGCGGCATCTTTGAACTTTTTGTACTCGAGCAGTTGGCGGATAAGTTCTGTTCGCGGGTCGGCCAAATCGTCTCCGCCAAGAGCGGAGTCGGGTTCTGCTTTTGGCAGCAGCATTGCCGATTTTATCTGCATTAATGTTGAGGCCATTACTAAAAAGTCGCCGGCTAAATCAATATCAAGACTTTTTAGCATCTCGATGTAGCGGATGTATTGGTCGGTTATTTCTGCGATGGGAATATCGTAAATGTCCACTTCCTCCCTGCGGACCAGATACAACAGCAAATCCAGCGGTCCTGCAAATATATCGAGATTTACGCGGTAATCAGCCAATTACTGCTCCTCTTCCTCTTCATCTTCCTGTCCCTTACTGGATTCCAGAATTTCCAGTGCCTCTTTTGCCCGGCTTTCAAGCACTTGCAGCTCCGGCCCTTCAATAGCGGTAAGCCCGGAATACATATTTGAAGCGTTCCCGCCGGTTACAACCGCTTTGATTTCAAAATCCTCGAGCAGCTGTTTCGCCAACTCGGCTTCGATGTAGTTTGCGAACTGCGCGATTGTAACGAGTCTATCATCCATTGTCACCTTCTCAATCCAACGGCTTGGCGGGCCTGTTCGAGAGTTTTGACGGCTACGGCCTTTGCCCGCTCGGCGCCGCCGGCAAGGACTTCTTTGACATAGTCAGTGTTATTTTCGAGTTCGGTTCTTTTTTGTCGGAACGGCTTGAAATAATCTATTATCAGCTCGGCGAGGCGCTTTTTGGCTTCGCTGTAACCCATTCCGCCGCTGCGATACCTTTTTTCCCACTCTGCCAGCTCGTCCGGCGAAGCAACTAACTTCAAAAGCGCAAAGACGTTGCATTTGTCGGGGTCTTTGGGGTCTTCGACTGGCGTGGAGTCGGTAACGATGCTCATAATTTTTTTCTTGGCGGTTTTTTCCGGTTCAAATATCTCGATAGTATTTCCATAGCTTTTGCTCATTTTTCGGCCATCGGTGCCGGGGACGACAGCTACCGATTCGATTATATATTCTTTCGGCACAGTGAAGACTTCGCCGTAGGTGTTATTAAAGCGTATTGCGATGTCGCGGGTGACCTCGATGTGCTGCTTCTGGTCTGCCCCTACCGGCACCAAATCGGATTTGTAAATCAGGATGTCCGCCGCCTGCAGAACTGGGTATGCGAACAGCCCGTGATTAGGACTGATGCCCTGGGCGACCTTTTCCTTGAAGCTTGTGCATCGCTGCAAAAGCCCCATCGGCGTTACGCACGAAAGCAGCCACGCCAGTTCTAAGACCTCCGGCACGTCCGATTGACGCCAGAAGATGGTTTTCTTCGTATCAAGCCCCAATGCGATATAATCCATCGTGACGTCAAGAGTATGCTGAGCGACATCGGCTGGTGTTGGATTGCTGGTGAGGGCGTGGAAGTCGGCGATGAAATAAAAGCATTCGTGCTCCGCCTGGAGCTTGAGGTGCTGACGCATTGCGCCGAAAAAGTTGCCTATATGCAACCTGCCGCTCGGCTGTATCCCCGATAGAACTCTCAATTTCAAGCTCCCTATATTGAAAAACGCAGAATATCCCGAAGATTCTATTTAAAAACGACTTAAATGTCAAGGTTTTTACTTGTGTTGTTGCCGCTCGCGGTAGGCATCATTATTAATGATCTAAAAAAACACAACTCAAGTTGCCCAATTTTTTATGTGGAGCTTATCACCCGCGACTTCACGAATGTGGGCAAGTTTGTCATTCGTGACCAACACTAGATTTCGAGCCATTGCTTGAGCTGCAATCCAGATGTCATTTTCTTGTATTCCAAGTTCCTTTGAAGTAACAGGATCAACCAGTTGTTCAGGGCGTAAGTTCTTTTTTCTCTTATCTGCTGGTACGTATTTGTCAAACAATAGAGACCTAAGCTCACCATATGCGTTGGCTGTGTGGATATCGATATCAAAAGTCTTAGGACCTTTAGACGTGATGAATTGTATATATTTGGACTGAATAGCGGTTTCTTCTGGCGATTCTAGTTTGTGCCCGTATGCTACTTCTCCCCAAGTTATAATAGATATTCCTAATATAGAATCAGGTGTCAACTTTTGCAGTTGTTTTCTAATGTTAGCATTCTTCTGTGGATACCTCTCGGCGTCAAACCAGTAGGACCAAATGCAGGTGTCAAGAAGGAAAGTACGCATGTCAATCTTCTTTAAATGCTTCTTCGGTAATTTCAAAGGCTTTAATGATTTCGGGCGACCTTACTTCTTCTACCCACTTATTTACAAAGGACACCGTCGACCTCTGATAGTTTTCAGAGAGGTACTCATGCAAAGGAATCCAGGACTCAAACTCCTTTGGGAAATAGCGCTCAAACTCGAAGTCAACACCTTTTCGCGGCCATCCATCAAACAAATCCAACACCTGCCGTTCTAACCTAGGAGGCAAGTCATAGAGACGCATGACCTCTGCGTCGATTCCAAGCATCTGTATTTTCTTGGCATTTTTGTTTTCCGTCTGTAACCGCAAAACTTTGTCCGAGGAGGAAGACAGAAAATACTCTTGCACTAGTTTTTCTAAATGGTCAAAAGAACTAGCGTCGCAGTCTGGCAGAGGAATATGACGTACCATTGTTGTCTGATTATTACGTTCCAAACTTTTGCAGTAAGCATAAGCATTAGCGAGTGGAGAATTCAATATCGCCCATAATACCTTAAGCGACCACTCTTCTGTCTTGGGCCGAATGACAATAAAACGGGTCGTAACCGGGCGACCTTTACTATCAATCAGTGCCTTCAGTCGCCAAGGACCGTCGCCTACACGAAGGGAATTAAGCAAAATTTGTGGAGTTCCAATTTGCGTGCCCCACCGAGGGCGACTAATCACTTCAGGGGCTAGATTCATCCAAAATAACTTAGGAGTTTCTGTAAGCTTTATATCCCTAGCAAACTTGTCATATCCAGGAATAGACCCAGCGAATCTACGCGTGTCTATCGTGCGAGTGCCTTTCGGCAGACTCTTACTTTTATATTCTAATCCCCTCCCAACATCAGCTACTTTTGCTAGGAATGGAAAATGCTCGCCATATTTCCAAACATCCTCTAGCATTTGCACGCGAAAGTCATACGTTGGAGGAGCATCAAACCTAGATTGTAGTACCTCTTTTGTCGGAGCATAGTATCGATCTTCGAATTCGTTTAGGTCCCACTTTTGAATGCGCTTAAAGCGTATCTTTCTCTTGGAAACATACAGTTTCTTCGCGTCAACCACCTTACGGCCCAATATAATAGTGGATTTGTGTCCGGCGGCGTAGAAAACATTCTCCGGCAAGGCACAAATTTCCGATAATTCGAACTGTTTAACAATTAGCTGTCGCAGGGGAGCAGGACCCAAAGCATGCAAGAAGCCCTGTGGAAGAATAACACCAAATACAGCGCCTGTTGGCATATACGGCAATGTCCGTGCAAGAACCTCAGCTGCCTTGTTAAAGTAATGTAACTTGACACCTTCATCCCTATATCTATCTTGCTCTTCAGTTGTGAAATCTTGGAAGGGTGGATTACACAACAAAATAGTTGCCTTTCTTGCTGCATCTGAGAGTGCTTGCCCTTTATAAACATCTGCAGGTATTAACTGCCAACCGTTTGGATTTGGAACATCAGCCAGAGTCAGCGATAACCTCGCAATCTCCCTCGCAAAAGAATCTACTTCTACTCCGACCAAATGATTTTTGAGGTAATCATGGCGTTTTTTGGGGTCGCTCTCATCGATCATCTCTCGAAGCAGGCGCGCAGCCGAGATCAAAAATGGAGCGTGTCCGCAAGTTGGTTCCAGCACCATACGGTTCTCTTGCGGAATCTCCTCAATCCATGACACGAGTTGCCACACTATATAATCTACTAAATATGAAGGTGTGGCGTGAATTCCTAATGCTTTTCTTATATCTTTCGTAATAAGGGTGTTTTCGTAAACATACGCAAGCGATTCGATGGTTAAGTGCCTTAGGCTGCCGAACTCCTTGAGCAACTTTGCAGTCTCCTTCAGGCCTTTTTCTTGCCTTTGAGTTACTTTTTCTGGTCGTTGTTCTGAACTGTAATGGTTATGAACTTTTCGTAGCGTTCCAGATATATCTTCCAAGTTTAAGTCAGAGAACTCTGGAACTTTTTTGTCTGTTAGGATTTTCCCAGCCAATAACCGAAAAACTGACTGGAACAACCATCGCCCCCAATCTTCGTCTATCTTGGGCTTTCCAAGTTCGTTATGAAGGGCGTCGCACATTCTTTTTATTAGCCTCGATAGATGATTGCCCATTTCATGTTCAAAAAGCGGCATCAGACCAACATCTACAAAAGATAGTTGATACTGAGGGTCCAAGCGGCCAAGGGTCTTAGCGCGATAGATGCTTTCTGGGGCAAATTCTTTGTGGTGCTCTTGGAAAAAATTCCCAATTTTACCTGCTGAAACCTTATCTTCAAGTCTAGGCCTTTGAGTTGTGAAACTCCACCATTGAAGTTCTTCTCGGCAACATACAAAAAGAATGGGGGCCCCAAGCCCACGATGGCTCGTAACCAACTCTTCAAAAGACTGCTCTCTAAGCAAATCTGCATTCACCCCTGCTACACACACGCTTCGAGCGTCGTAGGTTTGGTGTGCAAATCCAACCAAAGGAACTCGATGTGGGCCAGAAGTGTCTACATAGTCATAGTTTTCTTGTAAAAGAGAGGCGCGATATCCACACTCATCCAGATATGGGCGCAGTTCTCGGGTTGTAATAAGGCTCTCACCGATAACTACTCATCTCCTTTAATCCCCGACTGTTATATGCTGGCAAACTCAACCGCACACTTTTTAATTATCGTTAATAGGGACTTCCCTGTATTAATTTTCGCACAGTCCTGAATACCATAACACAATACTCAAAACCGCAATCACCGTCAAAGTAAATTCGCCCCATTTATCCTGAGATTAGCCGAAGGAATTCATGGCTTAAAAAATCGGTGTTAATTTAGGCAAACTTTGACTGAACTTTTCTATGAATTGTGAAATACTAACCGCCAACTATGAACAATGAACAACATGCTAAAATCTTCAAATTTTTTCAACCGTTTCCATACAATTTTCAACCGTTTCCATACATTTTTTGACGGTTTCAATACAAATTTTGACGTTTTCTATACATTTTTCTACAACTTTCAACCGTTTTCGCTCTTTTTCGACTATATGCTCATAAACCCCCGCCGTTGACCTGTTTCAATGCATTTTACGAAAAAATCTGCGCAAATTCCCCCTTGCCTAAACCCCCTATCTTGCCTATCTTAAATCGCCCCCTAACGACCTTCGGGTTAGAGGGTTAAACATAACAGCTTTGTAACAAACCGTTTAGGCCTTGCCGAGAGATTTCAGGTATTTCTTGGACTTTTTAAGACCCATTCTGGAAGCTTTTTTCTTTACCGCATCAGTTTTGCGTCTAAGCTGAGCAGCTATCTTAGAGGTCGGGTTGGTCGGGAAAAGCTTTTTGAGCAGATTGACTTCGCGGATTGTCCATAGTTTTGGGGCTTTTTTTCTTTTTACGGCTTTTCTTTTCTTTGCCATTTTAGAGTTCCTTTCGCTAAATATATTTCCGCCGGAGGCGGACAAGCGTTTTGGTATGCCCCGGTGTTTTAGTAATACAATCAATTGAAATACAATTTATGGTCGGGACTTCACAATGTCAAGTGTTTTTAGCAATTCCGATGCAGAAAATATCATCATCCCCCTGCCGAGTTACTGTTGTGCTTTACAGGCGGGAGTTTTCGTGTATACTTAAATCCGGCTATGGCAGAGATTAGAGAAAATTCAGCAGGAGTCGTCAAGACGGAGACGATGCGCGTCATCGAGCGGGATGAGCCGCTTGAGTTAGAGAGCGGCAAGAGATTAGGCCCGATTGATGTGGCATACGAGACGTACGGCAAGCTGAACGAGGCGGGCGATAATGCTGTTTTGATTTGCCATGCTCTGAGCGGTAATGCACACGTAGCCGGTGTAAATAGTCCTGAGGACAAAAAAACCGGCTGGTGGGACGTTATGGTCGGGCCGGGCAAGGGCATCGATACGAACAAGTATTTTGTTATTTGCTCGAACTTTTTGGGCGGATGCAGCGGGACGACGGGGCCATGCTCGGTTAATCCGCAAACGGGAAAGCCATACGGGCTGGACTTTCCGATTATAACCGTTGCGGACATGGTGAAGGTGCAAAAGCTGCTGCTGGATAAGCTGGGGATAAGGAAGCTGCTGAGCGTAATCGGCGGGTCGATAGGAGGGATGCAGGTTTTGCAGTGGGCGATTGCGTATCCTGATTTTGTTAAATCGGCGATAGCGGTTGCGACGACGACGCATCTCGGCGCGCAATCGATAGCGTTTGACGCGGTAGGCCGAAATGCGATACTGGCAGATTCTAATTTTTCCGGCGGGCAATATCATGATGGAGAAGGGCCGGACAGAGGGCTGGGCATTGCGCGAATGATTGGTCATATAACGTACCTGTCGGAACAGGGTATGCGAGCGAAATTCGGGCGGGAGCTGCGAGGGGCCGAGAGCTACAGTTACGATTTCAATAGTGAATTTGCGGTTGAGACGTATTTAGACTACCAGGGGCAAAGCTTCGTGGAAAGGTTCGACGCCAACAGTTACCTTTATATAACCAAGGCGTCGGACTATTTCGACCTTCAGAAAGATTACGGGTCGTTAGAGAAGGCCTTTGCGAAAACGAAGTCACGGTTCCTTATAATCAGTTTTGCAAGCGACTGGCTCTATACGCCTGCTCAATCCAAGGCGATGGTGGACGCTCTTGCCGCTGCGAACAGGGACGTCAGTTACTGCGATATTGCTTCGCCGTACGGCCATGATGCGTTTCTGTTAGAGCCGGAGGTATTGGGGAGGTTCCTCTGCTGCTTTTTGCAGGCGACGTACAGGCCGGTGTCCGAGCAGCAGACGTGCTCGTGTTACGCACGAAGTATGCGGAAGCTCGATGAGTTCAAGCAGGCACACAGGGCACGCGTGGATTATGAACTGATAGAATCGCTCATCGAGCCGAACAGCACGGTGCTTGACGTCGGATGCGGCGACGGGCAGCTGCTGGTAAATCTCGTGCGCGACAAGAACATAAAGGGCAAGGGCATCGAGCTTGACCAGGAGCTTGTGCTGGATTGCGTCTGCCGACGGCTGCCTATTATCCAGCAGAATGTCGAAGAGGGGCTGCGGTTTTACGGCGACAAGAGCTTCGATTATGTGATACTGTCACAAACGCTGCAGACGGTGAAAGAGCCTGAGAAGGTTTTCAGGGAGCTGCTTCGGGTGGGCGAGAAGGTGATTGTCAGCTTTCCTAACTTTGCACACTGGCGGTGCAGGGCGCAGCTGATACTTTTCGGCAAAGCGCCGGTGACTAGGCAATTGCCGCTGAACTGGTACGATTCGCCGAATATACACTTTTTGTCGCTGAAGGATTTCGATGAGTTCTGCGAGAAGCTCGGGGTCAAAGTAGAAAAGAAGATTCCATTGAGTAAAGCGCGGCTTAGCCCGGTAAGATTCGCACCGAATTTGTTTGCTGAGCAGGTAATATACGTAACCAGGAGGGATTAAAACGCCGGGGGTTTGCGATTTTTTTATTAAAAACACTTGACGCGGTAGCACAAATTTGCTATTTTTATGCGCCATAGCGCATTTTAAGTTTTTTGGAGAAGTTGATTATGACAACGGAGCTGAACGTTCTTATTATCACCGCCGCTTCGATAGGCTTTTTCCACACCATACTGGGGCCGGACCATTATGTGCCCTTTATTATGATGTCGTGGGCGCGGAAATGGTCGGTTTTGAAAACCGCCTTGATAACCTTTTTGTGCGGCCTGGGGCACATAGGCAGTTCGGTAGTGCTGGGGCTAATCGGTGTTGCTCTGGGGTTGGCTGTCAAGAAGCTGGAGATAGTGGAGTCGGTGCGGGGCAATGTGGCGGCGTGGCTGCTTATCGCATTCGGGCTGGTATATTTTGTGTGGGGACTGCGCCGAGCCTACCAGAAGAAATCCCACGTGCATAGTCACGCTCATACCGTGGGGGCCGCACACGAGCATCCGCATAATCATCAGCGGGAGCACGCTCACGTTCATGATGACAAAAGCAGCCTGAGCATTACGCCGTGGGTGCTGTTTACGATTTTTGTTTTTGGGCCATGCGAGCCATTGATTCCGATTCTGATGTATCCTGCCGCGAAGAACAGTTTATTTGGTTTAACGGTGGTGACGTGTGTGTTCGGGGTGGTTACGATTGGTACTATGTTAGGCATAGTTATGCTTTCAGTGACAGGAGTGAACTTTGCTCAATTAAGCCGGCTGCAGCGTTTTTCTCATGCCATAGCGGGGGCCACGATATGCCTTTGCGGTCTGGCTATTCAGTTCCTGGGGCTGTGAGAGCGACGATTTGACCAAGAGATTATTATCATAAGGGAACGAGAATGAGCCAAGTTGAGCGAATAGGGGTGTCGGTGGATAAAAAGCTGCTTTCGAAGTTCGATAAACTGAGTGCCAAACAGGGTTATCAAAGCCGGTCCGAGGCCATACGCGACCTTGTGCGCCAGCAGCTAAGCGACGAGCGTGTAGGCGACCCAAAAGCCAAAGCGGTCGCTGCGGTAATTTTGGTTTACGACCATCATTCGACAAAGCTGATGGAAAAACTAACCAGCCTGCAACATTCACACCTTCTACAAACGATTTCCGCCATGCACATTCATCTTGATGCGCACGAGTGTCTGGAGATAGTTGTGCTGCGAGGGCGTGTAGGTGAAATTAAAAAAACAGCAGAGAATATAGTGAGTCTAAAGGGAGTCAGGCTCGGCCGGATTAACTTTGTCGCTACGGAGCAGGGCGACGATTAAAGCTTGACAAGCAACGCCAATAATTGCTTTAATATGTTCGGACTTGGGGCGATTGGCTCAGTTGGTTAGAGCGCACGGATCACACCCGTGAGGTCACAGGTTCGAACCCTGTATCGCCCATTAGTGTAAGTAAAGCCGAATCCTATACTTTAGAATATTGTCCTTTCTGAAAATTTTATCCGGCGGCAGTCTCAGGCAGGACAACACGAGATTCTGTAGATTTTTTTCTGCTTATCCACGCAGAAGTTAACATCAAGGAACTTTTTTATTATTTCCATATTTGTTGTAAGGTGGGCGGTAAGCTCGTTGGTTGTGCAGCGGCCAGCCTTTGAGATTGCCATATAGATTAAAAGCTGGTCAGCGAGAAAGCGGTCAACGGCAGCTCCGCTTGCCAGAAAATCTTTAGTGAGATTGATGACCTCGCTGACTACATGTTGGGAGGGTTTGCCCCGCATTCCGAATGCGGTAAATACGGTTGTTCGCGCCAAAGGCGGACTGCTGCAAAGCCGAATCATCACGCAATTGCCGGGGCCGTCAGAATCCGTTACCTCGATGTGTTCGATGTTTTTGAAGTCCAGCTCGCTTTGGAGCAGAAGTTCGTGCTGCTTGCGGGCGATATTTTCAGGAAGTTTTGCAGTATATATGCGGGCGGAAATTTGAGGTTTATTAGTCAGTTCGCAGAAGTTGATTGTTTTGTGTGTGTTTTTTTGCCAGGGCTGGATATTAAAAGTGATTTTTCCGCCGCCAGCGGGAAAGAAGCCGTGTTTTACGAGTTTGCAACTGCCGTGGAAACCAGCGGCTTCGACAGCCGGCAGGAAGGTCTCGGAAAGGAAATCAAACGGCGGGGCCAGAGGATTATGAGTTCCGCCGGTAACGGTAACTGTCGAAGGTTTGTCTGCCAAGAACAGAGCAGGCAAGACGGTTTGAATTACCAGGGATGCAGAGCCGGCGGAGCCAATATCAAAATAGAAGTCGCCACTTTGCACAGGCCCGGGGTGAAAATCCAATATTTTTGAACGTTGGACAGCTCCGTGGCAGGTGCCATTGCAGATTTGACAGGCAGCCTGGACGCAGATTAGATGCTGCTTTGCCAGACCTGCGTTGCGGCGAGCGGCACGGATGTTTTCTATGTGCAAACTTCTGCCGGTTATACAGGATAAAGCCAAACTCGTTCGCAGTATTTGGCCTCCCCCTTCGCCAGTGCTGCCATCAATGGAAACAGTTTCCATATTACTCACCGGAAATATCTATCGTAATGTCTCCAATAACAAGACAACGAATTTGGCGGATGTCGATTTTAGGCGCCCTGACTACCACGATGCCCCTATCATCCTGCCAGTCGGTTATTACGCCAATGGCCATATCTATACCATTTTCATTTCTTAACCCAACCACCCGATTGATGAAACTCTCACGTTGTAAATTCAGGCCTGGCTGAACCGCTATGTTACTTAAGCTGATATTGTAAGGCCCGGCGTTACGGAAGTAGCTAATAAATTGACTTCTTCGATAGTTTTGCCTATCCTGCGGCGATTTAGTTGGTATTTGCGGTGAAGATTTGACCAGTTCAAGTTGTAGGTCAAAAAACCGCAGACCAGAAAGGATATAATTTAGCTCATCTCCGCGTTGAACCGCTAAAATCAACCTTGGTTTTAATATTCGCTGCACAGTCCACCACAAAACGGCTGCCGCCGGTCCATAGATAAAACCGGGCGTATCGATTATGATTAGCTCGGTAGCTTCGGATACCTGCTGAACGCATTGAGTTATGACTGCGGTTAGCTGTAACAGGTGCCCCACCGGCGTTACGTCGCCTACGAAACTAATACCACCGACAGTGAGCTTCGAGAAATTGATTTGCCGTGCTCCGGCAGGCTCCGCCCTGACGAGCGGATTATCTACGACAGCCCAGCCAACTGTTGCGGGCGGCCCGATATGAGACTGGCCAATATCAGCATCAATAATCCCAACAGGCTGGTGTTTGGCCAAATGCTTTGCCAGAGCCTCTGCAAGGGTAGTTTTACCGGTATCGGATGCACCGAGAATCAAGCAAATTCCTTTTTGTATCAGGTCTTTGCTCAAGAGCTGTTGAGCGGTATTGTCAGCCCAGTCGAGTGACATTGAAGGTTGTCCCTGAAATTATTTGCCGTGCTCCGCCAAGCTCCGCCCTGACGAGCGGCAATAGCCCACCGTGACCATATATACAGGTTCAAGATTTTTCTCCGCAGGACGCCTAACGGCGGGCAGTGATAGAACTTTGCTGACGGAAGCGTCATCAAAAGCACCGACTGCGACAGAACCAAGACCTAAAGCTTCGGTCTGGAGATGGACGTTCTGGGCGGCGTGACCTGCTTCCATATATACATAACGGATACCTCGTTTGCCATAGTGATTTGTTGTTCTGCTGAATTCGGCGGCGAAGACAAGTGTTAACGGCGCTGCTTCAACAAATTCCTGTCCCCAGGCAGCAGTCGAGAGTTCTGCTCGCAGGTCTTGGCCTGTTAGTTTTTCAAGGGCATGTTCGGCAGGTAAATAGTGAAACAAGCCATCACCTGTTACGACAAAAAGCTCAAGTGGATAAGTTGCTCCAGCTGAAGGCGCTGTGCGATAGCTGCTGCCGGCCTCCTGGCCCTGTGCTGCCCAGGTTAGCCGGCTGATTTGCTCAAATGTAAGAGACTGCGGCAGAAAACTGCGCCTTGACCGCCGAACGGCGATAGCTTTTTCCAGCGACATTGAGCTATCTTGATTCGGCTTAGGAAGATTTATTAGCTCGCCCATTGTTAATTCCCAATTCTATAAGGATTTGCAAAATTTCAGTGATTGTTTTGTCACGATTTTGCGCTGTCAAGTTAAATAGTTTCGTATCCGGATAACTCTTTACTTCAGAAATAAGCCCACTTCCTTTTTGTGCCACAGTGGCCAATAAGGATTTGTCGGACACAAAGAGCCGGCGTATTGCTGTAATAAATTTTTTCGAGAAACATTCCATTTTGCCGATTTCGTCGATAATAAATAATTCTGCATCGGTGTGGTTAATATCCAAGATTGGTAATATAGACTTTTCAAATCCAGGAACATCTATGCCGTATTTGCCGACTTTATAGGGAGATTTGGTATTCACGTGGGCGAGAATGCCGGCAGCGCCATCGAGGCGGGTCCAGCTAAAACCTTTGCGGGTACTTTGTTCACGAATCTCCTGCGTGTAAAAACCTGCTACCTTGTCGGCGTTGAGAGTGGAAATTATTTTTATAACAGCGGTCGTTTTACCGCAACCAGGGAGGCCGGTTAACAGGATTTTAGCTGATTTAGATTTCACAAACGCAAACTATGGTCTTTTAGTTTTGACAAAATCTTTTAGTTTTGAGGCAGTGAGAATGTTTAATACGTTAGCTTTCGTTGCCCAGCCACGGGCGGCGGTTGCCACGCCGTAGCCCATCAAGGCAAGCCCGGCAGTGCTGTGGGCATCGGTTCCGATGGCCAGTGTAACCTTTGCCTCGACTGCCATTTTGCAGTGGGTGTCCTTAAGGTCCAGACGCCAGGGGTTCGCGTTCACCTCCAGGGCAGTGTGGGTTTGGGCAGCGTGTTTGATTACAGCGGCCATATCGATATCCATTGGTTCGCGCTGGCCGATGAGCCGGCCTGTAGGATGCGCGATGCAGTTTACATACGGATTGTCCATCGCCTTTAATGTGCGGGTGGTTACCTTTTCGCGGGGGCCGGCCATACCTGAATGTATCGAGGCAATTACAAAATCGAGGTCGGCAAGTAACTTGTTGTCGAAATCCAAAGAGCCGTTGGCGAGGATGTCCACTTCGGTTCCGGAGAAAATGGTTATGTCTTTTATCTTTTCATTTAGTTTGTGGATTTGTTTTATTTGATTGGCCAACTGTTTACTTGATAAACCATTAGCGATTGCAGAGGACTTTGAGTGGTCTGTGATGCAGATATATTTATAACCCATATCTTTTGCAGCCCGGACAAGCTCTGAAATATCGGCGTTGCCGTCGGAAGCATTTGTATGAACGTGGAGGTCGCCTTTAATGTCTTTGGAGTCAATCAGTTCGGGTAAAGCGTGTGTCTTTGCTGCTTTAATTTCGCCACGGTCTTCGCGTAATAATGGGTCGATAAAATCCAGGCCGAGTTTTTGATAGATTTCTTCCTCAGTTGCTCCTGCAATCATTTTATTTGCTTTGAATAAGCCATACTCATTCAGTTTCAATTTTGCCTTTACGGCGATTTCTCTTAGGCGCACATTATGCTGTTTTGAACCGGTGAAATACTGGGCCGCAGCGCCGAAGCTCTCTTTCGGCACGACACGGACATCAACGTGGACGGGGTCCGTCTTCGCTAAAGCTTCGCCGGATAAAGTGGTTTCTGTCCGGATAATCGCAGAGCCTTTTGTCGGGCCGGCAGCAAGAACCTGCTGCACAAAGCCCGCTTTGGTAAATGCGTCTATTATTTTTTTGCCATTTTTAGCGGCAACGAGGATGTCAACGTCGCCTATGGTTTCTGCTCGGCGACGCAGCGAGCCGGCAGGCTGGATTTCCCCGATGTTGGGGAGCTCCTGCAGAAATCCAGTGACAATATTTGCGGCTTCAAGGGCCTGGTCGAGGCGAATTCGGCCTGTGGATTTTTCAAGAAATTCGATGCCTTTTGCAATTGCAGCGGCTTTTTTATCACCAAAGCCCGGCAGTTTAGCCAAAGAGCCGGAGGAAATCGCTTTTTTCAGTCCGGAAATGGTTTTAACGTTTAACTTTTCATAGACTGCTTTTACACTTTTGGGTCCTATACCGGGTATAGTGAGCAGCTCCAGCAATGTCGGAGGGATTTTAGTGAGCAATTGTTTGTGGGCGGTTATTGTGCCGGTTTTTACGAACTCTTCAATCTTAGCAAGACTTGATTTGCCGATGCCGGGTGTTTTTGCCAAATCACCGCTGGCCAAAAGTGTCTCTATATCGGTGGGCATATCAGCAATAATTCGGCCTACTCTGCGGTAGGTACTGATGCGGAAACGGTTCTCGCCGAGGATTTCCATAATATCAGCCATCTGGTCGAAAAGTTCGCTAAGAATGGTGTTTTTCATAAGGTCGATTATATCCCGGCAGCGATAAAATCAAAGTGATAATTTTGCAGCGGGCGGCTGCCTTTTGGTATATATCTCCGCTGGGGGATGCCTAACGGCAGAAGTGGAAGAGCATTTTTCCTCCGACTGAAAGTATTTGGCGGACTTGACGATTTAGATAGGACTATTATAATTCTATCTTATTCAATGCCTATGGCATGGCCTATCCATTATGGTTCGACTTCGCTCACCATCCTGAGCGACTGAAAGGAGTCGAAGGAAGGATTTTATTTTGTCCCAAGAGACGACAGAAACATTTTCAGAGCATCCAGGAGGATCCCATATCTTACTGACGCGAATCCAGAAGCTCATCGGCGAAAGGATGTTGCAATCAAAGCTGAGCAAGCCCTGTTTTTACATTGAGTTAAAAGCGGATGTAACTGAACTGATGGGTCTTCGGCAAAAGCTGCGGAAATCATTGGGTGTCAAAATAACAACAGACGCTTTTTATGTTCGTGCCTTAGCACTGGCGGCGAAACAATATCCGCTTATGCTCGGAAGGGTTGACAACGATAACATCACAATACCCGATTCAATCAATGTCGGCTTTGCCGTCAATGCCCCCCAGGGTCTTGTTGTACCGGTGATAAAAGATGCGGATAAAAAAACGCTGGCTGAGATTGCCGAGCTTGAACAATCGCTCACTGAAAAGGCGCGTGACAATAAGCTGACACTCGAAGAGATGGAAGGTGAAACGATAGCGTTAAGCAATCTTGGGGCCTATGGTATCGATTCTTTTTTGGGAATTGTGCCGCCGCCAACAAGCGCTGTCTTAGCGGTAGGCAACGTGAACAGAGAGATTGTTCCCATAGGCGGCAAACCAGCAGTCCTATGGACTCCTTGCGGAGAGCGAAAAATGGTAAGTCTGGCGCTGGCGGTTGACCGCAGAATTGCAGACGAGGTCTATGCGGCAAAGTTTCTGAACACAATCTGTGAGCAGCTGCAGAACCCGCAACAGCTGGTTTGACAGATTGTAAGAAGGGTTTTTGGGGGTTATTGGGATTCAGGCAGGGGGTGAGTAGCTGTTGTCTGTGTAAACTCGGAAGGCGGCGTTTGCAAATCAGGCTGTGAGACTGATTTGATTTCAATAGCAGCTTGTTTCTGCTTTTCACCAACGGTGGTGGATTGTATATGAGGCTGTGGGGCCGGCTGTAATTGGGTGTGTATGAACTCGGCAACTTTTTTGTAATCTTCGGAGCCGTGACAGGAAGGTTCGTATTCAAAGATTGTTTTGCCGTAGCTTGGGGCTTCGGCGAGCTTGATGTTTCTTCGGATAAAACAGGGTAAAACCTGAGCCTGCGCCCAGGCACAGCTGGTTCCGCGTGCGTTGTTCAGGAATTGCTCTATGTCGGCCCTGACCTCATTTGGAAGTGAGACCCTGCTTTCAAACATACACAGCAAAATCCATCTAACTTTAAGGTTTGGATTTATTCTTTTATTGACAAGCTCAACGGTTTGCAGCAGTTTTCCAAATCCCTGCAGGGCGAGGAAATGCGGCTGGAGCGGAATCATAACCTCTTCTGCGGCAGCGAGGGCATTTAGGGTCAGCAACCCAAGCGAAGGGGGACAATCGATAAAAGCATAATCGAATTTGTCCTCAACTGATTGAAGAGCTTCCCGCAGGATGGTTTCCCTACCGACAACACTTACAAGCTCGCTTTCGGCGCCGACGAGGTTGATATTTGCAGGCAGCAGCCAAAGGTTTGGCCGTACAAGCAAAATTTCTTCTTCAAATTTTGCTGATTGAGTGAGGAGCTTATATGAGCCTGAGTCGATGTTTTCGGGTTCTACACCGAGATGTATCGTCAGATGTGCCTGAGGGTCGAGGTCAAGAACGGCCACCTTCAGGCCGACGGCGGCAAGAGCTGCGGCAGTATTTACCACTGTTGTGGTTTTGCCCACTCCACCCTTCTGGTTTAATACTGCGATTGTTCTCAATCCATCAGCCTCAATCGTTTTCGGTTTTTATTTTCTTCAAGACGGCGTCCAGCACGCCGTTAACGAACGCCGAAGACTTATCGGTGCTGAACTTCTTGGCAAGCTCGATAGCCTCGTTTATCACGACTCTGGGTGGGATATCAGGGCAGAATTTCAACTGGTAAACCGCCAGTCTCAAAATGCTTTTGTCAACAGCTGAAAGCCGGGATAATTGCCATTTTATTGTTGAGGCAGCTACGAGTTCGTCACAGAGAGCCAAATTTTCCCAGGTTCCTTTTGTCCATTCTGAGGCGAGTTTGCGTACTAAAAGATCGGGGTCATTTTCTATGAAGAACTCAGCTAATCGCGGGAGCAGGTCTGAGCCCTGTATGTCGAGTTGATATAGTCCCTGTATTGCCAGCTCTCTGGCCCTTGTTCTTTTGTCCACCTTCTGGCCTCTTGTTAGTTGATTGTTGGGTATTGTTAAATTGTCAATGAACGACTCAAATCTGTTCGAGCACGTTCGCAGTTTCCATAGCTGTCAATGCTGCGTCTGTGCCTGCGTTACCCATTTTAGCTCCTGCCCTTTCGACGGCCTGCTCGAGAGTCTCACAGGTTAAGACGGCGAAAATCGTTGGCACCGCTGAATCATAGTTGATTTGTCCGACACCTCGCGCTACCATCTGAGAGATATAATCGCAGTGGGATGTTTGGCCGCGTACGACCGCACCGAGGCAGAGGACCGCAACGTATTTGCCGCTTTGCGCAAGCTTTTTTGCAGCTATGGTGATTTCACAGGCACCCGGCACCCAGACTACAGATATCTGTTCGTCAGCGGCACCATGTCGTTTGAGACAATCTATCGCACCGGCAAGCAGCTTAGCGGTTATAAATTCGTTGAACCTGCTGACTACAATAGCGTAATTGCCTTTGCCGGCTGTTAGCCGACCTTTTATTTCTTTAATCATAGTTTCGCTTCTCCAAACAACATTTTTAATATAGTTCCCATCAGAGTGGGCAGCTACACATTATAAGACTAACAGAAGCTGGTTTCCAGAAAAAGACCGACTGCGACTTTGTCAGGCAGCTGGGTCTATTCATCGTTGTTGAGTTAACCTACGCAATTGTAAGAGCTTATAGGCCGGATTTCCAGTAAAATTTTTAATGGAGGTAAAAAGAAATGTAGCCAGCAAAAACCGCTAATCCGGTTGGAGTTTATAACCGAAACGGTTTGGGGTGATTCGGGACTTGTTGTGCTAAAACAGGCAAACGGAGCGGTTATGCTGTTCGACGATATGGAATTTGACTCTTTTTCTGAAGCTGAACATAAGGCGAAGAAGGCTTTTGAGCTTTATGAAGACGGCAAAATAACACAAGCTCTTGCCGAACTGGACGCTGCCCTTGAGATAAATCCGGCCAACTGCTCATGGCATTTTGACAAGGCACTTACGCTGGATACTAAGGGTGAGTTTGATGACGCAATAATCGAATACGAGACAGCCCTACAGCTAAATCCGGATGATTTGGAGATATTAAATTCGTTAGCGGTCGATTGGACCCGCACCGGCCAATACGACCGTGCAATCGAGACTTTCGAGCATATCCAGCAGTTAGATGCGGAGTTTGAACCCTGCTATTGCAATCGGATAATTACCTATACCGAGATGGGTCAGCACGATTTGGCCGAGCAGATGTTTTACCTTGCCCAGCAGCTAAATCCGGATTGTGCATTATGTTACTATAACATAGGCAACAGTCTTTTCGTTCGTGGCGAGTACAAGAAAGCAATTCACTGCTGGCTAAGGACGGCTGAACTTGAGCCAAGTCATCCACAAATTAACTATCGAATTGCTCAAGCGTATTGGGCCGTGGGTGATTACGAGCGTGGGCGTGAGTATTTCTTAGCTGAGCTTCGTATTAACCCGGGTGACACTGATGTTATTCTCGATTTTGGTTTGTTTTTGCTTGAGGTTGGCGATGTCGAATCGGCGAAGGAAAAGTTTAACAGAATACTTGAGCTTAAGCCGGGTTTTGCTGCTGCCTTGTTTTATTTGGGAGAGATTGCTTTTAACAGCGGTGATTATGGTCAAGCAGTAAAACTATTCAATGAAGCGTTACAAAAGGACAATAGACTCACAGGGCCGCAGTATCGGCTGGCTGAGTATGCGTTAATGAGCGGAAAAAGAGAGGAGGCGAGAAACCATCTGGTTTCGGAGGTGAAGCTGGCTTCGGAGGATACGAATATATTGGTTTCTATGGGGTCGATGTTTCTGGGAGTTGGTGATATGGATTATGCAACGCATTGCCTGCTGAGGGTTATCGACATTGATTGCGCCAATGCAGATGCCTATTATTATCTTGGTCTTGTTAGTGCTATAAAAGGTCGATTTGAGGATGCAGTGGAGTTTTTCGGTCATGCGCTCGATATAAGGCCGAGGGACGTTTGTGCCTTGCGGGATTCTGCTCTTGTTTATTTGGGGATGGGCAGGTTAACCGAAGCTGCGGAGAGAATTAAGAGAGCACTGGATTCAGCAGGTGATGATTCACAGTTAAAGGCTCTTAGCCGCAGGGTTCGGCTGGTTCAAGCAACAGGTCGGATAGCGGATTTTCTTTGGCAAATTCAGCCCCGATTTATCTCGTATTTGATGTCCCGAATTTTATTTGGCCGCCGAGTCCACGGAGACCGTAGAGTTTAATTTTTTCTCTGCGCACCTTATGTTCTCCGTGATTAAGCCTTTTTCTTACTACTCGTACACAACCGGTGTTGTTAACATCTATCGTTAAAATCATCTCAATTTGCGGCAGGAGCTGATTTATCGTGGTTTTTTCAAACCCTGCAGTGCCGGGAAATTAAGAAACAATTTGCAAATTGGCGTAAAATTCATTAGTCTATGAGGTCAGGCCGAGTGGCGGAATGGCAGACGCTGGGGACTTAAAATCCCCTGCCCATAGCGGGCGTGTGGGTTCAATTCCCACCTCGGCTATTATTCGTATCTCGAAAGAGATGCGTGATAGCCGGCTGAAACGCCAACGACATTACGGGAGATAAGTATGGCTAAAGAAAAGCCTAAACTTGTAGAGGTAGAAAAACCCAATTTGTATCGGGAGATGTTTCCATATATCGAATTTCCCAAGGTAATATTCGATGAGCAAAAAGTTGCGTATGATATTCCGGAGAGGATATGGATAACCGATACGACTTTCCGTGATGGTCAGCAGGCCCGGCCTCCTTATGCACCGGAGCAAATCCTGCGGATATATGATTTACTGCACGAAATAGACGGCGAGACCGGTTTGATTCGACAGAGCGAATTCTTTCTATATTCGCAGCGCGACAGAGAGGCGGTAGAACTGTGTAAAGCTCGGGGCTATAAGTTTCCTGAGATTACCGGCTGGATAAGGGCTGTGGAGGCTGATTTTAAGCTGGTTGCGAAAATGGGGCTTTCTGAGACCGGTATTTTGACCTCAGTAAGTGATTATCACATATTCTTGAAACTGCGAAAGACACGTACCCAGATAATGAACGCTTACCTTGATATCGCCAAAGCGGCTCTGGATAATGGGGTTATACCACGATGTCACTTCGAGGATATAACTCGTGCCGATTATGAAGGTTTTGTGTTGCCCTTTGCATCTGAGCTAACGAAGCTGGCTGAGGAGTATAACAAGCCGGTTAAGATTCGTCTTTGCGATACACTTGGATTTGGTCTGCCCTGGCCTGAGGTTGCCTTGCCAAGAAGTGTTCCGAAACTTGTCCAGGGTCTTAGGGGAATTGGGGTTCCCTCTGAGTGGCTTGAATGGCACGGCCATAACGATTTCCATAAGGTTCTGGTAAACGCAACGGCGGCGTGGCTGTATGGCTGTTGTGCCGCCAACGCTTCGATATTCGGTATTGGCGAGCGAACAGGTAATTCACCTCTGGAAACGCTTGTTGTCGAACACGCCCAACTGAAAGGGATGACGCCGGGTGTCAACTACGCTGCGATAACCGAGCTGGCCGAGTACGCCAGAAAGGAGCTGGGCTTTGAAATTCCACACAACTATCCGCTGGTTGGCAGGGATTTCAATGTTACCCGGGCTGGTATTCACGCCGACGGTTTGCTAAAGAACGAAGAGATATACAACTGCTTCGATACGAAGAAGCTGCTCAACCGCCCTGTCAGTGTGGCAATTACCGACAAGAGCGGTGCGGCGGGTATCAAACACTGGATAGAGTCTATGTACGAGATTGAAATCTCCAAGCATAACCCTCATATAACCAAAATAAAGGACAAAATTGACGCTGAGTATTCAGCTAACCGTGCGTCGGCGATATCGGATGAAGAAATGTTCGAATGGGTGCGGGAAACTTTTGGCGATGATACGCCGCCGTTGAGAAAATAGGGATGCGGGATACGCTAAATGCTGATTATGCCGGGTAAAAAGATTAAAGCGGTATTGTTTGACCTTGGCGAAACGCTGCTCAACTTCGGCAGAGTCAACACGACTGGCCTTTTCCGCCAAGGGGCCAGGTTGTCATACGATTTTCTGAAGAGCTGCGGCCAGCCGGTGGGCAATTTCCACTACTACTGCTGGCTAAACCTGATGTCTCTGCACATACGACACTGGCTTTCCAGTATAACGAAAAATGATTTTAATTCGCTGGTTTTGTTGAGGAGTATCGGCACTAAAAGAGGTATCAGGCTGGACAGGCAGCAATGGCAGCATTTTGCATGGCTTTGGTACGAGCCTTTGAGTAAAGTTGGCCAAACTGAACCGGAAATAAAAGAGACTTTAACCGCACTTAAAAAACTGGGTCTTAAGCTTGGTATAGTTTCCAATACTTTCGTAACAGGTAGTTCTCTGGAGAGGCATCTGGAACAGTTAGGCATATTGGATTTTTTTTCGGTCCGGGTTTATTCGTACGAATTTGATTTTCGCAAGCCGGACATTCGAATTTTCAAAGCTGCCGCTGAGAGAATTGGTGAAATGCTGGAAAATATAATGTTCGTGGGAGACCGCATCGATACGGATATTAAACCTGCGGTAAAAGCCGGTATGCGGACTGTTTTGAAGGAAGCTTATACCAATATCGGGAAGAAGATTCCGAAAGGCGTTTGGAAAATAAGCCGGCTTTTCGAGCTGCCGAGCTTAATAGAAAAAATCAATGCGAGTTAATGAGTTGTGGACCGAGCCGATAACAATGAGCCACGAAACACTAATGACAGCAAAATCCAAAAGGAGTTTTGTATATGAGTACAACTGATGCAGCTTATCAGAGGTGCATTAATCCGGATTGTGGAGCCCAGTTCGATTGCGGGTCCGCCATAGGCGGATTTAAGTGCCCCAAGTGCGGTGAACTGCTGGATACACAATATGACTGGGACAAGATTGAAGTTCCAGAGGCGTTGAGCAACTTTGGTAAACGCTGGGCAAATAGAAACAATCCTTTGGATTTTTCGGGGGTGTGGCGGTTTCGAGAATTGCTTAATTTCTGCGATGACAAATATAAGGTCACGATAGGCGAAGGGCAGACAATACTGCAGCAGAACGATGCCGTCGCTGAATATGTCGATATGGGGCAGGGGTGTTTATATCTGCAGTATGAAGGCTTGAATCCGTCCGGCTCGTTCAAAGATAATGGTATGGCGGCGGCATTCAGTCACGCCAAGATGGTTGGGGCAAATTCGTGCGTGTGCGCATCGACGGGAAATACTTCAGCATCGATGGCTTTGTATGCGCACAGTTGCGGTCTGAAATCCACTGTTTTTATCGGCTCCGGCAGGGTTGCTTTTGGCAAACTCAGCCAGGCTATGGATTACGGTGCTCAAACGATTCAAATAAATGGAGATTTTGATGACTGTATGCGGCAGGTTCAGGATGTGTGCACAAGACTGGGATTGTATCTGCTCAACTCATTAAACCCGTTCCGGCTGGAAGGTCAAAAGACGATAATGTATCGAATCATCGAACAGATGGGCTGGGAGCTGCCGGACTGGATAGTGGTACCTGGCGGGAATCTGGGTAATTCGAGTGCCTTCGGCAAAGCCTTTTCCGAATTAAAACAACTCGGGCTGATTAAACGAATACCGCGAATGGCGATTATTAATGCTACCGGCGCAGATACACTTACCGAACTGGTCAATAACAAAAAACTTACCTGGAATAACGGTAAAGTTAATCAGAAAATTATTGACGATTATTATGCTGATTTGACGGCTCGTAATTTTTCGCCGCACACCTGTGCCTCGGCGATAGAGATTTCGCGTCCGGTCAATCTGAAGAAATGTCTTCGAGCGATTGAGCAAACCTGCGGCGTTGTGCGTGCGGTAACCGACGAAGAGATTTGCGATGCAAAGGCGATTATAGGCAAATACGGGCTGGGCTGTGAGCCGGCTTCGGCAGCGACGATTGCAGGATTAAAGCACTTACGGGCCGAAGGCGAAATTTCAGCAGACGAGCGAGTTGCCTGTGTGCTGACGGGGCACGCACTTAAAGACCCTAATGTAACAGTTAACTACCATAAAGAAAATCAGGGCGAGTTCAGTAATCCGCCCATAGAAGCGCCTAACAATCTCGATGAAATAATTAAACTAATCAATTAATCGCTTGAACATTCAGCAAGACAAGGTTACGAAATGGAAAACAACCGGAACAATGCCAAAATAACAAAGTGTCTTATCGTCTGTGGTGTATTGTTACTTTCGGCGGTAAGCGCATCATGGACGCTTTCCGACAGGCCGCTTAATAATCACGAGTGTTTTGTTTCGATTACTGCGCGGGAGATGCTGGAAAGCGGCGATTGGACCCGGCCTACCTGCAACGGAGAGCCTCGTCTTCAGAAAACGCCACTATCCTATTGGCTTGTGGCAAGTTTAGCCCAAATAACCGGCAGAGTTGATGAATTCACCGTGCGGTTGCCAAGCGTTATTTTTGGGGTGCTTTCAGTTGCAGCCATTCTGTACTTCGTGAACCAATGGTTGACGTTTCGTATTGCAGTAATTTCTGCGGGAGTTTGGGCGACATCGGTGGGTTATATCTGCTATGCCCACAATGCTCGGCCGGAGATGGCTCTGACATTTTTCGTTTTGTTATGCTTTCTAAGTTTTTACTCGGCCCTGACTGCGCAGAACCGAAGGCGGCAGATTGCTTATATGCTGGTGTTCTGGGTCAGCTTCGGGCTTGGGAATCTGGCTAAAGGGCCTGCTCCGCTGCCGCTTGTTCTGATTCCTCTGTTTTTTTACGTTGCCATATTCCGGCAATGGAAGAAGCTGTTTAATTGGGTGTCGGTGGTAGGGTTGATTATCTTTCTGGCCATCGTATTGCCGTGGCCGCTGGCGATTGCTCACAAATTAAACTGGGACCTGACACTATGGAAACGAGAGTTTGTTAACCGCTTCTTCGGCGATTACGTTTCGGGTAACAAGCCTCTTTACTATTATCTGCTGGAGATGTTTATATTTATATTGCCGTGGGTTGCTTTTCTGCCGATGGCGCTGGCTGCTCCTTTTTACAGGGTTTGGAACAAGAAACGACTTGTGATGCAATTTTTGTGGTTGTGGTTTGTTGTGAACCTGGTATTTATCACTATCAGCGGGGGCAAACGTCAGCACTATATACTGCCTTTGATGCCGGCAATGGCTATATTGATAGGCATCCTGATGGAAGATATGGTTTTTGTGCGGAAGGCCTACACGCAGAAATACGCAAGGGACATCCTGCGAAATCATATTATTGTTTTAATTACCGCTGTTGTTGCCGGGACAGTTTATGTAGCCAAGACCACCCCTCAACTGCTCAGCGGTGCAATAATAATTGGGATAGTAACGATAGTCATAACTGCAGTTATAGCCGTATTATTTTCGAGGGGAAAACCTGCCTTTGCGTGCTGGGTAACTTTCGCCGGTATTGTTGTATTGGTTATGATTGCTTATGTCATCTTTGTAAATCCTCTGAATTATAATCAGCCGTCCAGGCAGTTTACCCAGGTTGTAGTGGAAAAGGTACCCGCCTCAGAGAAACTGATAGCATATAAATCTGCCTCTACAAGGTTCATTCACTATTTCGGCAGGCGCGTGCCCGAAATAACAACAGAATCAGAGACATATAGGTTGTACAACGAAGGCTGGTGGGTTGTAGCATTCGGCAAATATCTGGATGAACTGCTTCAAAGTGAGCAATTTGAAATCGTTTATACGCAGAAGGAAGCCGAACGGCACAAAGGAAACATTGTATACGGGGCACTATTGCACAAATCGGTGAAGCCGGTCGAAGACAATATGTAAAGAAGCTCAGTTTGCCAATTGCGTGATGAATTTATTTTCGGCTTCGGTTATTTTTCGGTCATCGTTGATTTTTTCAATTACTTTAGCAGTTTCTTCAACAGTATATCCCTGAGTCTTTATAAGCCAGACGGCGGCCAACATTGCAACTCGGCTTTTGCCGCTGCCGTCGTGGAGAAGAACAGGGAGATTGTTCTTATCTGCCATTATGGCCAGAAATTGGTCCTGTGTTTCTTTGTTGGGGAAATAATGGGCTTTTTCGATAGGCAGTTCAATATATTTAACGCCGTTGTTCCTGACCCAGATTACCTCTTCGTTGTACCAGTTTTTTTCACGATGTTCGGAAGCTGAGCGGACATTTACGATTGTGGCGATATGATATCTATAGAGCAGGCGGGTATAGTCCATTCCTCGCGGCTGGCCACTGGTGTAAAGAACGTCCGGCTCTATAACATGAAAATTCTTGATATGAAAATGCCTGACTAAAAGAATTATCGCTGCTGTTACGACTAAAATAATATACAGCGCGGCCAGTGATTGTTTTTTCTTCTTTCCCACTTTTAATCTGCCGTTAAATTTTCCCTTCGATGGACATTGCGTACCGAATATATTTTTTTGTTTGTTGATTCGAAATAGACCCTGCTTATCATCTCGCCTATCAGCCCTGTGGTGACAAATATGGCGCCAATCAGCAAAAGTATCGCCGCCAAAGCAGTCAACGGTGCATGTGCAACTGTAATCGGCACCTTATAAACGAATTTATCATAGAGTATATATGCGAACAATGCCAAGGACAGCAGAATCGAATAGACAGCCGGCCGGCCGAAAAAATGCAACGGCTTGGTGACGTATCCGAGCAGGAACTTGAGGGTTATTAAATCGAAGACGACTCTAACCGTTCTGGAGATTCCATAATTGCTGGTCCCGTGGGGCCGGTTGATATGCTTTACCGGTATCTCGATGATTTTGATGCCGCTGCGCGACAGCAGCGCCGGGATAAATCTGTGCATCTCACCATACAGGTTCAAATCTTCAATTACTTCGCGTTTGTATGCTTTGAAAGTGTTGCCGAAATCGTGGATATTAACGCCGCTTACTTTCGAGGCAATCCAGTTGGCCGTTATACTCGGTAATTTTCTCATTATAAAACCATGGGCTCTGTTCTTGCGCCAGCCGCTGACAACGTCGTAGCCGGCGTTAATCTTTTCGATAAAATTCGGTATTTCCTCCGGAAAGTTTTCCAGGTCGCCATCCATCGATATTATTATTTGTCCCCTTGCGACATCGAAGCCGGCGGCAAGAGCAGGTGTCTGGCCGAAATTTCGGCGCAGCTCAATCCCTATGACTTTACTGTCTTTGCTTGTGATATCTTTTATCAGCTCGAGTGTATTGTCGGCACTGCCGTCGTCGACAAAGACCAGCTCATAATACAGGCCGGTTCCGTTCATTGTTTTGGTCAGCCGGCTGTAAAGCTCGTTGACCGCCGGTCCTTCATTGTAAAGCGGCACTACGACCGAGCAATCGATGGGATTTCTATTAAGCTGGTTTGAGCTCTCCATAATGCACTAATTTTATTCCTGCATTTTTGAGATACTGTTTTGTTCTTTCACTGCAAAGAGCCTGAAGTTCGCCCTTCCGCTGATTCAGCAATCTGGATAGCTTGTGTTCCGGGTCGTCGTCAAGCCCAGGATGAGTCATTACTTCTGCAGTTGCCGCCGAATTGTATAAAGCGACGGCCTTGAAGAAGTTCACATCTATTTTCCCCATATGCGCAACGCCGAGAAGGGCATCTGTTTTCAGGAAAGCCGAGTTCTGAATACGGTTTATCTTCGCCATAATCCGAATTGCTTTTGCTCTTTTTCTTCCGCCTTCGCTTGGCAGCGGCCAGGGCATTGCCAAAAGTTGTTTTGGCTCCAGGGTAAAACGTATGGCGGCAATTTCAAACCGCTTGGCTAAGCCGCACACTATGGGGAAAATGGTGGGGAAACTGTGAATATGTTTATGTGAGTCTAAGTGAGTCGGCTTTAAGCCATTGTCAATTACCCATTGGATTTGTGCGGCGAGCTCGGTTCGTATGGCGCTTCGAATTTTACGTCTGCATACGGATAAAAGTGACAGTTTGGCTGGTGAAAGAGCGAAGCTGCCATTGTCATCAAGTAAACAGTCGACGCAACCATCTTTCGACAGGGGCCGGCCTTCGAACAGATTAAGGTGAACACCTACGCCGAGGTTGGGCAGCTGCTTAGCTATTTTGACGGCTTCGTCGGCGGCCGGCATATTGGCCATAATCGTTGCACTGGTCAGCACGCCGTCGGTATGTGCCTGCGCCACAGCCTTATTTACTCCGCTGCATAGGCCGAAATCATCTGCATTTATTATGATTCGCTTATCCATTTGTAGTAAGTTTAAACGGTATAGACGGTTCGGTCAATCAGATTTTGCTTTACTCGGAAAGGCCGAAAATGATAAAGCCGACGGTAAGGGCCAGGGACCCAAGTATATGCAAAAACACTGTCAGTTGGCTGGCGCGGTATTGGCCGGGTTTGAGCAAATCCTCTTTATTTGCAGCCTTTATCGCAACAATAGCTATCGGCAGTGTAAGCAGATAAAACAATCCCGCAAAAACAAAAGGGCGATAAATCAGCGTTGCTAATGCTGCAACAAGAAAGCTTGTAACCAGCGCGATTCGGTAAATCCAAACCGAAGCGGAGATGCCAAAACGAACTACAAGGGTTCTTTTATTTACAGCGGCATCGGCGGCGACATCTGGAAATTCGTTTATCAAAATCACCAAGAAAATCAGTATTCCAACAATGACAGCAGGTAAAAGTGGAATAATATCAATAGTTTTTGTTTGCAGATAGTATGAGCCGTATACCGGGAGCAGGCCAAACAACAGCGCAATGACGGGTTCGCCCACTGAACGGTAGCCGAGCCGAAGAGGCGGGGCTGTGTAGAAGAAACCGCCGAGCAGGCCGATAAGGCCGAGAATTAAGATAAAGACACTCCGCGTCAGCAGGACGATTACAATGCCGATAATTGCCCCTGCTGTAAGTGCAAGCAGGGCAAGAAGTAATATTGTTTTTGGGGAGAGGATTCCCTGCTGGATGTAACGGCTGCCGCCGGAGAATGGTGTTGGGTTTTGATTGAGCCAGTCATTTCGCGAAGTATGGTCGAAATAATCGTTGGCCATATTGGAGCCGGCGTGCAGGGCCATTATCGCAAGTAACGCCAGAATAAAGAGATACGGCGAGAAGGTTCCGGCGGTTGCGAAGCCGAGGGCGGAGCCGACAAAAACAGGGGCGGCGCTTGCGACCAAAAACTTCGGGCGGGAGGCGAGGAAAAGAATGAATAATTTAGATTTCATAAGTTGAGTATTTTACAAGGATTAGCAAAAAAGAGAAATTGAAATTGGGTAGATAGACGAGAAAAAGTTTTTAGTTTTGAGTTTTTAGTTTTGAGTTTAAATTAGGGAAGATGGGTAAAATGGGGTAGCACCAAACGCGCAAGTTCGTGTTTGAAAACGTCAAAAGTTGTAGAAAAATTGCGAAAAATTTGGAAAAATGTATAGAAAAGTGAGAAAAATGTATAGAAACGGTTGAAAATATTCGAAAATTTTTTACCCCCCCTGCGCATTTGATTGAAGTTTCTGCAAGCCAAAGTTTACCTAAATTAACAGAGAAATTTTGAAATTTTGTTAATCAGATTTTCAGGTTTTTTGGTCTGACATTCCCAGATAACCAAAATTTTCCAGCCGGAGTTGCGCAGTTTTTTCAGGTTGCGTTTGTCGCGTTCAACATTTCCACGACGTTTGTCCTGCCAGAATTTTTTGCGTGTGACGGGCTTGACTTGGTCAAAAATTGCTTGCATACAAGAGCTTGTCTGCCGAAAATACTCTCTATCTGACAAAATTACGGTTTGAGGAGTTTGCAGAAGTGAAACCGACAAGAGAATGGCAAATTGGTGGTAATACCAGCAGAGATAACCATATATGAATAGGGCATATTACTCGGAATCAATTTCTAATTTCTTAAGATCTACTCCAGAAGAAATTCTGGGAAAATTATCTATAGGCAATACCTTCTCCCTAGACCAATCTCAACGCGATGCATGGTTAGAGGAAATAGATATCCTTCGTAAAACACTGCAACCTTATCAGGGTGCAATCTATTTTGAATTTTCTATTCCACGAATGGGGCAACGAATAGACGTAGTAATCCTTATTGGTCCCGTGATTTTTGTTCTTGAGTTTAAAATTGGAGCAAGAGAGTTTTCTTCTTATGCAATCGATCAAGTTTGGGATTATGCGTTAGACTTAAAAAACTTTCACGAATCAAGTCATGAACAGTTTATCGCTCCTATTTTGATTGCTACGGAAGCTGAAAATGTTAATCCTGTTATTTGTGTAACACCACAAAATGACAAATTGTTATTTCCAATTAAGTGCAATACCGGGTTGCTTGGCGAGGTGATTAAAAGCGTTTTAAATTTTTCCGAAGGTCAAGAAATTAACCGTATAGATTGGGAGAATGGCAGATATTGTCCTACTCCAACAATCATCGAAGCCGCAATGGCTCTTTATAATAGACACTCTGTTGAGGAGATATCACGCAACGATGCCAGCGCTATCAATCTTGGCAAAACATCCGAAGCAATTTCTTTCATAATCCGATATTCACGCGAAAATTGCAAAAAATCTATTTGTTTTGTTACAGGTGTTCCCGGTGCAGGGAAAACATTAGTAGGGCTTAATATTGCGACTACTCATATTGATAAATCTAATGACCTTTACAGCGTTTTTCTTTCTGGAAATGGTCCACTGGTGGCCATTTTACGCGAGGCACTTACAAGAGATAAAGTGCTTCGCAATAAAGAAAGAGGAATAAAAGTCAAAAAAGGCGAAGTAATGAGCGAAGTAAAGATGTTCATTCAAAACGTTCATCATTTCCGCGATGATTGCCTTATCGATCAAGAAAAACCTCCCATAGAACACGTTGCATTATTTGATGAAGCCCAGCGAGCATGGAATAAAGAGCAGACATCTAAATTTATGCGACAGAAGAAGAAAAAGGCAGGCTTTAGTCAGTCTGAACCTGAATTTTTAATATCGTGTCTTGGTCGCCATTTGGATTGGGCTGTAATTGTATGTCTTGTTGGTGGTGGCCAAGAAATCAATACGGGTGAAGCTGGAATTGGTGAATGGATTGATTCGCTAAATAATTCTTTTCCAGACTGGCATATTTACATTTCGCCACGTCTTACTGACAGTGAATACGCCGCTGGGGCCGCGCTAAGCAAGCTGGCATCACGTCCTAATGTTGTCTATAAAGATGAGTTGCATCTTGCGGTGTCGATGCGATCATTTCGTGCTGAGCACGTCTCTTTGTTGGTCAAACAGATACTCGACTTTGACGTTGAAGGTGCGAGTTGTACCTTGGAAAACGTTAAAGAAAAATATCCGATTGTTATAACTCGGAACATGTCCACCGCTAAGCAATGGCTAAAGCAACAAGCACGTGGTTCTGAACGTTATGGTATTGTAGTTTCATCGCAAGCAGAACGTTTAAAACCTCATGCTATCTTTGTAAAATCACCTATAAACCCTATCCATTGGTTTCTACATGACAAAGAAGATGTGCGTTCTTCGTATTATCTTGAAGATGTAGCCACAGAATTTCACATACAAGGATTAGAACTCGACTGGGTTTGTGTTACATGGGATGCAGATTTAAGATATTCAAAAGATGGATGGAAACATTGGTCGTTTCAAGGGAAACGTTGGAACCGTATCAAAAAAGATGAACGAAAAGCATACCTCAAAAATGCGTACAGAGTTCTTCTTACACGTGCACGACAAGGTATGGTTATTGTAGTTCCTGATGGTGATAAAGAGGATTTAACTCGCGCGGTTGAATTTTACGATTCCACTTTTGAGTATCTGAAGGAAATTGGATTTAAGATAATATGAGAATGATGTTATTTCGGTGATTGAGCATGCGGTTAAGGAGAGAGAAGTAAACCTCACGTTTCGAAGCTAAATAACAACGACAGAAAACATTAACTCTCTCGAACTCAGATTATCCGGAGAGGTTATCTTCAAAGCGTTCTGGCGAGGCACTCGCAATTGGCTCGTAGTTTTCGCACTTGAGCTTGCTCGCCGAAAAATTCAAACGTATCCGGAAAGCTTTGTATCCTTGCACGTTCTCTATTTGTTAATGCTCTATGTTCGCACCAGTGATATACATGAGTTCCACCTCCGCCGCTGCCTGTAATTGTATATGCAGGACGCTCTCCGTCCAAGCGTTTATAAATATGACTCATTCGGGCTTTTTTGCATTTTAATCGGGCATATTCAATCTTTTGAATAATTTCGTCATCAGTTAATTCGCTAAATTCATTTTTATACCAAGGTAATTTCTTCAAAACCTCTCTTCGTTCGCCATTCGGCATCTCAAGCAGCTTGTCAAGATACCAAGCGTTATGCCATGGCGGCGTAAATTTAAGCCTCATTACTATTTGCGGCTGTTGAATTGTTAATTCTGAATTTGGAACTGCAGGAGATATATTTTGTGTTGCTTCGCGAACATTAATGAAAGGTTTTAAATCGCCATCGTGAGTTTCAATAGGTACTAGAAATTTTTTCTTATGATCCTTTCTGATGCCAACTATTATATATCTATGCCGATACTGCGGAACGCCATAATATTCAAATTTGTATAAATGAACAGTCAATGTATAGCCGTATTTGCCAGAATTTTCCAGTTCATGAAGAATTTTGCGGAAAGTATTTCCCGAATCAGCGGAATGTATTCCACTGACGTTTTCTGCAACAAACCAATGAGGATTATATTTATTAATGACTTTAATACCTGCCTTATACAAATTCCCGAATTTTCCATTTACACCCTTTTTCTTGCCAACCGAACTAAAATCGTTGCAGGGAAATCCGAAGGCTAATGCCGAAATTTTCTCATTGCGTTCAATCTCTTTTCGGCAAAATTTCGTTGCGTCCATACATATTCCGCGTCCACCGTAGCAACTAACTACGTTATTAATATATGTCTGAATGGCTGCGGGATCCTTATCTACTCCCCATACGTGAGATATCGAGAAAGTTTTTCCGTTCCGCGATATATCTTTAGCCAGACCTGCTCCTAAAGCCAGCCCCCCCGGGCCGCAGAATAATTCTCCAAGCTTAAAAATGATAATTTTTTCCATGATTGTTTTGCAGCATTTGATAAATTTAATTAAGCGAGGCGGAATTTTGGCGAAGCAGTATAGCTTTCGCGGGCTTGGATTCTTCAAAATGCCGTTCATCATCATATTCGCAGACAGCTTCATCGGAGAGCACCACAAGTTTGCCATTTCCCTGCCTGAGAAGAACAAGCCATATACCGCCGCCAGATTGCCAAGCTTGTCCACCTAAGGCATCCGCCACCATATCAGCTTGTTTTTCATTCATAAATGTTTCCTCGGGTTTTTAAATATTAGGGGTATTGTAAACGACGGAAGAAAGATAAGCAAGTAGGTCCCCGACAGAGAAGCAAGTAGGCAGCAGTCGAGGATCTCCGCTGCGCTACGAGAGGCGGTGCTAAGGGCGGCACTGGGGCTGGATGTTTTCAGCGTTATTGACGAGCCGGTGAATATGAGTATTCTAAGGGAACAGTTGAACAGGTTATTCATAAAGAAATATAATAATGACATTTTCGCGGAATAAGTGTATAGTGTAGCCCCCTGTTTAAAGTGTGTCGGGGTGAGATTTAAGGATTTTTTTGAAAGGAGTAAGGTCAAATGAAGATTCGGCCATTAGCAGATAAGGTGCTTGTAGAGCGTTTGGAGGCAGAGAACAAAACGGCGGGCGGGATAGTTCTGCCGGACACCGCCAAGGAAAAACCACAAAAAGGGAAAGTCGTAAGCGTCGGCGAAGGCAAAGTACTCGATGACGGGACGCTGCGGAAGCCGGAGGTGAAAAAGGGTGATATGGTGCTTTTTACAAGCTACGCCGGGACGGAGGTAAAGATAGGCGACAAAGAGTATCTGATTATGAATGAGTCGGATATTATGGCGGTAATTGAAAAGTAAAGAAGATAGATTCCTGCTCCCTTAGGGACAAGTTCCGCAGGAATGACAATCAGTGATAAAAGTTAAGAAGGAGAAAGAAAGAAATGGCAGCTAAAAAGATAGCTTACGGCACCGAGGCACGCGCAGCGATACAGCAAGGCGTGAAGAAACTTGCGAAGGCGGTGAAGATAACGTTGGGGCCTTGCGGAAGAAACGTGGTTTTGGAAAAATCGTTTGGCTCCCCTACTGTTACCAAAGACGGGGTGACGGTGGCGAAAGAGATAGAGCTGGAAGATGCCTACGAGAACCTCGGGGCGCAAATGGTAAAGGAAGTGGCTTCGAAGACATCGACGGTAGCGGGTGACGGGACAACGACCGCAACGATTCTGGCTGAGAGCATCTTCAATGAAGGGCTGAAGAACATCACGGCAGGTGCGAACCCGATGCAGGTGAAACACGGCATCGAAAAAGCCGTCGAGAAGATAATAGAAGAACTGCAAAAAATGAGCATACCCGTTGAATCGAACAAACAAATCGAGCAGGTAGCAACCTGCTCGGCGAACCAGGACACCGAGATTGGCAAAAAGATGGCAGAAGCGATGGGCAAGGTCGGTAAAGACGGCGTTATTACCGTCGAAGAGGGCCAATCGTTAGAGACAACGGTGGAACTGGTTGAGGGTATGCAGTTCGACAAAGGATACCTAAGCCCGCACTTTATCAACAAGTTAGAGAATATGAGTGTTGTGCTGGAGAAGCCGTATATACTGGTCCATGAAAAGAAAATAAGCTCGGTAAAATCGCTTGTTCCCCTGCTCGAGAAGGTAGCCAAACAGGGCAGGCCGCTTTTGATTATTGCCGAAGAAGTTGAGGGCGAGGCGCTGGCTACGCTGGTTGTTAATAAGCTTCGCGGGGTGCTGCAGGTGGCTGCTGTGAAGGCGCCAGGCTTCGGCGACAGGCGAAAAGCGATGCTAAGCGATATTGCCATCCTGACCGGCGGGCAGGCCATTTTTGAGGACCTGGGGCTGCAGTTGGAAAATATCGAACTGACGCAACTTGGCAGAGCAAAGCGAGTTACCATCGACAAGGACACGACGACCATTATCGAAGGGGCAGGCAGCTCTACGGAAATAAAGGGTAGAATCGAGCAGCTTAAAACCGAGATTGAAAAGTCCACGAGCGATTACGATATCGAAAAACTGCAGGAGAGACTGGCGAAATTAGCGGGCGGAGTGGCGCAAATCAATGTCGGGGCGGCAACTGAGGCGGAAATGAAGGAAAAAAAGGCCCGCGTAGAAGACGCGCTGCATGCCTGCAGGGCAGCGGTGGAGGAAGGTATCCTGCCTGGGGGTGGGGTAGCGATGCTGCGAACTATATCGGCATTAGATAAAATCAAGACCAGCGGCGATGAGAAAATCGGCGTCGATATTGTTCGCCGAGCAGTGGTAGCGCCGATTAAGCAAATTGCTGAGAACGCTGGGTTGGACGGTTCGATTGTTGCCCAGAAGGTCATGGAAAGCAAGGAAAGAAACTTCGGCTACGACGCATTGCGTAAGGAATACGGTGATATGATTAAGTTCGGCGTAATTGTGCCGACAAAGGTCGAGAGAGCTGCACTGCAAAATGGTGCGTCAATTGCTTCGCTACTATTAATGACCGATGCGATAGTGAGCGAGATTCCTGAGAAGAAAGATGCGCCGGCGATGCCGCCGGGCGGCGGGATGTATTAATTCGTCGCTCGTCGCTCGTGACTCGTGCCTCGTTGAACTGTCAATTACCGGTTACGGGGCACGAGATAAAAGATTCAGGTTATGAACTATTTTCGATTTTATACAAATGCAATTTCCCAAGCATCGAGGAGTATTGCAGCAGGGATTTTTACCGTGGGGTTGCTGCTAATCGGCTTTGGGATTTTAATCCTTGCACTGCCGGAACTTTTTGCGCTTCTTGCTGCCGGGGTATTCTTTATTGTAGGTGCCGGCTGTGGGGTCACTGCTATCAAAATCTTTTTAGCACAGAGACAACTAAACAAAATCAATTCCGACGATTCACAGGGCTATAGAGAAAACGTCCAAATCCACATCGAAGAACATTACGATGTATAAGAGCTAAAATTTTGCGTTTTGGTTCTGCATTTTTTCTGGTGTCAGCGGATTTTTAGTGTGGCGAGGGCGATGGCAGCAAAAGCGGCGGCTAAGAGCCAAAAGCGCACTACCACCTGCGGCTCAGACCAGCCAATAAGGTGAAAGTGATGGTGGATAGGGGCACATCTGAAGAGCCGTTTTCCGCCGGTGTATTTGAAATAACCAACCTGAAGAACCACACTAATCAATTCGAGCACAAATACGCCACCAATAATTAAAAGGAGAATTTCATTTCTCGTCACGAGTGCACCGTAGCCCATTGCTGCACCCAACGGCAGCGAACCAACATCGCCCATAAAGGTCTGGGCAGGATGACAGTTGTACCACAAGAAGCCGAGGACGGAACCCAAGATTGCCGAATAAAAGATGCTCAGCTCACCAGCCTGGGGGATGGCAGGGAGCAGGAGATAGCTGGACCAGGTGACGGGGTTCGTTCGCGTCATCGTTTCGGAAGCGACATAGCAAAGCAGCGCCAGCACCAGACTAACCATTCCCACGCAGCCGGCAGCCAGCCCATCCATTCCGTCGGTCAAATTGACGGCATTACTGGTGGCTGATATGTAAAAAATCGCTATCAACACAAACATCCAGTTGGCCAGCGGCAGGCCATGCTTATAAAACGGCAGCCAGAACAGTTTGCCGTCGGCAATATTGGCAAAGTCTTTGTACAAGAAGGAGGCTATCAGCACAGCGAAGCCGAATTGGAAGAGGATCTTTTCCCAGGGTTTTAGTCCGTCTCTGCTTCGGTGCCTGATATCGGCGGTGAGTTTTAGCCAGTCGTCGACGCCGCCGAGGGCGCCAAACATTATCACTAAAATGATTGCCTTTTGAACAAAGGGGTTGTTGAGCTTTGCCCAGAGCAAGGTTGTCGCTAAACTCGCAAGGATGATAATCAAGCCGCCCATTGTGGGTGTATTGGCTTTTTCCTTGGTCAATTCGTTGAGGGCAGCGTGATGAAACTCCGGGCGGTCGCCAATTTTTTTGCGCATCAAGAAGCGAATAACAACAGGGCCGAGCGAAATTGCGATAAGAAGGCTGGTCAAGACAGCCGCTACAGAGCGAAACATTACGTCTTGATAGGCATAAAAACCTAATTTGTGAGTAAAGACGTCACGGAGATGCCATAACAAATGGTATATCATACTGTATCTGGTCTTTCGTATTTGCGTATTTTGCTTAAGGCCTGCAAGATACGCTTCACGAGAAAAGTTCTCTTAATTTTTCGACGGCCATTTCCAGTTTGTCAACTCTGGAGCCTTTGACCAATACTATATCGTAATCTTTTATGAATTTTTTGAGATTATTGCAAGCTGAAAGGATATCTGTGAAAGATTTTGTTTGCAAATCGTATTTTGCGGCGTTTTTTGCAGTCTTTGCGACGATTTTCGCAGATTTGCCAACGGTCAGCAAGAGCCGGACTTTGGCGTGCGCAACAGCGGCCCCCAACTCGGCGTGTAAATCCTGCGTTTGCCGTCCCAGCTCAGCCATATCACCACAGATAAAAACCGCTCGGCGTTTTTCTTTTAAGACAAGGTTGGCCAATATATCGAGGGCATTTTTCATCGAGGCAGGGTTTGCATTATAACAATCATTTAATACCGTCAGCGTTCCAATTTGCAACACCTCAGCCCGCATAGGAACGGCCGATAAGGTCTTTACTGCTTGTGCAAAATCATCAATAGTTATGCCAAATTGGCTGCAAACAGCCCAGGCGGCCAGTGCATTTTCGATATTGCCGGGGCCAGCCAGCGGTAAATAGACCTCTGCTCCATCGATAATGAATCGACTACCGATTCCGTTGGGGGTGATATTTCGGGCCTGGTAGTCAGAGCTGCCTGATTTGCCGAAAGTTATAATTCGGGCCAAGGGCCCCGCAGGCCGGAGCACGCCTTCGACAAGCTCAGGGCAAGCGATGCCAGCGTTGATTATCAAAATGCCATCGGTTGGGAGTCCTTCCGAAATGGACAATTTTTCCTTTGCGATAGTTTGCACGTCGCCGAAGCCTTCCAGATGGGCTGGATAAACATTTGTTACAACTGCGATGTTCGGCTGAGCAATGCCGGTGAGATATGCGATTTCGCCAGGGTGGTTGGTACCCAGTTCAACGACAACGATTTGGTGTTCCGGGTCGGCGCCAAGTAGAGACAGCGGCAGGCCGATTTGATTATTAAAGTTCTTCGGAGATTGAAAGACACGGTAATGCTGACTTAAGACGTGATAGGCGATTTGCCTTACGGTGGTCTTGCCGACCGAACCGGTTATTGCGACAACCTTGAAGGTGCACTGTCGGCGGTATCCTCTGGCGAAATCGCCGATGGCTTTTACCGTGTCATCGACTACGAGTATGACTTTATCGGTAAATCTGCTGTCTTTGATTTCCCTGCTAACTACAGCACAGACAGCGCCTTTTTCAAAGGCATCGGATACAAAATCGTGGCCATCGAAATTATCGCCGGAGATAGCAAAGAAACAGTCGCCGGTCTTAGTAGTTCGCGAGTCGGTACTTACGCCGGTGAAATAATCGTGACTCGTCGCTCGTTGCTCGTCGCTCGTATCTCGCTGAGGATGTGCTTTTATTATCCGGGCCAGGTCTTTGGTTGAGAATTTTTTCATTTTCTTTTTGTCAAGCATTCCCGAGCGATTGTCTTGTCGCTAAAGGGAAATTTTTGTTTGCCGATTATTTGATAGTTTTCGTGGCCTTTGCCGGCGATGAGGACAATGTCATCTTTGTCGGCACTTTTTATAGCCAGCTCAATAGCTTTTCTCCTGTCGGGTTCAATTATCTTTGTCGTGCGTCGTGCGTGATGCGTCGTGCGTTCAAAACCGGCAATGATTTCATCTATGATGTCCTGCGGTTTTTCGGTCCGAGGATTGTCGCTGGTTACAATTACAAAGTCGGCTAATTGTTCAACGACCTTAGCCATTCGCGGGCGTTTGGTTCTGTCCCTGTCCCCGCCACAGCCGAAGACGACCCTCAAATTGCCTTTGCACAGGGGTTTTAGTGTTGAGAGGACATTTTTTAAGGCGTCGTCGGTATGTGCATAATCAACCAGGACAGTAAAATCACCATTCCAACCGACTTTTTCCAATCGGCCTGGCACACCCTGCAGATCTGAAAGGCCGCCTGCTGTCGTCTCCAAATCAAATCCTGCTGCGAGGCATAGTCCCGCTGCCGCCAGGTGGTTGCTGACATTATGCAGCCCCAGCAGAGGGGTCTTGACGATGGATGATGGACGATGGACGAGGGAGGAGGGAGGAGAGACGAAGGACGAGTGGTTAGCAAGGGCCAGCGTAAAAACTGTTCCACCACTGTCCATTGATTCGATACGGGCAGTAATGTCGGCTTGCTCTTCAATTGCGTACCACAAGATTCTTGCTTTGGTGTGTTTAGCTATAAGCTCGGCTTCTGAAGATTGCTTATTTAAGACCGCTATAGCCTCAGGTGAAAGAGCGGCAAAAAGTTTTGTTTTGGCTGCAAGATATTCTTTTTTGGTCTTGTGGTAATCGAGATGGTCGCCGGTAAGGTTAGTAAATGCGGCGGCCTTAAAATCGATAGCTGCCAGGCGGTTTTGAGCGAGGGCGTGGCTGCTGGCTTCGATGACCATATATTTTGAGCCGGCCTTTAGCATTTGCGATTGTTTCTCGGCGATGGTCAGGCAGTCAGGGGTTGTCAGGCTTGCTTCGAAGCTTGCTGCGCCTGTGTCGTAAACGATTGTGCCGATAAGGCCGCATTTTTGGCCGGCGATTTGTATACAAGAGCGGACAAGAAAAGCGACTGTGGTTTTGCCATTAGTTCCGGTGACGGCGAGATTGGTCAATTTCGAAGAGGGATTACCCATACTCGCCTGTGCCAGAATCGCTGCTGCTTTCGAAGAATCATCAACGATAATAACCTCGTCGCTCGTCCATCGCCCTTTGTTTTGGCAAACGATGTATTTAGCACCGTTGGCAAGGGCCTGGTCGATGAAGTCGTGGCCATCATATACTGCACCTTCGACGGCCACAAAAATATCACCGGCTTTGACAAGACGCGAATCAATGCGAATATCAGGCGCCTTATTTGAAGAAACGAGTTTTATTAGCTCATCAAAAATCATAACGTTATGTCGCAAGGGATTTACGTATATTTTAGCCAACGGAGAAAAAATTGCGATGAAAATTCAAAGCTTTATGTTTATAATGGTCAGGAGTGTTTTTTGAAAATCGAGAAGAACAAAAGGGGTTGAATTATGAAAATTCGGTGTATTTTTGCTGTTTGCTTAGTGTTAGCAGCAGCCGGCGTGAGCAATGCTAAGTCGGAGGAAACCGAGTATTTTGCTGTGTTTATGGAGGGCAAGAAGATAGGCCATTCAATACGAAACCGTGTCACGGCTGATGGAAAAGTGACCACTACCGAAAAGGTGAGCATGCTGGTTAGCCGAGCCAATGAACCGATAAAGATGAATACGACGGAAACCAGCATTGAAACGACCGACGGCAAGCCATTAGGTTTTCAAGTTGTGCAGGATTTCGGTACGAGGACGGTTAGTATATCGGGGACAGTTGATGAGATGTGGATAGTGGATGTGACAGCTACTTCGATGGGGAAAGAGCAAAAGAAGACAGTCGGATGGCCGAGCGGTGCGGTGATGGCAGAGGGCCTGCGTTTGCTGCAGCTTGAGAAAGGTCTTAAGGAAGGTTTGGAGTATAGCGCCAAGATATTCGATTCGGGCAGCATACAGGCTATCGAAGCTGAAATACATATTGGGCCAAAACGAAATGTTGACCTGCTGGGACGTGTCGTGGCTTTGACGGAGGTTAGGACTATCTTTAAGGTACCAGGGGGCGGTGAGATTGTCGGCACCAGTTATGTTGATGAAGACCTTCGTGTTCAAAAGAGCGTTATGCCTGCGATGGGGACGCAGCAAGTGGAGATGATTGCCTGCGCCAAGGAATTTGCACTCGGCGAGAATGATGTGCTGGAATTGGTTGATAAGATGTTTTTAGCCAGCCCGGAGCCGTTAAATAATATTGAATCAGCTAAATCGGTTACCTATTACCTTAAGCCGAGCGGCCAATCGACGAAGCTGATGATACCATCCAGTGATAACCAAGGTGTGGAGCAGCTCAAGGAAGGCGGAGTACTCGTGACTGTCCGGCCTGTTGCTGCACCGGCAGGGGTGAAGTTTCCATACGAAGGCAAGGACAGCAATACATTAGAGGCAATGAAGCCCACAAGATTTGTGCAGAGCGACTACAATGATATAATCGAGCTTGCCAAACGTGCGGTGGGCGAGACCAAAGACGCGGCGGAGGCCGTCAAGAGGATAGAATCGTTTGTGTCTAAATACATCGAGAACAGGAGTTTGTCGGTTGGTTATGCGTCAGCGGCAGAAGTTGCAGCCAGCAAAGTCGGTGACTGCACCGAGTTTGCGGTGCTGACGGCGTCGATGTGCCGCGCAATCGGGATACCGGCGAGGATAGTTTTCGGTCTTGTTTATGTGAAGGCATTTGCCGGTCGAGAAAATGTGTTTGGCGGTCATGCGTGGGTGGAGGCTTATGTGGGTGATAAGTGGATTGGGCTCGACGCAACGAGGGCACCGAAAGGTTTTGGCCCAGGTCATATCGCATTAGCTATAGGCAACGGTGAGCCGGCCGACTTTTTCAATTTAGTAACAACTCTCGGCCAGTTCAAAATCGACAAGGTGATAATCAATACGGAAAAGACCCAAGACCCAAAACTTTAAGGTTGTGTTAAGCCTTAGGCTTATAAATTTGAGTCCTGCAGCTTACTCCAGCAGGATGTCAACCAGGACGAACTCAACGTTGCAGCTGCCGTTATAGGTATTGAGCTGCGGCTGATAAGCGACATCGAAGAACTCATGTTCAAGCAATTTTTTTTCTAATTTTCCCATCCCGAAACCGATGCAGCGGACAGCATTTGTATTGTCTGTTATTGCAAGCTGCAAGTGGTTACCCCTTGCGCCGCAAATTTTTGGCGGAGAGGCAAGACGAACGCCTTTTGTTGTGAAGACCGGGCTGGGATTGCCCTGGCCATAAGGGCCGAGCATCTGGAGTTCGGCAACGGTTTCTTTTCTAAATTCGCTCAGTGATGCTGCAGCATCGATATGGAGTTTAGCGACACAATCATTTTTGTTTAGGTGCTTTTTTGCGTAGGCCTCAAAATCGGCTGCGAACCGGTCAATTTTTTTGGTTTCGATGGTTATACCGGCAGCCATTTTGTGGCCGCCGAAATTAACCAAATGGTGCGAGCAGGCCCTGATTGCGGAGAGCAAACAGAAGCCGTCTATCGAGCGTGCGGAACCCTGGGCGATGTTGTTTTCGGCGTTTCCTATGTTAATCATAATCGTCGGACGATGGTAAATGTCAACTATTCTCGATGCTACTATGCCTATTACGCCGGTGTGCCAGGTTTGGCCTGCGAGGACAAAGCTCACCTGGTTGGGGTGGTCCAGGCCTTCCTTGACTATTTTTTCACAGGCCTGCTCAAATATTTTTCGCTCGCATTGGCGTCGCTGGTCGTTTTGCTCTTTGAGATATTGGGCTATTTCCGTCGAGCGAACGGGACTATCGTTTATTAAGAGCTCCACGGCCAATCGTGCGTGTCCCATCCGCCCGGCAGCATTAAGCATTGGTGCAAGGTGAAAACCGATGCGAAAACTATCGAGCCCCTGTCCCGTCAGGCCGGCCGATTCGATGAGGGCCTGGACGCCAGAGAGTTTGCACTGCGGTAATGATTTGAGTCCATAGCTTGTTAGAATTCTATTTTCACCCCGCAGGTCTACGATATCGGCGATGGTGCCCATAGCTGCCAGAGAAGTTGCGTTGAGCATAAATTCGCGTAGTTTCGGTTCGAGTTTTCCTCCGCTGCTTCGATTTTGTGAAGTAAAACGAGTGGAGGTAGTGAATTCATTAGCTATTGCCCAGGCCAACTTAAAGGCGACCATTGAGCCGGATGAGTCTTGGTTGGGGTAAGATTTGTCCAGCGCAGGATGGATAACGGCGACGGCTTTTGGTAATTCGTGGTCAAGGGGGTGATGGTCGGTTATTATCAGGTCGAGGCCTAATCGCCCGGCGAGCTCTGCCGATTTAACTGCGGTGATACCGCAATCAACGGTGATTAAAAGTTTGGTGCCGCTCTGCACCAGTGTCTGGATAGCTTCTTCGTTTAGGCCGTAACCTTCATCGATACGGTGCGGGATATAGTAATTTACATCGGCACCAAGCAGCGTCAGAACCTGCCAAAGAATTGCCGCGCCCGTAATTCCGTCTACATCATAGTCGCCATAAATGGTGATTCTTTCCCTGCTTTTGACGGCCTTTTTTATTCGGCCGACCGCTGGTTTGACACCCGGCATCAGCTCCGGGCTGATAAGCTCGTTCAGTTTCGGCCTTAGAAAAACGGAACCGGTGTGGACATCGGTTATTCCGCGATTGATTAAAACCTGTGCTAAAAGAGGCGAAACCTTCAGTGATTTGGCAAATTCGCCGGCATCAGGGTGCGGCGGGTGGATTACCCATTGTCTTTTTGGGGCTCCCAAACGTATTTTATTGCTTTTGAGGAGGGCCCTCACTTGCAGTGTTTCGCAAGTGTGGCCGTCGTTTATTTGCATCCGTGCGTAAGGTCGCATTTAGAGTCCGTCTCGTTCTTTATTCTTTTTGATTTGTTATATTGCCAAACACCTTTATAGCAAAAAAGCTGCCAAGTGCAAGAATTGTTTTTCAGGCCCTCATATACAAGCCGCCATTTACGGCGATATATTCGCCGGTGATAAAAGCAGCAGCCTCGCTTGCGAGGAACAACACCGCTTTAGCCACGTCCTCTGCGGTGCCATTTCTTCCGAGTGGGGTTTGCCGGGCAATTTCTTTTTTACGTTCAGCGTTGCTGAAACGCTGGTGGAAGCGAGTGTCAATAAAGCCCGGCAGTACGCTGTTTACTCGGATGCCATACGGAGCGAATTCCCTTGCCATAGCGATAGTTTCGGTGGCGACGGCCGCCTTTGCACCGGCGTAGATGCCTGAGCCGTCTCCTCCGCCGTGATGGCCGGCGATTGAGCCGATGTTGACGATATTGCCTTTGGTCTTTTTCAGATAGGCAAGAGCCGCCCTTGTCGCCAGAAAAATGCTGCGGACATTGGTGGCATATACGTCTTCGTGATAATCGAGAGTTGCGGTTTCGAAGGGCTGACGGTCAATGAGCGAGCCGGCATTATTGACGAGTATGTCGATGCCGCCGGCGATTTCGGCAAACTGCTCGACCATTTGGTTCACCTGTTTTTCGTCGCGCATATCTGCACAAAGCAGGACACCGTCGCTATTTTTTTTGACCTGTTGGAGGGTTTGTTCGCCGCCTTTTTTTGTCTGGAAGTAATGGACGCCGACGAAGCAGCCCTGCTTGCTGAACATAATAGCCGTTGCCTGGCCGATACCACTACTGGAGCCGGTAACTAAAACCTTTTTGCCTTTCAGGTCCTCGTAGATCATTTTGCTTCTTCCGCGACTGAACCTGCGGTAAAACCGCAGGCTAAATATCTATTTAGTTTTTGTTGTTTTTTATTTCGTATTTGTTTGCGGTTTTGGCGGCGGGGCATTTAAGGCGTTGACGATGGCGATTTCAAAATCTGATTTCATTGGGTGTCCCTGCCATACGACCTGGCCGCTGCGGCCTATAATAAAAGCTGATGGGACGCCACGGACAGAATATTTTTCAGATAAGCCGTTATCCATTCCGACGTTATAGGTTATACCCCTGCTCTTCACCATTTTTTTCACCGGTTCTGAAGAGCTGTCTATAGAAAGAGCTATGAAGGGAACTGCTTTGTCCTTATATTTATCCGCCAACTCAATCATATGAGGAATCGACTGCACACAGGGCGGACACCAGGTTGCCCAAAACTCAAGGACATACACCCGGTCGTTGAGGTCTGATTGCCTCGGCGGTTGGGGTGTAATCCATTCATCTATCTGGATTGCCGGGGCCATAGTGCCAATGAGACCGGCTGAGCGATTTTTGAAAAGATGAGCACCAACAGCAGCGAAAACCACTACTGCTAAAACCATAGCTAAAAACGACAGGGTCATATTTTTATTAGTTTTTTTGGTTTCCATTAGCTACCTCGCTTTCGTCTTGTATTTGGCTGAGCTGTAGGCCGAAGCGGTCGAGTTTTTTCTGGCCATCTTCGTATTTGCTGTAAGCATTGCGAAGGTGCGTGCCGAGGGTGTCCCAGTTCGAAAGAAAATCGGCGAAAGAGGCATTCAGCCTTTTTAAATTCTGGCGGATTTCCGCTGCCTGCTTTTCAATCTGCAGGCCATGCAGACCCATCACAACCGTCATAAGATACACATATAAAAGATTCGGTGATACGGGGATTACCTTTTTCTCCAGCGAGTATTGCAAAATATCCTGCGTTTCGCCTGCGTATTTGACAATCGTTTCGTAATAAACATTTTCAGCAGGTATATACATCAAAGCAAAATCCAGTGTGCCTTCCGCAGGTCTGATGTAATCGGATGCAATTTTGTCGATATGAGCGGTTACGTCTTTGAGGAATTGTTTGCGAAGTTTTGTTTTCTCCCCATCGGTTTCCGCTTTTATTACTTTTTCAAAGCTCGGCAGCGGGAATTTCGCATCGACAGAGACAGAGTAATCGGCCATTTTTATTAGTGCATCGACTACTTTGCCGTCCTTGAAAGTATATTGGAGTTCGTAGCTGTCTTTGGGTAAGATTTGGGACAGGAGGTTTTCGAGCGACCACTCGCCCATCTGGCCTCGCAGCTTGGGGCTGCTTAAAATATCCTGAAGTCGCCTGACTTCGGTTCCAACCTGGAGCATTTGTTTGTTAGTGCCCTGCAACTCACCGATTTGAGTGTTTAGCCGGCTTAAGACCTGCTGGCTGGATTGTAAGCTCTGGGTAAGTGTGGTTTGGCCTGCCTGCAGAGACTTTTGCAAATTTTCCGAGGTTTTATCCTGAGCGGCCCTTAGGGCTTCGAGTTGTTGAGCGAGCAGGCTGATATTGGCAGAATGGCCGGCAATTTCTTTTCTGCCGGCGAAGTTGGTACTGATAAGCCAAATCAAAAGAGCCAAGACAAATACAATCAAAACGATAACCACAGCGATTAAAACTGGTTCCATCCTTTTGTCCTCAAAAAACCAGTTTGATTATAGGAATTTTTGAACTATCCGTCAAAGTAGTTGCCATTTATCGGCTAAGTTTTTATGATAAATGGCTGATTTTATGACAAATTATCATCTGGTGATTTTGAAAAAGCCGTATTTAGATGCAATTTTAGCCGGTCAAAAACGCATCGAATCCCGCTTTGCCAAAACAAAACACCATGCTATTGGAGATGTTCTGCCCGGCGATAAATTATTTTTAAAGGTAAGTTCCGGGCCGGTTTGTGCTATAGCCACTGTTGCAACGGTTAAAAATTTCGAAAACCTCACATCAAAGCAAATAATCGAGATAAAAGAGCAATATAACCACTATATCATCGGCAGCGACGAATACTGGCGAAGCAAAAGCGACTGCAGGTTCGGTTTTTTGGTCTGGCTGGAAGACGTAAAATCAATCAAGCCGGTGCGAATTAACAAAAAAGACTGGCGGGCGTGGGTGGTGTTAACAGAGAAAGAAGACTTCGGTCTGCTGAAACCAGATACTGTGAAAGAAGCCCAATAAGACTGTTTTGCTTGGCTTTTTATAGGGCCTTGTCGCTACTTCCAATTACTTGGGTAGTAGATATATTGAGGCTGAATGTTAAACTTTCTGGACAGCGCCTCTACGAGCGCTTCTACCCTTTTTATCTGGAGGTTTGTTGGGCGGATGGTTTTGTCATCTGCTATAACACAGATGCGGATAGTCTGACTGCTGCCATACCAGGTTTGCCCCGGTACGATAGACCACTGTCTTTGCCATTTTTCGGTTGGCTGTATTTGGCCGTCATCGGCACCGAGGCCATTACAGATAACAAAGTGATAGTTGATGTCCTCTGGACTGGATAGGCCACTGAGCGAAGCCAGCTGTTCGATGTTTCCGGCTTTGGTGTTGCTATAGTAGATTTCGATGCAGTTCCAACGATAATGGGATTGGGCAGCTTGAGAAGAAATAGCTTTTTCGATGGGGTCAAGACGATAATAACTGGAGAGGCAAAATGGGCCAGCAGAGGGAGGATTGTTGCCGAGGGCCATTAAAACTATTGCCCCGAGGGTCATTGAAATCAGCAGCGCTGCTAATACTTTTGCTACCCTTGGTTGATTTGACATGTTTTCATCCCTGAAAGGTGCCTGGCGTCCTTAAAAAATCTGCAGATGACTCACAGAAAGCACAAACGCCTAATTTACATAATGAACATCGGCGTTTGCCAGCAAATTACTCTAAATTTTACCAAAAATTTTGTAATTTATTCTTGCAGGGCAAATTCCCAAACAAATTCCCCTTTTGCGACTTGCTGCGGAAGGTGCCTAAACGTCCCTTTTTGTGTTTGGTGTCTCTGACGTATTCCGGCGATGCGGACCTGACTCCGGTATCTTGAAGCCGAGGAACAAAGAGCCGGCTTGGTGCTTTTCCGATGCTCTGCGGACACATCTGAGATGCATTATTGTCTATGATGAAGTCCGCCAACCAGCCAAGCGGGCGGGTTGGCGGATTATTAGCGGCCATTATTCAATTTTGGTTTTATCTTTCGGTTGCTGAGTCGGTTTAGGACGAGGCGGAGTCGTTGTTGCCGGGCCGGCGGCTGGAGCATTCGGCTCTTTGCCGGGGGGATAAACGATTTTTGCATTAGCCTTGAGCGACGCAATATATTCTTCGGCAAGGTCGGCTTGTTTGGGTTGTGTCAGCAGCTTCATTACATCGTCTTTTGCTTTCTCAAAAGTATCGTTTTTGCGGTCTGTTACCTTTATTATGTGATATCCGAACTGGGTTTCCACGACATCGCTGACCTGTCCGGGTTTTAATGCAAAAGCTGCCCTTTCAAAAGCAGGGGCCATTTGACCTCGAGCGAAGAAATTCAAATCGCCGCCTTGTTTAGATGAAGGGCAATCTGAATTAGTCTTGGCTAACTCGGCAAAATCGGCTCCATCTTTGATTTGTTTAAGCAGGTTCTCGGCTTTTGCTTTGGCTGTTGCTTTTACCTCGTTTGGGTCGGCGTTTGGGTCAGCGGTACGAGGTTTTATCAGAATATGACTTGCTCTTACCTGTTCCAGTTGTTTTGCATTTTCAGAATAATACTTTTTGGCATCATCTTCTGTAACGTTTATCTTACCGGCCCATTGGGCTTCCATAAGTTTCTGATAGGCCATACCTTTTTTTATTTGCTGTTTCGCCTCGTCAAAGCTTTGGCCACGAGCCTCCATCATTTCCTTGATATCAGAGAGCGACAGGTTCTGCTGGGCAGCTGCCTTCTCAAGGTATTCAACCACGTTCGCATCAGTAACTACGATGTTGCTATCTTTGACCTTTCCGTCCAGCAACTGCTCAACTATCATTCCTTCGAGGATCTGCTGTCTGAGCTGGTTTTTGTATTGCTCAACAAAGGTGGACGGCAGTTGTGCGCCAACTTTCGCAAGCTGCGGTTTGAGCTGGGCTTCTATCCGGCTTTCGTTAATATCAACACCATTGACGGTAACAGCTACACTGTCAGCAGCCCCCGTTTCTGCTTTCGCAGTCCGTAAGGACTCCCCAGGAGAAAGCACGGGGGCAGGTTTATTCGGTTCATTGGTCCCCGTTTTGGCAGGTACATTCGGTTCAACTGAAGTTTTATTGGGCGTATTGGGTCCAGAGATACCTAAGGCAGCGGCAAAAAGTATTACAAAAACGAGAGACGAGCGACGAGAGACGAGCGACGAATTAAATCGAGTTTTCATAAATTTATCCTTTCGTAAATTAAAATTAACCAATTAACCAATTAACCAATTTCCTGAGCCCCGCCTACCCAAAGACTTGTCCGTCGGGCAGGCCTGCAAAGGCGGAAAAATGAAGGAGTAATTATCCAATCAGCAAATAAATAAGTCAACACTTTTTCCTGCAAGGACGGGATTTTTTTACTGCTAAATCCGGGATTCCCGAATACCCTTTACGGTTCGACAGTCCTGCCCGCCACGGCAAGGCCGTAGGCCGTGCCAGGGAGCTCACCGTCGAAGGATTGGGACCCCGTTTTACGATTTTCACTCGTCAGGGCGGAGCCTGCCGTAGCCTGACAAAACGGAAGCTGTAAATTTACTACTTGCAAATGTCTGCTTTTGTGCTATTTTTTGTGTTTGTTTTTAGCTGAAAATTGAGGTATGGGTTTTCCTAAGAGCGCAGCCATTCAAAGCCATACGATAACTATTGTGCCTCGGTATAACGAGACAGACCAGGGCGGAGTAGTTCACCACAGCGTCTATCCGGTGTGGTTTGAGATGGGCCGTACGGAACTTTTGCGAGTTAACGGCATGGCTTATAAGGACCTGGAAGAGGCTGGGGTGCTCTTCGTTGTTGCTGAGTTGAACATAAAATATCGTCGGCCTGCCAAGTACGATGAGAAACTGCAGTTGGAAACGAGCTGCTCAGAAGTTAGCACCAGCAGGGTTGAACATATCTACAAGCTTACTCGCTGCCGCGATAGGGTAATTCTGGCCGAGGGTTCGAGTGTACTTGCCTGTGTCAATGCCCAAGGCAAAATTTGCCGAATACCCAAATTTATGTATCCTGAGCCAGAAGAAACAATTATTTGACTTGACCTGGCTGATTCACTAAACTACGTTTTCGTTGTGCACTGTGTGTCGAATACAATACACATAACTGATACGCGATACGAAAATGATTTCAGAAAACTGAGAGGTTGTGGGTCGTGTTCGAAAGGAAAGAAAGCTGCGGTCTTTTCGGTATTTTCGGGGACCATGAGGCGGTTCAAAAGACCTATTTTGGCTTATACAGTCTTCAGCATCGCGGTCAGGAGTCAGCAGGAATTGCTTCAAGTAACGGTGAAAATATCGAGTGTTACAAAGGAATGGGGTCGGTAAACAGAGTTTTCCGCAGCGGTACGGGCCTTTTAGAAAAACTGGCTAACCCGATAGCTATCGGCCACGTGCGGTATTCGACCACGGGTTCCAGCAAGTTGATAAACAGCCAGCCGTTTTTGAGCGAGTACTCGCGTGGGCAAGTGGCGGTGGCACATAACGGCAATCTTATAAATGCAGCACTATTGCGGGACGAGTATGAAGCATACGGCAGTATCTTCAAGTCAACTTCCGATACTGAAATAATTATTCATTTGCTCGCCAAGCCGACCCACGTCAGCAAGCCCGACCCGCTGGCTCATGTGTTAAATCATCTGCAGGGGGCATATTGTCTGCTGTTTTTGTACGCTGACCGGATTGAGGCGACCAGGGACCCTTATGGCATCAGGCCTTTGTGTATCGGTCAAACCGAGAAAGGCGTTTACGTCGTTGCCAGCGAGAGCTGCGCTTTTGATACGGTCGGAGCGAAGTTTCTTCGTGAGGTCGCCCCGGGTGAAATTATTCGGCTGGATAAAAGAGGCCTCTCCAGCAGATTTTTCGTCAAGCCGGGCGCTGTCACGCCTGCCCACTGTATCTTCGAGCATATTTATTTCGCCAAACAAAACAGCACCATTTTTGGTGAAAATGTGCATGAGTTTAGAAAAAAGCTCGGAAGACGACTGGCAATAGAACACCCTGCTGATGCGGATGTTGTAATACCAGTGCCGGACTCGGGGACATCGGCGGCGATAGGGTACTCTCAACAAAGCAAGATACCATTCGATATGGGGATGGTCAGGAGCCACTACGTAGGTCGGACATTTATCAGTCCAGAGCAGAAGATGAGGGAGGTTGAGGTTAAACTTAAGCTTGCGGTGGTAAAAGAGGTTGTGGAAGGCAAAAGCGTTGTAGTGGTAGACGATTCGATAGTTCGCGGCACAACCACAAGAGGTAAGATTAGAGCATTGCGCCAGGCTGGTGCGAAACAAATCCATATGCGAGTGAGCTGTCCACCAATCAGGCATCCCTGTTTTTACGGCGTAGACTTTCCGACCAAAGAAGAGCTGCTGGCAAATAATCGCGATCTGAAACAAATTAAAGAATTTCTCGAAGTGGACAGTGTCGGTTATATGTCGCTGGAAGGGCTGCTATCCTGTGCGACTTTGCCGGCGGAGAACTATTGCACCGCCTGCTGGAGCGGCAAATACCCAATACCGATAGATACTGCGGTGAACAAATTCATTTTGGAGCGTTATCAAATGCATATGTTTGATGATTGGTCCCAGACAAATGAGTAAATACATCAGCTACGAACAATCCGGCGTAAACATCGATGCCAACGACGAGATGGTCGAGAAAATATATGGGTACGTTTCGAGCACCTTCGGACCACGGGTAATGGGTTCCAAGTGGGCCTTTGCGGGGATGTTTCGGCTCGACTACGACGAGAGACTTTTCAAGAGAAATTACAAAAACCCTGTCCTTGTTGCCTGCACCGATGGAGTGGGCAGCAAGGTTCAATTAGCCAGCAAAATAAAAAAGTTTGATACCGTAGGGATTGATTTGGTGGCGATGAACGTCAATGATATGCTGGTGCACGGTGCCGAGCCGTTGTTTTTTCTGGACTATCTGGCTGTTCATAAGCTGGAGCCGGAAACAATAGCCGAAATGGTAAAAGGCGTTGCGACCGGCTGCCGACTGGCTGACTGCGCACTCATAGGCGGGGAAACCGCTGAAATGCCCGATACCTACCGCGAAGGTGATTTTGATATGGCCGGGTTCGCCGTCGGAGTGGTCGAGCGAAAAAAAATCGTCACCGGAAAAAACGTAAGAAAGGGCGACTGTATTCTAGGCCTAGCCTCAAGCGGGCTGCACAGCAACGGCTATGCGCTTGCCCGCAATGTCTGTTTTAAGAGAGGCGGTTTGAAAATGACCGATACGCTCGACGAACTCGACGGTGCTGTACTGGGGGAGGTTTTGATGGAGCCGACGCGAATTTATGTTCGGCCGATAGTGAAACTGCTGTCCCACTACAAGGTCAAAAAAGTCGTACACGCCATGGCTCACATTACAGGCGGTGGGCTGCCTGGAAATATTCCGCGTGTGCTGCCGAAAACCTGTGACGCCGTCATTAAAAAAGAAAGCTGGCCTAAGCATAAGATATTCACATTTCTGCAGGCAAAAGGCCCCGTCGAAGAGGATGAGATGTACAGGGTCTTCAATATGGGGGTCGGGTTTGTACTGATAGTCGCCGAGGATTTCGCCGACTCGATTGCTGAGAAACTGACCCGCTACGGGGAAAAGGTCTACAACATAGGCAGAATCACAACCGGCACCGGAAAAGTAGTTCTAAAATAATAAAGAAGAAACTATAAAATGTGGATTCCCGCTTTCACGGGAATAACAGATGAGTAAAATCTTCGGCAAGTCTGCCACAGCAGCGGTTGTTTACATCGGTTTCGCTGTCTATCTATATCAGCCATATTTCAAGAACTTCAACGGACTACAATACCTTATCGTTGTAAACGTTTGTTCGGCCTCTTTGGGATGTTTTGCGCTAAGTCGGCGGTGGGTAAGTGGGTTTGGCGGTTCTTTTTTTGCGGGAGCCATTTATGGCTTTGGGCCTTTTGCACTTGGATTGGCTGGTTACCATCCGACAGCCGGTTTTTTAGCGGCCACTATGCCATGGCTGTTTTGCCCGGCTGCGTTTGGGCCCGAGGCCAGGTGGCGGTGGTTGAGGGTGCCGCTTTCGGCTCTGCCAGCCTTAATGATAATACTGTTTTTTCAGGCGTCTTCTCACTACCGACTATTTGCAGTTCCAATGCAAAATCGGCTGCATTTGGCCGACCTTCTGGGCTTGGTGGCCCCGCTTGTTGCAGCTCAGCAAGGCGTAACTTTGGTTGGATTCTATCATGTCCCGATAGCTGCACTTGTGATGGGATTCTCAATGCTCTTCGCTGCCCGGCGGCCCAGCGTACTAATAATCTTCTGCCTCGGGATAGTATTGGCATCCTGTCAATCGCTACTTGGTGTAAGCCCGATTATCTGGCTTAGCTTTCCTGTACTGTGCTGCTCGATAATTATCGGCGCCGGTCTGCAGGGACTTTGCTCGGCTGGCTTTGCCGATAGGAGATGGGTACTGATGGCCGCCGTGATTATGGTAGTGCTTTCCCTAACGACACTGCTACTGGCAACAAGATACTACAATATATTCGCGGGGTTTGGTTCAAAATACGCAAGACTTCTGGTGGAAACCGCTAAGATGTACATACTCGGTGCGATTGCGGTTGCTATTCTTTACTTTATGGCACGTGCAAAGTTGCGTGTCCATTGGTTGCGGTGGGTCGTTCTTGGCTTGGCGACGGCGGTGGACATATTCTTTAGCGCAAGACTTATTGTCGATAAGATTTTTTAGACCTTGACGAAGGCCACGAGTTACGAACCGAAGGTTTCCCGTTCAATTTTTCCGAGGTAGAACCGGCCATCGTTTTGCATAAAGTCTATAATTTTATCAAATTGCTGATTTACAAAACTGGTGTCGTTTGAAACCAGCGCAATTCCTACAACTGCAGATGTTTTTTCGTCCTGATGGTCAACTTCAGCAATGGAAATGTTGAATCTGCTTTGCAGTCTGCCGATTATGCTTTTGATGATACTGCGCTTTTCTTTAAGCGAGGTTATCCCCTGCAAATGCAGTTGAGCTGTCATCACGCCGACAATCATTCTCGACACCGGATTTTGATGTTCGAATTTTCCCTGCCTTACCCATCAAGTATAACTTTTTCCGCTGATATTGCAACAGGAATCGAACATTGAGCGTCGAGCACCGAAGATCACGATTTCATTTCTGCGACGATTTGCCGGGTGGATGGCGATTGGTTCTGCTGGGCCTGCTTGAAAGCAGCTACGGAAGATTCGTTTTGCTTTTTGAACAGCTCATTGCCTTCGATAATCTCCTTCAAAGCCTTCGATTTGGTTTGGGCCTCCCTTAGGAATTGAACTGCTCTTGTCCCATACACACCGCCTAATAATGCACAGACGCCGATAGCCAGCTCGAGTGCAGAATTGGCTAACTGCCATACATCGGGTCTTTCGGCTGATTCGGTCAAAGCTGTCCGGGCAAGCTGCTGGTTCGATTGAGCGAGGATATCTTCTGCAGTCTCTGCCTGTGGAAATGCTTCCGGCAGGCCATAGTAAGATACAAATGCCCTGCTCTGCAGCTCAGAGAGTTTCGTCAAATCCTGCAGCTTTTCCGAGGTGTTTTCACTTTTGGCAGTTTCAGAAGTTACTATCGCCGTTCGATTATGCAGCCAGGCATTCTGTTTTTGCGCCTCGGTCGGTGCAAAACGCAAGCTATCACAGCCAGCGAATAAAAAGCAAAATCCCAACAACATACTTGCTAAAATTTTTCTCATCATATTTCTCCTTTATGCGTTATACTCAAAAAGACTCGTCACCTATATTGGCTTCAGGGAGGCGTTTCTCGATCACTCGCAAGCGATATTCGTACGAAATGCTTTTTGCTTGAAGCGATTCGAGTTTTTGCTCAAAATTCTTCTGGCTCTGCAACAGTGTAGTAACATCGTGCTGCAGTAAATCAAGCTGACTTTGCAGATTGACCCAACTGCCCACAATCAGAGAGGCCAAAAACACCAATTGAATCAGCACAGAAAGATTTATTCTGCGATTAAACTGCCAGCTTCGCTGGTTTTGATTTTTCGTGTCGCTCATCTTGGCCCACGCTTCCACACGCTTTTCTATCTTTCTCATCACCTCTGGCAAAATTTGTCCTAATCGAACTGGTTCAGACACCCTTCGTCTCTCGTTTTTCTTCTTGCGTTTTAAGGTTTTGCATAAAAGACGTTCTTACCACCTACTCTGGACATGACCACAAAGGTTCCAGCCAGCAGTTGTCCTGTCTCAAGAAACGATTCGGCCAAGTTAACTGCCTGCATCTGCCCACCAATCTCCACCGGTAGCGACCCTGGGTCACCTATCTCCACGGCTCGCACGTTATAAACATTATAGGATAACAGGCTTTTGACCTTAACAGCCCAGGCAGCTGCTCTAGCGCCGGGTGAGGTAACAACCGATACCTCACTTGTCTCCTGTGAACCGACCTTGGCAAGTTGCTCCAGCAACTGCTGGGTATCTACAACATTCATACCGTTGTTCATAACTGTCCGCTCCTTTTGCGAACAATTTTCAAGTTAGTACATTGATTTCTAAAATCAATCTGCACCCGCTCTATCCAACTTACGCTTCGGTTATCGCTTTTTATACCAAGCAGGTCCCTGCTTTCTGGACTGGAAGTGACTTTATCACCAACTTGGTAATCAAAGGCCAGGTACGGTGTTTGAATCTCGACGGTCTCGATAATCTCGGACTCCACTTGGGCTTTCTTACGCACAAATTCGTACAGAGCAGTAGAATCGTCAACCTCGTCTGGTATACCGAGCGTATCATCGTCGGTTTTCGCAAAGATACTCCGACTGGAAACCTTGCGATATTTGAACTGACGTGGGAGTGTAATAATATGCTCAACGACAGGTGCTGTAGAATTTACCGGCCCGTCGGCAACCACACAAGTTAATCTCTCATCGCTGATTACCGATGCAGTTATCCTGAACTTCAATACTCCCTTCAAAGCTGCCACCCATGTATCAATGTCAAGTTGGTCACCGCTAAGCCACACTCCACATTCGTCGAGCAAGTTATTAAAAGCGTAAAGATACTGCCACCAATGCAAGCCGTTATCGAAGGAAACCTGTAAAAAATAACCCAGGGACTTTCCCTGTTTATCGGTGGTTAAGGCTGGCCAGAAGCGCCTGCGACGACGAACAAAATTGCTGCTCTGGAAAACTTTTGAAAAGCCAAATGCATCACCCTGATTGTATGGTGCGCTGCTGTAGCCACCTGTCTCATTAAGACACCATTTACGGTACACATCCTTTACCTGATAAAAATCAGCATTTGTCGAAGGTGAGAATTTATCATAATTAGTATCCTCACCGACGGGGTCCCATGCTTTGACCAGATCAAAGGTTGCCTCATAAACCTTGGTGCCGCCCTGACCAATATATTTATGCGTTACCGGCCAGAAATTTTTCCTGCTGTGTAGGCGTGCGATATTTGTCTTTGAGATACTAAACCGCTCTCCACGTCGTTGGCAATTTAATTCAACTGTCCTGCCTACGCCACTTTTATAGAACACAATCGCCAGGTCAGGGCAGGTCGGCGTAGGCCGAGGGACAAAATTAAACCTCAGGCCTATCCTCTCGCAGCATCGCTGCAGCGCTTCTATCAGATTTAGGCCGGTGACATTGAGGTCACGAACTGTTTGGTTTTCGGTCAGTGTCTGCAGTTGTTCGATGCTTGGTGTTTGCAATTGGCCATTCGGCAAATATTCACAGAGCAGATAATTAATTACTTCTGCATAATTCCAGAGCTTACCTTGTGACGGTTCGGCACAGAATACCGTTAAACTGTTGCCATTGTTCTTGATCGACTCGGTCGAAGCGTTGGCCTTTCCGTCTTCGTTAAAAACAGTATCAGCACCAACCAAAAACAAACTCGAACCGTCTAAGTTGCCTACCCTTTGGCCGTGGACGGTGACACGTCTTAGATTTGCGCTAAAGTCCTTGGCTATGATTTCCGTCCTATCGCCTTCCGGACCGAGTTTTGTCTCGATACCTTCTATTTGGCCAGCGAAGAGAGGAAAACTAAAAGCTGCTGCGCCGGGTGCAGCACCGTTGTAAACCTGACGAATACAGATAGGTTTTCCAATCGCAAGTTTAGTCTCAATCTCTTCGGCGTCGGTTAAGTTTGCGTTGGGAGACGCAGCAGGATTATAAGCCAATCTGGTCCAGCTAAATTCCGGCCAGTCGCTGCGCACAATCTCTATCAGCTCAAGACAGGGATATAATGCGCCATCGAGCAAAATTGAAGTAGCACTTGCTGGCAGTGTCAGTTGTGTTTGAGCTGATTGGAAAAAGTCGATTCTGTTAGACATCAAAAAACCGTGGGTCTGTTAGATGATTTTGGCACTTAAAATGTCGATTGGGTCAGGGCTGATGATTGTAATCTGGATTACTAATTTAGCTAAAGAGCTATCTTCTACCCCCTTGGCATCCTTAACCCTTATGGTAAACAAATATCTGTCCCCTTCGAGTGAGTCACTTTGGTAGCTGTAAAACTTTCTGCTTGTGTAGCTGATTGTAGCGATTGAGTTTTCATAGTCGATTTGACCTGTGCCGTTATCATAATAAATCTTAAAGCATGCAGGTTCTGAATTCTGGTCGAGAGGGCAGTAATACCAAAGCAGCTTTACCTTGCTACCAGTCAGTTGCTCAGTCCTTGCCTCAAAAATACTATTCGGCCTCGGCTGTGCCAGTTCACCGTTGCCATCTATCGAGACTTTGACAGCGGCAGCCAAAGTGTGTTCTAAGTCGCCGCAGTTATTGGCCCGGCGGATGACGTAAAAATGTGTCGTACTGGCTGCGTGAGCCAGGTATTTGGGTGGTTGAATTTGCTCTGCGTTCAGCGCCCCTACAGCCAATATATTATCAAAATCAATCGTCTCCATACTATTCCCGCGATAGAGCATAGAACAACCGGCAACTCGAGGCCAGAACCAGCCCAAAGAAAGCACTGTACCGAGTTTGAATGCCTTGGCTGTCATGCCGGCAAATAAAGCCTCTTCTAACCATTTACTCTCCATCAGCTCGGAGTCCTCCTGATAGTTGATTCGGCGTCAGTCGGAGTATGAGTAAGAATAATAGTTTCTCCGTCGTCATCGTAATAATTGATTGCACCTGTGGTTTTATTTTGGGTGGCCTTATTGACCAGAGTCTTGGCTGCTTTTTCGAAGATACCAAGTTGGATTTCCTTCTCTTCGACCAGAACGCTGTTGTTGACATTATCTCGGACAAGGACGCTGAGAAAATCCGCTCCAGTTGCAAATGCAGCATCCGGCACATCAATCCGGTAATACCCTTCGCCTATCTCATATCCGTAATTATCTGTATGAGCAGCCTCTGAATTTGCTAATGTCGTTAAACTCGTCCAGTTACTGATGGTTACATCATTATCATTCTCAACTCTGATATAACGAATTTGAAGATTGGCAATAGTTAAACCAGTTTTGGGTGAACCATTGGTAGCATCATAAAGCCTCACTGCTAAGCTGACGTTTGTTGAGCCTTTTTCGATTAAGTGCATCTTATTTCCACCTCAATAAAGATTTTCTCTGCCAGACACCCATGCTTGTATAACCACCGCCCAATGTTGGCTTGCCCGTGTTCAAGCAAGGTGAAGTTGGGCGAAGCTTAAAATCGCCGTTTGCTGCATTCATAAACTGTGGGTCTGCCACTATATCGCTGTTACGCAGCGTCCAATTCGAGCCATTGTTGTAGAAACAATTCCACCCGCCGAAACTAACCGTAGCCAAATCATTTATGCTTGTTGTGCAGCCCACGATAATGTTGTTAAATATCATCGCATTTGCATTTGTATTCGATATATTTATTCCATTAGTAATTACTCCTCCGGTATTCTCATAAATCACATTATTAGTAATAAATCCGGCCACAAAATTCACGCCAGCAATTAAATTGATAACAGAAGCTACAGTCCCGCTTATGTTAAATGTATTATTATAAATCACGTGTACCCCGGAGCTGTAACAATATATTGACGTTGTTGCATTGTCGTGAGCAAATTGGCAGCCTTCTACTATTGCTCCATAGAGTATAAAGTTGCTAAAATAAATAACATGACTGTAAGTCCCCGTAAATTTGCAATCTTGAATTATTGGAGCGCTTAAATAGTTGCACATTATTGCTCTACTACCACCGGTAAACCAGCAATTTCGCACTACATATCCATATTTGATCGCTGTCGGGGTCAAATCTAAAGAATAATAAGATGAATTCATATCTATGATCTTAATGTTACTAAAGACAAGTTTGTCTTTATTTCCTGCACTAAAAACGATAAACGCTCCATTGTTAGCATCAATGACCGCCCAACCGTGGTCTGGGTCTTTGTAATATGTTCCGCCATAATCTTGGTCGCCAATGGTGCTATAGTAACCTTTGATTGTTACATTGTTATTAACATCTACATCGAATTGAGCAGCTTGCTGGTCGGTTCCGTTCATCACGTAATCCTGGTCCGCTTTAATCAGAACCGTATCACCAGAGACAGCCGCATCCAGTGCAACTTGAATATTTCTGGCAGCTTTGGCCTCTGTGTCGTAAGGTGGTGTAGAAGAGCCTGTATGGTTCACGTAAATATTAGCCATTTGGTTTGCTCTCCAGCCAAATTTTTATTTATGCTTCCTCTGTCCATGTTCCGCTCTTAGCTATTGTTGCCCAGTCACCGTTTGAATCGGCCACAACTGTTAGGCACTCACCGATAGCATCCGCCGACTTGTACTTATCAGTAGTTTGCCCGCTGTCGTCTCTGATTGCCGCTGTACCAGGGTCGATGCGCAATTCTTGAGTCGCTTGGACTGCAAAGGTAAATACAGTACCTTCTGGTACCGATGTGGGCAATGTAAGCGTAACTGTTCCCGTCGCCCCGAGATTAGTATGAACACTGCCAGATTCAGCCGCCGTTAGTGTGTTGTCACTGGTATGTGCCTCGATATTCTTCTTCACTCCACCAGCACCGTATGGCACTACAGTGTTATGGCCCATTCGACAATCGGTTATCGAGTTTATATCACCGCCTGACGTAGTAACAATCGCCAGACGAATATGTGGTTCAGTTGCCATATTTGGAAAACTGCTGTGTTCGTCGGTCACAAGGATGCCGGAAGAATCCAGATATAGATAAATATTTTGCTTATCGTCAGCCAAAGTGTTGTCTGACGAACCGTTATAGCTTATCAACTCTGTCCCAAGCCAGAACTTGCCCTCTTTTACACCGATATCTAACCCGCCTTCGTTGTAGACCCTCAAATCATTTGCCCGCTTTGTAGCAAGAATCAGTCGGTACAGCAGCTTCCTAAAGTGCAGATAATAGGGCGATGTTCCGGTTGGTATATACTCAACGCCGGTCTCGTTGTCAGACTGTATATTTAACAACGTGTTGTCGGATGGATACACTTCAGCCATAATACTCTCCTTGTTACTCTCTGCTATGAGACACTTAAGACCAATTGATTTGTTTGTTTATCGAATGAAGAAATACTTACCTGTTCAGCGGGTCTTGCTGCTGGCGTCACTGTAACTTGGATGGTTTCGCTGCTGCTGCTTTCATTGCCCGCCTCGTCGGCGATCTTGAGGGCGAATTTATACACACCTGCTTGCATAGGTGCGCTTACCCATTCGAATGTATCGGCATCAAGGCCGAACTGTCCGTTGCCGAAGCTGCCTTTCCCAAACCCAACTGCTGCTGCAGAGTCATAGCCGAAGTCACTTGCGCCGAATCTGCTCATTCCAAATCCAGCCTTATCCTGTCGGGCTGGCCAGACCCTTATCGATGAGTCGTTGAGTGGGTTATCGTAATCGATTTCGCCTGTGCCGTTATCAAAGTAGATTTGAGCGGTTGCGCCGATTGGTAAATTCTGACTACGTAGCAAACTGATTCTTACCCGGCCGCTCTGGCCAATCGACGAATCGATATCGTTGCTAAAATCAGTATTTGCCTCTTCAACCTCGACGGCAAAAACTTCAATTCGAATCGGCGTCTCTAAGGAGGTAGGCATTTGAACAATCATTTGCCGCTGCTGACTGTCAACCGTCGCCCCTGCATACTGGCCGTTAACATAAACTTGGTAAAACATATTGGGCCAGCAGGAGTGCCATTTTACCAAAACTGTCCGCGGTAATCCGACACACCTGCCGTCTGCCCAAATGCCGGCAGGCACTTCAAACGCCCTTACCTTTTCTATGCTGTTACCAGTAAGTGCCATAACCTATTAAACCACCAACTGCGTATAAACAATTTCATAATCGCAGCAAAGGCTGCTGCCACTTGTCTTTTCTTCTGTTACCTTAAAAGCATCCATTCGAACATTATCAAACTCTTCACCGTTGCGGATTACCAACGTGTGTGTATCGCCGTCTATATAAGCCAGTATTGCGCCGATTCTGTCATCCATTTGCGATCGGCTTCTCGCCCGTAGCACGCCTCTCTGTTTTATTTTCCTGCTGCGTCCACCCATATCAATACTAAGTATGCCATCCAGCCCTGGCACCGTTCTCTCTATTGAATCCCGACCGATACTGTCCTGTTCAATCTTCATGTCCTGCTCATCAAACAGGTTTTGTCCATCCAAAGTAGCACTCATCTGTTTTCCCCTCGCAAATTAATCGCGTACCAGCCTTCTGGATGCTCCCACTTTCGTGATATCGGCTACCCCATCGCCACCAACGTCGATACTGAGCCGACACCGCTCTTTTGCCTTCTCAAAAAGCCTTTGATAGTGTAGGCTCTTCTTCCAGAAATTCTCATCCTTAGCTTTACTGGCTAACATCGCATAAACGCTTGATATGACCGCAAAGACTGATGCCCTCTTTAACACATCGGTACATAGAACATCCTCTACATCTACGTCACTTGCAGGATTACCAGGCCCAATGCCGAAGTATTCAGTCAGTTGAAAACCAATTTCACCGGCCTGTGGCCCTAGCGTGCTGATGCGGTAGGATATATCAGTAGCCGCTGGTGGGGCTATTGGTTCATCGTTTGAATCTGTTCTGATTACCGAGACTGTAAGCTCTGTTGCCGAATCGACCGAAACTATCTCATACGTACCATCCAGAGAACCATCTGCAGATTGCAGATATATAACTTGGCCCGTCGTTACCAGAGCACTTACAAAATCTGTACCACTTGCGGTAAATGTCGTCCCGCTGAGTGTCCCGCCACTCCCTGCTGCTAATACCTGCCACGGCAGATGCAATTCTCCAAACAGTACCGGTTCGTACTTCAGAATGTCCACATCGTTCGAAAAATTAACCATTCTCTGTAGCTCCCTTTTCGTCTGACCAGCGGGGTTAGGTACCCAAAGGCCATGTAAAGTCTTTGGGTACCCCCGCCAAGACGTATGATGTTGCGTCCTGGATAGTCCCCCTACTATTAGCTGGCAGTCAAATCACGAATAAGCCCGTGTGCTGCCTCGTTCTTAATTTCCAGTGTATATTCACCGATTAGTTCGCCGCATTCATAGTCACCACTGCTGGCCAATGGCTTGAAATAGAAACTCCGCCCCGCCAAAGGCAGCACGCTGATACGCGAAGAATCCAACAGCAGCGCCGCATCCTGTGGTATCCACCTCGTTGTAATAATTCTGCAAACCCCGAAGTCGCTTTCATAGACGCTTACCATATTGGTGAAAGTGGTATCATTTGCTGCGTAGCTCCGACTGTCGGCGCAGAAAGCGTTTATCTTTCGCTTCTGAAAACCCCCGACCACAATCAGGTCCACGTTGCCGCTACTGCCTTCCCAAATCTTGCGCAGCACGTAGTTAATCTTCGCTTCGTCAAGGTCGTTGCCTGTTGGGAAGTCGCTGTCGCTGGTGTGGAAAACGTTTGTCGCCAGATGCTTAATGATGCCTTTCATCGACCTCCGCACCGAGCCGCTGCCCTCTGGGTTACTCATTGGCTGGCCGCCGTTGATAACCGTATTCTCAAGGTCTCGCAATAGCTCCCGCAGCCGCTCCTGCTTTTGATAATCCATCTCGTCAGATAAGCCCAGTTGGCTGGCAGCTACATCCGTCCCGCTTACTTCTACCGCAGCGGTGAATATCTGAGTATAGTTGCCGCGCCTGGTGCGAGTGGTGAATCTGTCGCTGGGTTTGTCTCCGCCTTCGAGAGCCGCATTGCCCAGGATGTTAATCACCTTATTGTCGGCAAGCGCCTCTGCGGTGGTGCCTGCGTAACCGCGAACTACTGTCAGCGTGTTGCTGTTGACAGCCGTCACCAGCATCAATTCCTCTGACCCTTCAACCTGAATCTGGTCGCCCACGCGGAATCTGCTGCCGTGGTCAACCACAAAGTCGGTGTCGGAAGTCGGATTGGTGTAGGTGCTGTCATTGATTGTGTCCTTATTGGGTAAAAGCTCGTCCTCGAGCCACTCATGATGCGTGCTTGTTGCCTCTTCTCTGGGGTCGCCCAGCGCATCCAACAGGGGCGTCTCATAAGGCGAAATTATCCCAATCAAATCCGACACGTCTTCCGCTAGTTCCGGCAGAGTCGTGCCCGCTGAATATGTTGCTTTTCCTGTAAAAGCCATCTGTTTTTCTCCTTTTATTTATGCCCGCCTATGGCGAGTCAGTTTTTCATTGCAATTAAACAAAATTTCTTCGCAGTTTCAGATACTCTTGCAAATCTGTTCTATTACCTGTCGTTGCTGCTTTTTTAGCTGCTCTTTCGAGTATTGTCTGGCTGTTTTGCATTCGGTCTTTAGCCCCTGCGGTCTTTTTTGCTGTCGCAGCAGCGCCGGTTCCGGCGAACAAATATTGCTTTTCCTTTTTCAACTGCTGGATTACGCCGTCCAAATCCGCTTCCGTCTCAGTTTCTATTTTGGCTTTGGCAATTAACACAGCTGTTTCTATGTCAATAGCCCCCGCAGCAGCTAATTTGTGTGTCAGCTTTTGTTCTACCCGGATACTGCTCAATTCCTTAGCCATTTCGGAGGCTTGTGACTTTGCCTGGGCTAATTGCTCAGCCAAAGTTTCGATTTTCTTCTCAGCACTCTGTGCCCTCTTTCGATAGCGGATTGACTCGGCTACCGGAACAAGTTTCAGGTTATTATTGATGTCATCATGTCCCGTTATGTCTTCTGACAAAATATTTTCGTCTGCGTCAATCTGACTCATTTGGTTTTTGACTCCTACACTACGGTTTCATAACCTAACTCTCTGAGCACCTGCTCAATTGGTACACCTAATTCCTTTTTAATTTCTGCTTCCTTTAGCTTTTCCATCATATTTTCGGGCAAAGCGCTGGGGAAAATAATATCGATCTCTCTATCAGCCCTGCCAGTCCTGTAGATATTGGCCTTATCAAGTATGTCCAGAACCATCTTGCAAACCTTCTTCAGACCTTCGCCATAAGTAAACCTCTTTCGCTCAGTCTTGGACAACATCCCCATAAGCGTCAGTCTAAGAGCCACCGCGCTTGTGAGATTGCCGAGCTTGTTCTTCAGCACCCCAGCCACCAAAGGTGTCACCCCGCTGGTTTTGTTCATTGCCTCTCTGATCTCGGCGATGTGCATGTCTTCGCTTGGTGTCGCTGCATCTCCGCCGAACTCCTCGATAGTCGCATCCGCATTATCGGTGTACCACATCCTGCCCGGCGAGATGGGCCTATCTTCAAAACCTTCTATCCCTTTGCCTAAATACATCTTAAATGACTGGAACGTAATCCTACTCGCTCTGTCGCTTAACCTTGTATTAAGCTCATCCTGCAACGGTATTAACGGTTCAACATCGCTTAAGCCCTCATAGTAATATGGCTGAGCAATATTCTGGATATGCACCACCGGCAAAAATCCCCAAGGTAATTCGCCCTCTCCCACAAGTTGTTTGTTCTCATACCTCTGCCACCCTGTTGCTGAAATAATTTCCGTCACTGCAATCGTCTCCCGACTATCACTGCTTCGTTTGCCCTGTAACAATAGCCTTGCAAGGAAAGAGCTTTTCCGGTTGATGGCGTTTTTCTTCTGGTAGAAATACTGGAGGTAATATCTGATTTTTTTATAGTCGTTTTCTTCCAGAACAGGCAGTGCTCTTGGTGCCTCAATAAGTTCTAAGCCGATTGTTTGTGCCAATTGCAGCACATTTTTAAGCGAGAGAGTTTGGGAGGAAGAAGAAGTGAATTGTTCTAAAATCTCACCGCCAGGCCTGACGAGACAATCGACAAAACCATAGACACTTCCGAGCACCGCCATATCCTGAAAAAATCCGATAGCACCGTTAGCCTCAAACACTGCCTTCAGTATAGATTCGATTTCTGCACGTTTTTGGCTATCCGGTGCTCTGCTGACAAAACTTATTGGTTTCCCAAACAAAAAATCCACCGCTGCGTTTATTCGCCACGCGATGTCGTTTTCTATCACCACCTCTTTCCGCTGTACATCTTTGACGGATTTTGCGCCGAAAATTCCTGCATTTGCCGAGTGTGTGAACCCTGTTATCCTTGGAGGCAGCCCATATTCTTGCGCCTGAACGTAGCACCGTCCTGATTCGTTCACTTTTTTATCGGAAGCACCAGAATTGTTGTTCTCTATCATCCGGTTTGCGTAATATTCCCACAGCTTTGCAAAGTGCACCTGAATATCTACCGATTGTTCATCAACGAGCCACTCGACGTAATCGGCCTCAAGCTGTGGGTCTTTAAAAATATGAAGGTCGAATCCCATATCAAGCCCCCATCTTTTGAGCTTCCTATTTTGCGACTTTTTGCAAGAGCCCCAAACGCACTTTTTCTTGCGTTTGCCCCCCGACGGGGTCCCTTGCTAATAGCCGATTGTTCATCGTCTCTCGTATCAAAAGTCTCGAGTGACGATTTTCACTGCTGCCATAGTTGGAGCAACTTGCGCGTTTGATGCGAAAAAAAGGCTAATCTGACTCGTGCTTTTTGAGCTAAGTTATTACAACAAAAGCAGTAAAAATCTTTTCAAATTTTCTGATTTTACTCTCCAGCTACCTACACTTTTGATTGAAATGTCAGCTATTTCCATATAGAGGTTGTTCTATGAGCTGGAGTCTGTTGAGGTTTTCTCTTATTTGCACATTTTTTCAATTCTTCGCGGTGGCAAGCCAACAGCTTATAGTGTGTGGATTAAAAAGTGATTTCGAAGTCTTTGTACTGAGGGTTTGGAGGGATTTCTTTGATTTTGGTTTCCCTGATATATTCGCTAAATTCTTCTTCTATGTCCCGGATGCAATCGTCGATTGCTTGAGCAGGACCCTGGGCAAGCATCTCAACGGTACCATCAGGCAAGTTGCGGACAAAGCCAGTTAGTTGGTGGCGATTGGCTGTATTAAAAGCGGTGAAGCGGAAACCGACACCCTGGACCTGGCCGGTGAAAATTATATGCTTGGCAATCTGGTCCATTATGGATTTTACATTAACTCAAAATGGCCTCTAATACAAGTGGCCAATTATGAAAATGAGATTAAGGTTCACCAAGACACGAATTTTGAGTATAATCCACCGGATTGTAATCACCTTGTGATAGGTTGCGTATCGCACAAAGTATTACAATCGGAGTATTAGCGGTTGATTATGGCAGAAAAGACAAAAGCACAAATTGAAAGAGATGAGCAGATTTATCAGCTCACTACCCTTGTGGCAGGGGCTTTTTCGCTTCAGGAGGTTCTGGATAAACTCGCTGAAGCGGCAGTTAAGATTATGACAGGCGTCAAGGCGTGCTCCATTCGGCTGCTGGACGAAGAAGCCGGCGACCTGAAAATGCGAAGTACCTACGGCCTCAGCGAAGAATATCGGAACAAAGGAGCAGTTTCAAAGGACGACCCGGTGATTGAGGCGGCTTTTGTGGGCGAGGCAGTAGTGTTGGATGATATGCGAGTCGATGGCCGCGTAAAATATAAAGAGGCCACGATGCAGGAAGGGCTTGTCAGCCAGCTTACCGTTGCTATGAAATTCAGGGGTAAAGCGATTGGCGTGCTTAGGCTGTATAGTCCAAAGCCAAAACAGTTTTATGAAGATGATATCGGTCTTGCCAGAGTCGTTGCTTCGCAATGCGCCGTGGCCATAACCAACGCCAAGCTTTATGCGGAAGCGATTAAAGGGCAGCGCATGGCCGAACAAATACGTTTGGCAGGGGTTATCCAGCGAAGAATGATTCCGGGAGAAGCACCGTTGATACCGGGCCTGGATATAGCGGCTACTTATATACCTTGTTTTGACGTCGGTGGTGACTTTTACGATTTTCTTCAAGTAAGCAACAATGGCATTGCTGTGGCGATTGCTGATGTGATAGGAAAAGGCATTCCTGCCGCAATTATGATGAGTTTGTTTCGAGGTGCCGTGCGAGCTTACGTCGATAGCTCTGCCACAGTCCGCAGGATACCTTACGGTGGTACCGAACACAACAAAGATGACATCGAAAAAATTATCAATAAACTCAATAGGATGGCTTGTGGCGAATGTAAAGATGGTGAGTTTGTCGCCCTTTTTTATGCTGTCCTTGACGTTAAAGAAGAGACCATAACCTATTGCAATTGCGGACATGAGCCGGCCGTGCTGATAAGAAATGGAAAAATTGTGGAATTGGACAAGGGCGGATTTGTGCTCGGAGTCGAGGCACAGGCTGAATATGAGATTGAAACCTTGAGGCTGCGAGATGGAGATTGTTTACTGTTTTATACCGACGGGCTGATTGACGCAGCTAACTTTGATGGCGAATTCTGGGGCAGGGAAAGAATGCTCGAAACTGCAAAGAAGTTTGCCCTCTTAGGGGCGGGGCAGATGGTTAAGAATATCCTTGGGTATAGAAGACGGTTTGTGGGACTTGCCGGGCAGGTTGATGATACGAGTATTATTGTTATCAAGGTCGATAGGACGACATCGCCGGAACTTATGAAACAGGTCAGTTTTTGAGATGGCGAATGGTTCGACTTCGCTCACCATCCTGAGCGACTGAAAGGAGTCGAAGGATTTGATTGTTACAATTGATGGTCCTGCAGCAAGTGGTAAAAGCACCGTCGCTCGGCTGCTGGCTGAGAGGCTCGGGGCGAGCTTTCTTGACACCGGTGCGATGTATCGGGCCGTTACGTTAGCAGCAATGCAGGCCGGCGTCAATATGAGTGATGAGCAGATGCTGCTTGAGGTTTTAGATAAGAGAAAATTTCAATTTATTATCAAACCCCCTTTTCTGTCTTCGACAGAAGACAAGGGGGCGACAGGCTCACCAGTGGTTTTAATTGATGGCGTTGATGTCACCGACCAGATACGGGGACCGGAAGTAACCGCCAACACTCAGCATATTGCCGAAGTTCCAAAAATGCGAGAGAAGCTGGTGGAAATGCAGAGGCAATTTGTGGTCGGCAAGGATAAAATCGTTACTGAAGGAAGGGACCAGGGTACAGTGGCGTTTCCCAATGCTGATATAAAATTTTATCTTACTGCCCAGACAATTGAGAGGGCAAGAAGAAGAGCGAAGGACGAAGGACGAATAACGAAAGACGATATTGAGCAAATACAAAGGGCTATCGAAAAAAGGGACAAGAGCGACCAAAGCAGGCCTGTCGGACCATTGAAAGCTGCTGGCTCAGCCATTGTTATCGACACTACTGATTTAACTGTAGAAGAGGTTGTGGAGAAACTTCTGGGGCATATAAAGAACCACGCCTTGCGGGAACCGAAAATGAGATGGTTCCGTCTTGCAAGATGGTTTTGCAAAATTTTCTGCATGGCATTTTTCAGGATATGGCCTGCAGGCCTTGAAAATGTCCCCGACCAAGGGGCTTTAGTATTGATATGCAACCATCAGAGCTTTCTTGACCCTGTGCTTTGCGGAATATTTGTGAAGAGACCTTTGTATTTTCTTGCACGTGATTCGCTCTTCCGGGGGTTCTTTGGCAGGCTGATTTCTTCGGTCAATACCATACCTGTCAAGAGCAGATTCGGCAAGCTCACTGCAAGAGGTGCCCCCGCTTCTGTTTTCGCAGAAAACGCGGGGGCGATGAAAACAATCATCAGCAAACTAAAACAGGGCAGCGGCGTTTGTCTTTTTCCGGAAGCTACACGCACCAGTGACGGAAGGATTACGCCTTTCAAACCCGGTTTCGGCCTCTTGTGCAGAAGGGGCGGGGCCGCTGTCGTGCCGGTGCTTATTGATGGTGCCTTTGAATGTTGGCCAAGGCACAAAAAACTATTTTCGCCGGGCGGGCGTATTGTGATATGCTACGGCAAATGCATATCGGCCGAGCAGGTCAGGAGAATGGGCGACAGGAAACTGGCAGGGGTCTTGACCGATACGCTGCGTCAGATGCAGAACGACTGCCGAGTAAAACAAGGTAAGGAGCCGTATGGCTATGAATAGGTCGGGTGAATATTTATGAAAGTTATAGTTGCTGAAAACTGCGGATTTTGTCCCGGCGTTAGAAACGCTATCAGTATCGCTGAAAAAATACTCGCCCCTGCTCGTCGCTCGGGTCAGATTAACCGCAGAGAACGCGGAGAACGCAGAAATGAAAAAATCAATAATCAATCATGCTCGGCGGACTCTGCGAACTCGGCGGTAAAACGAACCACGGGTCACGTGGTGTATAGTCTCGGTCCCATCATTCATAACTCAGATGTGGTGCAGCGCTTGGCAAAAGCAGGGCTAAAAACCGTGGCTTCTGTCAAACAAATCCCCTCAGGGACGGTTATTGTCCGTTCCCACGGTGCTGCACCTAAGCAGATAGCCCAACTCAAAAAAAAGGGAGTTAATATCGTTGATGCCACTTGTGTATTGGTTAAAAGGGTCCAGCGAATAGCCAAGGAGCTTGGCAGGGGTGGTTATAAAGTGGTGGTTATTGGCGATGAAAATCATCCTGAGGTTCAGGCGGTTGTGGGCTCGGCCAGGGATGTTGTTGTTATTGCTGACGAATTGGATTTACATAAGTTGTCTAAAAATGGTAAATTAGGGATTGTTTGCCAGACTACGCAAAGTCAAGAGTGCTTCAGTTCGATGCTTGGTGCTATAGGGCGGCATGGCTTTAGTGAATTGAAAGTAATCAATACTTTGTGTAAGGAGGCGATAAAAAGGCAGGAATCAGCTGTGAAATTATGCAAGCAGGTGGATATAATGTTTGTGCTCGGAGGCTTGGAAAGTGCAAATACACGTAGGTTGGCGGAGCTTTGCAAAAAATATAATAGCCAAACGTTTCACTTGCAAAATTGGAGTGAATTTGATAGAAGTATACTTTTCGGGCTACGGCGGGGCGCTTCGCCCCGACGAGTTGGCAAAAAACGGGCTTTGCCGCAGGTAGCAGGCGTTACAGCGGGAGCTTCGACGCCTGAGTGGATAATAGCAGAATTTGTTGAAAATTTAGCAAAAATTGAGTGAATTGGCGCCCCTTTGTATTCTGTCGCGGACAGAAGGGGGACGCTAAAAAAAGGAACTTAAATTTATGGTAGATAGAAATATAGTTAACAAATTAGGTTTGTCGCAAGAGGTTATCGACCAGCAGGTCAACAAAATGTTCAGTGATAAAGAGAATGAATTTTTGGAAGAAGTCCTGCAGACAAAGGTCGATTCACGTTTGCCAGGGACTATTCTTAAAGGCACAATCGTATCGCAAATAGGAAATGATGTTATTGTCGAAGTGGGCCTGAAAAGCGAAGGGGTTGTCGATGTGAGTGAATTTGACAGTCCCGATGAGATATCACTGGGCAAAGAAATCGAAGTTCTGCTTGAAGATACAGATTCTGAAGGCGGGCTTATCCTGTTGAGCAAACGTAAAGCCGACCGCATCAGAGGCTGGGAGGTAATTGTCGACACAAAGAAGGAAGGGGATGTTGTTGACGGTAGGGTTATAAGACGCATCAAAGGTGGTTTGCTTGTTGATATTGGCGTACCTGTGTTTTTGCCAGCTTCGCAGGTTGATATCAGAAAACCTGGCGATATCAGTAGATTCATCGGCAAGGAAGTGAAATGCAAGATTCTCAAGATTGATGTTGAAGGCCGAAACATTGTCGTATCAAGACGTAAACTTATTGAAGAAGAACGCAAGAGCAGTAAGGAAAAGGTTCTGGCGGAGATCGAGGTTGGTCAATTGCGAAAAGGTGTGGTGAAAAACATCGCTGACTTCGGTGTGTTCGTAGATTTGGGAGGCGTCGATGGCCTGTTGCATATTTCTGATTTGAGCTGGGGCAGAATATCACATCCGTCAGAAGTGGTTCAGCTTGATCAGGAGATCGAATCCGTTGTTATTGGTGTAGATAAGGAAAATGAGAGGATTTCTTTAGGCCTGAAACAGAAAACATCCAGTCCTTGGGAAAATGTTGAAGAACGTTACCCAATCGGAGCGAGGATAAAGGGGAAAGTAGTAAATGTGATGAATTATGGCGCGTTTATCCGGCTTGAAGATGGAATTGAAGGGTTAGTGCATATTAGTGAGATGAGCTGGACCAAACGCCTGACTCATCCCTCCGAGATGCTCAATTTGGGTGACGAAATCGAGGTGGTTGTGTTGAGTGTTAACAAGCAGAAACAGGAAATCTCGCTGGGGCTGAAGCAGACCGAAACCAATCCCTGGACGATTGCTTCGCAGAAATATCCGACTGGAACCATTGTTACCGCCATTGTACACAGTCTGACTAATTTCGGCGCATTTGTGGAGATAGAAAAGGGTATTGATGGGATGATACACATTTCGGATATGAGTTGGACAAAGAAGTATAGCCATCCCAGTGAGATCTTACAAAAGGGTCAGGAAATAAAATGTGTTGTTCTGGAAGTCGATGAGGAAAAACGGCGAATATCTCTGGGGATAAAGCAGATGACCGAAGATCCGTGGACTCGTGCGATTCCTGAGAAGTATATTCCGGGGCAAATTATTAAAGGCACAGTGACAAAGCTTACCAATTTTGGCGCATTTGTTGAACTTGAACCCGATTTAGAAGGGCTGTTGCACATTTCTGAACTTGCCGACCATAAGATCGAGAAAACTCAGGATATTGTTAAGTTGGGCGAAGAAATTGAGGTTAAGATTCTAAGAGTTGATACTGAGGCGCGTAAAATCGGGTTGAGTTTACGAAGAGTGCAGTGGGCTGCTGAAGAACAAGCGTCCGAATCTGTCCAGAAGCCAACCCCGGTGGATGTTCAGACTGTTCTTTCTGATATTAATATGAGCCAGGTTGCAGAACCGCAAGAGAAAACAGGTAAGCCTGAACAGGTTGTCTCTGGGCTGAGCCGACCAAATGAGCAGGACAGTGAAACAGTTAAGTTTGGGGCTGGCGATGCTGAACAGGCGAAAGAGATAGAAGAAACTGAGCAGAATAGCGGCGATAGTAATGCAGAGGAGAAGGCCGATAATTAAAGCTTGACAGCCGATATCGACCCGCCACATTTAATCGGCTAAACCTATAGGTATATTTGACCGATACCTCAAACAGATTTGTCTTTGGCAAAGAACCAATCGTCCTATAAGAGTAGTAAGGTCAAAACCAAATTTAACCTTATAGTTGGAGTTGAAAGACTTTTTTGGGCGGGATGGAGGAGCAAACTATAACATTTGATATCACTATAAAAGAATATCTGAAAGAGATTGACGAGGCGTCGCTGCTGACGGTGGAACAGGAGCATTCGTTAGGTAAATTGGTCGTTGAAGAAAACGATCCGCAGGCTAGAGAACAGTTGGTGCGAAGCAATTTGCGACTGGTCGTTAATATCGCAAAAAAATATGTAGGCAGGGGGATGAGCCTTGGCGACTTGATTGAGGAGGGTAATCTCGGCCTTATAAAAGCTGTCGATTACTTTGACCCTGACTATGGAACCCGTTTTAGCACCTATGCAGCGTGGTGGATAAAGCAGAGTATCAAACGTGCGTTGTTGGCCAATGTTCAGCCGGTACATATTCCCACCTATATGGTTGCACTGATGAATCAATGGCGGCATACTACAGCGGAGCTCCAAAACAGACTTGGCAGGACGCTGGATGTCGAAGAGATGGCAGAGATAATGCACCTGCCGCTGCGGAAGGCAAAAATCATACATCACATTGTCGAAATCCTTAGCTCTGTGAAGGATACCTCCGGCAGTGACAACGCGGACGACAACCAAGTGCTCGAGGAAACTTTGCAGGATCAAAATGCTGGTAAGCCAGAGGATACATTGGTTGCCGATGAAGAACGGACAAAGGTCTTAGGATTGCTCAATGAAATCGAACCCAGGGAAGCCGATGTTTTGAGGTCGCATTACGGGCTGGATGGACGCAAGCCGATGACACTAAAACAGATAGGCAAGAAGGTAGGCCTGACACGAGAGAGAATTCGCCAGATTCAACGCAGCGCTCTTACCAAGCTTTATGAGTATATGAATGAACAGTAGCGATAAACAATAAGTTAATAAAACTTGTGTTTCGTCTGCGATATACTAACAATAGATAAGGGTAACCGAACAACCTGTATGCTTAGGCAATTATGTTGATGGATACTATGGATGGGAGATAAGTGGCGACTGAAGGAATTAATCTGGAAAGATACATTCGCAGCATACCCGATTGGCCAAAAAAAGGGATTTTATTTCGTGATATCACGCCATTATTAGCTGACCCAAAGGCATTTGCAGCAGCGATAGATGCTTTATGCGCCGGCTTTATAGAGGCGGACATTGAGTATGTTGCCGCTGTTGAGGCTAGGGGCTTTATATTCGGAGCAGCGGTCGCGAGAAAACTTGGGGTCGGCTTTGTGCCCATACGCAAAAAGGGCAAGTTACCTTTCAAAACCAAAAGTGTCAGTTACGACTTGGAATATGGAACCGACACTTTAGAGGTGCATAATGATGCGATCGATAAGGGAGCGAAAGTTTTGATGGTTGATGATTTGTTGGCAACAGGGGGAACAATGGCCGCCGCCTGTAAACTCATTGAAAAAATAGGCGGACAAATTGTGGCAATATCATTTCTTATTGAACTTGGCGAATTGGCAGGTCGGGACAAACTCAGCAGGTATAACGTTAAAACCGTTATATCTTACTGATTGTCCTTTGTTTCTTTGCGATTGCAATTCGGTCGTTGTTGTTAAAATCTTTTTCAATCGTGATTTCACCAAAACAACCGGCCTGTTCAAGCAATTGTTTCACCGCTTGTCCTTGATTGTAACCGATTTCCAACATTACCGCCGCATCGGACTTCAAAAAGGTACTTACCCTTTCAATAATTCTTCGATAAATATCCAGCCCGTCATCTCCTGCGAACAGCGATAACTTTGGCTCATAATCTTTCACATTTTTGCCAAGCTTTTCAAACTCGGCAGCGCTTACATAGGGAGAATTGCAAACAATCAAATCAAATTTTTCAACATCCAACTGTGGCATAATCGGGTCGAATAAATCACCGCATAAAAGCCTGATTCGTTCCTTGAGCCGGTGTTTTTCGATGTTTTTGGCGGCCACACTTAAAGCGGCATCGGAGATATCTGTTGCGATTATCTGGCAATCGGGATAGTTGCGGGCAATTGCCACGGCGATGCAGCCGCTGCCCGTGCACAGGTCGCAAACAAATTGTTTGCCATTGCGGGTTCGCAGGAATTCAATGGCTCTTTCGACAAGCAATTCTGTCTCCGGACGAGGAATCATACAATCAGCAGTAACATTCAATTCCAGTGAATAAAATTCAGTTTTGCCGACCAGGTATGCAATGGGTTCATTTTGGCTGGCCCGTTGTACCAAACCGTGTAACTGGTCCAACTGTTGTCCAGTGACGGGCCTATCGAATTGCGTATATAATTCAATCCGTTTTAATCCCAGTACGTGGGAGAGTAGAAGTTCTGCGCTTAACCGTGGCAAATCAATGTCTTTGCTTGTAAGGTATTCTGTAACCCAATTTAAGAGCTTTTGTATCGTCCAGTCAGCCATAAGTTTTGTCAGGGTTGCATTTCGTAACTATGAACTACAAACTACGAACTTAGATGTAGACTTTGTCCATCATTCTTGGGAAGGCGATGCACTGGCGGATGTGCGGCTCGCCGGTAATCCAGGCGACGGTTCTTTCTACACCGAGTCCGAAACCGCCGTGCGGCACCGAACCGTACCTTCGTAAATCCAGATACCAGTTGTAATTTTCGACGTTCAGACCTTGCTCTTTGATTCGCGCGACCAGCAAGTCGTAATCATCTTCTCTGACTGAACCGCCGATGATTTCGCCGAAGCCGGCAGGAGCAAGCAAATCAAAATTCTGGACAACCTTCGGGTTTTGGGGGTCCTGTTTCATATAGAAGGCTTTTGCTTCTCTTGGATAGTGGGTAACAAAGACCGGCTTATCGTGCATAAGCGATATTATTGTTTCATCGCTGCCGCCCAAATCCTCGCCCCAGGTAAATTCGGCGGCCAGTTTTGCGTGCTTGGGGTTGTTTTCAATCTTCATGTCAAGCTCATTCAGTTCGATGCGAAGGTCAATAAGCTCAGCTGCGATTTTGTCCCCTCTCCATTGTTTTATTACCCCCTTGGCCTCGGTCTCGAGGGCAGCAATTTTATCTTCAAGCTGTTTCTTTTGGCCTTTAAACTCATTTAACTGGGCAGCCATAAAGTCCTGTGCTTTTTTACTCTTTAAAATCTCCGCTGCCTCGGTATAAGTCAGACGGTAAAAAGGCGGAGTAATTTTTTCAAGTGAGGCAATATCTGCGCCGAGAGTTTCCAGTTCTGCCCGATTTTTCTCAAGAGTTTCTCTGACAATGAAAGACACAAAATTTTCAGCAAGTTCAAGCAGACCATCGAGGTCAATAAAGGCAACTTCTGGCTCAACCATCCAGAATTCTGTTAGGTGTCTTCGGGTTTTGCTTTTTTCTGCTCTAAACGTCGGGCCAAAGCAATAGACCTTGCCGAAACTCATTGCAGTTGCTTCGAGATGTAGTTGGCCCGTCTGGGTCAGGTGTACAGGCTCACCGAAATAGTCAACCTCGAACAAACTACCTGCCTCTTCGCCGGCAATACCTGTAAAAATCGGCGTATCTATAAGGGTAAAACCATTATCGTTAAAAAATTGCCTTATCGCATTAACCAGCGTATGGCGCACTCTGCCGATGCACCACGGCCGCTGCGAGCGAAGATGTAAGTGGCGGTTTTTGAGGAGAAAATCGATGCCGTGCGATTTCGGCGTGATGGGATAATCGGTCGTAGGCGAGATAATTTTCGCGTCGGTTACGACTAATTCACAGCCGCCAACGCTTCTTTCATCAGCCCGGACAACGCCGGTTACGGTCAGAGACGATTCTTGGCCAAGATGCTTGAGTTGCTCGAAAAGCCCATCAGATATTTTGCCTTTTTCGACAATGCACTGGCACAGGCCGGTGCCATCACGTATTATTAGAAATTGAATTTTTCCACTGGAACGTGATTGATAAAGCCAGCCGGAGAGAGTGACTTCCTGGCCAACATTGTTTTTTAATTCGGATATATACGCCTTAGTGCTGTTTGGCATCGGTGTTTTCCTTCTCGGCTTTGCGTTTTTTGCCTATAGTCGGCCAGATTGGCCAGTCATCGGCCCCCTCTTTATATTTGCCATCTTCGTCTATATTGTTCTTGCCTTTACTATAGAGTGTGAAATTTTCATCTGTTAATTTATAGATGAAAGAACCGCCATTTATTGGGTCAACAAAGATTTCCTCTAAGGCGAAGGACTGCATGTCATCGAGACTTTCCGGCCAGTGACCGGTTTTGTTCTTGTAGCATCTTAACGCTATTGTGAGCCGAGCGCCTCTTTGCTGTGCGATAGTTCGAAGATATGTATCGTGAATACTGTAATAAGGTTCTTCTAATAGACCTGCCGGAAACTCGACCATGAACCGGAAGTTGAGCTTGATCCATGGGAAGGGTCTGGCAGGTTCTTTTTTCCAATCATAATCTGGTTCTGCCATCGCATAATATTTTTCATAGGATTCATCAATAACCTTACCAGCTTTTTGGGGTGTAGATGGCCAATAAAACCAGCCTAATATAGCGTGCGATTTAGACAGTTTGCTCTGCAAGTAACTTGGTTTTATCTCCATTTCCCCCAATCGCGCCCTTATTGCTGCTGTTGGATCACGACTTAGCCTTACTTTACCTTCTGGATTTACCTCATAAAACATTCCCCAAAAGTTTTTGGCCAGCAGTTTTTCGTAGTCGATAATCCTGGGCCAGTCGTAGCTCCAATCGTATTTAATCTCAGCCAGAGCTTGTTCGATAAGGTTTAGATGCTCTTCTGTGGTATCACCAGTAACGATGAATCTTTTAAGCTGGTTGGTTGAAAGCGCCTCTAAGGCAGCCCCAACCAGAAAGTCGATTAGTGGTGGTTGTTGGTACAGGTGTTTTGCCATTTGAAGCACGGCGATGTATTTTTCAAGGGCTTGATTTACGCGGCCTTCAGCTACATCATTATTTGCTGCCGAAATAAGCAGATGTGCCCATTTTCTCATCGGTCCAAGCCGATTCATCGTATCGCCAAAACTCATAATATCAGCATTAATTGGAAACCGGCACTGTTCTATTTCGGCAGCTTCGATTAGCTTTGCGATTGTACTTTCCTGTTGCTGAAGCCATTTGGCTGCTTCGGGGTAGTCTTTGCTTGACCATAGTTCCTTTCTGATTAAATCTCTGAGATTAGGGTCAATAAAATTGGGTTCAAATACAGCTTCATTATAATCTTCCAATAATTGGTTATATATTATCGCGGCGTTTTCTTTGTCCGGTACGGCGTATTTTGCTTCGAGGGCAGTTAACTCCTTGTCGAATGTATATGGCCGCCAGCCCTCAGTTTCATCAGGCAGAAAGACCCAGATAATTAAAATGACTATCACAGCACCAACAGAAAGCCAGAACCATTTTCGGTAAGGTTTAGGCAGAACAGTGCAGGCCAGGAAAATAACAGCAAATAGTGTTATCACCTTCCACGGTGCCTGAAAGATAAGTCCTAAGATTATTAGAACCGTTAACAGCCCCAAACCGACCCACTTTAAAATTCGCCTGACAATCCCAAGCTTTTTCTTTTTTTCTTTTTCCTCGGCCATTTCTTAAGCCTCCAGTTTTTCCCGCAGGTGGTTAAGTAATTGGTCGGTTGAAACCCGCACTTGTTCCATTGAATCGCGTTCACGAACAGTTACAGTATTGTCCTCTGTTGTTTGGCCGTCAACAGTAATGCAGAAAGGCGTCCCCGCCTCATCTTGTCTGCGGTAGCGTCTGCCAATTGCGCCTTTTTCGTCATAGAAGCAGTTAAAGTACTTTTTTAGCTCATTGTGAACATTGCATGCTATTTCCGGCATACCATCTCTTTTGACTAAGGGGAAGATTGCCGCCTTAACCGGTGCAAGGGCAGGGTGAAATCGCAACAGGTTTCTTCTTTCACCACGAACTTCTTCTTCATCGTATGCATCAACTAAAAAAGCCAATGCACTTCTATCTATGCCGGCACTTGGCTCAATCACATAGGGAATGTAGCGCCGTTTTTTCTCATCATCGAAGTATGAAAGTGGCCCGCACTGATAATCTTCCGCTTCGTCGACCAGTTCGATATTTGTTAAGTCCCTGTCATTTTCGAACCACTTATTGAGTGTTCTCATTCCCCGTTGATGCTGCCGTAGGTCATAGTCTGTGCGGTTTGCAACGCCCTCGAGCTCCTGCCAGTCACCGCTGCCGAATGGAAACTTATATTCGACATCGACGCACGCCTTGGCGTAATGCGCAAGCTCGTTGGCTTCGTGCTCGCGAAATCGCAGGTTCTCTTTCTTCAGACCTAAATTTATGTACCAGTTGAATCTCGCTTCTTTCCAGTGTTCATACCATTTCTCATCAGTGCCGGGCTCGCAGAAAAACTCAAGCTCAGCCTGTTCAAATTCGCGCGTACGGAAGATAAAAGCCTTGGTGGTTACTTCGTTGCGGAAACTTTTGCCGATTTGGGCAATTCCGAAAGGAATCTTGACCCTCGTAGTATCGAGGACGTTTCTAAAATTGACAAAGATTCCCTGTGCGGTCTCCGGGCGAAGCTGCAGCGTCATTGAGTCGTCAATATTAGCTCCCATTTGTGTTTCGAACATAAGCTTAAACGGCATCGGCTCGGTGAATTGGCCTACCGCGCCGCAGTTGGGACATACCTTGTTGCTTAAATCGTGGGCTTTTGCCAGAACTGCATCGATTGAGATATGCTCGGTGTGCTCTTCGATGTGGTCGGTCAGATGGTCAACCCTTGTTCTCGTGTTGCACTTTTTGCATTCCGCTATCAGGTCGGCGAATTTGTCAGCATGGCCGGATGCCTTCCAGACCAGAGGGTGCATCAGGATACTGCAGTCCAGCCCTACGACGTCATCGCGCATCTGCACGACTGACTTCCACCAGGCCTTTTTAACATTATTTTTTAGCTCAACGCCTAACGGGCCATAGTCGTAGCAGCTGCCTAACCCGCCGTAGATTTCGCTGGATTGAAATATAAAGCCCCGCCGTTTGCATAAGCTAACGATGTCATCGAGCTTGGTAATTCTGGCCATAAATACACCCTTCACTAATTTCTATTTAGAGCGATTATTGTACAAGATTCAGGGGCGATTACAAGGATTCAGTTGTAATCCTGTTTGACAGGTTTCAAAAGTCAGATTAAAGTGACTGCGGAAAGCTTTTGTATATCGAAGTTATTATATGCGCACAGATGTTTGCATAATCGGAGCGGGCCCGGCGGGCCTGATGGCTTCTATTCACTGCGCCATCGCAAATGCCGAAACTGTTGTGGTTGAAAGCAATACCGTGGCAGGTAAGAAGCTTCTTCAAAGCGGCGGAGGCCGGTGCAATTTTACGCATCTGGCCGGTCCCGATGAGATTGCGCGGGCTTTTGGGCCAAAGGGTAGATTTTTAAGCTATAGTTTGCACCAGTTTACCCCGCAGCATGTCCGGCAGCTCTTCCACAAATGGGGATTGGAAAGCAAGGTCGAGCAGGATAGCTGTGTGTTTCCCGTTACCGACCATGCCGGAGACGTAAGGGACGCCCTCGTGGACCAGGCAAAAAGACTCGGTGTGAGGTTTCTGTATGGCAGGCGCATCAGCAGTATTGCCAAAGAAGCCGGCATGTTTATTATCCGCGCCGCAGCAGAGCCTCTCTGTGCTGAAAGGCTTATTATTACAACTGGCGGTTTATCTTGGCCGCAGACAGGTTCGACCGGTGATGGTTACAGATTTGCCAGAGAAATGGAGCATCACATCGTCGAGGCAAAGGCGTCACTGGTGCCGCTTGTAACTCGCCAAGACTGGCCGGGACAGCTTGCAGGGACCGCTGTGGAAAATGTCAGAGTCTCTGCACGCATCAATAACAGGAAGATTACCACCGCCGGCGCGATTATTTTTACCGATGACGGCGTAGGCGGCCCTGCGGTGTGGGATATGAGCCGGCACCTGACCGACTATTTGCCGGCTTTCGAAAAGCCGCTCGAAATCACGCTCGACCTTGCTCCGCAGGTTACGGAAGTCGAACTGGAGACACAAGTTACGGCGCTTATAACGGAAAATCCGAAGAAGAAAATTGTTAATATTGTGGCGGGATTTGTACCAAAACGTCTTTCGGTTGTCTTATGCAGATTGGCTGGCTGTGGTGATGAGCTTCCGGCCAACCAGCTCAAAAAAGACGTGCGAAAAAAGTTAATCAGCAACCTAAAGGTCCTGCCGTTTTCTGTGGTAAGCACTCGTCCGATAGATGAGGCAACGGTAACACGCGGCGGCGTAAGTGTTGCTGAGATAGACACTAAGACAATGGAATCCAAGATTTGTCCGGGTTTATTTTTTGCCGGCGAGGTTATCGATGTCGACGGCCCCTGCGGCGGCTATAATCTCCAGATGTGCTGGTCAACCGGCGCCTTGGCCGGCTCCGCCGCTGCAAAATAGTACGCATTTTTTGGAAGAAAAAGGGGTTGTTAAAGTGGGCGGTTTGGGTAAAGTTGGCAAGATTTAGAATTGAGAATTGAGAATTTAGAATTAAGAATTTGAGGGAGAAAAGGGTCAACGGCGCGGGTTTATGAGTATATGATTGAAAACGTTCGAAAACGTTTGAAAACTGTATAGAAACGTTCGAAAACTATATAGAAACGTTCGAAAATATTCGACAATTTTGGAAGAAAAATTAACCACAGATTTCACGGATTTCGCTGATTTGTTTGGTCACAAAAAGGCGCAAAAAACTGAAGAAAAATCAGGTGCAGGTTGCCTAAATTAACACGGAATTTTTTGGATGCGGGTTGCATGGATTTTGTCAGGTGAAGTAGTGACTACTACAGATAATGGTTTTGTAAATAATTCCTGCAATTAAAAAAAGTTATTTTTGTTTGGGTACTATCTCTTTGTATTTTTTCACCGGCCACACGACAAGATCACCATTGTGAATATCGAAGTCAACCACTCTTACTCCTACTCTTACTCCTCCATCGTCATCAAAATCCAACCCATAGCTGTAAACAGTGAAGTTATCATCCAGTTTTTTATATTCAATAGGTTTGCCGCTAAACGGGTCGATAGGAACTTTCTCTAATAATCCGGCTTCCTGAAGCTCACTAAGATTGAGGGGTAATCTGCCTTTATTTTCTTTAAATGTCAGAACACTCATTATGGTATCCAGAGCGAGGGTTTGCGCTCGCAGTCGTTCATAAGCAGAGAACTTGAGGTTTATCGCCTCTATGACAAGGATATTGAGCAAAGGGTGTGATTCCTGAATGCTCTGCAATACTCCATGTTTCTGATTCATAGTTTCATTCAATTGCCATGCCTCCGAAGCCATCATTTTCTCTAACTGCTCAAATTTTTCGGTAATCAACTCTTTGGCTTTTTCGTAATCCATCTTTAAAAGTTTGGGTTTGTGGTGCTGCTCTATTGAATCAAAGTCGAGAAACATTAATGCCGTACAATGAAGCCGAAATAAAGCGAGTTGTATTTGCGATGATTTTTCGTCTATAACTCTTTGGCCGTCTTTGTTTAAGATATACATCCTTTGCAGACAATCTAGGCACATCAACTTCATTGCAAATAAATCAGGTGTAAATTCTTCATCATCAATATATTTCTTCAAAGAGTTATAAAGATATTCTCGCTCTTTTTTACCGATATGCGTATTCTGTAAGATCATAATCACAGTTTCTATTACTCGGACTTTGGCACTTATTCCAACCATCTGCTCGATTGTTTGCTGTGGTCCATTGAAATGGTTGCCGACTCGGTAAACAGTCTCGATGTCTTTTGCCGCGTTGCTGATACTGCCGTCCATCGCTTCAAGCATGGCTCTGCAACAGGTTAATTGCGTCAAATTCTTTATCCCAGCCAGATCGGGCAGTAAAATGCCCAGTACAGAACCATTCGAAGATTTATTTTCTGTCCAGAAATATGGTTTTTTACTTGCTTGCGTCAAATATTCCAAAGCTAAACTATTGCTCTTAACCCATTGTCTCGTTGCTTGTAAATTTTGTTTTGAAAAATCGCCGGGCCAGATGCGCCAATAGTCATATCCTATCTCCTGAGGGGCTCTCAGGAGAGCCTCTATCGCTTTTTGATAATGCGTTGCGGCGTTATCATCTTCCTTGTAGTCTGTCGGCCGGTTTTTTTGATTATAGATGGAAACGTAGTCAACGAAATTGTTTCCATCTTCTTCTGCGCGGGTTTCGCCAATGAGAAACATTATAAAAAGAAGAACTATCGATATAAGTTTGACAAGCACACGTTTGTTCCCCAAAACTTCGAACATTTAATCTCCCTTTGTTGATAGAATGTTTTCGCGGAAAGTATTTTCCCAAGTTGTTACTTAGAGAAATCATATTCATTATAGCAATGTCTTTGTCGGAAAGCAAAAAGAATTTGAGATTGCTTCATCGTGAGAACACCGGCCAGAGGACAAACGGCACGTAGAGCATAGAGAAAAAACAAATAATCAAGCATCGTTTATCAATAATCGATTTAAACGGCGGGGTTTTGGGTTACGGCTCACGCATTAATCGACCAGTATTAGGCCGTAATAGTTAGGGCACTGGCGTTTTTGTCGGACGACTTCAATAGGAAAGCCGGCTTTTTTAACGGTTGAAAAGACGTCGATACCACAGGCCTCCATTGCCGGACGCGCACGGTCGGCGTGGCGACACTGCTTTTCTTTTAAGTTACATTCTTTACAGAAATAACAAGGGCCTGCACCGAGGCCGAAGGCCTTCCAGCAGCCGAGAAGAAAAATCTCCCGCTCAAGCTCAACAGCGATTGCTTTTACATTGGCATCCGGCCGGCAATGGAGCAATACCGCCCGATGGTAATCATCGAGAACCTCACGCATCTGCTGCGGTGTCGGCGTAAACGGCGGGCAAACAAGGCACTGGCCGAAGCCGTCGCACCCGAAATGACACTTCAGCCGAACCCAAGCGGCAGTTACAACCTCTGACGGAGAGATTATACGGGCGTCCGAGACGCCGGATTTGCCTTTCGCAAGCGAGCACAATTCCTTGTTGGAGAGCTTTGTTTGTTTTGCCGAAACTTTTGTCCTACGTTTCATCGATTTCCTTTTTTATCTGATTCAATAGATTGATGGCATCTATTGGGGTCAAGTTATTCACGTCCGTCGTTGAGAGTTTATCGAGGACGGATTTATGTTTTTGGACGAATAGTATGTCCTGCGGTGGTTTTTTTGTTTTGTGTTTTGCGAGGCCTCGGCCGGTAGCTTCTTTGGCGAAGGCGTTTTGGAGCTCTTCTAAGATTTCTTTGCTTCGCTCGACAATAGGTTTAGGGACGCCTGCTAATTTTGCGACGTGGATGCCGTAAGATTTGTCTGTTCCGCCGGGTAAAATCTTATGCAAAAAGACGACCTCGTCGGCCCATTCGCGGACGGCAACGTTGCAATTCTTAACATTCGTGAATAGTTCAGCTAATTCCGTAAGCTCGTGATAGTGCGTAGCAAAAAGCGTTCGGCATTTCAGTTTGTTTGCGATATGCTCGGTAATGGCCCAGGCGAGCGCCAAGCCATCATAGGTGCTTGTGCCTCGACCAACTTCGTCAAGAATTACAAGGGATTTTTCAGTGGCGTTGTTGATGATGTTTGCGGTTTCGGTCATTTCGACCATAAATGTTGATTGTCCCCGAACCAATTCGTCGGAGGCGCCGACGCGGGTGAAGATTCTATCGACCAATCCGAGCTGGGCATCTTTAGCGGGGATAAAAGAGCCGGCCTGAGCCATAATGACCAGCAGAGCGGTTTGCCTTATGTATGTGCTTTTTCCGCTCATATTCGGGCCTGTGATGATTAAACAGTCTCCGGCTTTTTCGCCAAGCTCAATATCGTTGGGTACAAACTCGGCGCCGAGGGTTTCAGCGAGGACGGGGTGCTTTCCTTCGTTTATGGTCAGTTCGCCGCCATCGGTTATTTTCGGGCGGATGTAGTTTCGTCGCCCGGCCAGGTAGGCAAGGGCTGTCAGGCAATCACACTGCGCGATGGTATCGGCAAGGTTTTGCAATCTGTTTATGTACTGAGCGGCCTGCGTGCGGATTTGCTCGAACAATTGGAACTCCAATTCCAATGCTTTTTCGTCGGCGCTTAAGGCCTGGGTTTCGTATTCTTTCAATTCATCGGTGATATAGCGTTCTGCGTTTTTGATTGTCTGCTTTCTAACATAGTCGTTGGGAGCTTTGCCTGCTGAAGAGTGATTTATTTCGATATAGTAGCCGAAGACCTTGTTGTAGCCGATTTTCAGATTTGCGATGCCGGTTCGCTGGGATTGTTCTTTCTGATAGTTTCGCAGCCAGCTTTGGCCGTCTTTTGAGATTGAGCGCAAGCGGTCGAGCTCTTCGTTGAATCCTTTTTTTATCACGCCGCCGTCACGAAGGTGCGAAGGGCACTGCGGCTCGATAGCGGAGGCAAGCAAATCGGCGAGTTCGTCCATACTGTCGCATTTTTGGGCCAACTGTAAAGCAAGGTCAGCGGTGAACTGCCCCAGAAGCTCCCGCAGCAGCGGGACCTGTCTTAATGTGGCTTCGAGGGCAACGAAATCCCTAGGGGTTGCGCGGAATGTGCTGATGCGAGCGGCGATTCTCTCCAAATCGGCAATGTCGGCAAGCAGCTTGCGAATGTCGGCTAATTTAGTGTCGGAATTTATCATTTCTTCGATAGTGTCCTGGCGAAGCTCTATTGCGCCGAGGTCGCAGAGCGGCATACACAGCCAGTTTTTGAACATTCTGCCGCCCATCGGGGTGAGTGTTTCATCGAGGCAGTCCAGCAGTGTTCCTTTTTTGCTTTCGGTGCGAATGGTCCGCAGGATTTCGAGACTCGCCAGAGAAGTCTGGTCAATTTGCAGGAAATTTTTGCGATTGATTTTCTTCAGGCTCTGGATGTGTCTGAGAGTGGTCTTTTGTGTTTCGTTCAGATATTCGATGACGGCACCGGCAGCGGGTATAAGACCACTATCGCCATCACCGATGCCGAAACCTTCGAGCGTGGCGGTGCCGAAATGTTTAAGGAGGCGTTTTTCTGCCTGATAGGGGTCGAAATACCAGGCGGGGCGTTCTGTCACGATGGCGCCGGTCATCTGAGCGATGTCTGCGGCCAGTTTTCTTGTTTCGGCTTCAAACAGCTCGCCCCGACGGTCGGGCAGCAGGCACTCGGCGGGAGAGAGCCGCAGCAGCTCATCGAGCAGATTTTTTTCGGGTATATCCTGGGCAAAGAAATGGCCGGTAGAGATATCGACCCAGCTGATTGCCACTTTTGCATTTGTTCCGAGATTAACCGCGCAGAGAAAATTATCTTCCTTGGCATCTAAAAGGATATCATCGGTGAGAGTGCCAGGGGTGACGATTCGCACAATGTCACGTTTGACAACGCCTTTTGCGAGTTTGGGGTCTTCGACCTGCTCGCAGACTGCGACTTTGCAGCCGGCCTGCAGCATTTTTTTCAGGTATCCTTCGACAGCGTGATATGGCACGCCGGCAAGCGGGATGGGGTTGTTGCCCTTGCTTCGGCTGGTCAGTACCAGACCGCAGATGCGTGAGCAGATTTTGGCGTCTTCGTAAAAAGTCTCGTAGAAATCGCCCATTCGAAAAAAGAGTATGCAGTCGGGGTATTTCTGCTTGAACCTGGCAAACTGCTTCATCGCAGGCGTTAGTTTTTCGGGTGTTGCGGTCATAGAAGCAGATTATACTCTCAATCGGCCGTTTAACAACTCTGTTATAACTGAAACTGCCTGCTGTTTGGATTTGGCTTTTTGCAGTTGTTTTAGCAGGTTTTTCTGTCGGCTGGTGAAGCAAATCGTGCTTTTGAGGTCAAAATTATCTACGCCGCAGATTTGTCGGATTTTCTCACGGAGGTTTTCAATGCCGTTGCCGAATTTGGCGCTTATCTGCACTGTGTTTGCTAAAATTTGCGGCAGTTTGTCGACGTCAAATCTGAGGGGCAGGTCGGATTTATTTAAGATTGTCAGCACTTTTTTGTCGGCGATTTTCTCGAGGAGCTTCTCGTCAAGCTGCTCTGCAGGTTGATTGTTATCCAGGACGAGCAAGACTATGTCTGCCTTATCTAAAATCTCAACACTTTTTTGCTGAGATGCTTTTTCAATAGTATCTTCAGATGCTGCTGTGAGTTTTTCATCTAATCCGGCGGTGTCAATTAATTCCATGGAAAGCGGGCCTACCCGGCATTGGGCGCTAACCCAGTCACGGGTTGTGCCTTTGATGTCGGTGACTATCGCTTTTTGCTTGCCGGCCAAGAAATTGAGCAAGGTGCTTTTGCCGGTGTTTGGCGGGCCGGCTATGGCTGCTGTGCAGCCGAAGATAATCAGTTTTGCAGTTTGAGTGTTTTTGAGCATCCGTTCGGCGTCGACTTTAATTTCTTTAAGAGATATTGTGTTTATGTTCCGCAGCCATTCTTCTATTTTTTTGTTCAGGCCTGCATCGACTTGATTAGCAATTATTTTGGTGCCTTGAATGGTTTTGGCCTGCATCTGGGTTAGTTTAGCTTCGAGTGCGATTGTATTGGAGGGTTTTTCGATAGAGAAAATTTTAGTTAGAAGCTCTTCTGCGGTTAACAGTGTGGCCCCATTCCTCTGCAGCAATTGCATTATATCAGCAACGATGAGCGGATTGCCGTGGCAGTTTATGGCGAAATTACCGGGTCCTTCACAGCCAATCGTAACCTGGTCGATAGTCTCGGCGTCGTCGCTGATTGTACCGAGCAGGATTTTGCCGGGCTTAAAAATTGCCGGCTTTTTCCCTATGGGGTTGAATATCTTTTTTATGATACTTTCGGCTGAATCGCCGAAGACTTGAATAGTAGATATTGCGCCGGTGCCTTTGCCGGTTGTTACTGCAGCGAATGCGCTCATAAGCCAGGCGGTTTTACTCCTTTTCTTTGGTATATTTGCGGTATGCTAAAACGATGCCTTTGACGACCAGGTTAGGCACGTAGGAATCGATAAACTCGCAGTCGTCCTTTATTGTCTCGGCGGCGGAGCCGGTAAGTACTGTGTGCGGCCATTTCCCGATTTTCTCAGCGTAATGCCTGATTACTTCCTGCAGCGTCGCGACAGCAGAATAATACAGTCCGCAGTTTATGGCCTCAGTTGTAGTTTTGCCGAACGGCATTTTCGGCCTGGTGACTTTTACCTTCGGTAGCTGAGCGGTATTTTCATTTAAAGCCTTGACGCTGATTTCAAAGCCCGGAAAGATAACGCCGCCGAGAAAAATACCTTTTTCATCAACAAGGTCAATGGTGACAGCCGTGCCGAAGTCAGCAACAGCTACTGCATCCTCGACCACAGCGTAAGCCGCTGCGGCTGACACAACCCTATCGGTGCCGACCTTATCCGGCTCATCTACCCAAAGGGTCATCGGCAAAGGAATATCTTTACCTATGATGAATATTCTTTCGCCGAGATTATCTTTGACTATTTGCTCGATAAGCTTTGTCCAGGCGGGCTTTACACTGCTGACAACGATTACGCCGTCGCGTTTTTTTTCTCCCGTAAGGGATGCCTTACGGCATTTGGAGCTTTTGATGATGGGGACTTTTTGCCAGGCCGACTTGAGACAGCTTATGAGCTCTTTACGCGATCGGCCTGGGATAGATTTAATAAACTGCTCCTCGTCCTTGAGGTAAAGGCCGATGGCGATATTTGTATTGCCGATATCTACTGCGATTATATTCATAATTTACTGCTCAACTGCGGCTTTTGTTTCTTTAACCTTTTGCCACAAAACTTCTTTTAGTTCTTTTATTCCGGAGCCGGTTACAGCCGAGACGGGATATATCGTTTTTCTCATTTTCTTTTTTAGCTCTTTTACTATCCTGCCGTCCGTGTTGAGGTCTATCTTATTGGCGACGATAACTTCCTGTTTTTCGGCCAAGGCCTTGCTGTACAGCTTCAGCTCTTTGCGAATGGCCTTATAATTTTTCGCCGGCTCTGAGCTATCTGTCGGCATTATATCAAGGATGTGCACGATTATTCGAGTTCTTTCAATGTGTTTTAAGAATTCAATACCCAGACCAGCTCCTTTATGAGAGCCCTCAATCAGGCCGGGGATGTCAGCCATAACAAAGCGGCGAAAGTCGCTTAGCTCAACGATACCGAGTACCGGTTCAAGAGTGGTGAATGGATAATCAGCGATTTTCGGCCTTGCAGCCGAGCAGCGTGAAATAAGTGTGCTTTTGCCGGCATTTGGCAAACCGACAATTCCGACATCGGCGATGAGTTTCAATTCGAGCCGGAGATTTCTTTCCTGACCTTTTTTACCTGGTTCGGCGTATCTTGGGGTCTGGTTAGTTGAGGTTGCAAAGGCCTTATTGCCTTTTCCGCCCCTTCCGCCGCGGCAGATGCAAACCTTCATTCCAATTTCGTTAAGGTCCTTGAGAGGCAACTCCAGCTCGGCATCGTAAATAAGCGTGCCCGGCGGGACTTTGATTATCAGGTCTTGGCCATTTGCTCCGTGTTTGTTGTTTCCTGAGCCGCCCTGGCCGTTCCGAGCACGCCAGTGATGTTTGCCGGCGAAATCCATTAAGGTGTCGAGGTTTTCCACCGCCTGGAAATAGACGCTGCCTCCTTTTCCTCCGTCACCGCCGTCGGGGCCGCCCTTGGGAATGAATTTTTCCCGGCGGAAGCTCATGCAGCCATTGCCGCCGTCTCCTGCCTTGACCCAGATTTTTGCCTTGTCGATAAACATAATTCTCGTATGTCGTATTGCGTGCTTATATATAAAAAAAGGATGGTGTGCAACCATCCTTTCCTTTTGTTTGTCTAATATGTTTTTCTGAGTGTCAGACGACGTGGATTTTTCGGCCCTGGAAACGCACTTGTCCGTCCGTCGTAGCGAACAATGTGTAGTCCTTGCCCATTCCCACGTTTGAGCCCGGGAAAAATTTCGTCCCGCACTGTCGGACGAGGATTGAGCCGGCCACAACCTTTTGGCCGCCGAACAGCTTCACGCCCCTGTACTGGGCGTTGCTGTCTCTGCCGTTTCTTGTAGAGCCTTGTCCCTTTTTATGTGCCATAGGTTACCTTTAATTCTATACGAAATACAAAATAATTAGCTTACTAAAACATCTATTCTAACTGCCTTATTCGGCATTGTCCAGAAAAATTTTAAGGTTTTTTAACGTAGGTTTTGGTATTTTACGATTATTCAGCCTGCAGTATGGCTTTGATATCGCCCAGAGATAACAGGCCTTCGGTGGCCAGTTTTATTTTACCTTCGGAATCGATAAAAAAGCTGCAGGGGATACCGGATATGCGGCTGAAAGGGGGCGGCATTGCGGCGGCATCAGTGGAAAAGACGGTATAGTTAATTTTGTTTTGTTCTACGAAGTCTTTGACCTTTTCAGTGGTTTCAGGGGGGTATGTGCTTTTATAAGAGATTGCCAGCATTGCCAGCTTGTCTTCGCCGACGAGGTTTCGCAGGGCGATTAGATGCGGTAATTCTGCTTTGCAGGGTCCGCACCAAGTTGCCCAGAAGATAATCATAACGTCTTTGCCGTGGTAATCACTCAATTTATGCTGTTTGCCGTTGATATCGGTGAGGGTAAAGTCTGGCGCCTTTTGGCCAAACCAGGAAGTGTATGCAGGCGCCCAGGTTCTTGCTGCACTGATGACATCTCTTAGACTTGTTTTTGGGCTGGTCTTTTGGCCAGCAATAATATCGGTTTTTGGCTGTGCAGATTTACTGGGGCTTTCGACCGTTGGTGCAGATGGCGAGGGTTCGTGATTGTAATTCTTTGTTTGGGGCTGTGGCTCGAGTGTTTGGAACTGTGGCTCGGGTGTAAAGAATACCACCCTCCAGATTACTACTGCAATGAGCATAATTGCGGAGATAGAAACTGCCAAGGTTATAATAACTCGTTCCTTTTTATCAAGCATTTTGTGCTTCTCCCGCAATTGGCAGTGAGCAAGTCCCTTTAGAGCTTTAGGTTACTCTGCTATACTTTACTTTAATTGTGCTGTTGTATAAAGATTAAATTGGCAAATTTGGCCTAAAAGGGCATTGAAAATCGTTTGACAAAACGGATTTTAAGAGTAGCATAAATTTTTTTGGTCCAGCAGTTGTATTTATCTGATTTAAATTTATACATTTTTTCTCTGCTAAGCAACATTTTGGGTTTTTTGATACTTTTTGTAAAGAACGACAAATGATTAAACTGTTAGATAACGTTTTTGCTCAAGCCAAAGATACTAACTACATTTTGCTAATAGGTGCTGCGATTTTTTTCGGTATGGTTGGGGCGAAAATATTTCAGAGAATTCACTTCCGCAGATAGTAGGCTACGTTACTATCGGAATAATTCTGGGGCCGGTGTTAAATATCATTTCTCCACAAATGGTTCAGACTCTCGAACTGTTTAATTTGTTTGCCTTGGGAATTATTGGTTTTTTAATCAGCGGTGAGCTTAAACGAGAAATCTTTGTCAAATTTGGCAAAAGGGTAATCGCGTCGAGGTGTTTTTCTTGACTGCGAGCGTGCTCTATGATACAATTCGCCTTTTTACCTGAATGCAACTGTTTGACAGGCGTGAGCTTGCCGTTTCCTGGGTTCAGGTGTTCTATTGAGCAGTTTTTTTCGTTGTTATTCCGGCGTCTTACTGAGATATATGTAAAGGACAAATTTATGTCGAGAGGCAGCAACACCATTCAATTCTCATCACTTTTTGGGCCTGCCGAAATTATATGCCAGACCGAGCTTACAGACCGAGATGCGATATTGCTGAAATTGCTGCATGTTCTGGCACGCAAGCAAGGGATTGGAAACGTTCAAGAGGTATACAAGGCGGTTCAGGATCGCGAGAATGAGACGCCGACGATTGTCGGGCCTGGGATTGCTATGCCGCACGCCCGTCTGCCGACGATAGACAAAATTATTGTCGGTGTCGCTACCTCCAAAAAAGGTATTGTTTACGCCCGGGGCGTTGACAAGGCAATAAAGCTCATCATACTGACCGTTGCGCCGAAGGCATCGCCCGCGGCGTATCTGCAGGCGATGAGCTCTGTGGCAAAGATATGTCAGGACCCAGCAACAGCGGATGTGGTAGCGGAGCTGCCGACGCCCGAAAAGGTCTGGAAGTTTTTTGACCGTGGCGGCATTATGCTGCCCAGTTATGTGCGTGCCTGTGACATTATGAAGCCAGTGGGAATAAAATTGCAGGAGCACGATACGCTTGAGAAAGCTATAACGTTGTTTGTGCAGCATAGGCTGCAAGATTTGCCGGTCGTGGACAAGGATGACAACCTCATTGGGGTTGTGACGACATACGAACTGCTGCGTGTTTGCCTGCCGGACTATATTCTGTGGATGGAAGACCTCACGCCCATACTGAATTTTGAGTCATTTGCGGAAATCCTGCGTAAGGAAAGTAAAACATGGCTGGCTGAAATTATGACAAGTGAATATGCGACTGTGGATGCCGATGCGCCAGCGATTCAGGCGGCCAAGGAAATTACTCGCCAGAGGGTTAACCGAGCTTATGTAATGCGGGGTGAGAAACTTGTCGGCGTGATTTCATTGGGGACATTTTTGAACCGGGTTCTTCGAGGATAGGATATGGCTGGTCTAAACCGGAAAAAAGATACACTTCATTTTATTGGCCGGGCGTTTTTGCTGCTGGTTATTACCGCCGGAGTCGGCCTGCTGGCTTGGTTTATCCGCTTAGACCGCCAGCAGATACTTGCCTCTTCGGTTTTTATTATGATTGTTGTGGCGACTCTTTTGTTCTGGAAATTCCGACTGGCCATAGCTTTCGTCGGGATTAGCGTCCTGATGGGTGCCAAGACGCTGGATTTGCCGACATTTATTAAGGAGTGTCAGCTGGACGTGATTTTGTTTCTGGTCGGGATGATGGTTGTCGTGGGGGTGCTGAAAGAGCTGGGCCTATTTACCTGGATTATCCAGGGCGTCATCAAAACCCGCCATATGACCGGCCCAATGTTTGTTGTCATTATCTGTGTTTTGTCGGCGCTGATGTCCTGTATTGTGGACGAGGTGACGTCTATTGTATTTATTGCCACATTGATTTTCCAGGTCTGCGATACTGTAAAAGTGCGTCCCACGCCTTTCATAATCATTGCTGTGATGGCGACTAACATTGGCTCAACAGGCACGATGCTTGGCAATCCTGTTGGAATTCTCATTGGTCAAAATGCGATTCCACCTTTGGGCTTTCCGGACTTTCTGAAGTGGTCATTTCCTATCATGCTGGTGACACTTTCAACCTCGATAGGCTTATTATTGTGGTGGTTCCGGCGTGATATTCGGCTTCTTACCGAGCAGCTGGAGGCCCGACGTGAAATGGGGCTGGGGCTTGGGCCGCTTGTTCAGGTGCCGTATAAGCGAGGTCTGGGCATTCTTGTGGGAATGATTGGCTTTATCGCTTTGCACCGTCATATTGAAAGCTATCTTGGATTGGCTCCGAATACTGTTCTGATTGTGGCTCCGATATTGATTGCGGGGCTGCTTATGATTTGGCGGCACGAGCGTGCACGCCATTATATTGAAGCTGATGTGGAGTGGTGGACTCTTCTTTTCTTTATGATGCTATTTGCGGTGGCCGGCGCCCTTGAGCGCACTGGGGTAACGGAAGCAATCGCCGGCCATTTTCAGGCGGCCTTTGGCAATCGGCCCTCGGTTTTGACGCCGGTAATAATCGGGGTCTCCGCATTTGGCTCAGCCTTTGTAGACAATGTCGTCTTTGTGGCGGCGTTTATGCCGGTCGTGAACAAGCTTGGGTACACACCTCTAATATGGGCATTGCTTCAAGGGGCCTGCCTGGGTGGTAATGCTACGATGATTGGGTCGACGGCAAACATCGTGGTGTTAGGGATGCTGGAAAAGCGATACCGCACTCATGTTCGCTTTTTTGAGTGGCTGAAGGCGGGAGTTGTCATAGCGGTATTTTCGTGCCTTATTGCTTGGGGCGGCATAGCAGTGCTCTCTCCCTATATGCCTACCAGAGAGCAGCGGGGTCTCGAAGCTGTTGAGAGGATGAAGCACGATGGGATAGAACATATGCCGGTTACCGTATCGCAGCAAAGCAAAGAATATGCAGGTGTTCTGGATTCTCATGCAATGCATCGGCAACGTAGCGCAGAGGTCATATCTAAATAACGGGAAGCTGATAGTATGTATGCCCGCAGGCCAGCGTAAACCAGACGAACGTTTCGGCTTAATTCCTGTGATTAGGGCATAGTCGCTTGCTGTTTATTCTGGCCACAAGCTTGCAGGTGGGCGTTTTGTAAATCGCTTGGGGGGTCTTATCCAGATAGGGGTAAGATTTACCATTTTTTGCGCTATTATCGGCTCGTTACTCACCAGGCGCAGAACTATTGTCACAGCAGCAAAAAACCGATAATATAATCAGGGCAAATATGTGATTAAGTTTATAGTGATGTAAGACTGCAGAGAGAGCATCTACGGCAACAAATTAGTGGGTAGCTTAACAAAATTTATGGTGGAATCTTGAAGCAGTTTTTCTTCTCGAAGAAAAAAAGACTTGCCAGTAATAAACAATTTGAAGCTGTATTGGCCCGCAAAGTGCGGGTCGCCAATGGATTGCTTGTGCTGTATGCAGCGGAAAATGATTGTGGTTACCCGCGACTGGGTATTTCTGTCGGCAAATCCTGCGGTGGCGCCGTTGAGCGCAATCGGTTGAAACGGCTGCTGCGGGAGGCCTTTCGACAAAGTCAGGACCGTATACCACCTGGTTTTGATTATTTATTAATGATTTCTCCGCAATTGTCGAAAAAATTAAATAAATCGATAAACTCAAAAAAGGCCGTGAGGCAACTGAAATTTGAGCAGGTAAAAGCCTCGTTTCTTGCTCTGGTAGCCACCGCAGTTGGGAAAATCGGATAATTTGCGGTTTTCGCCGGAGCAGAGGCATTAAAAGCGTGTATGAGGGTAATCTTTGAGTCAGAAAAGCAAGTTAACATCAGTAGGTGCTGCCGCAAAAAAAGCTGGCATTTCTCGACAATCTTTGCAATATTACCTAATGGTCGCTTTGCTTGAGCCCACAGAGATTACGCCGACCGGCAGACGGCTGTTTGACGAAAAAGCAATAGAGCGAATTAAACTGATAAAAAAACTCAACGATAGCGGCTATCCTCTGCGTGCCATAAGAGAATTGTTTCTGGAAGGTCGAACCGATTTGAAAGGGAGCAAAAAGTGAGTGATTATGAAACCGCACAGAGAAAACGCAATATTATCGTAGGCGTTTTTGTGGTAGTAGCTATTTGCGCAATTGTATGGCTTATATTCATGTTTAACGATTTTCCCACAGTTGTCAGCAAACTCCGTTCGTTTCAAGTGTTTGTTCAGTTCCCGACAGCACCGGGAGTGCTGAAGGATACTCCCGTTCGCTTTTGCGGCTATCCAATCGGCAGCGTGACAAAAGTTATGCCTCCGCAGATACGCAAAGACTTGAATACCGGTTTGGAGTATCATCAAACGATGGTTATTCTTAGTATTAATAAAAAATACGTCAATATTCCATCCAGCGTTGAAGTGAAATTGATGACACGTGGGTTGGGCAGCAGTTACATCGAGCTTTCAGTTGACCCTGCCTTGCCTTTGATACCGCGTGACCCAAACCAGCCGGAAACAAAGTTCCTGGTTGACAAAATGCTGTTGCAGGGCTCGACAGGTATGACCAGCGAATTTTTCCCGGAAGAGAGCCAGAAAAAATTGGAAGTGCTGGTTAATGGCCTTAGCGCTTTTATAGATAACGCCAACGATATTCTTGGCGACAAGGCGAACAAAGAAAATATCAAGACTACCCTGGCTAATCTGTCTGGTGTATCAAAGCAAGCTACACAGACATTGGACGAACTTCAAAAATTCCTTGCTGCCGGGGTTAATGCAAGTGAGGAAGCAAGTAAAACAGCGGCGGAGTTGCGGCTAATTTTAGAGAAGATAAACAACGGCCAGGGCACCGCTGCCAGTTTCATAAATGATGGACGATTGTACGAAAATCTGCTTGAAAACACCCAGGAGATGGAAGTCCTTCTGCAAGACTTAAAAGGGCTTGTAGCTGAATATCGCCAAAAGGGAATCAAGCTTAAGTTGAAGTAAAAGTGTCTTTACTATTCAGTTCCGGTGTTCTCTAATAGTCCTGTTGCTTCTCTCCGAGGCCTAAATCCCTCTTGGTTCTTCTGGCTGGGGAATGATATTTATTGGACTTCCCGAACGCAATAAAAGATGTTTGCAGACCCCTAAAACAACCTAAACTTTGGCAAGCCAAATTATCTGATATGGAAATCTCAAAATACGCCCGACAGGATTCGAACCTGTGACCTTCGGTTTAGGAAACCGACGCTCTATCCTACTGAGCTACGGGCGCATATCACTGATTACGCTGATTCATACTGATTACAATGATTAAATCAGCGTAATCGGCTTTAATCAGTATAATCAGCGATTCCAAATTATAGAGCGGGATTCCAGGCTTATCAAGCTGATTTTTTGAAACTCGGCGCAGCTGCTTATGCGACGGGGAATTTGGCCGTAAAGGGGCGCGAAACTTAACTATGGGCTGGGGGAAAAATTTTCCCGGTAAAATCAGAACAATTCTTGACAAATAGGAGTAACTATTACATAGTATTATATGTGGTAAACGCAGAACAAAAACGGCAGCTTATGTATGATAGGCTATTCTATGCTAAGGAAAAGCAGCGGTAAAAATAGTGAACCGAAGGAAAAGACGGTGCAAAAAAATTATTGACTTTTATCATAAGTTTTTTGACAATATCAGAATATATTTGATTTTTTATTGATTATTGATAATTGATAATTTGTTGAAGGCCATTTTTTAATTATCAGTAATCAATCATCAATTATCAATTTAAGAAAGAGAGGGTTGCAATGGAGCTTAAAGGAAGTCAGACTGAAAAGAATCTATTGACTGCATTTGCAGGCGAGTCTCAGGCAAGGAACCGTTATACGTATTTTGCCAGCCAGGCTCGAAAAGAGGGCTACGAGCAGATTGCTGCAATCTTTGAAGAAACCGCCAACCAGGAAAAAGAGCATGCCAAGCGAGAGTTCAAGTTTCTGAAAGGAGGCGAGGTGGAAATTGCCGCAGCATTTCCCGCTGGTGTCATTGGTAACACACTTGAGAATTTGAATGCAGCGGCAGCAGGGGAGCATTACGAAAATACCAAAATGTATCCGGACTTCGCTAAAACTGCAGACAAAGAAGGCTTCAGCGAAATCGCCGACGTCTTCAGGAATATTGCAATTGCTGAGAAACGCCATGAGGGCAGGTATGTTGCACTTGCTAAGAACATAACCGAGGGACGTGTTTTCAAGCGAGAAAAGCCGATAAGGTGGGTTTGCAGAAACTGTGGCTATGTCCACCAGGGGACGGAACCTCCCGAAGTCTGTCCTTCATGTGCACATCCGCGGGCGCATTTTGAACTGGAAGCGGTCAACTATTAAGCTACATCGGTTTTTTAGTAAAGGTGATGGATGCCAATTCGAACGGATGCAAGATTCTCAGTTGCTACGTGCTGTTTATATGCTATCGTAGTCGCAATGTTACTTACGAGTTGCAAGGAGAACGCTATGGAAAAGCAAAAATGGACGGTAACAATGAAAGGCAATCCGCTGACTTTAGTGGGTAACGAAGTAATAGTCGGCCAGCCGGCACCAGACTTTGAGGTAATTGCCAACGATATGTCTTCTGTGAAGCTGTCGTCTTTTAAGGGCAAGGTGTGTATCATTTGCTCGGTGCCGTCACTTGATACATCGGTCTGTGATATAGAGACCCGCAGGTTCAACGAAGAGGCGGGCAAACTCGGCAGCGACGTTGTGGTGCTGACTATTAGTATGGACCTTCCGTTTGCCCAGAAACGCTGGTGTGGCGCTGTAGGTATCAATAACGTCCAGACGCTCTCAGACCATCGCGAAGCATCGTTCGGCAAGGGGTATGGGGTATTGATAAAGGAGTTGCGACTACTGGCAAGGGCAGTGTTCGTTCTGGACAGAGACGGCATCATCAGGTATATGCAGATAGTGAGCGAACTGACCAGTGAGCCGGACTACGAAGCGGCGCTGGATGCGGTAAAAGGATTAGAAAAATGATGCAGCTAAAACCAAACATTTATGCAGTAGGAGCTATCGACTGGGACAGAAGATTATTTGATGAGCTGATTCCTCTGCCGGACGGGACGAGCTATAACGCCTATTTGGTAAAGGGCAGCGAAAAAATTGCACTTTTGGATACAGTTGACCCGACAAAGACCGACGTGCTGATAGATAATCTTGTCAAAGCCGGGACCGACAAAATAGATTATATTGTTGCCCACCACGCTGAGCAAGACCATTCCGGCGGCATACCTGACATATTGACGCTTTATCCCGATGCAAAGGTAGTAACAAACCCCAAGTGCAAAGGTATGCTCATTGATTTATTGCAAATCAGCGAGGATAAATTTATCACTGTGGATGACGGCCAAATCCTTTCTTTGGGTGATAAGACCCTGCAGTTTATTTATATCCCCTGGGTGCATTGGCCCGAGACAATGGGCACTTACATGAAGGAAGATAAAATATTTTTCCCCTGCGATTTTTTCGGCTCGCATCTGGCAACCAGCAGTTTGTTCGTCGAAGACCAGGTCCTTGTGTATAAATCCGCCAAACGTTACTACGCCGAGATAATGATGCCTTTCAGAGCAGCTATAAAGAAAAACCTCGAAAAAATAAAGGGCCTCGAAATAGATATAATCGCTTCAAGTCATGGCCCCGTCTATGACAAGCCGCAGTTTATTATCGATGCTTATAAAGATTGGGTCAGCGACGATGTCAAAAATGAAGTAGTGCTGCCGTACATATCAATGCATGACAGCACAAGAAAAATGATTGAGCATTTTGTGGATGCCCTGATTGAAAGAGGCATTACAGTTAAGCAATTCAATCTTACCGTAACTGACATTGGTGAGCTATCAATATCACTTGTCGATGCAGCTACAATTGTGCTCGGCTCTCCAACGGTACTGACAGCAGCACACCCCAAAGTCGCATACGCTGCAATTTTGGCAAATGCACTTAAACCGAAGGCAAAATTTGCTTCGATTATCGGCTCTTTCGGCTGGGGCGGCAGAATGGTTGAGCAAATCACGGGGCTAATTTCAAACCTCAAAGTAGAAATCCTTGAGCCGGTGATAGCAAAGGGCTATCCTAAAGACGATGACTTTACAGCTCTGGACAAATTGGCAGATAAAATTCTCGCCAAACACAAGGAACTTAAAATCGTAAATTAGAACAACACTTTTCCGTGTTGGATTGACTATAAGAATTTGGGATTACTAAATTGTAAAGGGCAAATTTATGGCAAAGAAGCTTCAAATTTACAAATGTATGGTATGTGGTAATATCGTGGAAGTCCTTCACGCTGGTGCCGGCGAGCTGGTTTGTTGTGGCCAGCCGATGAAGAACCTTGCTGCAAAGACCACTGATGAGGGCAAAGAAAAGCATGTGCCCGTAATTGAAAAAATCAGCGGCGGCTACAAGGTAAAGGTCGGCAGCATCCCTCATCCTATGGAAGAGAAACATTATATCGAGTGGATTGAAATTCTTGCCGATGGAGTGGCGTATCGAAAGTTCCTCAACCCCGGCGATAAACCGGAAACGGTATTCAGGGTTGAAGCAAGCGAAGTTACTGCACGTGAGTACTGCAATATTCATGGATTATGGAGAGGACAGTAAGCGATAAATCAGCAGAAGGAGAATGACGATGGGTATTACCTTTAATGCACTTGAAATCTTTGAAATGGCGGAACAGATTGAAAGAAACGGTATAAAGTTCTATCACAAAGCTGCAAAAGGCGTCCCCGACAAAGACACTCGCCAAATGTTGACGGACCTTGCCGCTATGGAAGCAGAGCACGAAAAAACTTTCGCCGGGATGAGAAAACAGCTTTCAGACGAGGAACTGGAATTAAGGGTCTTTGACCCCGACAACGAAATAGCTTTGTACCTGCAGGCAATGGCCGACGGCCACGTCTTCGACCTGAAAAAAGACCCAAGCAGGCAACTGACAGGAACCGAAAGCGTAGAGGATATTTTGAAATTGGCTATCGAAGCCGAAAAGGATTCTATCGTTTTCTATCTCGGCCTGAAGGATTTCGTGCCTGTCAGAGCCGGCAAGGATAAGGTCGAGGCGATTATAAAAGAAGAGATGGGGCACATTGCTGTCTTGAACCAAAAGATGGCGACTTCGAGTAACTAAGGGAATTTCGCAGCGCCACAGCGCAACTGCTCAGGGAGGTGCAGATGTTGGATTTAGAGTCGCTTTTCAAGCTAAATTACGGTATGTGTATAGTCAGCTCGAAAAAAGGAGACAAATTCAACGGTTGTATTGTAAATACCGTCTTTCAGTTGACGCCAGAGCCGCCAATGGTCGCCGCCAGCATCAACAAACAGTGTTTAACCCATGAGTATATTACCGGCAGCAAGGTGATTACCGTCTCTATTCTTTCCCAGAAAGCGCCTATGGCTTTTATCGGCAGCTTTGGATTCAGGTCGGGCAGGGACATAGACAAATTTAAAGGGGTAAATTACAAAACAGGCCGGACAGGTGCGCCAATAATTTTAGATAATACCGCAGCATTTATCGAGGCAGAAGTTACTGAAAGCATTGATGTTATAACTCATACGCTGTTTATCGCAAAGATTGTGGCCTGCGAAACGCTTGATAAAGACGCAGAACCTATGACGTACGATTATTATCGTGATATAAAACACGGCAGGACGCCCAAAACCGCCGCAACATACATCAAAGTAAAACCAAAGGCGAAGCTTGCCTGGCGGCAGCCAAAGTTGGAAGAAGGAGTAAAAAATATGAAGAAATACAAATGTCTTATATGTGGATATATATACGACCCCGCTGTAGGTGACCCGGACAATGGTGTGGAAGCTGGCACTGCTTTTGAAGATTTGCCAAATGACTGGGTCTGTCCGGAGTGTGGTGCCGGCAAAGATGAATTTGAACCCATTGAAGATTAAATCCTGCCGCTGAAAATATGGATTTTACCCCGGATTATTCAACGTATAAGAGGCAGTTACTATGAGAAAAATTCAGCCGTCCTTAAGCCCCCAGGATATTATCTGTGCCGAAACACCAGCCCCACCAAATGCGATGGTCGTCTTTGGCGCTTCCGGCGACCTCGCTCGCAGAAAATTGCTTGTGAGTATCTTCCAGATTTTTACACAGGATTTGCTTGATGAAAGGTTTTATCTGTTGGGTTGTGGTCGGAAAAAGCTCACAGATGAAGATTTCCGAAAAACCGCGCAACAGGCGATACGGGAAAGTTCCGGTGATGCATCAGCGAAGGATTTGAATGCTTTTACAGAAAAGCTCTACTACGTGGATGGCGATTACAATGATGCTGCGTTTTATGAGAGTATCAAAGCCAGACTTGTCCAGTTGGATAAAAAACATAAGATTGATGGCTGTCATATTTTTTACCTCGCTGTTCCGCCATTTCTGTACAGCCCCATAGTGGAGCATCTGGGCTTGTCAGCTTTGTCCTGCATCCGTGAGCCTGATTCGAAACAGCGGGCCAGATTAATCGTTGAAAAGCCCTTTGGCAGAGATTTGCAAGGTGCGACCGAGCTGAATAATAAAATCCGCCGATGTTTTGATGAGTCGCAAGTATATCGCATCGACCATTATCTGGGCAAAGAGACCGTTCAAAACATTTTGATGTTTCGTTTTGCAAACACTATTTTTGAGCCTGTGTGGAACCGCAATTATATTGACCACGTTCAGATTACGATAGCCGAATCGATAGGTGTTGAGCATCGCGGCAGCTATTATGATAAAGCCGGTGCGCTTCGGGATGTATTTCAAAATCATATACTTCAAATGCTCGCTCTGGTTGCGATGGAGCCGCCGGCCTCATTCGGGGCAGACTGCATACGTGATGAAAAGGTTAAGCTTTTACGTTCGATTCGCCCCTTTGACTTGAGTGAGTTGGATAGCTTGATTGTGCGGGGTCAGTACGGCCCAGGGTTGATAAATGGTACGCAGGTCATCGGCTATCGAGCCGAACCAGGCATAGACCCACAATCTAAAACCGAAACTTTCGTTGCTGCAAAGTTGTTTATGGATAATTGGCGATGGAAAGGTGTTCCTTTCTATCTGCGGGCCGGCAAAAGGCTTGCTAATAAAGATACCGAGATTGCTATCACTTTCAAACAGGTTCCTCATTCGATGTTTGTCTCTGCCGGCCTGGAGGATATGCCTGCAAACGTTCTTGTTTTGCAGATACAGCCAGAGGAAGGGATTTCGCTGAGCTTTCAGGCAAAGCGGCCCGGCTCGAAGATTTGTATGAGCACCCTCAATATGAATTTTAATTACAGAAGTATTTTCCTCGTTGATATGCCCGAGGCTTATCAGAGGCTGCTTCTTGACTGTATGGTCGGTGACCAGACGCTTTTTAACAGGTACGACAGCGTAGAAATTGCCTGGCAGTTATTAATGCCTGTGTTACAGAGATGGGAAGGTGATGATTCAGCTCCATACGAGTATCCCGCCGGCAGCGAGAGCTTTCCTCAGGCCGATAGACTTATTGAATCTGACGGCCGAAAGTGGCGAAAACTCGCAGAAATCTAACCAGTTGAAAATCCCAAAAGTACAAATTAAGAACGTGCTTGAAAAACTGTATGACAAATACAACCATCGTGAGCTTATAAAGCCTGACCCGCTGCAGTTTGTGTATCACTATTCCAAGCCGGCGGATATGGAAGTCGCCGCACTTTTGGCGGCTGAGCTTGCTTACGGCAGAGTGCAACAAATCCAAAAAAGTCTGACGGACCTGTTGGGACGTATGGGGGCCAGCCCCTTTGAGTTTGTTTTGAACTTCGATAAGCAAAAAAGACGGAAGCTCAAAAATTTCAAGCATCGTTTCACCGCCGGCGACGATATATCTGATTTACTGGAATTATTAAAAAAAGTCCTGAACCAGCACGGCAGCATTGAGGAATTTTTTGTTCAGGGCTACAAGCCGGAAGATAAAAATATTATTGCCGCATTGTCAATTTTCTGCAATTCACTTTTGGATATGTATGCTAAGACCCATACCTCCCCTGCCTCGACGCAGTTAAACTATTTACTCACGCGTCCAGCCGCCGGCAGCGCCTGTAAAAGATTGAATCTTTTCCTGCGATGGATGGTTCGTGATGATGATGTTGATACCGGCTTGTGGAAGCGCATTGATAAAGCCAAATTGATTGTGCCGGTCGATGTGCATATGGGCAGGTTGTGCAGGATATTGGGGTTTCACGACCGGAAAATAATTTCTTTATCGACAGCAGTGAAAATAACAGAATGTTTTGCTGAAATCGAGCCGGCCGACCCGGTTAAGTATGACTTTGCATTGAGCAGGATTGGGATACTGGACAACTGCACAGGCCGACACCGCAACGGCTGTGAGCTTTGTGAACTGTTTAAGTTCTGTTCGCGAAGATAATTTACTGCTAATACGTGGAGTGGCTATGGCTTAAGCTTAACATCGATTTACCCCTTAATTGAAAAAGCGAATTATTTTCTTGAACATAATATACCCCTATGGGGTATAATAGATGTAAAGACGAAATAAAGGGTTAACAGATGAAGAAAAATCCAAGCCATCAAAACAGCCTGGTGGCATTAAAGCGAATTGAGGGGCAGGTTCGCGGCGTTCAAGGAATGATTGAAGACCGTAAATACTGTATCGATATTCTAAACCAGATACACGCTATTAAAGGAGCCCTCGGTCGTGTAGAAGAAAAAATTTTAGAAAAACACCTTCAGCACTGCGTAGCTGAAGCTGTAAGAGGAAGCTCCGAAAAGAAAAAACAGCAAAAACTGGATGAAGTTATAAAACTGATACGGCAGACGCGTCACGGATAGAATATGGTCATAAGAAGACAATTTGTCTCGGCATTGGCGTTTGCTGTTATGATTTTGCCTCAAATTGCCCATGCCGGCGAGTTTTACAAAGAAGCGAGGATTGTCGGCGGTTACTCAGACAAAGATAAGTGGGTCAGCCAAAAAGGTGAGATTATGAATTCGCTGGGGTTCGAATATTTCAGGAAATTTTCAAATGAGTACGGCGACTTTCTTACGCTCGACCTTCAGTTGCGCGCCGCTTACGACTCTATGGCCAGCTCCGAGGATGCCTTCGGAGTCGAGATTCATAACGCCTGGCTCGAACACAAGTTCGGTCTTGGAGAATCAGTGAGGGTAGGCCATTTTGCACCGGCTTTCGGCCTCGAACCCGTTGTGGATACGCACGGCACTTTGCTGCAGACCCTTGCTTCTCAAAATATAGGTTTTAAAAGAGACTGGGGTGTTGGTTTTCGGGGTTTACTGGGTGACTATGATTATGAATTTGCAGCCCAGCTTGGCTCAGGTATGGGGATACACAGAAAAGACGGCAGCTTCATTCTGACAAACAGGATAAGCACGCCGAAATCGGGTGATACACAGGTGGGACTATCTTTTCTTTATGGCCAAACACTCGAAAGCAGCCAGCCCTGGACTATTCCGTCGCCTGACCTGGTAACGGATAAAAGCACGAGAAGAAAAAGAATAGGGCTGGATTTGCAGCGGCAACTGGGAATTTTTGATTTTAAGGCGGAGGTCGCAGCAGGCGACAATGATGGCAAAACTGTGACTGGAGGTCTGGCTGAGTTCGGCTATACTGTTCCGCAGCAGCAGAACTTAAAAGTCAAAATGCAGGTGTCGTACTGGTCGAATGACTGGGACAAAAAAAATGCCCGTGACTTGACTTTGTCGCCGGTTATCGAGTATAAGATTAATACCTCATCAACGATTAGTCTGGGTTATTTTCATGATATTTATTCAAGCAGCGACGAGGACCGGATGATTCTGCTGCAATTTTATTATTTTGGATTGTAAGAGGAACTCAAATGTGCAGAAAATTAGCAGTGACAATTTTAATAAGTTTGGCGACTATCCAGAATTTGTATGCCGCGATAGGATGTTCCCTGACCGACCCGGACCGAGACATAAAGCGATTGTTTCCAAAAGCAACAAATTATAAAACCGAATTTATTACCATTGCCGAGCGTGGCGGCAAAGAATTGGCGCAGAGAGTAGAAGCCAAGCTTAAAGATAAACTTGAACCTACATACGAGGCCTTGGATGTACCATATACCTATTATACCGTTCTAAAGGAAAAAGATATAATCGGCTATGTTCACGGCGTAAACCAGAAAGGAATGTTCGGTGTTATACAGTTGATTATTACAATGGACCCCAATGGCGTGATTATGGATTTCTATTATCAGAAATTAACCTCACCTGAACCCAAAAAGTTCAGGGACGAAAAATTTACAAAACAGTTCGTCGGCCTGAGCCTGATGGACTTTTATACCATGGATATGAAGGAAAAGATAAAAGACCCAAGCGAAAACAGCCGGGAAGATTATCTTGCTACCCTGCGGGGAATAAAAAAGAATCTCATCCTCACTGATGAGTTCAAATTAAATAACAAATATGACAAATACTTCTACCCGGACAAAAACAAAGATGAAAGTATGAAAGGGAAAGAAAATGGAAACGAAAAACAAAATTAATTATGTTTTGCTTGTAGTTGCGGCTTTGAGCCTGATTTTAACTGTTTATGGCTGCAGCAAAAAGGACTCAGGAAAGTATGGCCAAGGTATTTCCAATTACACTTTAACAAAAATAGGTGCTATACTAAAAGATGCTAAAAGTTTCGAGGGTAAAAACGTAACCATAGAGGGCAAAATCATAACTGAGTGCCCGGCAGGAGGATGGTTCGACATAACAGACCAAACCGGCGTGATTTACGTTGACCTGCATCCTTCGGACTTTGCAATCCCGCAAAAGGTTGGCAGCCATGCAACAGCCGAAGGAAAAGTTTTAATTCGTGACAATAAGCCGATGATTGTCGGAACAGGAGTTGAATTCAAATGAACATCATATCAATTGCATACAAAAACCTGAAACGAAAAAAGATTCGTTCCGGTCTCACTATAGGCGGAGTCGCGGTTGCCGTTGCTGTGCTGGTGAGCTTGCTGGGTTTTGACAGGGGATATCGGCAGTCACTGACGAGCAACATCGACAAAATGGGATATCAGCTTCTGGTAACAGCAAAGGGGTGTCCCTATGAAGCAGCTACGATGATGCTTAAAGGGGGCGGCGGTCTCAGATATATGGAGCAGAATGTCTTTGAAAAAATACGCAGTGATAGCCGTATTGATAAAATAACACCTCAGCTTGTTGCAACCGAATACGACCCCAACAGGGGGGACGGCCAGGGTGGATTTGCCCTGTATATGGGTATTACAGACTCCTATATGACGCTTAAACCGTGGACTAAATTTAAATCCGGCGGATGGTTTTCCAGCGAAACAGCAGACGAAGCAATTTTTGGATATGAAGCCGCCGAGTTCGAACAGCGTCTGGTAGGTGATAAGATATTTATTCCGAATATTAATAAAGTCCTGACAGTTGTCGGGATTTTTGAAAGAACAGGAACACAGGACGACGGCACTATCTTTCTGCCTCTCAAAACCACCCAGACAATATTTTCTCTTCCGGGTAAACTTACCGGCATCGGCATAAAATTGAAAAATCTCGGCGACATCGCTGATTTCGAAGAGAGTTTATACAACGAACCAAGCATTCAAATCGTCAGTATGGCACAGGTGAGAGGCACAATTCTCAACCTTGTATCATCTGCTAAAGTTCTGGCAAACTCAATTGCCGTCATTGCGATATTTATCGCGGTCATCGGGGTCGTTAATACCATACTGATGTCGGTATTTGAACGCACACGGGAAATCGGCGTTATGAAAGCAATTGGAGCTTCCCAAATGGATATTTTTAAATTGATATGGACTGAAACAATCCTTGTTTGCACATTTGGAGGGGTTTTAGGAAGCATTTTCGCATTCCTGGGAAGCAGCGTCGTAGAGAAAATTATAAAGGGGATATTGCCCTACGCTCCCAGCGGCCAATTGGTATTGATTAAACCAAGCCTTTTGCTGGCGGCTTTCCTTGGGGCGATAATTTTAGGGGTCGTCTCCGGTATTTATCCCGCCTGGAGAGCATCATCAATGAGACCGGTTGAAGCAATCAGAACAGGAGAATAGCCAATGAATGAACTAATTGTTAAAGCGAAAAAATTAACAAAAATATATAAGCTCCTCGCGGAAGACATCGCGGCAGTTAACAACGTCGATTTGGAAATAAGTCCGGGCGAATTCATTTCGATAATGGGTCCTTCAGGTTCCGGCAAGACAACTCTCCTGGATATGATAGGCTGCCTCGACAGTATAACAAGTGGTCGGCTCGAAATCTTAGGCAACGATGTCTCCAGGACAAAGGAGGGCAAATTAGTCAAAATCAGATGCGGGAATATCGGGTTTATATTTCAGGATTTTTCTCTTATACCAAGTCTGACCGCCCTCGAAAACATACAGCTTACTTTGTATTTTGCAGGTATTAAGCAGGAAACGCATAAATCAATCAACCTTCTGGAAAGGGTCGGCCTGGGTCATCGTATTAACCATCTGCCCAAACAATTGTCTGGTGGAGAAAAACAAAGAGTGGCAATAGCCAGAGCATTGGCTACTGAGCCAAAGTTCCTGTTGGCCGATGAGCCGACCGGACATTTGGACACGGAAAATTCGCAGGAAATTTTGAACATTTTCAAGCAGCTTAATCAGGAAAAAGGGCTGACTATAATTATGGCCACTCATAACACCGAACTTGGCTTACAGGCCAAACGGATAGTATATCTGCAGGACGGAAAAATAGTTTCAGAATAACTTGAGGCCGGTGCAAAATGAATCCGCAACAGCTGGAAAAATACACTTCCGCAATAACGCTTTCGGATATGGAAATCTTTGTCTTTCCTGAGCTGATGTACAGCTTGGTGTTGGCTGATATTATGAGCCCGATTATCTGGCAGTGGCGCCAGCTCGATTGCTTCAGGAAGTTGGAGGGTAAGGGCAGCTACAAAAAGCTGATGCGCCTTAGACAATTTATAATGGATGAGTATGATTTCAATCTCGACCTGGAAACTTGGGGCCTTACCAGCAAAGCTAAGGAGCTTAAAAGGTTTGAGAGGTATATTCCGCCCGATGACGTCGCCGAAAGCAATGCGCTTTTTGGTTATCATGGAGATAGCTATTATTTTGACGTCGATATCCGTAAACATTTCGGCCTGGATAAGTATGATAGTGACATCATTCCATACTGGAAAACGGAAACAGTCGAGGCAATGAACGCCTTTCGTCTCAAAGAAGGTTACAAGACGGCAGCAGGCGAGTGTGTATCGCTTTCAGCCTTGTATGCTGCGGCCGCATTCATCGTCTGCGGAATACCACTTGAAGATATTTATATGATACTCACGCCTCTTCATTCGCAGAATTTCATCGATCTACAAGATGGGGTTTTGACCAATAACCGAAGATTGATTACGAAAACGATGTGGTTTAACGGCACCGCTATATCCAATAAGGCACAGCGGGCATTACGTAATGAAAACGTAACGATTGTCGCTCATCCATCCGGCTATGTGCACTGTTTATATAAGCAGGCCTCAATAAATAAACAGCTTTATCAGGATTTTACCCAAAAACTTGGTTCGTATCTTTCAACGGAGTTGACGCTTGAGGTTTTTGCAAGTTTTTTGAGATACCACCAGGAATACCAAAAGTTCTTTCAGCTTTGCCGTGACTGTCACGGCCAGCCGAAATTTCTAAGGGCCGAGGTCCTGTTTCATTACGAGCACGGCAGCGATTACAAAATCGGGTGCAAAACACACGACAAATTGCTTGCCGAGGTTTCCGATGAGGATTTTGCCGCCTACGAATTGCCCGGCAGGATTCGTTGTGAACAGGTTGAAGAATTCATAACAAGCCGGAAGGTCGATGTCAGAAACCCGCAAGGCAAAATGGCCTTGAGAAAATTTATTGAAACTGTTGTCTCTGATGCGGAGCAGTTTATGGACCAGTTGGCAGACTTTGTCCACATCGAAGCGAGGCTCCCGTCTTTGGACAAGAATTTTACACCTGCAGAACCGATTAAAATCCCGGTAGAGCATACCAGAGAGCAGATAATTGACTATCTCCGGCAAATACGTCAGAGCAATACAACCGCAGACCTTGCTTTTTATGCATACCGCGATATGGAAAGCTGTGATTGGGTTCCGTTTGTCAAGGCGGCGGTGGAACGTAACCCGGTCGGCGTCCAGATGGTCAATTCAAAATCGCTCGAAGAGGTTCACTGCTGGCTTCAACAGATGAGTAGCGTCTCAATTTACGATAGTAAACGGCTGGCTCAGCCGGACGAAGTGGCAAACTATAAAACCGGCGACGGCCTCGAAAAGGCCTTCCTGTTGGCTGATGTAATCCGTGAAAAAAATCCCGAGCAGGATATTAAGATAACGGTAGATAATGATGTTGTGGTAATAGCAGGACGGCACGAATACCGGTTTTTATCCGCTAAAGGTCTTCAAAAGCAGGTTTGCATCTTCGCCGATGGTGCTATCACAATAGAAGACTGAAAAAGGTAACTGCAGAGGCATCTTGAACGGTTCTTAAGCAGTATTATGCCTGAACAACTGTGAGGGAGCGGTCCTTCAAAAAGAAAATCCAACGCCGCAGGGGGTAAGAAAAAGGCCCAATAGAGAGCGAAAAACGCCCTTTTTCAAATTCTTTCAAAAATCTTTGAAGAAAACAGTTTTTTCCTTGAACAAATTACCAAATAGGACTATAATAGTCTTATATAACGACGATAGCTTTAAAGGACAGTAAAATGGATATATTACGCAGAAATACGGATTATGCGTTGCGTATGATGGTAAATCTTGCCAGTCGTTTTAATGGGGAATTTATTTCGGCCCGGCAGTTGGCCAGCGAAGGAAATTTTTCGTATCAGCTCGGCTGTAAGATACTCCAGAAGCTCCACAAGGATAATTTGGTCAAAAGCGGTATGGGGCAGAAAGGCGGTTTTGCCTTGAGCAGGAAACCATCACGGATAACCTTAATGGAAATTATAACGGCTCTCCAGGGCGGGCTCCGACTGAACAAGTGTCTATTAGGCGGCCAGGGATGTGAATTCGAGCCCGAATGCGAGATACATACAAAGCTGACTTGTCTTCAGCTGTATATAGATGGTTATCTTGGTGGAATTACCTTGCAGGAAATACTGGGGAGCCGAAGCAAAATAAAAGCAAAGAATTGATAGAGAGATTCTGAAAGGAGAAAGATGAACTGTGCAAAAAAAGATGGAAGCGTATTGCACGCCTGTACAGGAAAAAGTCAGGAGCTGGTTTCTCTGATAGAGTATTCCCACGATTCGATAGTCAGCAAGACGATACTGGATACACCGGCGGGCACAATTACTCTTTTTGCTTTTGATAAGGGCCAAAAATTAAGTGAGCATACCGCCCCTTACAATGCGGTTGTGCAGGTCCTTGATGGGTCGGCTCACTTAACAATAGGCGGCAAAAATGTAATTGTTCCCGCCGGCCACATTATTATAATGCCGGCCAATGTACCGCATTCCGTTCTCGCAAAAGAAAAGTTCAAAATGCTGCTGACAATGATTAGAGCATAACTCATAGGAGATTAAATCAGATGCTCAGATGTCCCGGACAAGACATAAGGTTTTGGAAGCCGGAAGATATTTTTGAAGTGAAATGTCCCGGCTGCGGCAAAAGTGTTGAGTTCTTCAAGGATGAGCCGAAGATGAAGTGCCGCAAGTGTGGACGGATGGTGGTCAATCCTAAGTTAGACCTCGGCTGTGCAGAATGGTGCCAATACGCCCAGCAGTGTCTGGGTGGTTCTGCTGTAAAGGACATAAGTGTTATTCGGGGTAAACTCATAGATGAGACAAAAAAGGTAGCTGGAGAGGACCAAAAGCGGCAAAAACCAATCAAAAAGTAAAAGGAGAATATTATGTTTTGCTATCAGTGTGAGCAAACGGCAGGCGGCACCGGATGCACTAAAGTTGGCGTCTGCGGCAAAAATGAGGACATTCAGTCTCTGCAGGATACGCTTATATTTGGGCTAAAAGGCATAGCTGCTTATGCATATCACGCTCGCGAGCTTGGACAAACAGATGAGCAGGTTGACGCCTTTATGCACGAGGCGATGTTTGCAACATTGACGAACGTGGACTTCGACCTGGACCGTTACCTCGAACTGGTGCTCAAAGCCGGCGAAATGAATCTTCGCGTTATGGAGATGCTCAACAATGCCAATACATCAAGGTTCGGCAATCCCACACCGGCGACTGTCGCAAGGGGCACAAAAGCCGGGGCGGGGATTATTGTTACCGGCCACGATTTGCTCGACCTTTATGAGCTGTTGAAGCAAACCGAAGGTAAGGGTATTAACGTTTATACTCACGGTGAGATGCTTCCTGCTCATGGCTATCCGGAACTGAGGAGGTTTAAGCACCTTGTGGGTAATTTCGGCACCGCATGGCAGAATCAGAAGAAAGAGTTCGATAACTTCAGCGGCGCAATTTTAGTAACGACCAATTGCGTTATGATTCCGAAAGATAGCTACAAAGACCGGATGTTTACCTGCGGCATAGCTGGTGTCGCCGGCGTCAGGCACATCAAGAATAGAGATTTCAGCGAGGTAATTAAAAAGGCGCTGGCACAGCCAAAGCTGCCTGAAAATCCTCAGGGAACACTCAGCACCGGATTCCACTATACCGCGGTACTTGGTTTGGCGGATAAGGTTGTCAAAGCAGTAAAAGACGGCAAGATTCGACATTTCTTCTTCATTGGCGGCTGCGACGGCGCTAAACCCGGCCGAAATTACTATACCGAATTCGCTGAGAAGGTGCCGGACGACTGTGTGATACTGACGGCCGCCTGCGGAAAGTACCGCATTAACGACCATGATTATGGCAGTATTGACGGTATTCCCCGTTTGATTGATACCGGACAATGTAACGATTGTTATTCAGCGATTAAAATTGCTCTGGCACTTGCCGAGGCATTTGATTGCGGGGTTAATGACCTGCCTCTTTCACTGGTGGTATCCTGGTATGAACAAAAGGCGGTGGCGATTCTGTTAACCCTGTTGTATCTTGGAGTTAAGAACATAAAGCTTGGCCCGAGCCTGCCGGCGTTTATCAGCCCGAATGTATTAAACATACTGGTCGAGAAATTCAATATCAGCCCGATTGGGAACGTAGATGAGGATTTGGCAGCGATGCTCAAATAAATCCAGCTGAGAAACTTGTCCACATCTGGCGGAAGGGTTTAAGATGGCTTTGCAAGCTAACAAGCTCAGCAGCCTGACGGTGGTTCATATCCGGCTACGGCACTCGTCTCGGCGTAGGCGCCGAGCCGGAGCGGGACGGCCTCTGCCGTGACGAGTTGAAGTTCCGTGCTGTTTTGGATTGACGCGCATCGCAAAGGATGCTATCGTTCAAATTAGGGTTCATAGTTCATTGTTCATAATTCATCGATGGACTATGAACTCTAAAATGGTAAAACCATTCGGGCTACGGCGGGGCGCTTCGCCCTGACGAGAAGCTGCGGTTTTTGGGCAGGGAACAAGTAATGACTAAGAAAACTCGCAAAACAAAAACTGGAACCAGCAAGTGGTCAATCTCTACCAGGGCTATTCATGCAGGAGAGCCGAGGAGAAAGTATGCGGATTCGCTGATGACCCCGATTGTCCAGACTTCCACGTTTACGTTCCGGGACAGCAAGCACATCGAGGATTATACCAAGAAGGGAATGGAGCATTTTGAGTACGGCAGATACGGCAATCCGACGGCCCAAGTCGCCGAGAAACGACTGGCTGACCTCGAAGGGGCGGAGGACTGCGTAGTCTTTACATCCGGAATGAGCGCAATAACCACGACCATTCTTACTTTAGTCAGGTCAGGCGACCACATTGTCATTACCGACGACAGCTATAAAAAGACACTGGAGTTTTGCCAGTCTTATCTGAAACAGTTCGGCATCGGATGCACTATTGTCCCCTTCGGAGACTACTGGGTCCTCGAAAGAGCTATAAAGAAGAACACGCGACTTATATTTTCCGAATCGCCGACCAATCCTTATTTGAATATCTTCGACCTTGTCAAACTCAAAAGAATAGCGAAGAGGCATAATGTCCTGACGCTTATAGACAGCACATTTGCAACGCCGTTCAATCAAAGGCCATTAGAATTCGGGATAGACCTTGTTCTGCAAAGCGCGACGAAGTACCTCGGGGGACACAATGACATCCTGGCAGGAGCGGTGCTTGGAAGGGAAAAATTAGTTGAAAGGATACGCGACCTGCATAAATCTATGGGCGGTCTTATCGACCCACATTGCTGTTATCTTCTTTTGCGGGGCCTTAAGACGTTTCCCCTGCGGGTGGAAAGGCAAAATGAAACCGCACTAAAAGTCGCCGAGTTCCTCGAAGCTCATCCGCGAGTGAAGAAGGTCTATTATCCTTTTCTGAAAAGTCATCGTCACTATAAGGTAGCGACCGAACAGATGACCGGCGGCGGCGGCGTTGTTACTTTCGAGATAAAGGGGAATCTCAACAACGCAAAGAGATTTTTGGACGTTTTGAAACTCTGTTATATCGGTCCGAGTTTGGGCGGTGTTGAAACGCTGATAACTCATCCTGCAATGATAAGCTACTACGATTACTCGCGAAAACAACGCTATAAGCTGGGAATCACCGATACCCTTTTCAGGCTTGCGGTCGGAATCGAAGATGTCGAAGATTTGATTGACGACCTTGCTCAGGCATTGAGAAAATAAAAGTTGCCTGTCCGGCTACGGCACGGCCTCCGCCGTGACGAGTGTTTCGCATTTCACTTTTCGGTATATGTGGTGCTTACTATGAGCGAATTTGTTATGTCCATACTGACTGATTTCTGGGACACGGTAGCCGAGATGTCGCCGTATTTGCTCTTTGGTTTTTTTATGGCGGGTGTTCTTTCGGTGTTTGTGTCGCAACGGCTTGTCGAAAAGCACCTGGGCGGCGGAGGGATTTGGCCAGTCGTAAAGGCCTCTCTTTTCGGCGTGCCGCTGCCTTTGTGCTCGTGCAGCGTCATCCCCGTTACGATGTCGCTTCATAAGCACGGCGCCAGCAAAGGGGCGGCGGTATCGTTTTTGCTTTCGACGCCGCAGACCGGCGTTGACAGCATTCTCGTGACCTACAGTCTTTTAGGCCCGGTCTTTGCGATATTCAGGCCACTGGCGGCATTCGCTACCGGCGTTGTCGGCGGAGTGCTGGTCAATCTATTCGGGTGTTCTTCCGGAAGCGATTTGCAGCAGAGGCAGCACTGCACAGATGAATGCTGCAGCGGTGAGCACTCCGGCGGCCGAATTACGCGAGCATTCAAATACGGTTTTGTCACGCTCCCGCGGGACATCGGCAGGGCAATGCTGCTCGGATTAGTTGTTGCGGCCTTTATCTCGGCGCTTGTGCCGGACGGCTTCTTTGCAGACAAACTTGGAACTGGAATCTTTGCAATGGTGGTGATGATGGCTATCGGGATACCTATGTACGTTTGTGCAACTGCTTCTGTCCCGATTGCAGCCGCACTGATGATGAAGGGGTTAACGCCGGGGGCGGCCCTGGTTTTTCTAATGACCGGCCCGGCCACCAACGCCGCATCCTTCGTAACCATCTGGCAAATTATGGGCAGGGCCACCGCAATCACCTACCTGGCCACTGTTGCCGGCTGTGCCCTGCTAAGCGGCGTGCTGCTCGACCATATTGTGAGCAGCGTTAGTCTCGAACATGCGGCTCATCATACATGGATGCTGCCGCCAGTCGTTAAACACATATCAGCCGTAGTTCTCCTGGTAGTTCTGGTATTTGCTGTCTTGAGTAAAAAAAAGGCAAAATAGTGTCATCGTGGGGGGGATAAACCTGCTGCTTATTGCTTGGCATTAGTAAGAATTGTGCGCTATAATGGCAGTTAGGGGAACCCTAATAGATAATCGCGGTTGCTTCTTCAATTTCCTTCACCACCTTAGCAATATTGGCAGGGTTGGATATGCGGCCGTCAAAACCCTTCTGCAGTAAAGCCGCGGACTCAGAATCGCTTAACTGCTTTGCAAGGGCTATGACCTTGATGGTCTGCAAATCCTCATTGCTGCGGATGCTTTTGCAGATGTCTGTTGCATCTATACCTTCAGCTAAAAGGCTTATCAATAAAACGTGCGGGGTGAATTTTTGGGCGATTACGCCGGTCTCAAAATTATTCCGGGCGGTTTGCACCTCGTAATCGGCCTTGGTTCGCAAAGTATCCGCCAAAGCCGAGGCTGCATCGCCGTCGCTGTCGGCTATGAGAACCCGGATTTTGCCGGCTGGAAGCATCGTCGCGGGCATATTATGCACTTTCATGAAGCGAGCTAACTCGCTCACAGGTATTCGTCGGTCTTTGCTGCCTGGTATGCGGTAGCCCTTTAACTGACCGCTGTCGAACCACTTCGAGACCGTTCGTGGAGCGACGTTGCAAATTCTGGCCACGTCGCCCGTCGTCAGTACGTTTTTTCCTTTTGCCATTTTTTAGTCCCTGTTACAATCCCTCGACTCCGTCCCTAAGGGACGAAGTCGAACCACATGTTTACGCTGTGGCTGTGTCTTTATTCGGCCTTAAACAGCGGCTGTTTAACATAGAACTTGCGATTTCCAGCTTGTAGCCCAATAAGCGATTGTCTCTGTAATACTACGTCCCATAAGTGCCTCTTGCTTCTGGCGCTGCTGCGATTAAAACCGTGTAATTGCGTGTATAAATTCCTTGCTTGAAAAGAAACTTTTAATATAATGTGAGTGTTTGTTTTTCGGAACGAATAAGTAGTGATGAAATGGAATCTTCATTTAGAAAATAAGGAGATTTTAAGCTATGGCATTAAAGATTTATTACGAAAAGGAAGCACCGATAGATGCGTTAAAAGGTAAGAAGGTGGCGGTTATTGGTTATGGCAGTCAGGGGCACGCACACAGCTTGAATTTGCGTGATAGCGGTATCGAGGTTGCGGTGGCGGAACTGAAGGGGACGGACAATTTCAAACTTGCAATTAAGCATGGCTTTAAGCCCGGCGACATAAAGACAGCTATGACGGATGCAGCGCTGATTATTGTGACGGTGCCGGATGAGATGCAGGCAAAAGTTTATACCGAGCAAATTGCACCAAATTTGGTGGCTGGGCAAACCCTCGGCTTTTGTCACGGCTTTAATATTCATTTTAAGTATATCACTCCGCCAAAGGATGTTAATGTTGTGATGATTGCACCAAAAGGCCCCGGCCATTTGGTGCGCAGTGAGTTTGAAAAAGGAGGCGGTGTTCCTAACCTGATAGCTGTCCAGCAGGACGCCACCGGCGATGCCAAACAAATCGCCCTTGCCTGGGCAAAGGGAATCGGAGGCGCACGAGCAGGAGTCATTGAAACTACATTCAAAGAAGAAACCGAAACGGACCTGTTCGGTGAGCAGTGCATTCTCTGTGGCGGACTTACATCACTTATTAAAGCCGGTTTCCAGATATTAGTCGACGCAGGTTATCAGCCCGAAATCGCCTACTTCGAATGTATGCATGAGGTTAAACTGATAGTCGACCTTATGTATCAGGGCGGGATGAGCTATATGAGATACAGTATATCCAATACTGCTGAATACGGCGACCTGACCCGCGGGCCAAGGATTATCACCGACCGAACCAGAGCGGAAATGAAAAAGATACTGTCGGAGATTACATCCGGAGAATTCGCCAAAGAATGGGTAAATGAGTACCGGACAGGATTGAAGAAGTTTAATCAGCTATACAAAGCAGACCATGACTGTCAGCTCGAAACAGTTGGCAGAAAATTACGCAAAATGATGAGGTGGATAGATTCGAAGGAAGTCTAAGTTTGTAGTTCACAGCTCATGAACTCTCAACGAATAACTATGGCTCATTTAAGGAGAAATACTGTGAGAGTTACAAAATTATTAGCTGTCTTATGCTTTTGTGCCTTCTGTGGCTGTTCTGTCGGCGACCAAGCTGATTTCGCCTCTCCCGGTGACAAGGAACTTTCCACCGCTTATCGCAAGACGAAGCTAAAGGAAAGCAGCTCTGCCGATGTGCTTGTCGTGATTGCCAAACCTGAGCAGGGGTTGATTAGTCAGAGCAAAAGTGTCATTGCTTCGCAGGGACTGAATAAAAAAGGCTACAAGCTCTGGTTCAATATGGTTGCTTTCGACGAGAATGAGTCGACTGCAAAACGAAAGTGTTTCTTTGTAGTGGATGAAAAGACCGAAAGTTTGTTTATTTGGCCCAGGCGAAGGCTTGTCTTTGACAGTGAAATGGTATTGGAATCGAAAGTGCTTAATGAGCCATACGCCAACGAAAACGCGAGGCGAATCGCAATTCTCAAGCAGGTCTCAGAGAACATGCGGAAGGATGTAGCCGAAGTTGCTACGGATAATAAAAAGATTAGTATTTGCGGGATGCTTGTCAATCAGACATTGGGAACGGTTTTGCGAAAATTAGATGAATCACCTGTACAGGCATCAAAGCTAAGCGACCCAAAGGGTTTTAGGTTCGACCATCTCACGCTCGGCGAAGGCAATATCGTGATGGACGTTAATGACGATATTGTGAAGGTCAAAGTCAGGTCTGGCTCGTATGTATGGTCCGGTGAGGACCCCTTTGCTTTGGAAGAATAGCTGAAAATCAACAACAACCGCAGCTATCTGAAAGGTTACGTTGTTTCTGTCATCGCAGGTAAATACCACCCATCATAGTTCGCAGCAAAATAATCAATTAAAAAGAGTGGGTCTATAAGCCGAGTTCTGTATTAGGCGACCATTTATCTTGACCAACTGTTACCAGTTGGCTCTGCCTTTCAGCAAGCGACCTACCCGCTGGTAGAATCCGCCGTCGGCGGACTCGCACTCGGGCCGAGTAACCAGCATATTTAGTCTTGCAGGCGGTGGGGTTTTCCCTGCCGCTTCTGTCACCAGAAGTGCGGTGCGCTCTTACCGCACCATTTCACCATTGCCTTTCGGCTGTGTATTTTCTGTGGCACTATCCCGCGGGTTGCCCCGGGTGGCCGTTAGCCACCACCGTGCCCTGTCCTGCTCGGACTTTCCTCCCCGCACCAGTTTTATGGTGCGGAGCAACCGCCCGACCCACTCTTTTTAATTAATTATTTTGCCGCGAACTGCAAACCAGTATAACAAAAATTCGTTTTATTTTCCACAAGATATTTCGATATGTTTTTTGAAGTGCTTATCATCGGTGCTTGGGAAATCGCTTCTGAAGTGCACGCCCCTGCTTTCCTGCCTTATTTCGGCTGCACGGGCCATCAGCAGGCAAACCGTGAGCATATTCTGGCATTCCCAGCCAGCCGGCCCATCGAAGATTTTGTCCATCACATATCGCTGCCAGAATTTGATAATCTCCTGAGCTTCTGTGAGCGGCTGGGCTTTTCTTATGATGCCGACGTTTCGCCACATAAGTGCTCTGAGTGAGTTTCTAACGTCGGCGGTATCCAGCCGGGTGCGGTCTGATGCGGGAATCCGATATCTTATCAAGGGATGCCTGATGTGAGACACGCCTGTTTTTATGTTCTTGGATGCAAGCTGCCCTGCTGTTTTGCCAAATACCAGCCCTTCGAGCAGGGAGTTACTCCCGAGTCGATTTGCACCGTGCAGACCGGTGGAAGCCACCTCGCCGCAGGCGTAAAGATTTGTGATGCTTGTCCTGGCCGAGGCATCGGTCTTTATGCCGCCAATCATATAGTGCGCGCTCGGGCGGACTGGAATCAAATCCCGGCTGACATCTATATCGAAACTTTCGCACAATTCGCTAATGGTAGGAAACCTTTTTGTGAAATGTTTTTTATCCAGATGTCGAACATCGAGATAGACGTGAGTGGAGTTGGTTTTGAGCATCTGGCTCAGGATGGCCCTACTGACGATGTCCCGCGGCGCGAGTTCTGCGGCATCGTCATATTCTTTCATAAACGCCGAGCCGATACTATCTACGAGAATGGCCCCTTCGCCGCGGAGCGCTTCGGTAATCAGGGCACGTGAGGCCCCTGCCACGTAGAGTGTTGTCGGGTGAAACTGCATAAACTCCAAATCCTGCAACACGGCTCCAGCCCGGTAAGCCATAGCAATGCCGTCACCGGTTGTAACCTCTGTGTTGGTTGTTTCGCGGTAGAGCAGACCTGCTCCACCGGTGGAAAGAATAGTGTTTGCCGCCCAGATTATCTGCGGCCCCCGATTATCGTGGCCGATTATTCCCAGGCACTGGTTTTCATCGTTTGTGATTAAATCGATTGCATAAAAGTTTTCTATTATTTTTACGTTCGGATTTTCCCTGACCTTACTTATGAGAGTTTCTGCAATTATCCGGCCTGTTTCATCGCCGTGAGCGTGAGCAATACGAGCGTGAGTGTGCCCTCCTTCGAGCGTAGTGGCAATGAGGCCATCGATTAAATCAAACTTAGCACCCCAGCAAAGCAGTTGCTGGATTAGTTCCGGCCCCTGCCGAACAACTAAATCGACTATTTTTTCATCGCTTATGCCGCAACCCGCATGAAGCGTATCGGTTATGTGTGATTCAAATGTATCTGTTTTATTAAGCACCGAAGCAATACCCCCTTGAGCCTTCCATGTGTTGCTTTCTTGCAGAGAATCCTTGCAGAGGATAATGACGTTGCAGTGCTCTGCTGCTTCGATAGCGGCACGGAGGCCTGCAATGCCTGCTCCAATCACCAGACAATCGGTGAAAAGCTGGTGAGTTGTGACAGAGTCGGTGTTTACCAGATAGCGTCTAAGTTCCGGCTGGCCGGTCATACTTTAACTCTCAAGAAAACAGTAATCTAAATCAGAAACCATTATAGTCTTTAATATGATATCCTAATACGTGGTTTTTGTCCACAGGACGCCTTACGGCGGAAACCAGCTTTTTATTTACAGGGCGGCCAATTTTTCCCAGTCGCAGTCCATCAAAGAGCCGACAATAAATTCCCCCAAGTTCGGCTCTTCGATATCGACAGTTTCATCGAAAGGCACAACCGAAAGTATATCCACGCCGCTGCATTGGGCGATTATTTCCGGGGCGGTGTCTTCGGCTGTGGTTGATTCGGTGGCTTTGTAGCCGTTAATGACCACGCCGGCGATTTTCAGTTTTGCTGCACGGACACAGTCTATCGTCATAAGTGTATGGTTTATTGTGCCCAGATTCGGCCGGGCAACTATCACTGCGGGCAGAGCGAATTCGACCGCCAAATCCAACAGGTCAAACTCTTCTGTTAAAGGCACGCGCACGCCGCCGATACCTTCGACGATAACTATGTTGCTATTTTGGCATATATCTTTGTAAGCGGCTGCGATTCTGTCGAAATCAATTGCAGGGCCGTCGCAAGCGGCACTTACAATGGGCGCCGCCGGGGTGTGGTAGCCGACGGGGGTTATTGTCGATAGTGACAGGTCGCTGTTTGCACAATAGGAAAGGAAATTGGTATCGTCGCTTATAAGGCCGTCCCAGCTGCGTTTGCAGCCGGTGGCAATCGGCTTGAATACGCCGACGTTGCGGCCTTTATCGGTAAGAATTTTGGCGATGGCGCCGGCTATTAATGTTTTGCCTACGCCGGTATCGGTGCCGGTTACAAAAAGCCCGGCCTTTTTGGGCAAGTTCAGATTAATCGGCATTAAACTTTTATCCGTTAACCATGGTTGGGGTCAATATCGTTAGGCTCATTGGACTTTTGCTTAACGGACTCCTGTGGGGCTTTGGTTTTTTTGCGATTCAGGATGCCTTCTTTAGTGAATACTCTGCTGTCATCGGCGTATTTGAGGACAAATGCCTGAAGTTTTTGTGTCGAGGCCGTTAAAACAGGTTTGTCTTCGATTGATGTATGTTCTATCACATTGGGGTCTTCCTTAAGCAATTTCTTAAATTCATCGTCATCGGTAATTTGTAATTTTAATTGCGGTTCAATCCCATTTACTTTTATGAATGTATGGACAGGTATAAAAAATAAGGTGTTGTATAGCCATTCCACTTTGTTTGGGTCTTTTTCATCCCATGGCGGTTCGCTGGGGTAGACGTCTAGAAAGAGTCTGTTCTCCAGCTTCACCAAATGTGCGACAAACGAGCCTTTTTTGCCTTCCTTATCTGTGAAAATAAGTTCGTATGCTTTTTCCGGTTTGTTAGCATCACTAAATTGCCACATAGTTTCATTAGCATCCACCCAGGTGCCGAGGAGCTTCTCATCGAAGGCGAGGTCCTTTTCGGTAAAAAGCGGGTGAAGCGACATAACAGGTATGCAGCCGCCTAAAATGCCCGCTAACAAATAAAAAAGAAGTTTTTTGGTTTTCATTTTCAGTATCCTTAAAATTTTTTGAAGGTTGTTTATTCGCTGCGATAATACGGCATTTTATCATTTAGGAAGGCAATAGCAATGAATTTAACCGGCGCCGAAAATTGGGTTGCAAAACTGCCGTTAAAAAGCGATACTTTCGCTATGAGTAGCCGGGAGAGCAAAGATAGATTCGCCGAGGCACGGGAACGGATGCTCAAGTGGGACCTGATAGGTCGAGGTATAACTGACCCCGGCGTTCTAAAAGTGATGATGGAGATTCGGCGGGAAGAATTTGTGCCTGGGGCATATCAATCGCAGGCTTATGCTGACAGTCCGCTGCCTATTGGAATGGGCCAGACCATCTCTCAGCCATATATTGTCGCCTTGATGACCCAGGAGCTACGGCTGAATAATTTCTGTGAGGTGCTTGAGATTGGCACCGGCAGCGGCTATCAAACTGCTATTTTAAGCAAGCTGGCAAAAAAAGTCTATACGATAGAGAGATTCGCTCAGCTATCTGAGTCGGCCTGGGCGGTTTTAAGCAGATTGGATATCGGCAATGTCGAATTCTACATCGGTGACGGCAGTTGCGGCTGGCCCCAGCAGCGGATTTTTGACCGCATTATCATTACCGCAGCGGTGCCGAAAATGCCGCAACCTTTGGTAGAGCAGCTTGCAGAGGGCGGTTTTATAGTCGGGCCCGTCGGTTTCTCAGGAGTCCAGGAGCTTCTCGTCTGCGAAAAGAAAAGGGGGGAAATCGCTGGAAGAGTAGCTTGTGATTGCCGGTTTGTTAAACTGCTCGGCAAGTATGGCTTTGAAGAAGCGGAGGATTGATTTTCTATTTCTATGATGCAGAAGGTTCGCGCAGAACAAAATCGTCAAGATGGCTTACGCCAAGACAAGCTCGATTTGTCGATGCCGGTCCGATTCTTAAAAGGTGTCGGGCCGGTTAGGGCCAAGACCTTTGCGCAATTGGGAGTGCGTACGGTAGGAGATTTGTTAGAGTATTTTCCACGGGACTGGGTCTTTACACCTGAGCCGATAAAGATAAATCAAATGCAGCAGGGCCAATCTGTTACCATTGTCGGCCTGGTTGAGTCGGCAGACTACCAGAGCTTTCGTCGGCCGCCTATTTTTGAAGCTATGCTTGCTGACGATAGCGGCGTGTGCAGGATTGTCTGGTTTCACGGCGGGTATCTGCGAAACCAGTTAAAACCCGGCACGGTGATAATGGCCTCGGGCAAGGTCGCTTTATATAAGCATCAGCTGCAAATGACCAATCCCAAATTTTTAGTGCTCGATGAGAAACACTTAAAGCCGGCTGAATGTTTTAGCGGCGGAGTGTACCCTGCCTCTGCCGGGTTGAGCAGCAGGCAAATCAAGCGGATAATCGCTCCTTTGCTTGATAACCTGAACGAGCTTATGCCTGAGTTTTATGACCCGGGCTTCTTAAAGAACACAAACCTAATCGGCAGAAAGGACGCATTTAGCTGGATACATTTGCCGCCGGACGAAGAGAAACTGGCACAGGCAAAACGCAGATTAAAATATGACGAGCTGTTTCTGATGCAGGCGGGATTGGCGCTTCGGCGGTATAAAATGCAGCATTTCTCGACGGCGGTGCCGATGAGCTGCACCGACGAAATCGACAGCCGAATCAGGAAACGTTTTCCATTTTTGCTTACCGAAGACCAAAACGGCGCAATAGCCGAAATCGCTGCCGATATGGCTAAGCTTCAGCCGATGAATCGCCTGCTGCAGGGCGATGTGGGTGCGGGTAAGACAGTCGTTGCACTTTATGCGGCTTTGCTGGCAGTTGCCAATAAAACACAAGTGGCGATTATGGCCCCTACGGAAATTTTGGCCGGTCAGCATTTTTTGAGCATCGAAAGGTATTTGAAAAACAGCAAAGTAAGGAGGATTTTGATAACGGGGGGATTGACCGGTAAAAAAAGGAAGGAGATTTTGAGTCGAATAAGCAACGGCCGGATTGATATTGTCGTAGGAACCGTGGCACTGGTGCAGAAAGATGTAGGATTTGCCAAACTCGGCCTGGTAGTCATTGATGAACAGCATAAATTTGGTGTTCATCAGCGTCTGCTGTTGCGAAAGCAAACTACGCCACATTGTCTTGTTATGACTGCGACGCCTATCCCGCGGACGATGGCGATGACTGTTTTCGGCGATTTGGATGTTTCTGTTATAAAGCATTCTCCGCCGGGCAGAGGCGCTGTTATTACACGTTGGGTCGACCCCCAGGACCGCCAGAAGGCATACGAGTTTATCCGCGAGCGCCTAAGGGCAAGGAAGCAGGCGTATTTTGTCTATCCGCGGATTACCAATACCGAGGAAAATGCCATCGTTGCGGCCGCAACAGATGAGTGGAGAAATCTTGCTCAAAAAGTTTTCCCGGAATTTACTGTTGAGCTTCTGCACGGACGGATGCCATCGGCAAAAAAGCAGCGGATTATGGCTGAATTCAGAAAAGGCAAAATCAACGTGCTGGTCACAACTATCGTGGTAGAGGTCGGCATGGATGTGCCGAACGCAACGATAATGGTTATTGAGGCTGCCGACAGATTCGGCCTGGCACAGCTGCATCAGTTGAGAGGGCGCATCGGAAGAGGAGAAGCTAAATCCTATTGTTTCCTGTTTGCCGAGACCGATAGGGAGGCGGCAAAGAGCAGACTCGAGATAATGACCAGAAGCAATGACGGTTTTGAGATAGCCGAGCATGACTTGCGATTACGTGGGCCGGGAGAACTGTTTAGCACAAGGCAGCACGGCCTGCCGGATTTGAAAATCGCAAATATCATTGATGATTACGAACTGTTGATTATGGCAAGGAAAAACGCATTCGAGCTGGTCGCCGAAGACCCTGTGTTGACAAAGGCCGAGCACAGAAATATTCGCCAGGTGTTGTTAGCCAGGTTTGGCGATTCGCTGGGATTGGCAGATGTAGCTTGAGTGGTTTCCAGTTTTCAATTTACGATTTACAATTTTAAGATTACAATAGTTCCTAAAATTGGTTTATTTTATTCCGAGGGTAAAATAAGTTAGGATTTATGAAGGGACCAGAATGTATGTGATAATAGTAGGGTGCGGCAGGGTTGGCTCGGAGTTGGCCAAACTATTAGCCGGCGAAGGTCATAATGTCGTTATTGTCGACAAGAACGCTGCCTCTTTCGAGCGTCTCGGAGGCACATTTAACGGCCTGACTGTGGTGGGTAATGGTTTTGACTTGAGTTTATTAAAACAGATAGGCGTTGAAAAAGCAGATGCTTTCTGTGCGGTAACTAATGGAGACAACACTAACCTGGTTTCGGCACAAGTTGCAAAAAGAATTTTTAATGTGCCCAAGGTCATTGCCCGGGTTTACGACCCATACCGTGCACAAATCTACTCTGCCCTGGGTTTGGATATTATTAGCGGGACTATACTTTTTGCCGCCATGCTCAGAGACAAGATTATTGAAAGCCGTTTTTCAAGCTATCTGATTGAGACAAAGGAGCTGGGAGTCATCGAGATAGAGGTGAAGGACGATTTGGCCGGCAAAACCGTTCAGCAGATAAATGTCCCCGGCGAATTCCTGGCAACGGCAATAAGAAGATTGGAAGGAGTTTTCATCCCTGACTCTGAAACTATTTTAAAGAACAAAGATACATTAATGGCTGTGGTAAAGGTGGCGAGTTTAAAGAAGATAAAAGACAAGTTTGGTTTATAGAATTAAGGTGTGATATGTATATTATAATCGTCGGTGCGGGCAAAGTGGGTTATTTTTTGGCCAAACGTCTCTGTCAGAACAAGCATGGTGTCAGCATTGTTGAAAAGGATAAAACTACCTGCGATGAGATAGCCAAGGAATTAGAGGTGTTGGTAATTAGAGGAGATGGCTGCGACCCCCAGATTTTAGAACAAGCCGGCGCAGCCAGAGCAGATGTGGTGGCTGCGGTTACAGGAGACGACGAAGACAACCTCATTATTTGTCAATTGGCTAAGGAACTTTTTCGTGTACGGCGCACAGTAGGTCGGGTGAATAATCCGTATAATGAACATACCTTCTCCGAACTGGGGGTGGATGTCCCTATGAATTCTACCGAAATTATTGCCAAGATTATTGAGGAAGAAGTTTCCTTTTCGGATTTTGTTTCTCTTTTGAGTTTTAAACGGGGGAAACTGGCGATTGTGCGCGTGGATTTACCAAAGGATTCACCTGTGATAGATAAGCAGGTGAAAGACATTCAATGGCCGGAAAACTCCGTATTGCTTTCCGTGGTAAGACAGGATGACGTCGTTATCCCCAGAGGAGATACTGTCCTAAGGGCTGGCGATGATGTAATCGCGCTTACTATGGTCGGCAATGAGTCGCAACTGTCAAATTTATTAGCTGGTAAATTATGAAGATAAAATCCTTCTATAATGCTGTCCTTGGCATTGCCACGGAAGTTCTTTGCATTTTAGCAATAATATTAGCGGCATTTTTGATTTGCGTTGCAGCATACTTTTTTAAACTATGATTCTTAAGCCCCAACTACAAGACTTCAAGAATATAGGGTATTACTCAGGCAGGATTATTATAGGCATAAGCCTGACAATGCTGGTGCCTATGGTTGTTGGCCTGCTATTCACAGAGATAAATCCTGCCCTGGACTTTTTAATAGCCGCGGAGATTGCCTTGATTATCGGTTTAATTTTGACCAGATTATGCTTTACAAAAAAAGACCTGAACTGGATGCAGGGGATGGTTGTGGTTTCGCTTTCCTGGCTGGCAGCGATGCTGGTGGCAGCAATACCCTTATACCTGAGCGGGCACTGGGGTTCTTATTTGGATGCCTGCTTTGAGACAATGTCGGGGTTTACAACAACGGGCCTGACGCTTGTGCAAGACCTCGACCACCTCTCTTACGCACACAACCTGTGGCGGCATTTCACTCCGTTTCTTGGCGGCCAGGGAATCGTGATTATTGCGATTTCTTTTTTTATGAAAGGGATATCAGGTGCGTTTAAGATGTACGTGGGCGAGGCACGCGATGAAAGAGTGTTACCCAACGTAATCCATACCTCCCGTTTCATCTGGTTACTGAGCATTGTCTATCTAATTTTAAGTACGCTGGTGTTGGGAATAGTCGGCATCGCAAACGGTATGAAGCCCGTCAACGCATTTTTTCACGGCGCTTGTATCTTTATGGCGGCCTTTGATACCGCCGGCTTTGCTCCCAAATCACAAAACATACTCTACTATCATAGCCTGACTTTCGAAGTTATCACCATTGTCATTATGCTTCTGGGGGCGATGAATTTTAACTTACATTACCGTATCTGGACAGGGGACCGTCGAGAAATATGGAAGAACATCGAGACCCGCACGATGTGTATTACTATAGCCATTGCTTTTCTGGTTGTGCTCATTGGGTTGAATCAGGTCGGCAGTTACCCCCGTGCACTTATTATGTTTCGTAAAGGATTTTATCAGTTGATTTCCGCCCACACTACTACAGGGTATATGACTATTTATGCACGGCAATTTATCGACGAATGGGGGAATCTTGCACTTGTGGGATTAATCTGCGCTATGGCCCTGGGAGGCGGGGCCTGTTCTACTGCGGGCGGCATCAAGATGCTGCGTCTGGGCATCATCGCAGAAGCGCTCAAACAGGACGTAAAGAGAATCATCCTGCCGGAGCGGGCCGTCGTGGAGCAGAGACTGCATCACCTTAAAGAAATATTCCTGGAAGATAAACAGGTAAGAGCAGCGCTTTTGATTACGGTATCCTATTTAGTGTTATATGGCGTAGGCACCTTGATAGGAATGTTTTACGGATACTCCTTTTTAGAATCATTGTTCGAATCAACATCGGCGGCAGCGAACGTCGGGTTATCGTGCGGAATTACAACACCCGGTATGGCGGCGGGGTTGAAGCTCACTTATATAGTACAGATGTGGGCTGGCAGATTGGAGTTTATGTCGGTGTTCACGCTTATAGGGTTCTTCGTTGCAGTAATTAAAGGAAAATAATGAAAAGAGCTATCGGCTTGATATTTTTCTGCGGGACGGTCTGTTATGCACAGCATATTTCCAGCACAGAATTAATTAATAATGCTAAGGAGTATGATGGAAAAGGTGTTGTCTATGTGGGCGAGGCCGTCGGCGATGTAATGGTGCGAGGGGATTTTGCCTGGGTAAATATAAATGACGGCGAAAATGCCATCGGCGTTTGGCTGAATAAGGAGTTAGCTAAGGAAATTCAATTTACCGGCAGTTACCATAATAAAGGGGACCGGCTGGAGATTACCGGAGTTTTTCAGCGCAACTGCATCCAGCACGGCGGAGATATGGATATACACGCTCAAAGCATACGTAAGATAAGTCCGGGGAGAGTTGTTGGAGAGGAATTAGATACAGGTAAAAGAAATTTTATCTTTATATTATTGGCGGTATTATGTCTGGTGTTTGTATTTGTGCGCCGCCGGAAAAGCAGATAGAACTGAGGGTATAATTGCGGGCAGACGACAATTTGCTCACGATGGCTTACTTTTTTTTCTTTATCCGAAAGCCCCAAACCTGTCTTGAGCGTAGTCGAAGGAGTCGAAGTGTCGAACCATTTTCAATCTTTATTGCCTCTTGCAAATTATTCGGCAGGGTTTAAACTAATGGCTATGGGAAAGAAAAAGACAGCAAATGAAAATATGAAAAACAGGTGCGACACTGAAATGCGAACTGCAGAATTGCAGATACTCACCGGAGACAATCGCAAACTTCTCGCCCGACTGCCTGCCGAATCTGTCCAATGCTGTGTTACTTCCCCACCTTATTGGGGTTTGCGTGATTATGAGCACGTTTCACAAATAGGCGCAGAACCGACACCTGAACAATACGTTGCGAACCTTGTAGAAATATTCCGTGAAGTCCGTCGCGTGCTGCGAAAAGACGGAACGCTTTGGCTGAATGTTGGCGATGGCTATGCGCGCAATGGGGGGACTGGTAATTGCGGGCCTAACGCCGTAGTTGGCAATACAAAGAAACTGATTCAAAAACGGAATTGCAAAGTTCCGAAGTGCTGGGGGTTAAAAGATAGAGATTTGATGGGATTGCCTTGGCGAGTCGCATTCGCATTGCAAATAGATGGATGGGTGTTGAGGTCAAGAATAACTTGGGTAAAGAAAACGGCGATGCCGGAGAGCGTGAAAAACAGACCAACGAATGCGACAGAGGAAATTTTCTTAATGTCAAAGGCACCAAACTATTATTACAATTCTAATGGTGTTAGGGAAACGAGCGGCGCAAACTTGCGGAATTTCTGGATACTCGGACCAGATGCAAGTAGCAATGGCCATCCGGCGGCGTTTCCTCGCGAATTAGCACGTCGCTGTATTCTTCTTGGCAGCCGAGCCGGTGACACCATATTAGACCCGTTTGGCGGGTCAGGAACCACCGGCGTAGCAGCAAAAGAAACAGATCGTAAAGCAATTCTCATTGAACTAAATCCTAAATACTCCAAAATCTCTAAAGAAAGAGTGCGATATGCCATCCAAAAAACGCTCTGGCTCTAAGGAACTAATCCTCAATTATTTTCTATCAAATATTGGCAAGGTATTGGAATCAAGGGAAATTCAACTTGCGAGCGGCGGAGCCGTAGAATGGGCACGACGAGTCCGTGAGCTTCGCAATGAAGAAGGGTATCAAATTCTTTCTCACAAAGACCGCGCAGATCTAAAACCAGGCCAATATCTTCTCGAAACAGATGTCCGCATCCCAGCCTTTAAGCGTGAAATCTCCAAAGAAACGCGCGCTCAGGTGCTAGAACGCAATGGTTATACATGCCAGATGTGTGGTGTTGCTGCTGGTGACCCTGACCCACTCGGCGGCTCGCGTCCCGTGCGATTGACGATGGGTCATATAAAGGACAAATCCAAAGGTGGGGATGATACGCCACAAAATCTCCGTGCCATTTGCACGAACTGCAATGAGGGTTTGCAGAATACTGCACTGCCAAAGCCAGATCAAATTCATCTCCTTTCCCAAACGCGTCGTGCGACAATTGACGACCAGCGTGTCTTGCTTGATTGGTTGCTCAAAAAATTCAATATAGAAGCTAGGCCGAAATGATATTTCAAATTCTATAAACAAATTTTCAATCAAAAGCGCATCTACCTGCGCACCCAAAACGGCTAATTTCAAATTTTTTTTATCTCTTTAGCTGTAAAGACTTATCCTAAACCACACCTCCAAAAACCCCATATTTTTCGCATCAAACGCGCATGTTCGCCCTATTAATGAGAGGGAGGTATTATTTCTAAACGCTATGAAAAAGATGAAAAAACAAAACACGATTTTTACTTTTAACTTTTACCTTTTTACTTTGTATTCTTCGTGCCTTTTGTGCCTTTTTGTGGCTGAAAATGTTCAATCAAAAACAACAAATTATGCGAAACAAAGCCAATTTCTGAAAACCCAAAAATGAACTTAAAGCATTATATTGCAAGGGCTTATGACAATAAATCAGACCTTTTGACAATGGAAAAACAAACCCAAACAAAGCCAATCTGTAGTGAGCCTGTCGAACCTATTAAACTTCCCAGCGGCAAAGAATTCAGGTGCGCAGCATGGCTTGCGCCACCTAAAGAAATAGAGCATTTTTCAGATTTTTCGATATTTTCGCAGCATCTCGAGCAGGTTCTGCATATCTTCGGGCAGAGGGGCCTCGAATTTTACCGGCTTTTTAGTCGTTGGGTGGTTGAATTCAAGAGTCCAGGCGTGAAGGGCAACTCGGTTTATAACTGGTTCCTGCACTGTGGGTTCGCCATCTGCCAATTGCCAGGGGTAAACAAGTTTGCCGCCGTACATATCATCGGCCACAATCGGATGCTTTATGTACGAAAGGTGTACCCGTATCTGATGTGTTCGGCCGGTCTTAGGGGTCATCTTCAATAGAGAAAAGCCACGAAAGCTCTCAACAACTTCGTAGAAAGTAATCGCCTCTTTACCGATTTCGGGCCTGATTGCGTATCTTTCGCGTATTCTTGGGTGGACGCCGAGCGGTGCATTTATCCGGTCGGCTGTCAGTTCCGGCACGCCGTGAACAATAGCTAAGTAGCTTTTCTTGGTCTTACGCTGCTCAAATTGTTTGGCGATTTTCCACTGTGCGGTGTCGTTTTTAGCCACGACCATAACTCCGGTGGTGTCTTTGTCGAGCCGATGCACTATGCCTGGCCTAAACTCACCCAACCCACTCGATAGCTTGTCTGAGTGAAAAACAAGGGCGTTTACCAATGTGCCGTACGTGTTGCCGCGGGCAGGGTGAACAATCATATCGGGCTGCTTGTTGAGCACGATTATGTCATCGTCTTCATAAATGATATTCAGTGGAATATCCTGGGCCAAAATATCTTTGCCTGGCAGTTCAGGCAGGGTCAGCTCGATTTTGTCTGCGGGACTTATTTTAAAGCTGGGCTTGACTACTTTGCCATTGACCTTGACGCCGCCTTTTTTGATTATCTCCTGAAGCATAACGCGGCTGAAGTTACTGAACCGACCATGTAGGTATTTATCAATCCGACGTTCTTTGATTGAGTTTCCCGCTTGAAGTGTTAACTGTCCGCTGTCTGTATTTGCATCTTGCATCTCGCTTCACTCATATTATTGGCTGGGCACATTGAGGTCGGGGACCTCAAGTACACCATTTTGAGTTTGGAAACCTTCAAGCGATTCAAGTTTAATCTCGGGTTGTATAAATTCGGCAGGTGTTTGTTTTGGCGTTTGGCGCAAGACCACCTTTTGCTGGTAATCGGCCATCGTAAGGAGGCGTTGCTTTGCTTGGTCGGAGGCGACGGTGCTTTCAAAGTTAGCGTTTGCGGTTATTTCGCTGTATATTTGCCGTGCCTGCTCGAAATTCCCGAGTTCTTCTTCGCACAGTCCCAGGCCTAATTTAGCCGTCGCCGTCAACGACGGATTAGTCGAAGATTTCTCGATTGCTTTCGTGTAACTATCTTTTGCCCGGTTTATCTGAGCTGTTATATCCTTCCTGCTTATGCTCCCAAAGCGGTAATGCAGCTCCATCCGCAGTGCTTCTGCTCGTTTAATCAGTGCCAGAGCTGCCATCTGCTCATCTTTTGCATTTTGGGCGATGTTTTGGAGATTATCGGCGGCCTGGATGAGAGTATAAGAAGTATCTACACCTTGAGCTTGGGCCTGAAGGATTTGAGTTTTGCCCTGCGATATCTGAGATATGAAGTTTGTAAACTCGAGCTGTTCTCGGTCGGATACTACTCTTTTTTCATATACCTTCCAGAAGTATACTCCTGCGACCACAGCAGCGAATACCGAAATGTAAATAATCGTTTTGGCATTTTCCTTCGCCCATTGTGGGAAGTTTACTATCCACTCGGCTAATTCGTTAGTTTTTAGTTGGTGGCGATGTTCGGGCTTCATCCTTCGGCTCCTTTCAGTCGCTCAGGATGACCCTGAGCGAAGTCGAATGGGTCATTTCTTTTTCCTATTCCTGTTCTGAAATAGATTAGTATCCATAATATTCAATCCCTCGACTCCGCTCGGGATGGTGAGCAAAGTCGAACCATTATAGACTTAAGCCGGCATTATAGCAAAAATTGTTTTATCTTGCAATGGCTCTGTCGGCCGACTAAAATTCTAAAAGTGGTGGCACGGCCATCTTGGCCGTGTTTTCACGGGCTGGAAGCCCGTGCCACTGAAAGGTTATAAATGCTCAAAATTTTCGCAAAACCAAAGGCAGGTTTTTTTTTATTTTCCCTGCTGGTTTTGGCCTGTTCCTTTTGCTGGGCCGATGAGCGGTTGGATAAAACCATGCCCCAAAACGCAGTAGAGGGCGTTTGGGACCCGACAAAATATATCGGCATTGATGAAATTCGCCCCCAGATGAAGGCGTATTGCCTCACCACCTATAAGGGTACCGAGATCGAAAAGTTTGCTCTGGATGTTCTAAGCGTAGTCCGCAATATAGAGCCGGGCAGAGATGCGATTTTGGTTCAGGGAACGGATGAGCGTTTTATCCACACCGGTCCTGTGTGGGGCTGTAGTGGTTCGCCGGTTTATATTGATGGGCGCCTGGCGGGGGCGTTGGCTTTCGCCGCATCCTTCAGTAAAGACCCGCTTTATGGCGTGACGCCGGTTAAAGAGATGCTCAGAGTAGGACAAGTTAGTTTCTCCCAGCGCAATGCTGGGCAGACCGCTGGGACCTCAAACCCTGTAAAGGATGTTTGGGAACCCGCTTTTGGGTTTGATTTTTCTAGGCCGATTAATTTTGCTGAAATTAACAGGCAGATTACAACCAGCCGCCTTTCAGCAAAAAATATCCAGGGTGGTCTGACTTTTTTGCCTTGTCCATTGATTACCTCTGGCTTACCAGCCGAAGTTTGCGAGCAGTTGAATGTCTCAGTTGAGCCTTTCGGCCTTGTAGCCGTTCCCGGTATCGCTGGTGGGGGGGCGCCAAACGCGGCAAAGAGCGTTTGGGAACCAAATGACGTCCAATTAGCTCCTGGCGCTTGTCTTGCCGTTCCGTTGGTAACCGGTGATATAACAATGACTGCGATTGGGACGGTAACAGAGGTTGTGGGTGATAAAGTGTATGGTTTCGGGCATGGTTTGCTTGGTCATGGAGCGGTTGATTTGCCAATGGCCACCGGCCAGGTGCATACCGTGGTTTCGAGCGTGATTCGTTCTTTTAAATTCGCCAGTGCGATTGAAATTGTCGGCGCCTTGACAACGGATGAGTCGGCAGCGGTCCGTGGACAAATCGGCGCAAAGGCCAAAATGATACCGCTGGTGATAACGGTGGACCGGTACAATGACACCCAGAAGCGAGTGTACAACTGTCGCGTCGCTGACAATCAGCTGCTTACTCCCCTCGTGCTTCGCTCGGCTGTGGCCGGGGCAGCCCTTATGCTCGGCAGTTTGCCGCCGGACCATACGGTCGAGTATAAGGTAGTTATTGGCGTAGAGGGAACCGCTCCCGTTACTTTTGAAAATGTCTCAACCGGTATCGGTTTGGATGAGATGCTGGAAGAAGGTGCCGGCTCCGTTGCGATACTCTTAAACAATCCGTATGAGAAAGTTGACATAAAATCAATTAATTTTGATGTTCGCATAGTGCCGAAAAATATCTCTTCGAGAATATGGTCGGTCGATTTGTCTGATTCGAGAGTAAAAGCAGGCCAGGAGTTGGATGTTACTGTGGTTGTGGAATCTTTCTTGGCGGAAAAGAAAGAATATCACTGTAGCTTGAAAATACCCCGTGAATTGGCGCCGGGTAAATATGATTTGATTGTATGCGGCGGCCACGGTTATCAGGAATTTCTTATGAAAGCTGCGCCGTATAAATTTGTCCCCCAGAGCCTCGAAACTCTTGTTGAGGCGATGAATAATCTTCTTACTATCGGCAGAGATAAATTGTATTGTCTCTTGGTCTTGCCGGCCGCCGGTGTTGCGGTGGAAAGGGCCGAGCTTCCTGATTTGCCGGCCACTAAGATATTGCTCTTGCAGGATGTCAAAAGGACGTTGAGAAGCCAACCACACCCGCATTGGCTCGAGGAGAGTTTGGCGACAGGCACAGTTATTATCGACGAAAAAGTTATGCAGATAACAGTGGAAGAATAATAGGAGTAAAAGATGAGAATTGAAAAACGAAAAACTGTGACTGAAAATTCGGGACTTTTCAGTTTTACACTATGGTTTTGCGTTTTTAGCTTTTCGCTTTTAGGTTATTTGTCGGGCCCGTATTGTTGGGCTGTTACCAGTAAGGTTACACGCCACAGCAGTAGTGCAGATTTGTTGAAAGGTCGGACAAAGGATGTTGTGGTTGGCTCAGAGGGAACTCTTCAGCTTGGCCGGGCAGCCGAAGTAATAGTTGAGAAGTTTGAGGACCTCTGCCGGACCGCAAACGCGAAAAAGAGCACTTCGGAACCCTGGTCGATAAACAGCATCGTTGTAAGCGGCGGAACCGTTTACCTCGGCACAAGCCCTAACGGCGGTATTTACAGGTACAGCCTTGGTAAACTGACAAAAATTTATCCACCCGAATCAGAGGAAAGCGAAAATACAAAAACCGCTAATAATGAGCCGAATGATTTAACTAAACTTGATAGCGAGATTGTTGAGGCACAGCGGTATTTAGCGAACGAGCATATTTTCGCAATGGCAATCGATATGGCCGGCAGGCTTTTGGCCGCTACAAGCGGCGACAAATGCGCACTGTATCGCTTCGAAACGGACAAAATAAAGGAACCCGAAGTGATTTTTGAGCCGAACGATGCCGAAGGGAGCCCGCCTTGCGGGGGTACCAAGTATATCTTTGCAATAGTTGTTGATGGTGCCGGTAATATCTATTTGGGTACCGGACCGCAGGGGAAAATCTACCGGCTCGATTCTTTTGGCAAAGAACCGCAGCTTCTTTATGATAGTCGCGACAAAAACATACTTTCACTGGCAATTGGACAAGACGGCTTTGTTTACGCAGGCAGTGACGGCCGCGGGCTTGTTTATAAGATAAACCCTCGCGATAAGACGGCAACGGTTTTATACGATAGCGACCAGACGGAGATTACTGCACTTCTATTTGCCGGAGATGGTAATTTGTATGCAGCGGCAACATCGGCTGAGATTGTTCAGGTCCAGGCGGAATTTGCCGCACAACTGCCTTTGGCTGGTCGCCCCGAGGCCAAATCAGAGGAAAGTGCCCCTGAAAGCGAAGGGGAGTTGAAACTGGAAATTGCAAATACGAAGGAAGACGTCAACGAAGAGCTGCCACAAAGACAAATACCTCCGCCGAGACCGTCTAAACCCGCTGAAGCCAGTTACATATACAAGGTAACCAAAGATGGTTACGTGACCGATATATTCACAGAGACTGCGGTTCTCTTTTGCCTGGCAGAACAAGAGCAAAAGCTGCTTATCGGGACTGGAAACAGTGGCCGGACCTTTACCGTTGACCCGGCCTCGGAGCAGCAGGCAATCATCTATCAGGATGAGTACGCGTCGCAAATAGCCGCCATGGCTGTGACCGACGACGACGTCTATCTTGGGACAGCAAATCCTGCGAAGTTGATAAAACTGGCCAAAACTTTTGCTCGCGAGGGAACTTACACTTCCGACCTTATAGATGCCGGTCAGCCGGCCGACTGGGGAAAGCTGCAAATCGACGCCGATATCCCACAGGGTTGCAAAGTTATGGTGGCTTCCCGCAGCGGAAACGTTAAGGATGTGAACGACCCGACTTTTTCAAACTGGACCGAGCTGGCCGAAGTCACCGGGCCGGTGCAGATGAAATGCCCGCTCGGCAGATTCTGTCAGTATAAGCTCGTTTTGCAAACCGAAGACCGCCGCAAAAGTCCGCTTGTAAGAGAGATTGCTGTTGCCGATACTGTTCCCAATCTGGCGCCGAGAGTTGAGTCGGTCAGCGCCGAAAGAATCGAATCAGCGGACAAAACGGGAATGTTCAAAATCAGCTATAAAGCCAAAGACGATAACGGCGACAAGCTGATTTACAAAATAGATTTTAGAAAAGTTGGAAGAGAAAATTGGATTGAGCTGAAAAAAGAGCTGGAAACAGACAGCTTCGAATGGGACGGCAGGACCGTTGAAGATGGACGGTATGAACTCAGAGTAACCGCAAGCGACGAGAGGAGCAATACCACAACAACTAAATTGACGGGCAGCAGAATAACTGAGCCGGTGGTTGTTGATAACACCGGGCCGGTTATTAGAAAGTATTCTATTGAGAGCGGCGAAAAAGCCGTAGTGCTGAAGATGCAAACATCAGACCAGCTAAGTGCAATCGGCAAGGTAGATTATACCCTTGACAGTAACACCGAGTGGATAAGCGCTGTGCCGGATGATTTAGTCTATGATACTACTGATGAGGATTTCACTATCGTTATCGAAGAGTTGAATGCCGGCGAGCATATAATCGCCGTTAGGGTCTCTGATGACCTCGGCAATACAACCTATAAAACCTTCGAGGTTACCGTGGCAGGCCCCGTTAGAGGCCTAAAGGAAAAAGTCTCTAATGGGACAAAAGAAAAAGCCTCTAAGGGGGCGGGCAGCTAATTATTGTGCGGTATATCGAATTTAAAAAAATAGTCAATACTGTCGAGTCTCTTTGTATAGCAAGTGGCTACGAACTTCCCTCTGATGTTCTGGCTGCTCTTGAAGACGCAGCGCAAAAAGAATCCAATTCAGCAGCGGCGAAAATATTAAACCAGCTCATCGAAAATGCCCACATAGCAAAGGACGAAAAGATACCACTCTGTCAGGATACCGGCCTGGCGGTGGTTTTTGTTGAGCAGGGAGCTGAGGTGGCTGTTAAGCCGCCTGCCGGCCGAAAGCAGGTGACATTATTCGATGCGATTAACTCCGGCGTCGCAGCAGGTTACGAAAATGGGTTTCTAAGAAGCAGTGTTGTCGCTGACCCTCTGAATAAACGCGAAAATACCGGCTCAAATACGCCTGCTGTAATTCATTACTCAATCGTCCCAGGCGATAAGTTAAAGATAACCGTTATCACCAAAGGCGCCGGCTGTGAGAACAAAAGCCAGTTCAAAATGTTCAAACCCACCGCCGATAGAGAACAGATAATTGATTGGGTTGTTGATGTTGTAAGGACGGCCGGTGCCGATGCCTGCCCGCCGCTTATCATCGGGGTAGGAATCGGTGGCAATTTTGAGATAAGCTGCCTGCTGAGCAAAAAAGCATTATTGCGAAATCTCCGGCAAAGAAATGGCGACGAGTTTTACGCCCAACTCGAAGCGGATTTGCTTTCCCGGATTAATGCGCTCGGCCTCGGGCCGCAGGGCCTCGGCGGAGACACCACCGCACTGGCCTGTCTAATCGAGACTGCTCCCTGTCATATCGGCTCACTGCCGGTAGCCGTCAATATCGAGTGTCACAGCCACCGACACAAATCAGCGGTCATATAAGATTTCAAACTGAAACTTCTATAGTTCAGCTTTTTGACGTCAGGTATTCGTGGCATAGGTTTGAGATGGCGATAAAATCTTCTGGCCGGAGCTGTTCCGGGCGATGGTGCGGGTCTATGCAGCACCTTTCAAAAATTTCAGGCCAATTGTTAATTTCCGCAAGCTTACCAGCGGCGAATTTAGTGCAGGCCTTTAGCATTTTTCGCCGATGCTGCATAAAGAGATTTACCAACTTGCCGAGAAGCTCCATACTCTGAGTTTGGCTGACTTTTTCGGCTTTGCGAACAAAGCTTATCATTGCTGAATTGACCTGCGGCTGAGGCCAGAAGACCGTTGGTTTTAAAACTCTTTCTGTTTTTACATCGCCTGTAGCGGCCATGTGTATGCTCAATGTGCCGTAGTGCTTGTCGCCGGGCCCGGCTGTCATTCGGTCGGCAACTTCTTTTTGGACCGTGACGTGCATTGCATCTGTTACTATCGAGTTTGTAATCAGATTCATCATCAGAGGCGAAGCAACACTGTAAGGCAGGTTCGAAACCAGAAGAAATCTGCCTGACCGGTTTTTACGGGCCTGTTCGATAGCGTCACTTACAGTTCGGTTGATGGTGTTCTTGCTCTCCAGGATATCGGCATTGATGACCTCGACATTCCCGGCTTCGGCCAGTTCTCTTGCGGCAATTTTAGCCAGCGTCTCATCCAGTTCGACGGCAATGACCTTGCCGGCGCATTCAGCCAAAGCCTGTGTCAGAGAGCCTGTGCCGCAGCCGACTTCGAGCACAATATCGTCATTGCCTATATTCGCATTATCTACCAGCAGACGCATCAGGTTCAAATCGATGAGAAAATTCTGTCCGAGCCGTTTGTTCGGCTCGACGCCTGCTGATGCAAGCAACTGTTGGATTTGCTGCTTAGTCTGCATCTGAGGCGGCCTTTGTCTGCACAGGCTGGTGTGCCTTTTTAACCGTGGCCATCTTAATGGCAGTGGTTATGGCTGCCATCATACTCGATGGGTCAGCGATGTTTTTGCCGACGATATCAAAAGCTGTTCCGTGAGCCGGGGATGTCCTGATTATTGGTATGCCGATAGTGATATTGACTGCCTCCTCGAATGCAAGAAGTTTTACGGGTATCATTCCCTGGTCATGATACATCGCAACGACGGCGTCGAATTCACCGTGTGCAGCCCGCAGGAATAACGTGTCGGCTGGGTATGGCCCATGGCAGTTTATTCCTTGTTCCTGCGCCAGCAAAATCGCCGGCGATATTATCCGCTGTTCTTCATCTCCGAATTGCCCGCCTTCTCCTGCGTGAGGATTCAGTGCGGCAACGCCGATTTTGGGGTTTTCGATTTCGAAGTATTCCTTCAACGCGATATTCAATAAATCTATCGGTTCGAAAACGCAGCCGATTGTGAACTCGTGCCGAACTTCGAACAGCGCTCTGTGAATTGTTGCAAGAGCTACCTTTAGCGGACCGGCGACAAACATCATCGCCTTTCGCGCCGATTTGCACTTGTCCGCCAGCATTTCGGTATGGCCGGGCCATTTGGCGCCGGCTAATTTCCAGCTGGTTTTGCTGATTGGTCCTGTTACTACCGCATCGATTATGCCGGCCTTGGCCGCCTCTATTGCATCCAGGCAAAAATGTATAGATGCTTCGCCTCCGACCGTGCTGGGACCTTTAATCCAAGACGGAACCGGATGCTCATCGTAATCGGCCACTACAACTTTACTCGGATAATCTCTGCTGATTTTTTCGTGCTGATACCTGCCCCAGAACGGCTCTATCTCAGCTTTATCTGCTGCGTAACAAAGCTGCTCATTCATACCAAATATGATAAACTTCGCTGCCTTTCTTATCTCCGGCTCCACCAGTGCCTTTACCACAACCTCTGGGCCGATACCGGCCGGCTCACCCATCGTCACCCCGATGACCGTCTGCTCACTTGTCGAATTGTTGCCGTTGTTTTTGTTCATCTTTTTGTATTGCGTCTTAAAAGCCCAGTTCTTTTAATCTTTCGGTTGTTAGCGATTGTTTCTGTGGCAAAATCTTCTCAAGTTGCTTCTTTATTGTTTTGATTATTATATCGGTCTCGATATTTACCATATCGCCAATTTTTGCCCCGCCGAGCGTGGTTCCCTTTAGTGTCTCAGGAATTACAGCGACACTGAAACTATCTTCATCCATATTTGCTATCGTCAAACTTATTCCGTCAACGGCGACCGAACCTTTGACCACCATTTGGGCGAGCAGTTTGGGATTCGCTGCGAATTTTATATCGGCAAATTGTCCTTGCCGGCTGATTGCTTTAATCGTTGCGACCCCGTCGATATGGCCGAGAACAAAATGCCCGCCGAACCGGTCGGTGGCCTTCATAGCCAATTCCGCATTGACCGCCGAAGAGGATTTCAACTTGCCCAGCGTCGACTTTGTTAGTGTTTCACTGCTGACCTCGAACTCTGCAAAACTGTCTCGCAGTTGAGCAATAGTTAAACAAACGCCGTTTATGGCTATGCTGTCGCCGATTTTGCTCTCCTTAGCCAGTTTGCCCAAATCTATGGCCAGATGCATTCCGCCGCCGGTTGTGTAGGCCGACTTTACCGTGCAAATTGCCTTTATAAGCCCTGTGAACATAAAATTTATTTCCGGCTTCTTATGATTGATTATTGATAAAAGCAAATCAGTCGCTATAATTGATTATAAGTAATCAGCTATCATTTATCAATTGGAAAGGGGCAGGTCAAATGAATACATTCTGGCTAAAAATCGCAGCTCTTGCGGTTGTCGTTGTGGTTGCGATTGTCCTGATAGGTGTTTTTTCGTCTTCCGAAAGGTCTCGTCCGGCTGCGGAATCGGCAAATGAGCCGGAGACCAAACCGAAAACCTTCTACGACCAGGTCGAAAAAGATAAAGAGAAGTTTTTAGCTGAGTCGCAGCCAGTGGAGGAACAGGTTCGGGAGCAAAATCAGCCTGCAGACAACCAAACGCCCGCCGAGCCTGTCCGCCCCGCTGTGAAGCCGGCCCAACTGTACTTCAGGCCGCTTTCCGAGATAGACAAAATAGAAGCCGAAAGACTCCTGAATGTGGCCGTGCCGGGCCGTAGCATAGGGCGATTGCCGATGACCGGTTTCAAACTTATGGTTGATTGCTGTCGGCAAATTATTAGCAAATGGCCCGACAGTTGGTATGCCTATAGGGCCAAACAGATGCTCATTGATATGCCGACGCGATTCCGTGAGCGGTATAAGATAACAAAAGAAGAGCTGGATGTAAGCGAATTTACCAAACAAAGACCGGGAACTAAACCTTTCAACGGTACCGTTGAGGAGGAATCTCCTTAAATGGCTCCAGTTCTAACCGCAGGTTTTGTACCGGTAATTTCAATCACTGCCGACTGTTTGCCTCAGGCGTGGGAAAAAGCTGTTTTGGCGGTATGGGATAATGGCCTTGATGTCAAAACCCAGTACGACAAGCCCCAAGACCCGCCCAGCAAAGACGCAACGGTCATAATTACCATTACTGACCCCTTTGCCGAACCGAGAATCCATAAGAATTTTCCCGGCGGGCCTGCCGAGCTTGAGGCTTATCGCCAGGAGGTGGTCAATGGTATTCACGACCACTGGATTGGCCCTGCTGTTGGCAAGTGGACATATACCTATCACCAGCGGCTCTTTGCCTATTGTCCTGTGGAAAATCTGCGAGACCCAAACTCGCTGAAGCCTTTCAAAAAAGTTGACCAGATTCGATATATTATCAATAAACTCTCTGAGACCAGTCACACTCGAAGGGCGCAGGCGATAACCTGGATGCCGACTGCTGACCCTGACACGGATGACCCTCCCTGCCTCCAGAGAATCTGGTGTCGGCTGGTCGCGGACCGTGATGGCGCGATGTCGCTTAATATGAATACGCACTGGCGAAGCAGAGACCTTTACAAAGCTTGGTTTATGAATGTCTATGCTATTACCGACCTTCAGAGAATAATTGCCGAGGAGATTTCCGGAAAAATCAATCGACAGGTAACTGTGGGTAGATATGTTGATATAAGCGATTCACTGCATATCTACGGCGGCTATTTTGACCAGGTCAGTAAAGAGGTGGAAAAGATGCGACAAAGCCCGTTTAGCGGGCGGGCTTGGCAAAGCACGCATCCTGCTTTTGAAATGATGACAAAAGAGGCCAGAGAAAAATTGGCAAAAGACCCCGACTCGTCACGGCGGAGCGTGCCGTAGCCGGACTGGTACGCAAAACCCAGAGACGCAAAATAATCAACTCAAGTTATAATCGTCAGGATGGCTTACGTCACTGTACAAGCCGTTAGTTTCTTTGCGATTCTTTCACGTGTGTGCTTAATCCCCTCGACTTTGCTCGGGATGGTGAGCGAAGTCGAACCATTACAGGATAATTGTTAATGGTGAAAAAATCGATGTTCTTGCGAGCTTGGTTTTATCGGGCTGTTATGGCGTAAGCCATCCTGGTGATAAAGATTTAAAAAAACGAGTATCTTAATTTGCCCATTTGCGATTTTTGTGTTAGACTTTAATTAAGGTCAGGCAGATAAAGGGGGCGAGGTCAGCTTAATTTTGTTTATCCCAGGTATGACCGCCCATTGATTATTGATATCATTAGCCTGACTTGGTAATCCTGCCGTGGGGGGAAAGGTCGGCGAATAAGCATCAAGGCGGGAACGGAAGCAAACCCTCTTGTGTTGTGCGAGGGGTGAGGAGAAAGTTTTTTGGGGGGGCCATATAAGTTTCTTTCCGAGTTGGGTCTCTGCGCCCTTGGTGCAGAGACCTTTTTTTATAAAAAAATCATCGGCAAAAAGAGCTGTGAGTTTTTTTAAACTTTTTCCCTTAGTGTTTGTCCTGCCGTAAATTGAGAGCGCCCAAAATAAGATTTAACAGCTTCTTATTTGGGCCATTTACAAAGTTTCGCAAGATTTTCTTTGACATACTATATGTTGGGCTTACAATGTGAAAATCGGCGACAGGTAGTGTTGTTTTGATAAATTACAAATAGCTTTTGTTAAATTTTTCAAGGTGGGCTTAGTTCGTGAGATGTCCCTTTTGCAAGGAAGATCACGATAGGGTTGTTGATTCGCGTTCAAGCGATACCGGTAGAATAATCAGACGCCGGCGTCAGTGCTTGGCATGCAAAAAACGCTTTACTACCTATGAAAAAATAGGTGAGAGCTTTAAGCTCTGCGTGGTAAAAAAGGACAGCTCTCGGGTCCCTTATGACAGAGATAAAATCGTTGGAGGTTTGCAGAAGGCCTGTTATAAAAGACCTATCTCTGCTGAACAGATTCAGCAAATAGCTGACAAGGTTGAAGAAGATATATTTAGGAGCTCCGACAAGGAGGTTTCGTCCGCTTTTGTCGGCGAAAGTGTGATGAAACACCTGCGAGGAATTGACAAGGTTGCATATATTCGCTTTGCAAGTGTCTATCGAGACTTCGAAGATGCGGGCGAGTTGATTGAAGAGGTAAGTCAGGCTATTCAGGAAACCGAGTATATTGGGCAGCCGAAGCTTTTTGACACCTGAGAGATAAAAGGCGCTGCTGAAAAAAACAGTTTAAGCCATTATTAAATTTTTGCACGGAGGCAAATGGTGGGGACAAAGGTAAGGCTTAAAGTCGTAAAGGCCGATGGCAGCATCGAAGAATATTTGCACACAAAGGTCATTGGCGCTATCAGTAATGCTCTCGCTTACGATGGGCAGGCCGATATTCACGTTGCCGAGGAGCTTGCGGAGGTGGTAACTTATTTTCTTTATCACGGAAAAAACACGCGTGCTGTAACCAGCGGCGAGATCCTCTCCATAATTAAGGCGGTTTTGACTGCCACAACGTATGAAGATGCCGCAATTGTGCTGACTGAACATCATTTCAACCGCAAGCTTAAACGCTCCAGAATTGAGGTTGTTTCGATTGATATTCAGCAGCTCGCCGATGCTGAAATGCTCTACGGAGTTCAGCAATCGCCACGCCGGTCTCGCTGGGACAAGTCTAAAATAGTCAATGACCTCGTAACCAACTATGATGTTTCCAGGCAAACTGCCAGAACGATTGCCTCAATGGTTGAGGAAAAAATATTCAATATTGGCCTGACTTCGGTCCCGGCCAGCCTGATAAAGCAGCTCGTTTTGGGCGATACCGCTACATTCCTGCGGGCCCAGCGTCAGTTACAAACTGTCTAAGCAAAATCTTATCTGTTATTATTTGCCCTCTACTATTGTTTTTGTTCGGCTGAGAATTTTTCCCTGTAGTTCGTCAGGGGCGATATCGAGCCAGTTAACGTCTTTGAAGGTTTTGAACCAGGTCCGTTGGTTCTTGGCAAAACGCCGCGTGTTTTTCTTTATCAGTTCCGTGGCATCCTCTAAACTTATCTTCCCGTTTAGATAGTCAATTATCTCAGCGTAGCCGATTGCGCATCTGGCCTGTTGGCTTAAGGGTTTTTCTTCGGCCAGCAGAGCTTTGACCTCATCGACAAGACCTGCTGTAATTATTTTTTTTACCCGCTGGTTTATACGGCTGCTTTCAACACTTTTTTCCCTTCGCAGCCCGATTATTATCCAGTCGTGCAAAGGTTTTTCTGCGTCGAATTGCTGCTGAAAGCTCGAAATCGGTTTTCCGGTGATTTTGTAAACTTCCAGGGCGCGAATTATACGTTTGCGGTCCCTGCGGCCGATGCGCTCGGCGGTAACAAGGTCGATTTCTGTTAATTGCCGGTATAGTTGTTCCAGCCCTTCATTTTCTGCTTCGGCCTGCAATTCGGCACGTATTTGCTTATCGCTTCCCGGCCCTTCGAATAGGCCATACAGCAGGGCCTTTATGTAAAGAGCAGTTCCGCCGACCGCGATTATTCTTTTTTTACGACCTTTTATCTGCTCTATTGCATCGTAGGCTAAATCGAGAAAGCTCCCAACATTGAAAGCTTCGCTTGGTTCAACCACATCGATTAGGTGATATTTGATACGCTCGCGCGCCTGCCGGGGCGGTTTGGCTGTGCCGATATCCATTCGCCGATAAACCTTCATCGAGTCGATACTGATTATTTCAGCACCCAGACTTTCAGCCAGTTCAAAGGCCAATCGCCCCTTCCCTGATGCGGTAACGCCAAGAATTAACAATCTATCGGTATTCATAATTTGCTGTGAAAGTCCGTGAATAATGGATATAATACAGCATTTGGGTCGAAAACGCAAAATTATAGCTTTCAGCAGACAACGGAGCCGTATATGCCGCTAAACCGGGCCGTCAATAGTGACTTTAATACTCAGCTAAGCGAGAAAGCACAGTTTGTAAATGATACGCTGTCCCGGCTTGTTGCTAAGAAGACTGATATTAGTGGTGATTTAAAAGAGGCAATTAGGTACACGCTCGAAGCCGGCGGCAAGCGGGTGCGTTCGGCGTTGGTTCTCTGGTGCTGCGAGCTTATCAGCGGCAGGGTAAATCACGATGCCGAAATTGCAGCGGCGGCGATTGAGATGGTGCATACCTATTCCCTTGTCCACGATGATTTGCCGGTGATGGATGATGATGACTTTCGCCGGGGGCTGCCGACCTGCCATAAGGCCTTTGATGAGGCAACGGCTCTCCTCACCGGTGACGCTCTTTTGACGCTTGCCTTTGAGGTTTTGGCAAAAGAAATTGATGCCCCGGCTGTTGCGGTCAGATTGATTGGCGAGTTGGCGCAGGCCGCCGGCCCGGCTGGTATGATTGCCGGACAAATGGCCGACCTGAAAGCTGAAAACGGCCGCGGCGGCGAAGAAATTTTGGAATATATCCATACCAACAAGACCGCTAAGATGTTCCGTTGCGCCGCCGCTATGGGAGCTATCTGTGGTGCGGCAAAGGACAGTGAATTTGACCGCCTTTGTGAATATGGTCTGAAGATTGGCCTGGGCTTTCAGATAGCCGATGATATCCTTGACGTTTGTGCTTCGAGCGAGCACTTAGGCAAGACAGCCGGTAAAGACGCCAGTGCGGCCAAGTGCACTTACCCAGCCGTAGTCGGGATGGAAAAATCAAGGCAATTAGAGAAAAAGCTCGCCGATGAAGCGGTAGCGGTGTTGGAACCCTTCGGACAAAGAGCCGACACCCTCAGAAATCTCGCACTCGCCCTGCTGAAAAGAACAAGATAATCGGAAGAATTTTTAATGGCTAACTTATTGGAACAAATAAACAGCCCTGATGACTTGAAAAAGCTGTCTCCGCACCAGCTCAAGCTCTTGGCAGACCAGATACGCCGCTTTATGCTTGCCTCGGTGAGTGAAACCGGCGGACATCTCGCCAGCAACCTCGGCGTTGTGGAGCTGACGCTGGCCCTGCATTATGTCTTCGATTTCAAGGTCGATAAGCTGCTTTGGGATGTTGGTCATCAGTGTTATACGCACAAAATCATAACCGGCCGAAGGGCTGATTTCACCAGACTTCGTAGGCGCGACGGGATAAGCGGCTTTCCCAATCCGGATGAAAGCGTATACGACCAGTTTGCCGTCGGCCATGCAGGAACCTCGATAGCGACGGCAATTGGAATGGCAATGGGGCAGGTTCGAACCGGAAAAAACGATAAAATCGTGGCACTCATCGGAGACGCCAGTATCGTGAACGGCCTCTCTTTCGAGGCGCTGAATAATCTCGGATTGGTAAAGAGGCAATTACTTATAGTCCTCAACGATAACTCGATGGCAATCGATGCTACACAGGGGGCAGTGGCAAAATACTTCTCCAAAGTTCGCCTCAGCCAGACCTATGAGGATTTGCGAAAAACCACCAGAAATATCCTCGAACATATGCCCCTTATCGGTAAAACTGTTGAGGAGGCGATTGAGAGAATTAAGAAGAGTATTCGTATGGTCTTCCCCGCCAGTCAGATGTTCGAGAGTCTGAACATCCCATACTTTGGTCCTGTTGACGGCCATGACATCGAGTCGCTTATACAATTGTTCAAGGCTTTGTTGCATTTGAGTCACCCCGCAATTTTGCATGTTTATACAAAGAAAGGCAGGGGTTTCGCTCCTGCTGATGATGACCCGAGGAGGTTTCATTCGACCGGGCCGTTCAAAATAAATGGAGACGCCGTAGAAACCTCCGCCGGCGTCAGGCGCAGCTTTACCGATGTTTTCGGCCAGCATCTGACCGAACTGGCTGAAAAGGACAACAGAATTGTCGCTATAACCTCCGCAATGTGCGATGGAACAGGGCTGGCCGAATTTCAAAAAAAATTCGCCGACAGGTTCTACGATGTCGGAATTGCTGAAAGTGTCGCGGTAGATATTGCAGCAGGGCTTGCCAAAAGCGGCTTAAAACCCGTCGTTTGTATTTATTCGACTTTCTTGCAGCGAAGTTTCGACCAGATATTCCAGGAAGTATCGTTGCAGAATCTGCCGGTTGTTTTTTGTATCGACAGGGCCGGCGTCGTCGGCTCCGACGGTCCAACGCATCATGGACTGATGGATATCGGATTTTTGAGAATGATGCCGAATATGGTCCTGACGGCGCCTGCTGATGAGGGCGAATTAAAACTGGCTTTGGAATTTGCCTTGGCAGAAAATAAACCGGTCTGTTTAAGGTATCCCAGAGACCTTGTTCCATCGAGTGAGTTTGACTTGTCCGCTTGTGCCCAGCCGTTTGAATTAGGCAGGAGTGTCTTTGTCAAAAGCAGCCCAAATTCAGCTATTGCAATTATCGCTTACGGAAGCGTCCTTACTAATGCCCTCCAGGCGGCTCAGCTCCTTCAGCAGGATGGCATTGACGTCGATGTGGTAAATGCACGATTCGCCGCTCCGCTTGATGAGAGAATTATTTCTTTACTCAGCCGGCGCAAAGGTATAATAACGCTCGAAGACCACAGCCTTGCCTGTGGCTTTGGCTCAGCCGTGCTTGAGGCAGCTGTTGCAACTTTGCCAGGCCCAATTACAAAGTCGATTGTAACTCTTGGTATGCCCAGGGCATTTTTAAGGCACGATTCCCGCAATGCTCAGCTTATGCAGGGGGGTATAAGTGCCGATAGAATAATACAGGCGGCAAAAGAAATGTTGAGCTCGGCTGGGTAATCGGCCAACAATTTGGACGCCGGGGAATAGATTTAAGAAATGATGGGATTTTTCGCTGCGATAGACAGAGCGCGGAAAAGGGTAATTTTAGAATGGCGAAAAGCAATTTGCCAAAATTGGTGATTTTCAGCGACCCGAAGAAGGGACATGTCGCTGAGGTGGTTGAGGAATTTCTCGATTTCGCCAGGGGTAAAGCCGAGGTCGTTGCCAGTTGTGGTATAGACCAGTGCACTGTTGATATTTTGAAAGAGGCTGATTTTGCGGTTGTCTTCGGCGGTGATGGGAGTATTACCTCTGCTGCGAGACAATTGAGTCAGGTCAATGTGCCGGTCATAGGCGTTAACCTCGGCAAGCTCGGCTTCCTAACCGAATTCAGCCTCGGAGAGCTTAAAGAATTTTTCCCTTCTTTGACATCACGAAAACTGCGCATAGAGAAACGCATGATGCTCAGATGTGGGATTTTCAGCAATGGCCGGGAAAAATTCTCCTCGGCGGCTATCAATGATGTTTTTATCACAGCCGGACCACCTTTTAGAATGATTGAGTTGAAGATGTCGGTCGATGGTCAGTCCGCCATGGACGGATTGGTAAGTGACGGCCTTATAATTTCCACACCCACCGGCTCGACAGCTTATAATCTCTCGGCGGCAGGGCCGATACTTTCAGCAAATATGCAGGCAATGGTTATTACGCCTATTTGTCCACATTCGTTTAGCTTCAGACCCGTTGTTATCAATGCCGACAGCAAGGTAGAGGTCTTTGGAGTCAGTGTCAATGAAGGCACTACTGTTTCCGTCGATGGCCAGATTTCCTCCAAACTATCGATTGATGATGTGGTAAGAATCGAAAGGAATAAAGGCGATTTTCTCGTGGTGAACAACCCCCTTAGGACGCAGTGGGATACTTTGGCGACCAAGCTCAGTTGGGCGGAAAAGCCAAAGTATAAGAAGAGCCCCATTTTGCAATAACTCGTGATTGTTTAATTATGAACATAGTCCTGCGGTAAATGGTATTTAATATTATGAAAAGACCAGGGGCATATATTGTTGTTGGTTTGTTGTTTTTCACTGCTTTTTCAGAAACTGGTTGGGCTGCTGTTGAAAACCGTATCAGTTCGAGTACAATCCCGCCGAGCAGCCGACGTGAAGGCCTCATTCGCAGCCCTGACGCAATTGACGGAGGCGGTAACCTGCTGGTTACCGGAAATATCAGAGGTCCGGCGTATTTTCGAGGCGTAGTGCCGTATTATGCGCCAACCGGTTTTGGAGTGACGCTTCCTTCGTCTTCGCTTGATTCGTTTTTGAGAGATTCTGTCGGCGCGGAAGATGCCGGTCGTTATAACCGTTACTCCGGTTATACCCTTGGGTATAGACCATATTATTCACCGACTCAGACAGTAGCATCTACAATGCCGGGCGCCTATGCTGGGGCCGGGGCACCGACCACAAACATTGGTGCTTATTCTGCTCGGCCCTATCTCACTGGGACCTTGCCGCTGCGACGCGACGAGGTGCTCGACACTGCATCTGCGATGTCTTTGGCACGCTTGCGACCGATGTCGATGACGCCGGCGGAAATGCAGAAACTAATTTCATCTGAAACCGCCAAAAATTCACCCGCAGGACTAACCGACCGGCAATACCAGACCCAGGCAGAACAATATAAGCCCAACATAAGCCAGGAAAGCTATAAAACAGGTGAACTTAAGAAACCCCTGCCCGGCTTGGATGGCTCTTTATTGCCCTCTGCTCCGAGAAAACCGGGCGGCGAGGTCAACCAGCCGTTTGAGACACCGACACAAAAAGAGCAGGCTGGCGAAAAAACCGCCGAAATGCCGTTTGGTGCGCCTTGGGCCATAGACATGAATAAACAGCTTGATGTCTACGACCAGATGAAACAGCAGCTCGATAGCTTGCAAAAAAAACTTGAGTTGGCACTGGCTGCACAACAACCTGAAAAAGTTGCTGAAGAGAGCAAAAAATCAGCCGGCGAGCAAACCCAGGAGGGTTCTCAGGCCGAGAAGCTCGCTGAAATTAATTTATCTGTTGCCAAAACCGGGGGTAGTTTGAGCCCTTTTGAAACTTTTGCTTCCTTTTCAGAAGACAAATTCAATCAGAATATGCGGGCGGCAGAACAGTATCTTAAGCAGGGCAGATACTATCGCGCTGCGGATGCCTATACTCTGGCATCGCTTTACAAGCCGGATGACCCCCTTGCCTATGCTGGAAAGAGCCACGCCCTTTTTGCCTCAGGCGAATATATGAGCAGTGCCCTTTTCCTTTCCAGGGCCTTGCAGATTTTCCCTGAGTATGCACGGTTTAAAATCGACATTGAGGCTATGGTAGGGGACAGGGACAAGCTTGAGAGCCGCGTAGTCGATGTTGAAGAATGGTTGGGCAGAAGCGGTGGTGCCCCTGAGCTGCAGTTTTTGCTCGCCTATGTTTATTACCAAATGGACAGACCCCAGCCAGCCAAAAAAGCTATTGATGCAGCCTGCGAAAAGATGCCGCAGGCCCCCGCTGTGCTCGCACTTAAAAAAGCTATTGAAGATAGCCCGGCGGCAGACAAGGATGGTAGCTCACAGCGTATAACCGATGGCGCAAGACCTGAACTGAGCCGGTAGGATGATAAAAGCCAACACATCTTTGGATATCGAAGAGGTTTTGTCTGCTGATGGGTTAATTGCGCGGTCGTTTAGCGGATACGAGTTTCGGCCTCAGCAGGTGCAGATGGCCTGTGCCATTAAAGATGCCTTTGTGGGCCGCCGGCATTTGGTTACAGAGGCCGGAACAGGCGTCGGCAAAAGCTTCGCATATCTTGTCCCTGCAATAGAGCTGCTTTGCCGAAAACCGGCAAAGGTGCTCATCAGTACCTTTACCATTACCCTCCAGGAGCAGTTAATCAATAAGGACATCCCTTTCTTGGCTGAATCTCTGCCGCAGACATTTACTGCGGTTCTGGCAAAGGGCAGGGGCAATTACCTCTGCAGGCGTCGGCTTGAGTTTGCGCTGCGCAGGCAGGCAACGATGTTTGATGAGCTCGGCTCAACCCTTGCGGTAATAAGGCAATGGGCTAATCAGACAGAAGATGGCTCGCTCAGTGATATTCCGGTTCTGCCGAAAAATCATATTTGGGATGCCGTCAGGAGCGAGCACGGTAACTGTCGGGGCAGAAAATGTCCCCACTTCAGCCGTTGTTTCTACTGGCGAGCCAGGCGGCGATTGGACAACGCTGATATTATTGTGGCAAACCACGCCCTGATGTTTAGCGACCTTGTGCTCAAAACGCAGGGTGCATCAGTTTTGCCCGATTATAAATACATCATTATTGATGAGGCCCACAATATCGAGCATGTGGCCGAGGACCATTTCGGGATAAATATCAGTAATTTCACAGTCAAATTCCTCCTCGATGCCCTTTACAATCCGAGAACCTATAAAGGGCTTCTGGCCTATATGAATGCAGACAAAGCAATTAAAGCAATTGATATGGTCAGCCTGATAACAACAGAGGCGAGGAGTTTCTTCAGGCAGGTCAACAAATGGTATGAGCAGACAAAGGATGAAACCGCCGGAAGATGTTATAAAAATTTTGTCGAGGATAATGTCTCCGGATATTTGAAAAATCTGCACGCCGAATTAGCTGAGCTGGCAAAAATATGTGGAGACGTTGATGAAAAATTCGAGATTATGCGGCTCATCGACCGCTGCTTGGCACTGGCGCAGGATTTGAATTCCTTCTTGACTCAGCAGCAGGATGATTTCGTCTACTGGGTTGAGCCGCCTGCCTCTGCTTCCGGTGCTACACGTTTGAGAAGTGCGCCGCTGAATGTCGGGCCGAGTGTAAAAAGCTGTTTGTTTGATAAGTATGAATCGGTGATACTGACCAGTGCCACTTTGAGCAGCGGCCCGGCGTCGGATGACAGAAGCGGATTTAAGTTTTTCACCAGCCGTATCGGTCTGGATGATTTTAGAACGCTTAAGCTTGGCTCGCCGTTCGATTACGCCGGCCAGGTCACTCTCTATATCGAAAAAGACCTTCCGGACCCCAACGAACCGGCTTTTGTTGATTCTGCAGCTCAGGCCGTCAGAAGGTACGTACGCAAAACACAAGGCAGGGCTTTTGTGCTTTTTACCAGCTACCAGATGCTCGAAGCAATCGCTCAGAAATGCGCCGACTCGCTCGCCGAAAATGGTATTCGGCTGCTGCAGCAGGGTGCAGAGTTTGACAGGACCGCTCTTTTGAAGTGTTTTAAGTCTGAGGACAACTGTGTTTTGTTTGGCACTGACAGTTTCTGGCAGGGCGTCGATGTGCCCGGCCCGGCGCTTAGCAATGTGATTATTGTTCGGCTGCCATTTGCCGTGCCTGACCAGCCGTTAATTGCCGGGCGGCTCGAGCGGATAAAGCAGCAGGGCGGTAATCCTTTTTATGACTATCAGCTGCCTTCGGCAATTCTCAAGTTCAAGCAGGGTTTCGGAAGATTGATTCGAAGCAAAACCGATACCGGCATCGTCGTTGTTTTAGACAGCAGGATAATCAACAAACCTTATGGCCGAGAATTCCTCTCCGCCATCCCAAATTGCAAAATTGAAATTGTTACCAGCGCGACTTGAGTTCACGCTTACTTTGCCTCGGAGTAAGCCATCCAATGCCCGTTTTTAGCCAAAAAACCCAACTTATCGGCCTTTTGTCTGTTTAAGTGGTCATCGTTTCCAGCCGATATAACCATTGCGGAAAGTCCATATTTTGATTGGCGAAATAGCCCCCCAGCACCCGACACGCACCGCTTCGCCAAAAGGACAAGATTATGAAAATTAATTCAACGGTTTTTACTGTCATAGTAATTTCGCTTGTTGCCATTGTAAGCTACTATATAGGGGTATCAAACCAAAGTGTAAATTCTGACCAGCAATCCCCTCTGTCGAATACACTGCCGATAGTCCCAAAACAAGCAAAAGCAGTAGAAGCCAAGCCCGAACCTTGTATTCCAAATAATCGAGTAACGACAACGCTACCTTCTCTACCTAAAGAAGAAGTCTTCAACATTCCCACCAAACAAACTACTAACCAACCGATTTATGACAAACACAACTGGCCGTCTGGCGCAACCGGATACGTTCATACTAAAGATGGGGGCTACACTTGGATTTATACCAACCCAAACCAAGAGCAATCCGTTACATCGAATAGCTCACCGGTAGTTATAAAACAAACAGAGGCAACAGAGCAAAATCCGACACAGATAATAACTGACCGATTTAAAAAAACACAGCAGTATATACAATCTCAACAACAAACAGAATTAGATGTATTTAGAATTACACGATTCCGCAGTCGTGAAGAAGCTATAGATGAATTAAATCAGATTAATTTAAAATATCAACAATTATTGAATCAAGAAAAATTCAAATCTGACCAACAAATTGGGCAATTAAAACGAATTCAATCTCTTATTGATGCAGGACAAATAGACTCTGCTGCTGGAAACGAGGCCATGTGGCGAATGGTTTTCCCGTTGGAAACTAACCCTATTCCGAACTATGCTGCCGAAGCGTCTGCAACCACCGAGAAAGTAAAACGTAAGTTAATAGCAACCCAGCAACAGCAGGAAGAACTGGCTCGACAGCAACAGAGGCAGTGGCAAGATTTGGCTCAACAGCAACAGAGGCAGCGGCAAGAGACGATGAACCGACTTGACGAAATTGAATGTCAACAGCAACGCAACAAATGGCAACAGCAATGGAACGATATGGAGCGTGATAATTGGCAATTGAAATATAATTATTTTGATAACAAATGGCAGTATGCGCCTCAGAATTCGCAGTTGAGATATAATTGCCTTGACAACTCTTGGCAGTATGTTCCCTCTCGTTGATTGCTTAGTAAAGAACAGTACTGGTTAGTTACTATGATAGAGGAGGGAAATGGATTTTTTTATTCTCTTTATTACTATAGCGTGGTGTTTATCGGGTTGGTTAGCCTATAGAATAGGACAAAAATTAGACGATAATAAAACATATGATTGGCAATTAAAATTGTGTTGTCTGATTTTCGGTCCATACCTATTCATTATGTCCATTATGGAATATCTTAAGCGAAAGAAGCGAGCCAAATATACCGCAAAAGAGATGCTCAATCGGAGAAAGGATATTTATGACCTCTGGGATTGGCTTTTGGGTATAAATAGATAATCATCAGAAGATGGGCTAATGAATTAACCTTGAACCAGTGTTATATGAAAGGGTTTTCCTATGGATTCGATACCAATGTTATCACAGGTTGCGGTTGCCATATTGGATGTCTACCGCCGGAAGGACGAAACCAAGCTGTGTAAAGAAACCGATATTATTCCCGAGCTGAAAAAGCTGAATTTCAGCAAGATTCAAATCGAATCTGCAATCGATGAATTGGTTGAAGCAGATATGATCAGGTCGTCCTCCATAACAAACCAAGGAATGAAATATTCTCTCACTGAACAAGGTAAGAGTTACCTTGCAGGAAATACTTAAAATTAGGCTAACCTTCCAAACGCATCGCCTGATTTTGGTCTTGCCATAACAAGCTTTTTGTTATGCGGAAACCGAGTAAACAATAGTTAAGAAATTTGGTAAGGAGATAAATATGGACAAGAAAAATGATATCCTTCCGGCTTGGTTTACAGAACGAATGATGGGTGATGTTTGGTCGTTCGGGCTATTGATGCGAGATGGAACCATAATTGGCATCCAATCGATAGAGTCGGTTAAACAGGCAAAAGACGGAAGTATTTGGCTGGATGTTCGCCTGATGGAATCATCTGATAGTACAGTTGCATGGCTTAAGAAGTTCGATAAGACATTTGTTGCTCCAACATCACGAATAGAGGCAAGTATAAATGCTTCCTATGTGATGGCGGCTTTCGAGTTGGCTGATACATAGTATGCGGTCCGACCGCCTTTAGGATATGATATAGACGAACCTAAAGTCCATGGATCTATGATAGAAAAAATAGTAGAGGACGCATAATGTCTGCGAGTCATGAATGGACAGAGTGGCATCTGACCCCTAGAGGTTGGGAACAGGGATCATGGAAAATTGATTTCGGCACTGTAAACCATAAGGGGTATCCTGCTGATCGTGTTTTGACTTGCCAATATCACGTAAAACTATCCTCGTCTTTTTCTCAGTACCAAAGATATGTCGATGAGATATGGCGATCAGACAACGAAACCATTGTAAAAGAGTTGATTCAGAAATTTGGTGAGTGTCCAGAGCGTTTATGATTTTTGTGTCTTTTCGCAGCAATTCTTTTACCACTAAGTCACCAAAACACTAAGTTTTTTCAGTTAATTAAAAAATCAGTGAAAATCAGTGTAATCCGCGGTTAAATTTTCTTTTCCTGTCCGCTGCACGCTGAACGCCGCCTGCTATCCGCATTTCAATCAAAAGTGCAGGTAACTGCACACCAAAAACGGCAAAATCGAAAATTTTTTTATCCCTTACGCCTCAACAACTTAATTCAAAACCGCACCCCCAAAAACCTCAAAATTTTCGCGTCAAACGCGCAAGTTCGCCCTACTGATGGGAGGGAGGTATTTTTTTCCGCTTCCGGCGGAGTTAATTTTCGAATTTGTTTAGTATTTAGAGTTTAGGATTTGTTTAGGATTTAGATATTAGGATTTAGAATTTTTCGCTGTCCTCTGTCGTCCGTCGTCTTTCGTCCGCCTTCGGCGGAAGCAATGATTGTCTGCCTTGAGCGGAAAATTCAATCAAAAAAGAGTTAATTATGCGAAACAAACCCAATTTCCGAAAAGCTAAAAATTGTTGTAAGCTTAGTGAAAACAAGGAATTATAACAACGAACAACGAACTATGAACTATTCAAAACAAACCCAAACAAACCCAATTTTACCCGCCACTCCGTTTGGCGGGTTTATCCGCCTACGGCAGGACGGAAGTCCACAAGACGAAGGCCAATCCTTGATTTTGTCCCCATAATGTCGTAAAATCTATGGTTACAACAACGAGGTAAGATATGCAGATAAAATTACGGTTTCTCGGCGCCGTTCAGAATGTCACCGGTTCGCGGCACATGCTCGAAGCTAATGGTGTCCGCCTTCTTATAGACTGCGGCCTTTATCAGGAACGACACTTCATAGAAAGAAACTGGGACCCTTTTCCCATACCGCCCGACAGTATTGACGCTGTCCTTTTGACCCACGCCCATCTCGACCATTGTGGTTTATTGCCGAAACTCGTTAAAGAAGGTTTCAAAGGCAGGATATATTGTAACCCTGCTACCGCCGAGCTCGCCCGGATTATTCTTTTGGATTCAGCCAAGATACAGGAAGAGGACGCTGAGCATAAACGCAAAAGGCACGCTAAGCAGGGCCGAAAAGGCCCCTATCCCGAGGTCCCCCTTTATACTACCGACGACGCTCAGGCCTGTTTCCCCCTCTTCTCGCCTGTCGAATACAGACAGGCTGTCCCCCTCGGTGATGGCGTCGAAGCCGCTTTCTATGATGCAGGCCACGTCCTCGGCTCTTCGATAATAAGGACCAAAGTACGCCAGAATGGCCAGGAAAGGATTATTATATTTTCCGGTGATATTGGCAGGCCGAACAGGCCCATACTGTGCGACCCGACTGTTTTTGACTCCGCCGACTATGTCCTCGTTGAGTCCACCTATGGCGACAGGCTCCACGATGAGGCTATGGACGTAAAAAAAACAATTGGTGACGTGATAAACTCAACGAAAAAAGCCGGCGGCAATATTATAGTCCCCAGCTTCGCCCTCGAACGTTCTCAGGAAATTTTGTATTACATAAACGAATTGCTCCTCGAAAAATCGATACCTTCACTCAAAATTTTCTTGGATAGCCCCATGGCTTCGAGGATTACAGAAATTTTTCAGCGTCATTCTGATTTGTTTGGTGAGCAGATGGCCAGGTTTATTAAAAATTTCGGGTCACCCTTTAATTTGCCGCAGCTCGAAATGGCTGGGGATGCCGACCAGTCAAAAGCCATTAACAATATAAAAGGAACGGTTATGGTTATAGCCGGCTCCGGTATGTGCACCGGCGGCAGAATAAAGTACCACCTCGCCAACAATATCTCCCGCCCGCAAAGTTCCATAATGTTTGTTGGCTATCAGGCCGTTGGTACTCTCGGAAGACAAATCATCGATGGCGCAAAGAAAGTCCGAATACTCGGCCGGCAGTATCAGGTCAAGGCAAACATCGTCCAGGTGCACGGCTTCTCAGCCCACGCTGACAGATACGAGCTTCTCACTTGGCTAAAAGGTTTGCAATCGCCGCCTAAAATGATTTTTGTCGTCCACGGTGAGCCGAAAAGCGCATCTGGTTTCGCTGATTATCTCCGCCAGCAAACCGGCTGGGACGTTTCTGTCCCCGCTTATCAGGATGAAGTTGTCCTCGAATAGTGTTAAAAATCACTTCTCCTCTTTTGCCGCTGCGACTGTAACCGGTGCAATCTTTTCCAGCCCCTCTTTAAGCTTCTCCGCCTCCCCGACAACGACTATTACCAGCTTATTCGGCTCTATTGTCCCTTCAACCAGATTTTCGCAATCTGTCTGCTTGGCCTTCGCAATCTCATCAAGCAGTCTTTCGAGATAATCAGCACCGAGTCCCTGCGATTCAATCAGCCACAAGTCGCCGGCTATCTGTTGCGGCGTCTCACGGCCGCCCACAAAACTGCCGAGTATATACGAACGGCTGTTCTCAAGCTCATTATCACTCGGGCCTTGGGCTTTCAGCCGCTCAATCTCTTCGAGGACCGCTCGAACCGCCTCTGTCGTTGACTCTGTCTTGCTGAAGGTGCCAACCTCAAATTCCCCCGCAAAGCGCTTCGCCGTATATCCGCCCCAGGCACCGTATGTCAATCCCTTCGCCACGCGAATACTCTCATTCAGCCGGCTGTTAAAAGCCCATCCGAAATAATTGCTCACTATTCGGCTCACAAAATATCTGTCGTCGTGCCGCGTAATACCACGCTGCCCGGCACGAATCTGGCTTTGTGTGCTCCCAGGCCGGTCCACTAAATATATATGCGTCTCCGCTGTTTTATTTGGCGGGGACATTTTCGTATCAGGCCGCTCTCCCGGCACCTTCCAGTTCCCGAATGTCTTCCTCGCTAATTCGAACGCCTCTTTTGCCTCAATATCTCCCGAAAATATCAGCACTGCCGTATCAGGCCTTGCAAACTTACTCCACCATTCCTTCAAATCTTCAATCGCCAGCGCATTAACATCCTCGACCTCGCCCGTGGCCGTCCGCGAATACGGATGTTCGCCGTATAGTTTCCGCCGGAATTCCCTGTCAGCCACATACTCTGGCTCTGCCGATGAAATCGCCAGCGATGTAAGGACCTGTTTCCGCAGCTTCTCAAATTCCTTTTCAGGGAAGCTCGGCATCAGCACTACTTCACCAAGCAGTCCCATCGCCCGCTCGATATGCTCTGTCAAACAGCCGACATTAACCGTGCTCGTGTCCATCTCGCCTGTCCCTGAAAGGCTGATTGCGTATGTCTCCAGCTCATCAGCCAGCTCGCCCTCACTGTGTTTGCTCGTCCCCTTGACAAGCATCTGCATTGTCATTGCTGCTGTCCCCGGCTTATTCTCCGTCCACGCCCCCGATAAAAGTCCCAGTTGAATACTCACAAACGGCACCTCATGATTCGGCACTACAAGCACCTTCAAACCATTCTCTAATCGCCTGTTGCTGTATTTTGGTGTTATCTTCGCTGCCGAAACCTTCGCAAACGGTGCTTCCTTTGGCCAGTTCTTCCCTCGCTCAAGTCCGCCCCGCCCCGGCTTCGGTGTCACCTTCTCCGGCTCCGCTGTAATTATACCTTCTTCTTCCTTTGCACCCCTAAGGGGACTGCTCGCCGCTCCGAGCATGTTCCGTTCAACTTTAACTTCCAGTGCTCGTTCCGCCGTTAAATACTCGTTTGCCACCCGTTGAATGTCCGCCGCTGTTACCTTGCGTATATCATCCATCCATCGGTTGACTTGCGAAACATCCCCGTATTCTACGGCCGCATCGCCCAGCATTTCCGCCTTGCTCTCAATCTTCAAATTTTCCGTCACCAGCCCCCGCAGCATCTGGTTTTTCGCCTTCATTAGCTCACGCTCGCTCACCGCTTCCCTCCGCAGCCGCGAAATATGTCCCTCAATAATTGCCAGAACGCTGTTTGCATCCACGCCGAAGGGTGGCATTACCGCTCCTGCCCCGAACAAACCGTCCTGCTCCAGCGACCACGTCTCAGCCGCTGCACCCACCGCTAATTGTTTTTCTGCCACCAGCTCGCGGTATAATCTGCTGCTCCTGCCCCCTCCTAAAATCTCCGCCAAGAGGTCAATAGCGATTGAGTTCTTATCGCTGATTGGCACCGTCCGGTACACCACCCCAGCCGCAGGCGCAGGTGCATTCTCTTCCTCCAGTTTAACCGTCCGCTTCTCTGCTGGCTCCGGCTCCTTAACCGTGACCCGTGCCGGCTCATCATAGTGCGGTATCCATCCGAAATAGCGACTTGCCAACCGTTGTGCATCCTTATGTTTTACCGCCCCGACAATAATCAGCGTCGCATTGCTCGGAACATAATATCTCTTCCAGAAATCCCGCAGTTCCTGTACCGATGCTGCTCGAAGGTCTGGTATATTTCCTATCGGCGTCCAGCGATACGGATGGACCTTAAAAACCTCCGCCAGCAGCTTCTCATACAACGTCCCGTATGGCTGATTCAGCCCCATTCGCCGTTCTTCCTCTACCACCTTGCGTTCCGTATCGAACGACTCCTGGTCAATCTTCAAAAACGTCATCCGCTCCGCCTCCAGCCACAGCGCCAGCTCAAGCTGTTTCGCAGGCAGCGTCTCTTCATATACCGTCCTGTCGAATCCGGTATGGCCGTTCGACATCCCGCCCACACGCCGAATATAAGCATCGTGGTCTGTTGGCCCGAGCTTGTCCGTCCCCCGAAACATTATATGCTCGAACATATGGGCAAACCCCTGCCTCTCCGGCTGCTCATCTTTCGACCCGACGTGGTACCACAACTGCACTGCCACTATCGGGCAGGAAAAATCCTCTAACGTTATAACTTCCAGCCCGTTCTCAAGTTTGATGCATCTGTAATCGAACCGCCCCGTTTCGGACCGCGATGCTTTTCCCGGACACTCCGCCGCCCAAAAAACCAGCGACATCCCCACCAAAACCGCCAACAAAACCCTGACTCTCTTAAAATTCATTTCTATATTCCTCTTGTTATTACTTCAATGTTCACTGTTTTTTGTTTGATACTTGTCCTGAGCACAGCCATTCTAAATTCCCATCGTCAACTCCGCCTTCGCCTTCTCAAGAATATCCTCTTCTAATGGGCACGAAAGGTCTGCTCCCGAAACCACCTCACAAAACCGCCTCTTCCTGTTCTCCTTAAAGCCCTCCCCATCCGTCAGCAGCCGATACACCTTGTACAGCGCACTCAAATATATCTTCGTTAACTCCACGGCGTCACCGTAATACTTCAGGTATTGTGGCTTGCCAACATACTCTTGGAACCGCGGTCCATTTTCCCCTTCCCTCTTATATTCTTCATCGGCTTTCTTGTATGGTCCACCCATCTTAATAAATCTAAACGTTATCAACACGCCATCAATGGAGTTCTCAACATCATCCTCGTCTGGCCCTGTCCCGTATGTCTCTATAAAACCCCGTTGCAGAAAATATCGAAACCAATCTTCACTGTTTTTCCACAAACAACCCTCGACACAATCAATCCATTTATTAAAAGGCTGCTTGAAAAACTCGTACCCCGGCCCTTTTTTCCCCTCTAATCGGTACACCTCCTGATAAAGAAAATAGTCCTGATAAGCCTCAGCCTCCCTGTGTCTCTCTCTGTTTTTACCGCTGGTGTAATAAGGACCGGCAAGCTCATTGACTAAACGATGAATTATCTGGTCTGCTGCTATATGGCTCAAATGCCCTGCGATATATGCCAGCTTTCTTATATCATTCACGCCGAACTTCGCTTTTTTGCCCTCGCGTTCTGCGTCACTGAATACAATTTGAATCAACTTTAGTGGAAACTCATTAGGCCGGTTCGAATGAAGATGATACGCCCATGGCGTTACACCCTCGGCCTGCACGTACCCATCCTTAAAAATCTTAATTATGCCTTTTATTGGCCTTTTGTAGTAGTAAAGGTCTGGCCCTATACTGCCTATATTCATATATGCCTGATACCGCTCGCTCCCGGAATCGCTGTCTAACATCTTGCCGAACTCCGCCAGCCCCGCATCTTCACTTTCTTGGAGCTTCTTCAGCCCCTTATGTGCTATCAGCATATGTGCTATACTTGCCGGCATTCTTGTTCTCCTTTACTATTCACCTGATTTCCTTAACCCACACCCCACACATAACTCCCTCGCTATTTTAACTCCTCCGTCTCGCCCCCGCAACTTCGCATCCTCGCCAAAATAAAAAATTAAAAAAATTGACAAAAACACCAATTCTATGATATTAATAAAAACTAAAGCTAATATCTTTCGTATCTTTTGGTAGACGCATAATTACTTAAGCGACAAATGGAGCCCTTGGTTAACGCAATTTAGAGGTTATCTTCTACTTATGGCGCAAAAAACTAGTAATTATCCAGAATACGTCAACCCGCCTGTGACCGAAGTTGTAATTGGCGTTCAATTCGACACTATAGAAACATTTACCGCTGTTCATCCTGGGCTTTATTGGCAAAGAGTAAGGGATAGTTATCCGAAGGTTAATATCCAACCACCACTAAACCCCGTGTTAGAACTTTTCGGCGACCAGAAACCCACGTTTAAGGCAAAAGTCTCACCGATTCCTCCATTACCTAGATGTTGGTTCCTAGATGACTCTCAGAACCGTCTGATCCAAATCCAACCGGATCGTTTTCTTCACAATTGGAAAAAAGTTACGGGCCAAGAAGAGTATCCTCGTTATGAAACAATTCGCGAAGAATTCAAAAACTTATGGAACGATTTTTCCAAATTCGTGGAAGCTGAAAAACTCGGTCAAATAAAAACCAACCAATGGGAACTTACCTATGTGAACTATATCTATCAGAATAGTGGGTGGATCTCCATGAGTGACCTCCCTAATCTTTTCCCTTCTTGGTCGGGAGAATCATCTGAGGGATATCTCCCTGTTCCCGAAAATATCACCTTTAATGTTGCGTATGCCTTCCCGGAAAAACTCGGTCGCCTCCATATCTCCATGGAACCCAGCCTCAAGATGCCTGAAGGCTCCCTGCTTCTCCGATTAACCCTCACCGCTAGAGGAAGATTAGAATCCTCAGATACCGAAAGCATATTGAACTCCCTTGACCTGGGTCACGGGTGGATAGTCAGGGGTTTCACCGACTTCACATCAACTAAGGCACACAAAATCTGGAAACGAAAGGAGCTATCGAAAGATGCCTGACGTAAATACCGGATTATTGGAAGAATATCCTCCTGCCATTGCCACTGGGACACTTTCACTCGAGGCTATTCTCAGTTACTTCATGGAACAAATGCAACTTCAGCCGAAAGAGCAAGAGTCACGTAAAGCTAGGGAACGGACTCCGGTTATAGACCCAACTTCTGATGAGAGTCTTTTCATAGCAACTACCGAACCTGCTTGGTTAATTAAGGCCAAATACGACTTAGATAGAATCATGGCCTTACCTGAAAACTGGGACTCTTATGGAAGTCCATCTATTCCCGAAGTCTTATACAAGAATGCTGAAAACTTCTTAAGAAGCCTCGAAGTAGAAGATATTGAACCACCTTTTGTAGCGCCGGTCTCGGGGGGTGGGATACAATTTGAGTGGCAAAATAAGGCCCGTGAATTAGAGATAGAATTCGTCCAATCTAATGTTTTCGGTTATCTCAAGATAATTGGTGATGAACCTATTGATGAAGGACAATTCTCTGTGCAAAACTATAATTCAGCACGCTTACTAATCAAATGGTTCAAGACGGGTCAGTCCTAATGTTGCTTTAGAATCTACAGCTTATGAGTGTAACAAGCCCCACACACTATGAAGAACAATTTGTTGATGAAAGTGAGTCTCTGTGGCGAGGAATTCATAAATTTCAAATTAAACCAAATTCTGATGGTACATACAGTCCCTCATCCAGCGCTTTTAGGAGCACGGATCTTTCGGTAGACATCGCATCCAAAACAACCCCTGAAAAATCTATTAATAACTTTGCCGCATTATCAGGTTTTCTTGCCGAAGTACCAATAAAACTCGGATATCAGGTCATCGAAGATCCAGTGGAAGACAATGACGCCCATGCATTGATCAAAGGCAATATTACAAAAACGAATGCCAAGAAAATTGCCAATTCCTCTGAATGGGTCGTGGAACCAAAACATCAGTCCCCATCAAATTAAATTCGTCATTCGAGTCACGACCCACGCCCTCCCAAACCACCCTACCTAAAATCACACATTCTTTCAAACACAATTCTAAAAATCCGCACAATCAGTGCAATCCGCGTCTAATTTTTCTTCGCCTGTCCGTCCGTAGTCCCAATGGAATCGGGACGAAGGCGGATGTTTTTTGTGCCTTTTTGTGACCAATTAAATCAGTGCAATCCGTGAAATCTGTGGTTAACTTTTCTTCGTGTCTCGGTGTCTTTGTGGCTATATTTTTCTGCGTAATCAGCGAAATCTGCGTCTAATTTTCTTCGTGTCTTGCTGCCTTCGTGGCGTCCAAAATTTTCGAATATTTTCAAACGTTTCTATACTATTTTCAAACGTTTCTATACAGTTTTCAAACGTTTTCGAACGTTTTCAATCATATACTCATAAACCCGCACCGTTGACCCCTTTCGGGCCATTTTACGCTCGGACTTACTCCCATTTTTCCCTCACCCCAATTACCTATCTTCCCTAATCCACCCATCTTAAACTTACCTTATACTTTATTATCCCCTTCGTCCATCGTCCTTCGTCCTTCGTTTTTCCTCCGCCTCCGGCGGCCCCCACCCCCATTTTTGCCCCCAAAATCAACATCCCACCAAAAAAAAATCTCAAAAACCCCCAATTTCCCCTATAATTTTTCTCTTTCGCTCTTAAGTTTTTATGCACTCTCTCTGCTATCGAGCAAAAAGGTTGCTGGCCCGTCATTGACGCTGCTTATGCGCATATGTTCCCCAAAGGCACCCTTTTCAACAGCTACCCCTTGTTCGGCAATTAGCTCACCTACCTTCTCGTAAAGTTCCTCTGCCAAATCCGGCTCCGCTGCGCCGTCGAAGCTGGGACGACGGCCTTTTCGGCAATCCCCGTGAAGGGTAAAATTGCTCACCAAAAGAATTGCTCCCCCCACATCGAGCACACTTCGATTCATCCTGCCGTCATCGTCAGCAAAGATACGAAGGTTCACTAACTTCTCAGCCATAAACTCAGCATCGCCCACGCTGTCCCTCTTGCCGACACTAAGGTAGACGAGTAAACCTTCGTCGATTTGGCTGACCGTTTGGCCGTTAACCTCGACCCCGCTTTGCAAAACTCGTTGCACAACCGCTCGCACAGCTAATCCTTCTCGTGCTGCGTAGCACCAGTTCACTACTGTAAATCTCTTTTGGTTCTATCAGTACGTTCTCTGCTGCGTCCACTGCTGCGCTCTCGTAGTTCTTTTCTTTTCTCCTCTCGTTCAGTGAGCCGGCGGTATCTTTCACTTTCCTTTTCTAATTTTTCTATAACATCCTTAAATCGTTCCTGCCTGTCTAACAGTATCCCATCGATTGCCGCCGTTGTTTTTACAGCTCCTTCTTTAACAGCGAGTTCTCGCAGGAACTTAAACTCCGCTGTGATTTGCTTTTTCATCGCTAATACCAGATCTAATCTGTCATCAAGTTTGCCCCGAGTCCACTCGCTTATTTCATTCCCGCTTGTTGTGTTTATCTTTTCTAACGCCTCACCTAATCCCTCAAATTCCTTAATCTTGGCTCTAACAGCGTTTGGGTCAGTAATCGCATTCGCATCAGCAGCTGTATTTACATCGGTGACCGTATTCGCATCGGCAGTTTTTTTGGGCTCCGGTTTCTTCACCGGTTCTTCTTTTTGTTCCTTTAGCTGGGGCTGGGGTGACCTGTCCTCCGGCGGCTGGCCAAAGGCGGGAGTAAAACTGAAAAATGCTACCAACAAAATCGACATTGAAATGACCAAAGCTTTCACAATATATCCTCCAAAATAGTAATAGCGTTAATCAAAATTAATCAGCAGTCCTAATTCGGCCGTTTTTTACATATACTCAATTATACAACAGAGTGTTTTGGCTCGTGTATTAAAATCATCGAAATTCGATTTTTTCACTGCTTTTTTTAAACCTGTTCCATAGAGGCAAAACCAATCCTTTCTGTAATTCTATCAAATTCATCTAAAGAGTAAAATTCGATAATTATTTTGCCTCTTTGCCCATTTTTGCGGGTTTCAATAGCTACCCTCGTGCCTAACTGTCTGCTGAGTTCGCTCTCCAGCTCCAGGATATGAGCCGGCTTGGAACGTGCTGTGGTCTTAGCCTGACCGGTCCCCACAAGATACTTTCGCACTAATCTTTCAACCTCGCGTACGCTCAGCCGACCTGTCATCGCCCGATTAGCGAGCTTTCGGCGAAGCTCATCGGTAGGCAGTGAAAGCATTGCCCGAGCGTGCCCCATAGTTAGTTGACCCTCGGCTAACATTTGCTTGACTTCATCCGGCAAATCCAGCAGGCGCAGATAATTAGCAATAACAGAGCGATTTTCGCCGAGCCGTTCAGCAGCTTCGGCCTGCGTTAGTGAGAACGTATTTAGATAGTTTTGATAGGCCCTTGCGCGCTCGATGGGATTCAGATTAGCTCGGTGTATGTTCTCAATTAACGACAATTCAAGCATTTGCTCATCGCTTGCTTCTCGCACTATGGCGGGTATGGTTGTCAGAGAAGCTAATTGAGCCGCTCGGAGCCGACGCTCACCGGCAATTAGCTCGAATCCGGCCCCGGCAGGGCGAACAATAATCGGTTGAACTACGCCGTTGGCCCTAATGGATTCGGCCAAATCTGCCAGCTCCTGCTGGTCCCATACCGTTCGCGGCTGATAAGGATTTGGCGATATAGCATCGACGCTGATTTTCTTCAGTGAGTCGCGTAACTCTTTGTCTGGCGGGAAGTTAGCAGCTATTGCAGGATTAGACAATACCTGGTTTGCCTCAGCTGCATTTAATGTTATCGGACCTAAAAGCGATGCCAGTCCCCTGCCGAGATGTTTTGGTTTTTCTCTTTTCTTGTCGGTCATATACAACACTCCTTCATAACTTATGTGTAAGAATCCTGCCTTGCCCTTATAACTTTTAGCCGACCTTTATCCGCCGCAGGCAGATTAAAGCACCAGCTCAAATAGTATTTCGGAATTTTTGCTGAAAATTCTACAATTTTACTACCTTAAAAAGTGTTTTTTATAAAAAAATGTTTCACGTGAAACAATACCAGGAGGTGTAAAGTGCCTAAATGGCTATGCCATGCCATAGGCAGTGAGCTAAAGTTATAGCGATACAACGAGACCTAACGGACTTAACTTTAGGCACTTTGGATACATATCTGAACCGGCAGGGCGGATTGTTGCCCCGGTTTGCCTGTGGCTTGGCCGCAGGCGGCAGAATGTTTCACGTGAAACCAAGACAACAGAGAAAAAGATTAACCGCTCGTCAGGGCGGAGCCTGCCGGAGCACGGCAGGGAACGCGGAACCCGCAGAGGAGATTTTGGTTAAAAAGCCAAAGGCTAAAAGTAAGAAAAGACGTTGGCGGGCCAAAACGAAAGTGTTAGTTGGAAATATACCAAACATCCAGCAATGTATAGCGTTTAACGTATAAGATGAGAAGAAAAATTGACCGCGAATGAACACAAATAGACACGAATTTTTCAGACACTGATTAACACAGGATTGACACTGTTATTTTTTGCCGCCGAGGACACAAAGGGAGAGTTATCAGAGTATCAGGTTATCAGGTATCAGGTTATCAGGAGAGCAGGATATCAGGGAAATAGGGAAATAGAGAATTAGTGAATTGGTTAATTGGTGCTGGATGCTCAACGCGAGTTGCGAGTGTGAAAGAGCGTAAGAGTGAAAGGTATAAAGCAACGGCGGCAGCGAGTCCCTGTAAGGTAAACCTCGTCGTTTTAACTAAAACTGTCTCGCACCAACTTGCGCCCAAGGGAGCCCAGCAAACGCGTTCTGGCGAGGCACAAAACTCTTGCGGAATTTACAGAAATCGGTAAAGATGATGGGTGTAAAATTGGTTTATCCATTAATTTGAAAGGGAAACAAAATGGAGCTAAAACTTGATGTTAAGACACTTGTGATAGGGATTGCGATTGGAGTCATAGTTACCGCAGTAATAGGAGCCGGCGTTGGAAGTGCGGACAAAGCCGATTTCGGTATTGCCATACCTTCGAGTACAGGTGAAGGTGCAGCACTTGTAAGGACGTCAGATGATGCTCTCTACATCGTTAATTCAAAAAGCGGTATGGCAATAAGAGTTTTGCAAGCCAGCATAAATGCCGACCCCTTTGACCGCAGGAATACTAAAGGTAAGCCTTTTTCCTTAAGCAGCTCAAGCCAGTCCCCAAAAACCTCTACGGGTACGGGATATTAGTTAAAACAAATCTGCCCCGCCTCACCTACGGCGAGCAAGCTACGGCGGGCAATCCCGCCAAACGGAGTGGCGGGTAAACTCCGGCGGACAAGTCCTTCGACAGGCTCAGGACAGGTCCACCGTTAGCTAATGAGTACGGTTCGACTTTGCTCACCATCCCGAGCGAAGTCGAGGGACTATCCTGTTGGGCTTATGTTGCAAAAAGGGGCGACGAATAAAAATTTTTGCCCCTCACTGTGGGTTTGCATCAAGCGCAAGTTTCAGGATACAGAAACTTCGGTTTTTATAGGGCGATGCTATAAGATGAGTCGGGTTTCTGCTTAACCCGGATATTTCAAAGCCACAGAGTTCACAGAGATATAAGTGTTTGTTATTAAAGGAAGTTACAATATTTGGTATGTTTTGCTGCAATTACAGTGTGTAATTTTCGTTTATATACGTAATTGCTTATGCAACAGTAAATTAAGTTAAGTTGCATTTTCGTACATTTTATGAAATATGCAGGTTAACCCGGCCTGAACTTGTGCCGATACAATTATTGAAAGCTGTGTTAAGTTAAAAAAAAGGAGTGCTAAAATGGGGATCCAAAACTGGTCAGAGGATATTATTCTCGTGGACTTGCCCCAAGAACCAAATATGGGCGATGAGCTCAAGACCGTTACTGAAATGGCGCGCGACAGAGGCGACTGTGATGTGGTAATTGATTTTTCCGATGTCGATATTGTAACCTCTTCAAGTCTTTCGAAGCTGTTGAAGCTGCGCAAATTGATGGTTGATTGTGGACATCGGCTTGTTTTCTGCAACGTTGCTCCTGCAACCAGAGGTATCTTTACGGTAACCGGTCTTGACGGGATTTTTGAACTTGCTGACGACAAGTTCGTTGCCCTGGCAAGTCTGCAGATTGTCAGTTAGCCGCTGACTAAGGAGCTTGACAAACGGTTTATCTTTTTGCATAATATAGCGAGGTTTAACCCTTGTTGAGCTGGCTACGAAAACCACTTATGGCGGCGGTGTTCGTAATCTGCTCGCAAGGCTCGTGCAAAAGCGGGACAGTATAAATGAATGAAGAAACTCTGCAGCAAATCGAGCAGATAATAGGTTATAAATTTTCTAACCGAAATCTCCTATCCAAAGCATTCGCTCATTCCTCTGCAGTTGACGACCGTCTTTTTAGTAACGAACGGCTTGAGTTTCTCGGCGACTCCGTTTTAGCTGCGGTTATTTGCCGCGCCCTCTTCGAGCAGTTCCCGGGTTATATGGAAGGCGACCTAACGAAAATAAAGAGTATGCTTGTTTCTCGCAGGACCTGTGCTCGAGTTACCAAGCGGCTGGGCCTGCACGAGTTCCTGAAAATCGGCAAAGGCATGGCCTCCAGCCGGGCTTTGACCAGCTCCCTTGCTGCCAGCTTATTGGAGGCCGTTATCGCTGCAATTTATATTGATGGCGGATTTGACGCCGCCGGCAGTTTCATCTTAAGAGCTTTCGCTCCGGAAATTGACAGGACCGATGCAGAACAATCTCATGGCAATTTCAAATCATTACTGCAGCAATACGCCCAACAGCAGCTTAATACCACACCTGATTATGTACTGCTTGATGAAAAAGGGCCTGACCACGACAAATGTTTCGAGTCGGAAGTGGTTATTGCCGAGCGTCATTTCCCAAGTGCCTGGGGGACAAACAAAAAAGAAGCGGAGCAAAAAGCTGCTTTCAACGCACTCGTCGAGTTGGGTGTCCTTGAAGGCACTTTGCCGGACGGCGACAGCTAAATCCCAGCGAGCCTAAATGGTTTGGCAATCCTTCGACTCCGCTCAGGATGGTGAGCGCAGTCGAACCATCACACAGAAATCAGCCATACCAGGGCGTATAAGGCCGATGCAGTTATGATTATGAAAGCAACAATGGAGCCAAATAAAATCGCTGCCTCTTTAAAAAAAACGCCCGCTGTAATTGTCGGCAGCTTCGTTGCTTTATAAATTATGGCTATCGCCGCCGTTAATGGCAGCAGCCATAGCATTGCCTGCGGATTTGCGCGGATTTGCTCGGGTGCTGTAAAGGTCGCTATCACGAGAATATCTATTACCGACATTTTATTCTCCCGCCGGCTTTATTCTGCCGAGATGAGCCAGAGAAACCGCGTTGACAATACACAAAAGGTTAAGTAAACCCGAGACCATCGTATATATCTGACCGATTTCGTTCGGCCAGCCGTAGACAGGATACCCTCCGCCGGCGGTGCGATGGGATAAAACCAAAACTATCGGCGGATTCATAACTTGCGCTGCCTTCACATACGATGGCGCCGGTCCGACCAGGTCAATTACACCAATTGAACCGATGTATAACCCCATGCAGAGAGTTAAGCCGATAGTTACGAATATAATTATTGCCCGTTTTTTTTCTTCAAGCACAAAATACCCTGCGCCCGGCAGCAGCCAGCTCAGCAGTCCGACAATCAGCAAAAGCTGTGTGTGGTTTTCCTTTGAAAGCCGTGCCATTACGAACCTCCCTGGGATTCCGACGGCGTATTGATATCTGCCGGTTCTTTGTCCTCCTTGACCGGTCTAAAGTTCATACGCTTTAATATGTTTTCAGGATTAAAGTGCACCGGCGCCAGAGACTGAGATTGAATAAAGTCTTCTTTGTAGTCTTGTAATGCCTTGATTTTATCGTATTGTTCCTGCTCAAGGCGTTTAACCGAAATATTCTTTAAACAATAGTAGGACATATCCGGCTTGAATTCCATAACCAAAGGCAGGGTGTCGATGGTATTACTATCCTGTGGTATAAGCGAATAAAGCTGACCTATGAGCTGGTTCTCCTTTTCAGCCTTATTGACTAACAACCGTCTCGCCGGATTACCCGCACTTTGCAGAGCCACCGTTTCCAGTTCCATACTTGAGGCTCTCTGCAGGTTTGTAAAATTTTGCAGCTCGAACACATTGGCGTCTTCTCCACTTTGCTTGTCCCGCTGCCCATAGAGCTTATTGAACTTATCAACTGCGCTCTCCCAGCCATCCTTCACCGCCAGGTCGATGAACTCTTCGGCTTTGTTTTTGGTGGTATCCATTGCCGAAAGTTTTTTTAAGTCTTCCACCACTGTTTCTCTTATCGAATAAACATTTTCACCTGGCTGCTCCTGGTCTTCGTCGAATTTAAGCGAACCTTTGGCAAAGGTTTGATTTACGCTTTCCGGTTCGGAGGCCTTTTCAGCTTCTGTCACCCGCACAACCACCATTATTCGTCCGAGTATATCTTTCGCTGGTCCGATATTTTCATACAATTTCGGCTTTGGCACATCAAATGGGCTGAGTTCGTTGGCTGCCAGATCGTCGATTGCAAAGACGGCCCGAGTCAATGCCAGCGGATTATATCCATAGCCTTTCAGGAACAGCACCCCAAGGTATTTATCCGTGAGAATATCGGATACACTAAGCAGCCCTGTCCGCCCCGTATATACCTTGATTTTGTATTTTTCGCTTAATTGTTTAGCAACGGTTACATAATCGCCGGCCATTTGCCTGAACTGCTCGGCGCTGATTTTCGCAAGCTCCATATCTGTCGCCTGCAGACCGGCCTCGGTAAGAGTCCTGGCCTCCTGGAGAATTTTTTCGGCCTCGGAGCTTATTTTGTTCTGCAGCAGGCTTTTTGAAATGATACCTGCCACCTCACCATAGCTTTTAATTCGCTTAGTCTGCGGCGAATTTGGGTCGTTCGAGTCCGAAGGAACCGATGCAGTGAATTCTTCTCTGTGTTTTTGATAAAATTCTTCTGCCTCTTCCTCTGTAGGTGCCGTTACTGTCGCTGAAACATCATCAAGCTTGACGGCGATATATTCAAGCTGAACCCTGTCGTCTAACTTATACCCGAAGCCATAAGGGTTTTGGTCGTTTATGTCCCCCGCAAAAAATTTCTTGTATTTGTCGAAATGCTCGGCTAATTTCTCTTCGCTTGGTTCATCACCGGTTTTGGCAAACACAGCCGAATCAAATTTTACAAATTCAACATTGATTGTCTCCTCTTCCCAGCTTGCATTATGCATTATCTGCGAGCTTGTAACATTTTCGCTCGTGCAAATCATCCTGGCATACATCAATACCGTTGTCAATTCGCTGAACGCTGTTAGTATTTCTTCTTCCGGGATGCCCTGCTGGTTTGTTATTGACCCGATTAGCTGTGAATATGTTGCGCCATTAAAAAGTTGTGGTATTATTTTTGCAAGCTGCATACCCGAAATCTCATTTGATGTTTTCACACCGGCGAGCTGCGCTTCGTTCTTCAGCAGCAGCCAGTATATCTCGCTTGACATCGAGCGTCTGTAAATATCATTAATTTGTTTCTCACTGATTCTGTACCGGTTTGTTCCTATCATCTGTTTTATATAGCCGGTTAATGCCGGCGAAATTGTCCTGTCGGAAAACAGCAGTTCAGCCAGCAGGACTGCTTGCAAATCATTCGCACGAAATGCCGGCACGCTTATGTTTCTTAGAATTTTATCTGCCTGCAGGAGCTTTAGGATTTCCAGTTCTTGCCGGGCCAAAGCTAAGTCGTAGTTTGTTATTTTCCTGTTATCTGCGAAGTAGGCTATGGTTTTTCGCTGGTCTGTTCTTCTTCGGCTGAACTGGGTGAAGTATGCCTCCCCTACAAAGCCGACAAATATAAAGATGACCACAACAGCCATCGCTTTCGTGTTATTTTTGCGAAGCCATTTGACTAAATTCATAACTATACTCCGAATTCGCCCCGAGTTGCTTGTTCATATCAAGCAGGTTTCCATTATGCAGTTTACCGCAAAATGGGGGCTTTTTCTGAAACCATAAGAGTATATTAAACCGTCCCAGCTTTGCAAGAAAAATAGCACTTTGTTAAAAACCCAGGATTTACAATATACGCAACACAATATACGATATACGCACGACGCAATACGAATAACGATGGAAGAACAAAAGGAAAGCTATCCAAAATCGGCTCAAGCGTTTATCGAGGCCAAAAGTTTCCTGCCGGGCGGTGTTAATTCGCCGGTAAGGGCCTTCGGCGGTGTAGATGTCAAGCCGCTTTTCATTGCCGCTGCTAAGGGCTCAAAAATTTACGATATCGACGGCAATGAATACATCGATTACGTTGGCTCGTGGGGGCCGATGATACTCGGACACGCCCATCCGAAGGTAATAGAAGCTATCCAGGCCGCTGTGAAAAAAGGGACATCTTTCGGGGCTCCGACCTTGGCCGAAACTGCCTTGGCCGAAAGGATAGTTAACGCCTTCGATTCTGTTAAAAAGGTCCGACTGCTCAACAGCGGCACCGAGGCGGTAATGACCGCAATTCGATTGGCTCGTGCATATACAAAAAAAGATTTAACAATCAAGATGGCCGGCTGTTATCACGGCCACAGCGATTCAGTGCTTGTCGCCGCAGGCTCCGGTCTGGCCGAGACCGGCAGACCTTTAAGTGCCGGCGTCCCAGAGTCAATTGCCGAACTGACCGTTGTGATACCGTATAATGATATCGATGCTGCGGAAACTGCTTTTCAGAAACACAAAGGGGAAATCGCAGCGGTCCTGGTTGAGCCTGTAGCTGCAAATATGGGCGTGGTGCCGCCTGTTGAAGGGTATCTTCGGGCGCTTCGGAATTTATGCAACGCGGAAAAGGCGCTGCTTATCTTTGACGAGGTGATAACCGGCTTTCGTATCGCTTATGGCGGGGCGCAGGAGCTTTTCGGCATAAAAGCGGATATTACCTGTCTTGGCAAAATCATAGGCGGAGGATTGCCTCTGGCGGCTTTAGGGGCCGGAGCTGATATTATGGATATGCTCGCACCGGCAGGGGCGGTCTATCAGGCAGGGACACTTAGCGGCAACCCCATTGCAACCGCAGCGGCCAACGCAACGCTGGACATACTCGAAAAAGGAAATTGCTACGAGCAGCTCGAAGCCGCTTCCGCACTGCTGGAGGCCGGTTTAAACGACGCCGCTAAAGGCGCCGGTGTGCCTGTTACAATCAATCGCGTCGGCTCGATTATGAGCTGCTTTTTTACCGAAGGTAAAGTGAGAAATTTCGCCGATGTTCAGTCAACCGACGTAAAACAATTTAAGCGATTCTTTGCAGAAATGCTAAGGCAGGGTATTTTCCTTGCCCCAAGCGCTTATGAGGCGATGTTTGTTTCATTAGCTCATACAAAACAGGACGTCGAAAAAACCATCAAGGCTGCGCAAAAGGCCTTTCATAAAATAGTAAATTGATTCCGCCTCTTTTGTATATGGATGTTGCTCTCGAAATTTCTGATATTGAAATAATACGCCGGGCGGTATATACTTAAATTATGAAAGTAAAACCCCGCAAAAACAGCAGTAGACATTCTGCACACACGGACGAAATTCAGGCAGCAGCCGATTATGGGATTGACATTTCTATGCTGATTGAGAACCTTAAAAGAAGTCCTGAGGAACGCATCAAAAGGCATCAAATAGCCCTTAACACAGCAACGAAACTTCGTAAGGCAAAACGGAGATTCAGCAGAAAAGACTAATTTTCAATTTTTATAGCAAAACCCCCGTTTCCTTTAAGTTTAATTTTTAATGGTTTGCCGGGGGTAATCGTGCCGGTTTAATATATCGTGTATCGTCTCCAATTACAACTTTCCGTTCTCAATCGTTTGTCCTCAATCCCCCACAAATAAATTCCTTGCACTTGCCTCTGCCATGAAACATAATAGTAGCCAGCGTTATAAGCAATACGAAATACGAACAGTTAGGAGATACAAAAATGGACTTGGAACAGGACCAGCAAAAAAATCTAATCGACACTACCGATTGTCTCGAAGCTATCGGTGTATTTAGGGGATGGAAAAACTTTTTGTTTATAGTTGTAATACTTTGTCTGCTCTTATTACAGGCATCTTTCTGGCTTGTAAATACCGGCTACGTTGCAACAGAACAGGTCGGCTGCGATAAGGCCTCTGCTGCTGCGGCTGGTGACTCGGAGCCGGCTGCGGAGGCTGCGAAAGCGAAAGAAAATATTAAAAAAGCTGCGGAACAAGTGGCGGCGGCGACAAATAAGCTGGCCGAAGCATCACCCCAGCAGCCGCAACCCAAACTTGCTAACCTTTACTTTAAGATAGAATTCAAACACCTCGCCTGGCTTATGCGCTTTGTCAACTTTGTGCTTATACTTGCAGCGATACTTTACTGCCTTACGATGCTGTTTAGCTTAAAAGTCTCACTCTTAGGCAGACTCGGCGGAATAAACCACATCTGTCGAGCATTTTTCCTTTCGCTGGTCTTTCTTGTTTTGCTTCTGCCCTGGCAGAGGTTCTTTGCCGGCATAGTTGCCGGAGCGATATACACCCCAAGTGAGTTACAGAGTTCTTTTGCGGCCCTCAAAGACAGCGGAATCTTCTATAAAACTTTTTACTATTTGCGATTCAGCGGCTACTGGCTGATTGCACTGCTACCGCTTATCTTCTCATATATCCGCAGCTGCCGCTGGGCAAAGACCATTCTTCGCCGGCTGGAGGTAATATAAAAGCGGAAATCAAAGCAAGCAGCTTCATTTATTTTTAGTATCTTTTTTGCATTCACCATGGTTTGCATCAATTGCCGTATCTGTGCATCCGAGGTATTTTCGTGCGTAATCGGCGCTGGCCTTCATACTTTCCTGTTCCCACTTGCAATCCAAAAACTTTTTATACCATTGCTTGGCGCCTTCGGGGTCTTTCAGATAATAACAACAGTTTCCAATTTGGTAGGCCAATCGATATTTATATTCGTAATAATCTGAGTATTCCCAGGCCTTGTTATAATACTCGAGTGCCTTGGGATAGTCCTTCTCATTGTAATATGTATTAGCCATCAGGCCGGCTGCCTGCCGATACTCAATGCTTTCCGGGTCGTCTAAAATTTGTTTGAGATTCTCCCTGCACTTTTCGTAATCCCTGCTCCGGCAATAACATTCAGCTAATTCGAGTCGGGCAGTCTGATAATCCGGTTTCAACTCAAGGGCTTTTAGAAATGCCTCAATCTTGCGAGCATCATCCTCAGTTTGCTGGCCGTCCTTCAAACAGGCCCCGGCATAACAGTTCTTTTTGATAAACTTTGAAAGCTCTACATTTATTTTCCCATAAGGGTCTGATACTGTTTCTTCGAGGACCGGAAGCTCGTAACCTTTTTCCCGTACATTTTTTAAGTATTGTTCCAGTCGGCCTGTTTCGTGCAGCCAGTAAAAAAACGCTCTCGCAAAATGATAGCCCAAATCCCACTCACGAAATTGTTCTGTTGAGGAGGAGAAAAGACGTTTTATATTAGGCCTGCGACCTTGCTCAATCTCGTTCCTCAGTATTTGTTCCCGCCAGGGATTCGGCCTGCCAACGGTTAGTTTGCCCTTGACGATTCGTGTTTGCTCGCCCAGGAAACAGGCAAGCCCTTCATTAAACCATGCAGGGCAGTCGCGATAATTTAGCTGGATGAAGTGATGTGTGATTTCATGAAAGAGAGTGCCCCAGCCGCTAAGCTCTCCGTTATTCATAAATTGGTGCGTGTACACCGCCGGTATGCTGGATTCGTAGAGGCCGTAGTTGACTTTATCCTCGTGGCCGTCCTTGTTAAGAAGCTGCTGTGTGTCGGACTGCGTTTTAGAGTAGTAAATTGTTAAAGGTTTTTGCCAGCCTGTTTGAAAATACCGTCCCGCCGTAGGGCGTCCTGCGGACTGCAGATTCTCGTAATACGCCTCGGCGTTTAGCCGGACGAATTGCACGAAACAAGGGTCTAAATCGCTGTGGATTATAAAATGGCTGCTTTGGCGGCTTTCAGCGAAAGCATTTGTGAATAACAGAACTATCCAACAAACGCACAAGAAGATTTGTTTCTTCATTTTTTGCCCCGTCAGGCCATTTTATTAATCCTTTGTAACAACGAAGCTTAGCGTTTAAATCTCTGCTTTATAACAGCTTAATCAATTCTCAGAGCTTGTCAAGTAATCGGGTTTTATAGAATTTATCGCCTGAAATACTCCTATACTACTGTTAGATTAGATTACCAGAAATGTCTTTTTGCGAACGCGTGGCCGGAACCGGGCAAATCTCTTTATCACGCAGGCCTCTTAGAAATGTTTTTTGGCAAAAGCACGACCAGAATGGTTCTTCAGATATTTCTCGAAGGCAATGGCCTTTTCTTTCGACCTAAATGCTATGGCTGTTTCAATCTGCCACGGCGTAAACTTCGATGTGTGCTTACATTGTCCGGCATTATGCTTCTTTAAGCGTTCCTCGAGGTCGTCGGCTACTCCTACATAGTGGCGGTTTTGGTCTGTAAGACCGCGAAGTATATAAACGTAATGAAATCTCATATTAGTGGCTTGCCAAGGCGTAGTTCGCCGTGATTATACATTATCGAGAAGTCCGGCTTCGCAGCAAATGCTGCTACGCCGTGACACGCTTCGTTCGCCAGAAAAGCGGCGAACGAAGACTGGAGGCGGGGGGATTCGAACCCCCGTCCCGAGATGTTTCAAGACAAGCATCTACATGTTTAGTCGTTTTATTATTTTTTTCGCCTTATTAAGCGCCAAACGACAGGCTCTTAACTTAGCTATTTCGGGATTAAATCTTGCCTTGCCGGCCCGAACAACCGGCTCGGCCAGCCTGCTTGTTTACGCCCTTGCCGGACCCACAGGCAAAGTCCGACAGGACGGGCTGTTAAATTAAGCAGCCATTTGCAACTGGTAGTTGCCAATTAAATTTGTTGCCGGAATGATTAGCCAGGCCAACCGGCGTCCTGGACATGCATCTTGGCTCTCCGTCATCCGGTCGAAGCCGTTCGCCCCCGTATTCACTTTTCAAAAGTTTTGCTCTATGGTTCAAACATACCCATAGCCACACTATATTATATCGTTTATTGTTCCGACCTGCAATATTATAAAGTTTGCTTTAGGCCTGTTTTTTTCGCGGCTGCAACGGTTTTTTCGCAATGACGGCAGAGAAACGCTCGCAGTGCTCGCTATTTTGCAGTGTTTATCGCATCTGAGAGCTTTAGCGTGCCTTCGTATAAAGCTCTGCCGATTATTACTGCTTCAACCCCTAATTCGGCCAGCTTTTTAATATCGGCTATCTCTCTTACACCGCCCGAAGCGATAACAGGAATCCGTACCATCTCGGCCAGCGTTTTTGTTCGTTCGAGGTTTGGCCCTGCCATCATACCGTCTTTGGTAATGTCGGTATATATTATTGCCGCTAAAGGCAGCTTCGCCGCTTTGGCAGCGAACTCCAATAAAGGTTGGGAACTGTCTTTTGTCCAGCCATTGGTAGCTACATTAGGGCCTCTTGCATCAAGGCCGAGTGCAATTTTACCGCTGAATTTTTCAGCCATTTCACTAAACCACTCGAAATCATTTACGGCTTTAGTTCCTATTATCACCCTCTCTACCGGCATACTGAGCAATTGTTTTATGGAGGCCTCCTCACGCAATCCGCCGCCAACCTGGATTTTGAGCCGCCCAAGGGCTGCTATGGCTGATATTGTATCAGTATTAACAGGTTTGCCGGCTTTGGCTCCATCCAAATCGACAATATGCAGCCACTCTGCCCCGGCCGAGATAAATTCCTTCGCCTGCTTGACGGGGTCATCACGGTAGGTTATCTGGCGGCGGTACCGGCCCTGGATAAGTCTGACACATTTGCCGTTTCGCAAATCAATCGCTGGTATGATATACATTTTCAGGCCTTTGAAATATTCGACGGTGATTCATCGGATTCTACGTAAAATATCTTTGTTGTTCAAACAGATTTCTGCCGAATATTATACCGCACCTATTTAATTTTTGCGACACTGGTGTTAATTAAGTCATTAGCAATCAAACGCTTATCTTTTGCTGTACGGCAGTTGACCGGATGGCCAAGCTGTTAAGCGACGCCGGTAAAGAAAAAATTTAGTGCTACGGCCTTTGGGAACAGAATACTCTGTTCAAAAAATAAATATGCCGGATTATTCGAAAGCTTGCAATTTCAGTTTTTTGAGTGTATAGGTTATGAAAGTTGTTACGGAGAGGTGTCGGAGTGGCTGATCGAGCCGGTTTCGAAAACCGGTGTTCGCCATTGGCGGACCGCGGGTTCGAATCCCGCCCTCTCCGTTGTGCTGCTTACTTTGGGGTAGGCGGGATTCGAACCCCAAAGGGTGTGGGAAAAGAATTTTCCCACGTCGTCGGGGTGACAGGAGCGAAGCGACGCCAGAGGGGCAGAGCCCCTATGGAAATCCGCCTTTGCGGATTTGGGTTCCAATCCCGCCCTCTACGTTGGCCGTAGGTCAACAGAGCAGGTCCACCTGCGGTCAACTCTTGACCATCAACTGTTCAAAAAGATAGTTCTTGGGAAAAAATGGAACAGAAAAGCGTGGAACAGGATAACACTAATCCAAAAAGTCAATCTATTAAAATAGATCTGATGATATTTGGATTGCTTTTTTTAGGCATTCCACTTTTGGGCGTTCTATTGCTCTTTTGTGAGTATTATCCTTTTTCACAAGGACCGCCGACACCATCAACGCAGAATTTGTTATCTCTATCAATGTTTATGAGCATTCCAATAATAGGGGGTTCCGCATGCATTCTTTTTGTGCCGGTTATGCTAATTGCCTGTCTGTTCGTCAAAAAAGTTTGGCGTATACGGCTTATTTTGCTTTCCATTCTATCTATCATGTGCTTACTCATCCAAGTTGGGTTGTATCATATTATGCCTCAATTCAAACACAACGCGTGCCGAACAATTATTTCTCGCGGTCAGGTTCTTGTTGATGCGATTTCTTCCTATCAGCAAGACCATGACAGTTATCCAGATAGGCTTGAAGCATTAGTACCGGCTTATATAGATAAAATTCCCGAAACAGGTATAAGGGGATTTCCATATTTTGAGTATGAAATATTAAATCCAGCCGAATACAAATACCCAATACCAGAAATGGGAGACAAACCCGTATATGAGCTGCGAGTAAAACTTGAAAGAGTTTTTAAATGGGATCGCGTGTTCTATTGGCCTGTTGATAAATATCCGGCTTTAATCTATGGCGGAGATGTTGAAAGGATTGGCAAATGGGCGTATGTAAATGAATAGGTAGGCATAAATCTCTACAAAAGCAGAAATCAGTTATTGAAATTAACAACCTTACTGAACCACTATCGATAGTGGGATAAGAGTACATGCTGGTTTGATATGTCAAAGGCAATCTGCAAAACGGATTCCATTTTCTCCATTGCATCAATAAATACGATATAAGCTCTTGAAGCTCAATAAGAACTTCTAAGCCATAGTAGGAGTATAAGAGTTTGTTATAATTATAAGGAAACCTACTATAGATATTAAGAAGTGAGGCCCAGGTTGAAAGTTCAGTGTGAGCTATGTCCGAAAAGATGCCTGCTTGAATCAGGCCAAAGCGGTGAGTGCAGGGTCAGAATCAATATTGACGGCATATTGCGAACGGTAGTATATGGCTACCCGTGCTCAGCGCACGTTGACCCTGTTGAGAAAAAACCCTTTTTTCATTTCCTGCCTGGCAGCAAAACGTTTTCGCTCGCAACCGTCGGCTGTAACCTTCACTGCAAAAACTGCCAGAACTGGGAAATATCTCAGGCAAATCCCGAAGACAGCGAGGCGGCGTTCTGCCCGCCTGAAAAACTTGTTGAGCTGACCAAAAGCTATGGTTGCCAGTCGCTGGCGTATACCTATACAGACCCGATTGTCTATTACGAATATACTTACGATACGGCCGAACTTGCAAGGGACAAGGGGATACGCAATCTGCTGGTAACGGCCGGCTATATAAACCAGGAGCCGTGGAAACGGCTGCTAAAGTATGTGGATGCTGCGAGAATAGATTTAAAGTCGATTTCGGATGATTTTTATCGGGAGGTTTGCTCGGGGACATTAAAGCCGGTGCAGGATACCCTGGTGCTGACAAGGGCAGGCGGCGTTCATCTTGAAGTGATAAACCTCGTTATCCCCACGCTGAACGATACGCCCGAACAGATACGTGGGCTTTCCCGCTGGGTCAGGGCGAACCTGGGCAGCGAAATACCTCTGCATTTTTCGCAGTTTTATCCGCAGTACAAGATGCGGCATTTGCCGCCGACCTCGCCGAAGACACTGGATGCGGCCCATGACATTGCGATGGAAGAAGGGCTTGACTTTGTTTATATAGGGAATGTTCAAAGTGAACGCGGTCAGAACACATATTGTCCAGGCTGCAAAAAGTTACTTATTGAACGCATCGGCTATGCTATTATGCAGAACCGCTTAAAAGAGGGTCACTGCCCGGATTGCGGCAAAGAAATATATGGAGTCTGGAAATGACGCGCAGAAAATTCATTCAGGAATTAATAAAAGGAGGTTCAGCAATTATTGTCGGCGTTTGCTGGGTAGCTAAAAAAGCTTCGCCGCGCAAGTTCGTTCGGGCTGTCAGACTTAAAAAATATCCCGGTGTCCTGAAGCCCTTGCAAGACATTCATAGACAAAGTAAGTGGAGTGGTTAAAATGAAAGAACATCTAAATAAATCCTGCAGTGAAAAGAATCCTTTGCGTTTAGTGATTTTGTTTGTATGTGTTTTTTGCACACTCTTTGTAATAACATGCAAGAAAACTCCGGCTCTGGTTGAAGAGACAGTAAAGCCCGAAAAAGAAGCTCCTGCGAAACCGGCCAAGTCTGTTCTTTGTTCATCACTTGCCGGCAGCTGGTACCCTGCTGACGCCGGCACCCTTAACAAACAAATCGAGGGGTTTTTCGAAAAAGCCGAGGTTGAGCCGATAAATAACGTTATTGCCCTTATCCTTCCGCACGCAGGCTACCAGTTTTCCGGCCAGACGGCGGCTTTTGCGCTGAAAACTACCGGCAAGCAATATAAACGGGTCATTGTCATCGGCCCAAGTCACCGTGTCCCTATGGAGGAGACGCTGAGTGTGCCGAGGGCAACGCATTACGAGACACCGCTTGGACAGATACCGCTGGATGTGGAATTTCTAGATAAGCTTCTAAAATATCCGATGTTTCAGAACATACCGCAGGCGAACGAATATGAACACAGCACCCAGATAGAAGTGCCGCTGCTGCAGCATACACAGGGGGACTTTAAGCTTGTGCCAATTGTGGCCGGGGATTGCTCGTTCGAGACAATCGGTAAAGCTGGTGCCATTTTGAAAAGTTTAGTGGATGAGGACACGCTCGTTATTGCAAGTTCGGATTTTACCCATTTTGGTCCAAACTACGGCTATGTACCCTTCAGAGAAAACATACCTGAGCAGCTAAAGCAGCTTGATATGGGGGCGTATGAGCGTATTAAGGCCTTGGATTGCAAAGGCTTTTTAGAATATCGCAGTAAAACCGGCACAACAATATGTGGTTATATTCCAATAGCGATACTGCTTTCAATGTTAGAGAGGCCTGTTGAGGCTAAATTGGTTAAATATACAACTTCCGGTGAATTGACGGGCGATTATACCAACTCTGTGAGTTATCTTGCGGTGGCTTTTTCGGGGAGGTGGGGGCCTCCAGCGGCGGTAATTGAACCGCAGGCAGGCAGCTTCGAATTGACCGGTGAGGATAAGAAGCAACTTTTGGCTTTGGCCCGTAAATCATTGGTTTATTTTCTCCAGAGGCGGCGAATTCCGGAGGCATCCGAGCTGAACGTCACGGTCAGCAATGCGATGAAATGTCAACGGGCGGCGTTTGTAACACTTAAAAAAGATTTTCAACTTAGAGGCTGTATAGGCGATATTTTTCCGCGACAGCCTTTGTACAAGTCGGTTATTTCCAATGCTATTAACGCCGGCGTCAACGACAGGCGTTTTCCTCCGGTAACAGAAGCCGAATGCAACGATATTACAATCGAGATATCGGCGCTGACAGTACCTAAATCTATTGCTTCGCCGGATGAAATCAGAATCGGTATAGACGGTGTGGTGCTGAATAAGAATGGTTACTCGGCCGTGTTCCTGCCTCAGGTTGCACCCGAACAGGGCTGGGATGTAAATCAAATGCTCACACAATTGTCTTTGAAAGCGGGGCTGCCTGCCGATGCCTGGAAGGAAGGTGCGAACTTTCTTGTTTTCCAGGCAGATGTTTTTGGTGAGAACGAAAAATGAGATTTGCTCGTGGCCTGCTGATATTCAGTTACGGGCTGTTTACTATCGCTGCTCAAGCTTTGCTTTTTCGCGAGTTTATCACCACCTTTGAGGGCAGCGATATAAGTGTTGGAATCTTCTTTGGTTCGTGGTTCTTGTGGGTCGGTTTGGGGGCGTTACTGGTATATAGAGCCAAAACCTTTGCTAAAAAGCTGCTTACAAATATAGAATTTCTGTTTTTGTGTTACCTGCCGGCCTTTATCGTGGAGCTGATATTGATTATTCAGGCGCGTGAGCTTGCAGGTATCGAATCTTACGCACTGCTGTCCATAAAGGCCATCCTGCTTTTATCAATAGTGGTTAATGCACCGGTCAGTATCATCACGGGGATGTTATTTCCCATTGCCTGCCGATGGGTTCAGGGGGAGGATGAACTTGCCGTTTCGCGTGTGTACATTATTGAAGCGGCGGGAAGTTTTCTCGGCGGGCTGGGGACAACTTTGCTTTTGGGAGCTGGTGTAAGCTCGGCAAGGATTTTCTTTATACTTGCTTTTGTTCTATCTTCATCGGTTTTTGTTGTCCGGCTTACCAAAAGAGGTGTGCAGGGCGCAAGAGCGGAGGGAAAGGAGAGCACAAGGCTGCTTGCGCCTAATGCGATTTATTTTTTGCTGCCGTTTTGTGTCCTGTTTTGTCTGGCCTTCGGAGCTGACAAAGCACTAATGCGTTATGTGCGAATTGTAAAATGGACCAAACTGCTTCCGAAGGAGGCCTTGATTGGCTCGTTCCGAACGGCCCAGGCAGAGTATCTCTATGGAATCTACCACGGCCAGTGGGTAGCCGTTCGCGAAGGCAGCGTTTGCGAAGCACTGCCCAATGAAAGCAGCACCGGCCGAATAGCTGCTATCGGCCTGTGTCAAAATCCTGATGCCAAGAGGATTTTGGTCGTTGGCTCGGGGTTAGGCCTCTGCTACGAATTCCTGCGTCTGCCACAAATTGAGTGTGTAACGTGGGCGCATTGCGACAGCGAATATGTGCGAGAGGTTGACAGATTTATACCGCCGGAGTTTAAGGTCAGCGATGAGCGATTTCACCGCCTGAGTGGTGACGTTCGCTCGCTGCTATCTAAAGAGAGGCAATATTATGATTTAGTAATCCTCAATCTGCCCGATGCGACCAGCTCGGTTCTAAACCGGTATTACACACTTGAATTCTATCGCCAGATTAAGGAGGCACTGCGGCCCGGCGGTGTGCTGGGAATCCGTATAGCAGGCGGGGAAAACATTATGGGCACCGAGCTAATCAACCTCGGGGCCTCGACGAAACTGACGCTTGAGAAGGTTTTCTCGCAGCTTGTCCTGACGCCCGGTGAGGATACATGGTTTATCGCATCTGATTCCGGAAAACTTACCGGTGACCCCGGCAGCTTACGGGACCGCTTTGCGACCATAAAGGGTAGTGCCGGTGTTTTCCCACCAGAGGCTTTGCTTTCTGTTTATTTGCCGGACCGTGCTGCTGCCGCTCTGGAGAACTATTCGGGTGCGGATTTGCCTGAGAGCCTGCTTATTAATCGTGATTCCAAACCTCTGACGCATTTATACAGTTTGTTGCTTGCGGCGAAACAATCAGGAGCGCCGAGCACAAAATTTGTTAAATACCTGGTGTTGGCCGGCCTGTTGGCGTTTGTTGTCCCTATTTTGGTTTTTATAGTTTTGCGTGCTATTTATATTCTCCGTAAGGAGTCCCTAGGACTGAAAACAGTTCAACAAGGCAACGCATCCAGCTTTGACAGCACGTTTTTGGTTTTCTCAGCCGGCTGGGTGGGGATAGGGGTGATGATTGTCCTGATGTATTTGTATCAAACCTACTTTGGCTCGCTATATCTGTATATCGGAGTTATTTCTTCTGTGTTTATGGTGGGCTTGACCGGCGGTGCGGTTCTAATCAGGCATTTGCTTTTAGGCAGAAGGAGCATTCAACCGCAAATTCTGTTATTTGCGGCGATACTTGTGCATACACTAATCTTGGCCGCAATTATCTTTTGGCCGGGTGAACAATGGACGCATCTGAGTTTTGCGGTTGCATTTTTTCTTTGCGGCCTGTGCACCGGCAGCTATTTTCCGCTGGCTGCCAAGCAACTTGCTGATTCTGCCTTTGAAAGCGGCGAGGCCGGCAGTAAGCTGGAAACCGCCGACCATATCGGCGCCTCGGCAGGAGGACTGCTGACAAGCCTTGCACTTGTTCCCGTGCTCGGAACGAAAGTAACACTATTTGTATTTGCTCTGCTTATTCTGGCCAATATACCTCCTGCCGTACTGAGACTATACAAGCCGGGAAAAGTTTGCTCTTTGACTACAACCACTTTTGAGTTACGCAGGCTCGGCTACATCCTGTTTGGTATTGGGCTATCGGTTATCCTCTGCTCAAATCTGCTTGCTAAAGCCGGCGTGGAGTTGAGGCCGTCATTGCCGCAGCACGCGGTTCAAGCGCTTGCTGGCGAATTGAAAATCGAGCAGGAATCGAAGGTTCTTTCCGAGGGCGCTCTCCGCTTGGGGACACCTTACGGTGGAAAAATTAATTATTTCAGAGTTTGTGATGCCAACGATAAACTAAACGGCTACATCTTCAGTTCTGAAGACTTGGCGCCGGAGGTCAGCGGTTTTGGCGGGAAGATGAATCTGGCCATTTACGTGGACGCCACCGGCAGATTAATCAATTTCCATATATTATGGTCCAACGAAACTCCTTCATATCTTGAGCTTTTCAGCCAGTGGCGTGGACTTCTCGGTAAGCATCAGCTTTTCCAGCATAAGCCTTTCGCCGACATTGACGCAGTAACCGGCGCTACCATAAGCTCCAAGGCTGTCCTTTCGGCACTGGAGAAGTCAGGTTACAGGTTCGCCGGCGAAATCCTTGGCCAAGTCCAACAATCCGGCACCGTCGAAGAAAAGGTTAGTCTGGCCGGCTATCTGCCCGATATTAACGGCATATATCTGATAGGCGCTTTCGTGCTTGCTTTTATTGTAATCTACCGCGGCGGATTCTGGAGCAGGCTGGCAACTCTCTGCTTTAATCTTGTGGTTGGCGGCATTATTCTGAACGCTCAGTATTCCAGTGAGCAAATAGCAACCGTTTTATCTTTGCACAGTCCTGCTATAGGATTGTCAGGGGCCTTTTTGTTAGTTGTGGGAATTCCGCTTCTGGTAATAATCTTCGGCAACATTTATTGCGGCTACATCTGCCCATTTGGAGTTGTGCAGGAGCTGCTGGGCTATGTGGTCCCTCGCAGATTCAAGCCTGCCACCAGCCAGATACCGGTCGAATCGATACAAAAGGCAAGATTTGTCAAATATGTGGTTCTTTTTGTTTTGATAATGGTGTTCTTTGTTTCCAGAAATCGAACAACGCTGGCAGCAGACCCACTTATAGGGGTCTTTTCAAGGAGTTCCGCATTGTATACGGTTAGTGTCAGCTTGATAATAGCGGTGGCCCTGACAGGCTCGATTTTTTATACTCGCTTCTGGTGCCGATATTTGTGTCCTGTGGGGGCCTTGTTGTCTCTGCTCAACAATGTAACGGTACTGAATCGATTTCTACCTGCAAAGAGATTTGGCAGATGTGAGTTCGGCCTTACCGCAAAAGACCATACGGATTGTTTATATTGTGACAGGTGCCGCTATCAGACTAAAGACCAAAAACCAAAAACCGAAGACCTGGGTATTAAGTCTTATGTCCCAGGTGCTGCATCTTACTTATCTCGCCACCTTGTGGCGGCTGCTATTTTAGTGGGAATTTTTGTATCGACGGTCTCGGTGAACAGGTTTTGGGAGGTCATTCCCGCCGGCCTCAGCCAACCTGTTGTCTCAGTGTCCGGTGCCGGCCAGCCGAGGGATGTCGATTTGCAGCGCATTCGCTCGATGATTCAACAGGGAAAACTTTCCGACAAGAAAGCTGAATTCTATAAAAAGGCTGACTAACTTTGAGAGGTTAATCAGCGGCGAAAATAATTGATAAGTTATAAAACAACCTATCAAAACAATCGAAATATTATACAGCCTGTTATGGGCAAATAAATCCCTGGGCAAAACCTTACAACAAAACGTATAAATTCGAAGAAAAGATGAAATCTTGACTCTGTTGGCGTATTACAGTATAACTACAACTCAAGGGAGAAAACGGTCAACCCGAATGGCAGAGAAAGGGTATGAGCTTATACAAGGCGAATTGGTCTTAAAAACCAATGTTATGAAATTAGTAACGAGGAATCAGAGCGGCCCTTTAGGGAACAGCAGAGTATGCCAATAGATACTCGCATAATTAAAGCAAACGAGGCAGTTGAAGTTTACATCACAGCGTCGGCAACTCCAGAGATGCCAACCAAACTACAGGCAGAAGAGCTTTTTTCGGGTATCAAGGAGGTTTTGGACTCGAACGACGTGCGAATATTTCAGGAGCGAGTGTTTGGTACCCCGAATGCTTTGGACATTGCCTGTTCAATAAGATCCAATATATATGGGCTGTTTGACGATGGTGTTGAGCCCACTTGGCTGGTTGTTCCAGAAGGAATAAATGGGCAAATCACCGGTGTGCAGATACACGCTGTTGGCGGCTGTGGAAGTCCGGAAATTCTGTATTTGGAAGGTAAACCCTGCGGACGAATCTTACGCAACAATCGGGGCGAGTACCTTACGCTGTCAAGTATATCTTCCCGCAAAGGAGGCCGTGCAACCGACCAGGCACGAGAAATGTTCGAAAAAGCCGAGTCAGTTCTAAAACAGGCACACGCCGACATGTTTTCAGTGCCGCGCACATGGATATGGCTTGGTGACATTCTCTCCTGGTATGACGATTTTAACAGTGTGAGAAATGAGTTTTTCATTGAGATAGGGCTTATCGGAAAAGATTCTGACAATAAACTGCCTGCCAGTACAGGAATAGGCATCGTGCCCGGTAATGGTGCGATTCCTGCGATGGACCTTATCGCCGTAGTTAAGCCTAAAAATTCGGTGGAGTATCTTGACGCAGGCGGAAATCAGGATTCAGCTTTAGAATATGGCTCGGCGTTTTCACGTGCTTCAAAGGCGGTTACACCGGCAGGAAGCACTGTGTTTGTCTCCGGTACAGCTTCTATCGGTGCAGATGGTAAAACCAAACATGTAGGAGATGCTCACAAGCAAATCGAAACGGCAATAAAGAATGTGCGGGCGGTTCTACGAGATATGCAATGCAGCGACGCTGATGTCGTTCAGGCCGTTGCTTATTGCAAAACCGCGGAAATCGAAAAGATTTTCCGTCATCAATGGTGCGATTTGCCCTGGCCGAATCTAACTGCCGTAGCCGATATTTGCAGGGACGACCTGCTTGTCGAAATCGAAGCAACGGCTGCAATTGCCGGATAATTAAACCGGCATATAATTAGAGTTATATGCTTAAAAGGTGTTTAACGTAATCGCCGGTAACAACTATTAAAATGCGGTCGCTTGAGCAAAAAATATCTTGGCGAAAGTGGAACTTCCCTGTGGCTTCCGTAACATTTTTTGTGTGCTTCTATCTGTATGTCTGGCTACTTATTGAACCCCGTCTTATTTATCACGGCTTTGAAACTTCCTTCATGGCTTATCCGGCTTTTTCAGTGGATTTGGAGTTTCTGACGAACTCTCTGAGCCATCCAGGCGGCATGGTTGAATATGCAGGGGGGCTTTTATCACAACTGTATTACTTCTCATGGTTTGGGGCACTGATTGTCACAGTAGTCGCCTGGCTTATGTACATTGCCACCAGGATACTTATCAGGTTGTCGGCACCCGTGCCCGCGAGACCACAGGTGCGGACAGGGCAAATATTAAAGCTTGTATGCTATATACCGGCGGTAATGTTACTGATGATGCATAACCGTTATGATATTCAATTAATCGCTTTTATAGCTTTATTGGCGGCACTGTGGTTTTCGGTTGCGTATGAAAGTCTATCTTTACGCAGCAGTATTTCCCGGGCGGCGGTATTTTTGGTTATGTTAGCCCTCCTCTACTATATTGCTGCCGGTGGGGCAAGTTTTGTTTTCGCACTTTTGGCAATAATCTATGAACTTTTTGTCGGACGCCGCAGGGGCCTCAGTGTGCTATTTTTAACAATAGCAATTGGTACCTATCTCGTCCTCAGATATATTTTCAATTTAGAAACTGAAATTACATATCTGCCATTGCTCAAGGTCCCATTAGGGTATTACACGAAAATTATTGTAACTCGTGTTTATTTTTTCTTTCCGCTGGTGTTATTTGCAGCGGGGCTACGGCAAGTTAGAGAATGGACCTCCGTCGACATGCCCAAAATGCATGCCGAAGGTAAATCCTCGGTAGCAAAGAAGACCCAGTGGTTCTTGCGAAGTGGCAAGGGTAAATGGGCTATAGAAATGGGGCTGCCAGTTGTCCTTGTCGTAGTAATTATTTTTGTTTCATTCGATGGTACGAGGAAAAAATTGATACAGGTGGACTACTTTGCGCACCACAGGATGTGGCCTGAAGTTCTGGAGACAGCCGGCCGAATCAGACCTGAATCATATGATGCCTCCTGTATCCACGATATCGACCGGGCACTGTATTATTCGGGCAGGCTTGGTGATGAGATGTTCTGTTACCCACAAAAGCTTCCAGCTTTTCTGCTCACCGATGCCGCAAAAGTAACTGCCATAAGGAAATATATGAAAAGGAGCCAGCTGCTTCTGGAGCTTGGATACATCGGTGGTGCCGAAAGAGAGGCTTTTGAATTTATGGAGGCCTCCGGAAACAATCCTTTAATTCTTGAACAGCTTGCGAAAATAAAACTGGTCAAAGGCCAGATTAAAGCGGCAAAGGTATTCTTGAGAGCTTTGAGCAAAGATTTGATATTTGGCCATCGCGGGCGAGAGATGCTTCGGCGTCTTGAAGAGGACCCGGAAATGGCCAGCGACAAAACAATTCAACATATACGCTCGGTTGCGTGCGAAAAAGACATTATGTTTGAGGCAGATGATTTTTTCCGTCAGCTTTTAGATAAAAATAAGAATAATAGGATGGCGTTTGAATATATGATGGCCTTTTATTTGTTAACAGGTCAGACAGGAAAAATCGTGGAGAATATCGGCTACCTTAACGAGATGGGATATGAGAGATTGCCGCAGTATTACGAGGAAGCAATTGCAATGTATACAATAGGCTCAGGCGGTAAAAATATGGACCTGCATGGCTGGAGGCCAAGGCTTGAAACCATAATGCAATATCAAGAATTCAACAGGATTTACGCTCTCAGCGGCAGTGAGCACAACAAACAAAACGCCAGGGCTGCACTGGTATCGAATTTCGGAAAGAGTTATTTTTTCTATTTTATTTTTGAACGTCCAAAAGCGGTGAAATGAAGAAGCAATACGGTTATCTAATACTGTTTTTTTTGATTGTTGCAGCGGTGCTCGTGCTGTGGTTTGTCGAACGCACGGAAACAGCAGCAATCAAAGAGTATAAGTCCATCCCAAGTGCAGCAAAAATTGAACCGGATTACACAGGAACGGTCATTCCACCAAATATAGCACCACTGAACTTTATGGTTCTCGAGCCCGGCACAGCATATCTGGTTAAAATAACCTCGACAAATGGTCAGCCTATCGATGTGTTCAGCAAAACTGGCAGCATTAAAATACCACAGGGAAAATGGAAACAGCTTTTAACCGAGAATCGAGGGCAGGAGCTGGTCTTGGACATTTACGTAAAGGATAAAAACAGCGAATGGGGTCGGTATGAAAAAATAAACAACAGGATAGCCGAGGAAGAAATTGACTCCTATCTTGTGTATCGCTTTATGAAGCCAATCTGTAACTTTTATAGAAATATCGGCATCTACCAGCGCAACCTCGGCAATTATGACAAGAGGCTGATTTTGCACGGACGCTCGTTCAACCACGGCTGTCTTAACTGCCATACATTTCTAAATAATAACACCAGTCGCATGACAATAGCCATTCGCAGCGCTACCTACGGCAAATCAACATTGATGGCGATAGACAGAAATATCAGTAAAATTGACACAGCATGGGGCTATACATCGTGGCATCCGAGCGGTCGGCTGGCAATATACTCCATGAATAAGGTTCGGCAGTTCTTTCATGAAACCACGGATGAAATTCGTGATGTCGTTGACCTTGACTCAGCAATATGCTATTACGTAGTTGACGGTCAGCAGGTAAAAACTGCACCGGGGCTATCCAAAAAGAATAGACTGGAAACATATCCGACCTGGTCTCCGGACGGCCGATACCTTTATTATTGCAGCGCCCCAATACTGTGGACTGACCGCGAGAAAGTACCGCCTGAGCGTTACGATGAAGTCAAATATGATTTGATGCGAATCGGTTATGATGTGGAAATAGACAAATGGGGTCAGCCGGAGACAGTTCTTTCGGCGAAAGAAACAGGAATGAGCATTTTGTGCCCACGAATTTCACCGGACGGCAGGTTTCTGGTATTCTGTATGTGCGAATACGGCTGCTTCCCCATTTACCAGCCCAGTAGCGACCTCTACATGATGGAGCTGCAGACCGGCCAATACCATAAACTTCCAATCAATAGCGAGTTTTCGGAATCCTGGCACAGCTTCTCCAGCAATAGTCACTGGCTGGCTTTCAGCAGCAAAAGGCAAGATGGCCAGTTTACCAGAATATATTTCAGCTATGTTGATAAAGATGGAAAGGTTTATAAACCCTTCATTCTTCCGCAAAAAGACCCTGCATACTACGATTCATTGCTTCAGACTTACAGTGTGCCTGAATTAATTGAGAGCCCTGTGAAGGTCAGTCGAAATGCACTTGCACGAGCAGTGCGTCGGCCCGAAAAGATTGAAGTTCATATTCCCCTCACTGGCGCAACTGTAAAGGCGGAAAGTTCTGACCCGTGGCGACAAGAGCAATGAGCTAAATTCCACAAAGAAATCGAGTTAATTTGCTTTGACGCAGCGATCTGCAGAGCAGCAAACGGACTGTGTCTCACCGGCGGAAGTAATTAATAAGCCATAAAATAACCGTCAAGACAATCGAAATTAGTATGCAACTGGCTATTGGCAAATAAAGGCGCCAATTTTTGGAGCCGAATTCCAAATCCCTGGGTAATTTAAACAGGCCGATTCGGCCTAATATCATTACAAGGCCGCCGGCCAGCACAATAGTAGTTCCCATCAGAATTAACCATTTACCGACTTGTTGCGGACCAAATTCCATTATTTTTCCGTTCACTTATATACCAACTATAATAAATTATAAGGGTTTTCAGGATTGTTCAAAGTGTTAAAATATTTTCTATGAGCAAAGGTAAATGCGATATTCGAATAGGAACCTCAGGATGGCATTACGATGACTGGGCAGGGCTGTTTTATCCTGCTGATTTGCCGAAGAGCAAATGGCTTAAATACTATGCCGAGCATTTTGACACTGTTGAAATCAACAATACTTTCTACCGACAACCAAAGCCGGAAACTTTCACAAACTGGCGTAAGCAGGCCCCCAAAAACTTTCTCTTCGTCGTAAAGGCCAACCGATTTATCACTCATATTAAGAGACTCAAAGATGCACAGGAGCCGCTTGAGCGGTTTTTCGAGGGAGTTCGGCTGTTAAAGTCGAACCTCGGCCCGATTTTGTATCAACTGCCGCCGAGTATGCACAAAGACCTTGACCGCCTAAAAGCTTTTTTGAAAGTTCTGCCGAAAAAACTCATCGCTGTTTTTGAATTCAGGCACGAAAGCTGGTTTTCAGAAGATGCCTACGAATTGCTAAAGGAGTTTAATGCCGGCTTTTGCATTCACGATTTTGTAGATGTTCCTCGCATAATTACTTCTGATGTAATCTATCTTCGCTTTCACGGCACAACCGGCAGGTATCAAGGCAGCTACTCAAAATCCGCCTTGCGGGGCTGGGCAAACTGGGTAAAGGATAATATAAAAGGCAAAAAGGCCTTCTTCGCCTATTTCAACAACGATTACAACGCATACGCCGTTCATAATGCAAAGACGTTAAAAGAACAATTCAGAAAGTGCCATCCGACAAAGCAGCGGACTTAAAGGTCAAAATGACCGATGAGCTACGTTGTTTTCTTTTTATTGCATTTAAGACTTAGAGCTCTTGTGATAGCTTGTGAAGATGGTTTACAGGTATTAACTAAAATATCTGCTAATCGACTTATATACGGGGTGCTATTGAATACAGGGATGTTTGTAAATTCGGATAGCTCTCTGGTATGTAAAGGAGAGCTTGAACATATACCTGATATAGCATCAGGTATTAAGTTGAATTTTTCCTTCAAGGTTCGCAGTCCCCCGATTGCACCAAAGGCATCGTTGGCGCAAAAAATCAATCTGTGAATCCTTGATACCACTTCCGGCGAGCTGAGGAGCATTGCGGTTTCGCGTTGAATGACCCCATCGGCAAGCTCTACGACCCAAAAATTCTTAGGGTTATTTGCATACTTTAAGTCAAGTTGATTAAAAATGCTTAATAGTTCCTGCTTTGTCAGCAAATATGTTGATGGATACCCCAGATATGTGAAATCGGCATAGCGACTGGCGCCGGCATCATTCATAAGGAGAATATCTTTAAGGCTGGCAGTTCCGGTAACCTTGGAAGCTCTTACATTGTAGCCGATGGTTGTCAATGCCCAGCAGCAAGCGGCCGCAGCCATGCTTTTACCGCTATTCATCGATGTTCCACACACTAAAATCATTCGAGATCTCGGCTCTTTTTTTATCGTATTTCTGGGTTTTATAAGGGGAAAATCCCGCGTGTTTAAAACATCGCCTTTTTCATCACAGACGTACCCTGAAATTTTCACTTTTGTTGGGTCTTTTATCATTGAATTTTTTGTTTTAACGACGCCGACTACTCCTGAGCGTGCGAGAAGGTTAACTTCATCTGTCATCTCACTGGGCACTAAACCCTCGTAGAAATCGGGGGCATACCTGTTTCCAAACACAAAGATTGCTTTTGTGCCATCATGAATCATATGTATGCGTCCTGATGCGTTTTCCAGAGATGAATGTTGTCCGATACAGTCGATTATTCCGTAAATGAGGTCTCCTGCTTGCGGGGGCTTATCAAAAAGTCGGTAGTATTTGATTTGGCTTGGTTTAATCGTAAGCGCAGCGCTTGGAAAAATGAACCCTCTGCCTATTTTCTTAGTTGTTATTTTGTTCGTCGGTGATATTGTCGAAATTGTCATTTTGCTCCTCGTTGGTTTGGCCATAATCCGATTTATTCGAGGGTTCTTCTCTGGCGAGAAGTCCTTTTTCCGACAGACTCGCGCAGGTTACGCAATATCGAGCCCATGGAATCGCTTTTAATCGGGCCTTTGGGATGGGCTCTGCGCCACCTTCACAAATCCCGTATGTATTGTTTTCAATACGCTCCAGTGCGTCATCGATTTCCTGAAGGAGTCTCCGTTCACTACCCACAAGCCCTAAAGTGTTTTCCAACTCGAAAGTGTCGCTTCCTGCATCGGCCAGATGAATGGGCATATTTGACAAGTCGCTCCTTTGCTTCCGCAGTGTCTCATTTTCCATATGAGTTACATTGTCAAGTATTTCGCTTCGTTTTGCCAACAGCAGAGCTTTGAATTTTTCTATTTCGGCCGGTGTCAAGTTGATTTTGCTTTTTCGTTCTTTCTCCATAGTAGTCTCACTATCCACAAGTAAGTTGTATTCCTTCAAAAACAGCACTTTATAGCGTAACTTTCATAGATAACGGTCATCGCCCGAGGAATGTGCATAAGCTCCTTACAAAAACCCGTCTTAGCGGCCAAATGTTCTCCCGACCATTGCGGCATCGATGCTTTTTTCGCTGAAAACGTCCAAAGCAGCCTTTTTCAATTTTTTGTGGGTTCTTTTGGCTCTTTTCTGTGACCTGTTTTTTCCGGATTTTTTTGTCTCGGTTATCATAGTTTTGACCATTTAGTCAAAACTGACCAAATGGTCAAGAAAAAAATTTGACTTTCTCGCAGAAGTTATTATCGTTATTTGGTCTAAAAGAAAACCGGTAGCGGACGTTGTAACCGGCCGGTAGATTCCGACGTTTGGAGTTAGTGCCTATGGTGTGAACAAGATTTGATATATTAATTTGTTAATCAACCAGTTTTATAAAGTGAAATTAAAATAGAAGGAGTGTCAGATGTACAATCCTGTCCCCACCCAAATATTTTTGACCAAAGGAGTCGGACAGCATAAATACCAGTTGAAATCCTTTGAGGCGGCGTTAAGACAGGCTGGTGTAGCACAGCAGAATTTAGTCCAGGTATCATCAATTCTGCCGCCAAGGTGCAAAGTTATCAGCCTGGAAAACGGATTGAAAAAGCTGATTCCGGGACAAATATCCTACTGTGTGCTGGCCAGGGCCGATACGGATGAACACGGCCGATTAATAGCATCTTCGATAGGAGTCGCCCTGCCCAAAGATGAAGACCAGTGGGGATACCTTAGTGAGGTGCACGGCCACGGCATGAACAGCCAGCAGGCCGGAGATTTGGCGGAAGACCTTGCGGCGGGCATGCTGGGGACAACTTTTGGTCTGGAGCTCGACCCGGACAAGGCCTGGTCGGAAAAAGAACAGGCCTACAGGTCCAGCGGACTGTTTATTAAGACCACCAATATTACACAAACTGCCAAAGGTATGGAAGGTCTTTGGACTACTACAGTGGCGATAGCAATGTTTCTGTTTGATTAAACACATCGATAGGATTTGCCATGAAAGAAGCAATTAACTTTGGGTATCTGCCCGAAGAATATTCTAATCCGGAGAATGCCGGCATAGTTATCATTCCTGTTGCTTACGATGGAACGAGCACCTGGGTCAAAGGCGCTGACAAAGGCCCGGCGGCAATCATAGAAGCTTCGGGTAATATGGAGCTCTATGATATAGAAACTGACTCAGAGGTTTATAAGAAAGGTATATTTACCGAAGAGATAATAACCGGCGAGGCTTCCCCTGCGGATATGATTGAAGCAGTTACGGAAACGGTAAAGTATTATCTTGAAAGAGGCAAGTTCACGGTGGTCATAGGCGGGGAGCACTCGGTCAGCATCGGCCCAATTAAGGCCCATACGAAACAATATGAGAATCTGACTGTTTTGCAGTTGGATGCTCACACCGATTTAAGAGAAGAATACAACGGCTCAAAATATAACCACGCCTGTGTTATGGCCCGCGTCAAAGAGCTTTGCCCAATTGTACAAGTTGGTATTAGGAGTATGGATTACTCTGAAAAAAAATCCATAGACTCGTCCAGGACGTTTTTCGCAAAGGACATATACAACAACACGGATTGGATTAAGAAAGTTATTTCCAAACTCTCTGATAATGTGTACATAACAATCGACCTGGATGTTTTCGACCCTTCTATAATGCCTTCTACCGGCACACCTGAGCCCGGAGGATTGCTTTGGTATGATGTGCTGGTTTTATTGAAAGCAGTTTCCGAGAAGAAAAATATTGTTGGTTTTGACGTTGTTGAGTTATGCCCTGATGCAAAAAACAAAGCGCCGGATTTTCTGGCTGCAAAGCTTATCTACAAGTTGCTGAGCTATAAGTTCGAGGTTGGCAATAAATAAAAAGAATTCCTTAAAGACCCCGCCAGCCAAAGAGGATGGTCTTATGAAATAACTCGCAGTTTCTTTTCGATTGCGTATTGGCGGACGGATTTGATTTCATCGGCGTAAGGTCTTCGGTTTATCTTGGGGTGTAAGTGTGCCTGGTAGCAGGGACGGTATTGGTCCATCACATTTATGGCTGTTTTCAAGCTGATTTGTTCTGCCAGAAAGTCTATAATCTCAAAGCTGCCTGCGAGGTTCTCCGGCAAAACTAAGTGTCTCACCAAAAGGCCGCGTGTGGCCAGACCTTTTTCTATTTTTAAATCGCCGACCTGTCGGTGCATCTCTTTGACGGCCTCGCGGTTCACCTGTGGGTAGTCGGCTGCGCCGGATAACTCCTGTGCAACCGCCGAATCCGAATACTTCATATCCGGCATATAAATATCCATAAAGCCCTCCAGCATCTTTAACGTTTCAACCGAATCGTAGCCGCCGGTATTGTAAACCGTCGGCAAAGTCAGCCCGGACTTTCTGGCCAATTCAAGAGCAGCCGCAATAGCAGGGGCAACGTGAGTAGGCGTAACGAAATTGATATTGCTGCAGCCGATATTTTGTAATCTGAGCATAGATTGAGCCAACTGTTCAATTGTCATCTGCCGGCCGCTGCAATGATGGCTGATATCGAAGTTCTGGCAGAAAAAGCAGCCGAGGTTGCAGCCGGCGAAAAATATCGTCCCTGACCCGCCTTTACCTACAAGAACACTTTCCTCGCCGAAGTGCGGGCCGACGGAGCTGACCACCGGCATATCGCCAATGCCACAAAAACCAATTTGGCCTTTGCCCCTCGACTTCGCTCGGGGCGGTGAGCCTGCCTGCACTGAGCTTTGTCGAAGTGTCGAACCGCTGCGCTCAACTTTGCACTTACGCGGACAGAGCATACAGGGATTCATACAATCCCATAGTTTCAAAACGGTTTTACTAAACGGCCCAATATTATCTGATAAAGGTGCCATATTCGAATTTGCCTTGTCCCAGCCTGCCCCTCGTAGCGCAGATCCCAGAACGTCTTTATCTGGGGCCCAGGCATTTCTCTATTATCTTCGCATATTGATAATAAATCAAATCACGGATTGTTCTAACTTCCCTATCCGGCATCTTTATCTCTCTCCTTGCATTTATCACCGTCTGCCTTTTTATCAACGGCCTCAAAGGTTTTGTCCAATAGCTCAACAACTCTCTCAATGGGAGTTCCACATAAAATCTTACTCTGTGACAGCCAACCACTTTGAATCGCGAACAATCGGTACTTAATATTCCCTCCAGGAGTTCTCTCAAGCGACAGTATCGGCCCTCCACTCATCCCACTTATACTATCAAAATACTCTCCGTCTTCCCGCGTCACCGGCAATATTTTACCGTAGAACCACCCCGGATGACCCCAAAAGTTTTCGGTATGGGCTGGTTTTTCCGGTTTTATCCTTTCAACAGGAATACACACGAGACTAATTTTTAATTCGCAATTGGTACCTGCAGAGCCCATCGAACTTTTCAGTTCTACTACTTCCGCGGGATAACCAACTACGTAGTACCCATCAGGATTTGCCAAGTGATTATTCTTCCAAATTTTGCTTGTTAGCCAAGGGTTTTTATTCTTTGCGCTGATTGCTTTTATATCCAGAAACTCAAGTCCAACAATTCCAAGATCAATTTCCTTATTGTTAATTCCACACTTCGGTGATCTTTCATAATCGACGGGAATCGCCTTGGCAATGTCAATCTCATAATTGTCAACCCACTTAAAACCCAAAACTTTACAGAAATCACATTTCAATAGTTTATCTATATCTTCTATTACGTGCCCGGCCGTCACCCACATATACCTCTCGTGATAATATAGCAAGAACCCGGTGTAAGTTTGTCCGCATATCTTGCCATCAATTTCATAATTAACATGGAGAGCAACTGTATGATTTATAAACCAGTGACTAAGAATACGTGCTGCATTTTCCCGCTTCCACCAATCTTTTGGAAGCTCTGCTATATTATCAATCGGTTCATTGTTCCTCTTTTTTGTGTTCATCGTGCTATGACTATTCGCCCCAATCTACTTTTCACCTTCCGCGCTTCTTCCCAAACCCTTACATCACCAAAAGCCACAAATTCCTCTAACTAAAATACTATTCACCATCAACCAGCGACTTTCCCCCCTATTGTATCCTCATCGCTTCACAAAAATTATATCTTTGGAAATTCTCATAACTCACCTGCCTTTTCTTTTTGCCTTTACTGGCTTCTGAGAAGCCTTATAGGCCATATTTTCCTCGGCGCCATTGTTTCTTCAAATCTTCATAGCGCAGGGTCTCTTGTTTTAATCGTTTTGGCGATAGTATTACAGGTTCAACAACATACAACGTTGTCTGGCTACCTATAGCAGTGTCATAAGTTTTTGTACCTGTGATAACAAAATGATGATTAACTATCTGCGATGTCTCATCAGCAAACCCATCCGTTTGCACCCCTTTAAGCCATACAGTTCTGTATTCTGGATAACTAATCGGCCCACCAGTCCTAAGCCCTATTCTTACAATAGCGTTATTGGCGTCTATAATCTGCTGGATGATAAGACTGTCTATCCAACCCAGCGCACCAACTTCTAATTTTGTAAATTCTAATGTCTTCATAGAGTCTGAAAGAACAGCCGGTTTTATTGGTGTTCGGCAAACCTCGTAATCAACCTCCATCGGGCTTTCTGTTGTCTCAAAATTTATTCCAGCTTCACGGCATATTTTTGTAAGTTTTTGATTCTTTTCTCTTTCTGCCTGCAACTCCTCTCTCATTCTTTTAAGTTGTCTTTCCTGTTGTTCGATTTGCTTTTCCATCTTGGCAATAATCGTCTTAAGTTCCGCAATATCATTAGGCTCCTGCCCCCATAGCGTAGTATGCAATCCGAAAAAACAAGCTGCAAGCGTTACCCCTACGATAAAACATTTTTTAGACCTCATAATTTCACCTGCCTTTTTCCGATTCTTAAATATGCTACCGAATCCGCAAACTTTTTTACTTTTGCCTTTTGAATTGACTTATAATTTTACCCCCAAATTCCCCAATCCGTCAAACCAAAAAATCCCTGCCTGCCCTGTGAGATGTGTCTTTCACTATCTCTCCGGGGTGTTAACTTAGGTAAACTTTGGCTGATAAAAAGCCTCCGCGGCGAGCGGAGTAAAATTTCAATCAAATGCGCAGGGGGGGGTGAAAAAAAGTCGAATATTTTCCAATATTTTCAACCGTTTCTATACAACTTTTGACCGTTTCTATACATTTTTCCAAATTTTTCTACAGTTTTCGATGTTTTCAAACACGAACTTGCGCGTTTGGTGCTACCCCATTTTGCCCATCTTGTCTATCTTAACACCCTCATTCTGCTATCGACTAATAAGCTCTTTCAAAGCCCGGTAGTCAACTTTGCCCGTTCCGAGGGTGGGGATTTGTTCGAGTTTAACGACCCTGCGGATATTGTGCAGGCCTGAAAGCCCGGCTTGGCGGATGTGGCGATTGGCGCTTTCGCGGTCTATTTCGCGGGTGGTGAAAAGTATTAGTTCCGGGTGATATTCATCAGCAGTGGCTTCGACCGCCAGAACCGGCTTATCGGTATCACTGGCATATTGGCTTTCCAGAACAGCTTCTATGGCAGGGAGGGAAATCATCTCGCCGCCTAATTTTACAAAACGTTTGAGCCGAGCGCAGAATGTAAGCAGGCCGTTATTATCCACGCTTACAATATCGCCTGTGGAGTACCACTGTTTGCCCTGAGCCGAGACAAATGGCGAGGCGGAAGCAGGGCCGAGATAGCCGCTGAAAACGCTTGGGCCGCGAACCAGCAGGATTCCGGTCGGGCTACGGCAGGGCGCTCCGCCCTGACGAGTGCCTGCTGTTGTTAACGGTTTGCCGGTTTGCGGCTCGATGAGCAGATATTTCAAAGAAGGCAGGACTTTACCGATGGTTAAAGGTCGCGGGTCATTTTCATCATTAAGAGATATGATGGGCGAACATTCTGTAACGCCGTAGCCTTCGAGGATAACAGCATTACTGCAGCGCTCCTTTAATGCCGAATAGAGCTTTTCGGAGCATTTTTCGGCGCCTGTAACAGCAAGCCGCAGTGAGGAGAGATGCTCTTTTGTTGATGCGCGAACGATGCCGTTAAGCAATGTAGGCGTGCCGATGAGCAGGGTCACGCGATAGGCTTCAATCAATCGTCCCCCCATACCCGCGTCCATAGGGTTGGGGTGATAGACTGTACGTACGCCGCCGCACAGCGGCAGAAGCATCGTGCCGGTAAGCCCAAAGGAATGGAACGGAGGCAGGATGCCAATGAGCCGGTCGGTTTCGCGGATTGTTACCACACGGAGCACATCACGCAGATTTGTAAGCACGTTGGCATGCGTGAGCGGCACAGCCTTGGGCAGAGTTTCCGAGCCGCTGGTAAACATGATGGCTGCTGTGGCCGAGACCTTGGCATTATATAATGATGTCCAGCTCACGTATCCGGCGAGCCAGGCGCGTAACCTGGCAAGGCGGGAAATGCTGCGGGCGAGTACTTCAACAAAGACGAAATGGTCTCTGACACCTGAAAGGTCAATTCCCTGCGAAGCAATTTTGTCGATTAAGGCCTGGGTAGTAAGCACGTGCTTAACCTTCGCCAGATTGAGCGATTCAATTAAGTTACGCGGGCCGGTGGTCCAGTTGACCATTACAGGCGTCTTGCCTGCAAAAAGCGTCGCCAGATAGAAAATATCAGCGGTGACCGAGGCCGGCAGCATAATACCTACACAATCACCACTGAGATTTTCAATGACGGGCTTGAGCAACAGACAAGCGATAACAAGGTCACGATAGGATTTTTCGCCGCTGGATTGGTCGGCAACGATGATTTTTGAAGGCGATTGCACAGCCTGCTTCAGAAAGACCTCCGGCACCGATGCACCTGGGGGTATGGTGAGTCTTCGCTCCGTCGCCAAAGCTTCCGACTTCGCATACGCTACGCCGGACAGGTTGGAGCGTCGGCGATTTTTGCCGGTATCCTCGCTCCGTCGCCATAGCTTTGGAGCGTCGGCGACAAACCAGCGTGGCGAAACCGGCGCCATCGCCACTGGGCCTGAGTAAACAAAGTCGCCGCACGCTGCGAGCACACAGTCGCCTACCGTATGCATCGCATCGGCATCGGCCTGGAGGAAACCGAATTCCTTTTCAAGCCAGATAGTCAGGTCTGTTCGAGCAAGGCTATCCATACCGAGGTCACGAGCGAGATGGTCGCTATCCCCCTGAGGGGAGATGCCTGTAAGATTAGATAAGTAATTTAGAACCATTTGGCGGGTCGCAGGCGGCACGGAGGACTGAGCACCCTCGAGCCTGGCAGGGGAGGCTTCTGGCAGTGTAACAGGGCCGCCCTTTTCCCAGATGGTGTACGGTACATAAGTATTATGTTGGGCGTCGGTATTGTAGTACGCTTCAAGGAAGCGGTTGAGTGTGTTACGGTCGGCGGTGCGAGGTAAATTGGGCGGTTCGTAAAACTCAATCGTCACCCTGCGGCGAGGAGCAAAGAATATGCCGCTGGCGAGCAATGAGAAGAAACCTTTGCGAAGGGTTTTTGCGACTTCCGGCTTGCCGGAGGCCCAACTGAAGCTGCTGCCCCACAAACCTTTGATACGTATGAGCACCACGCGTACGTCGGGGTAATGTTGCAGAATGCGCTCGACTGCACTGTTGCCGCCGAGGTCTTCAAGGTAGCTGCGATACGCACGGCCTGAAGGCCAGAGCAGCAGGTTTTCACCGTGTTTGAGGCCTTCAATGCTCGCATCGAGCACCTTTTCTATTTCGCTTCGAGCCACGGAGCCGTACGTTGCCATACTGGGAATAATACGTACACCCGTGCGGCGGGCTAACCAGCGAATCAGGAACCTGTCCACCTGGTCTTTATCAGCAATTGCCCGCGGAGCAAAAGGAGCGCGCAGATAAGCAGAGAGGATAATCGGGTCGATGAGAGCAGGGTGGTTCGGCAGAAACAGGATGCCCTTTTTGCCTTTGGCGGCAACGGCTTCGAGGCCACTGATGCTGACATGGTAGCGCAGCGATAAGAGCCATTTGGTAATCGTTCGCAGTAGAAAATCAATCATACGTTTTGCTCCATAGATAAGGAGTCGTATTTCGGCTATTTTGCACGAAAAGTCATTGATAGTCCAGCGGAGAGCGATAGAATATGTTCACTATTTAGTGAGTCGAGACCAGGGATGAGGGATGATGGACGAGAGACGAGGGACGAAAAATGCGGGCAGCTTTAGGACAATTTAACGCCGTGGTAGGCGATTTGGCCGGCAATGCCGAAAAGATGCGCAGTATATATATCGATGCGATTCGTTCCAATGTGGACTTGCTGGTCTTTCCGGAACTGGCCATTTGCGGTTATCCACCGGAAGATTTGTTGCTCAAGAAGCATTTTTTAGAAGACAGCTGCCTGACCGTCGAGAAATTAGCCGCCGACTGCCCGGAGGGAACCATAATAGTCGGCTTCGCCGAGAGCCACAAGAGCGACTGTTACAATTCTGCTGCTGTGTTGCAAAGCGGCGCAATTCGCAAAATTTATCGAAAGGTGCTCCTGCCAAATTACGGTGTGTTCGATGAGCGAAGGTACTTCCGGGCCGGCACTAAGCCCGGGGTAATCAAGGTGGCCGGGCTCAATGTTGCTGTCACCATTTGCGCAGATGTGTGGGATATTAAATGGCTGGCCAATTTCCTCAGGGATGCCGGGCAAATCCAAATGGTTCTAAACATCTCGGCTTCGCCCTTTTATATGGGCAAGACCGAACAAAGACAGGCGATGCTTAGCCGGTGTGCAAAAGAATTTAATTGCGCTGTTTCCTATTGTAACCTTGTTGGCGGCCAGGATGAAATAGTTTTTGACGGCCGAAGTATGTTTGCCGATTCGAGCGGCAAAGTCGCCGCTTGTGCAAAGGCATTCGATGAGGATTTACTGATTGCGGATATCACCGCCACTGATAAAGGTGTGCGAATAGAACCAATAACGCCGCCGTCACCGCAGCCGACCGATTCGATTGATGAGATTTACCAAGCACTTGTGCTCGGGGTAAGAGATTATACCCGCAAGAACGGTTTTGCGAAAGTTTTGCTGGGCCTTAGCGGGGGTATAGATTCTTCTGTAACCGCTGCTATTGCCGTTGCCGCCTTAGGTGCTGAAAATGTTGTCGGCCTTACAATGCCCTCGGAATTCAACAGCCCCGAAACAATAGCCGATGCTGAGAAAGTGGCAAAAAATCTGGGTATCGAATTTCTGAGTATTCCGATTGAGCCGACACTCAAACAATTCGACCAGGCATTAAAGCAGGCCCCCGGCTGGGACAGCAAAGGTGTTGCTTATGAGAATCTGCAGGCCAGAATCCGCGGCAGTATCCTGATGTCGCTGAGCAACAGCACCGGCTCTTTGGTACTGACAAGCGGCAACAAAAGCGAAACCGCAGTTGGCTATGCCACTCTTTATGGTGACACAGCCGGCGGCTTCGCGGTGATAAAAGACGTGCCGAAAACTCTTGTTTATAAGCTGGCTAAACATATAAACAAAATAACAGGGCGGCAGATTATACCTGCTGAGGTAATAACCAGAGCTCCGAGTGCTGAGCTGAGGCCCGGCCAAAAAGACAGCGATACTCTGCCGGATTATGATTTACTTGATAAAATTCTGAAAGGATACGTAGAAGAAGACAAATCCACACAGCAGCTTGTCGAATCCGGCCTGCCAGAAGATGTGGTCCATAGTGTCATTCGTATGGTTGACCGTAATGAATATAAAAGAAGGCAATCGCCGCCGGGGGTAAAAATTACGCCAAAGGCCTTTGGCAAAGACAGAAGATTGCCGATTACAAATCGCTACAGTTCTTGTGACGATGCAATGTAGCTGTTTGGAATCGTTCCGTGAGTATTTTTTGAGCTGAATTCACTCTTATAATATTCTACGCGGTTGCTATCTGCCGGTAGCAGCTCAAAGGTCCTTCGACAGTGAGCTCAGGACAGTCGAACTGCTCAGTCCTCAATTTTTTCGACGGCTGTTACTACACCTCTTTTGGCGTGTTTATAAATCAAATGAATGTTGCGGATATATATAAGGGTATTCAACGAAAAGCCCAATATAAATACAGGATTTTTTATGTGAATGGAGTAACTAAGCAAGATGAAGCTGCCGACCAGCGATATGAACCAGAAAGAAGTTGGCACGTGAGACTTTTTTTTGTATTCGCTGACTATCCACTGAAGTATAAATCGTCCGCCGAACACCACTTGTCCTACTAAGGCTACGGTCGCCCAAACAGGATCGCCTACTATCTGCTCAGTTATCGCGCTTTTAAAAAATTCAATTACTGAATTTAACATAACTTTTCTCCAGTTTTTAGTAAGTTGCCCATTACATCATAAACCAATCTTTGGTAAAATTAAAGAACCAGCTAAGTTTTAATTGATAATTGATAATTGATGATTGATTATTGTAAATGGCTTTATCTCGCCGACCAAAGCTAACTATAATCTCATTACTGCTTTATTGGCCTGGTGTCTTTATCCTTGCACATATACCCATTCCGCAATTGGTTTACAAGGCCCAGGTGTCCGATAAAAGCCTTCATTTCCTTGCATATCTCGTTCTGGTTTTTCTGCTGTGGTTTGCAATCAGTCCCAACAAAAAGGTAAACTGGCGCAAAGCCGCTGTTTGGTGGGTGCTTTTCGTGGTGGTTTGGTATGGGGTTGTTGACGAGTGGCTTCAGAGTTATGTTGGACGCACTTGCGATATTATGGATTTTTTCGCAGATTTGGCGGGTACGCTTGCAGGCTTAATCCTGTTTTCGTTTTTCACCTTTTGGCCTGTGCTCCTTGTGGTAATGGGCACTACTATCTTTACTTTAACAAATTTTACACGAGCAAATCTGGCTGACCTGGTGCCGATTACAAATGCAATGTTTCATCTTTTTGCCTACGGATTTTTTACTATGCTGTGGCTTCAATATATACATCTTTTCCTGCCGATGAAAGCTCCTAAACCTAAATGGATGATAGCAGCGTTAGCCCTGCCCATAGGTTTTCTATTAACTGTAAAATTATTTTCCGTAATTTTCGGCAAAGATTTTGTAGTGCAAGATGTAATCATCTCTACTGTAGGAATAATAACTGTTGTTGCCACAATTTACCTGATTGCTTTATTTCGCAGGGGTCTTACTCAAAATGACTCTTAAGGTTTTTGAAAGGTCTGTACATTGGGTCGCCTATCAAAACCAGCTGCCAGGAATTAAATGGGTTTGTGTGATAGTATGCCTCAACAAGACAGTGGCCATTAAATAGCTCCAGGAAAAATTCTTTTGGTTCAGGAAATGAATGAAGATACGGCTCGGCCACCGCCCCCAGCGTGGCGGTTATTCCATCTTTGAGCATAGCCGGACACCATTGGCTGCTGTTTGGGTCGCGAAGGTCAACCGCTTCCCAGCTTGAAATGTGATACCCTATCGCACCATCAACGAAATCGAAGGCATCAACATACTTCTTCAGACTATACCAGCCACAATAAATGGCTGTCTGCGGACATGAATTTGGTTCGAAAAGTTTCTCTGTTCGCTCCTCTTTAACGGTCATTCCTGTTCGAAATCTTGTAAATACTGCTAAATCCCGCAAAGATTGGTCAAAATGGCCAGACGAATAAGGTTTTTTGTCATCTATGATGCCCCGTGAATCGATGTAAGCAATGCCTCTTAACCCTGTTTTTTCTGCTGTTATTGCTTTATCGATAAGGCCTTTTGCTATCTCGAAGCTCGGCCCATCAAGGCGGGAAACCATAAGCGTGTTAAAATATGAACCCAGTAAATTATCCTTTAGTCTATTCGGCTGCCAGCGATACAGCTCATAGTTGCCGAATAGTACCATTGATAGCTCACTGTCCACTGACGCATTTGTTTCTTTGCCGATGATAGGGTCAATTTCGGACTGCAGCTGAGCCAGTTTACGTTCGATATCTTTCATCTCTCTGGAGGTGTCGGTTACACCGTTCTGCTTTAACTGTTCAATCTTGTTTTTTTCCTGCTCAGCCAGTTTTTCCAATTGCGTTAGTTTATCTTGCTGGTCCTTTAATGGCCCCCGCCCTCCTACCTTGATTGGCACACCGTATGTCGTCAGCAGGCATTTGATTTTAGCGGCAAATTCATAACTGGATAATTTCTTGCGAATAGGCTCAGCAAGCTGTTTTTCATAATCGTTTCTTGTGATTGTGTCATTGAGGCCTGCTCCTAAAGGTAAGGCGAGAACATTGTCTGCTGGCACGCCTCGTTTTGCGCAGTAATATTGGGCAATTTGTACAGATGCTCCAATGTCGCTGTTTGCTATTACCAGAATCTCATCCGGCTCGAGCGCAAAAACCGAAGCACAGCATAGGATATAAACCAAAAACCATCCCATGATTAGCTGTCGCAGAATGTTTTTCATTGCGGGGTTAAATATCCTAACGTCGGCTTACTTTTTACCTCCCTCTCCTCTTGTATACTCGGCTTGCGAATATTTTTTTTCGTATATATTCTTTCGCCCAAACACCTGTGTGACAGTTGCGAGAATTATCTTTAAGTCAAACCAGAAACCAGCCGTTTCCACATATTTGACATCGAGCTCAAGTTTTTCTTCACGTGTAAGCTCGCCTCTACCGGAAATCTGTGCTAAGCCTGTAAGGCCCGGCTTGACAAGGAGTCTCTTTTTTTGCCTTTCGTCCCACTCGGCTATTTGTGAGACATACAGCGGTCGAGGTCCAATGATACTCATATCCCCTTTTAATACGTTAAACAGTTGCGGCAGCTCATCAAGTGAATATTCACGAAGGAGTTTTCCTACTTTTGTCAGGCGTAAGTCATCAGCAGCTTTTGGACTCGGCCCAAAGGGGTCAACCTCAGTTTTCATAGTTCGGAACTTGTAGAATATAAACGGTCTGCCATTTTTGCCTATTCTTTCCTGCTTGAAAACAACTGGCCCTCTGCTGTTCAGCTTTATAGCTATAGCTATAACAACAAAAACCGGCAACAAAACCACTGTTACCGGCAACGAGAAAACTATATCAAAAACACGCTTAGGGAATTTATTCATTTAGCACATTTTTGCTTGTTTCAGCAACATAAATATTGCTTAGTATGCCGTGATTTTTAATTTGGGCGACAAGCTCAAAACCACATTTTAGGTAAAGCTTATTTGCCATTTCATTTTGTACAGCAACGAGGACTTTAACCTTATCAATACCTCGTTTTCTGCATTCTTGAAAGCCGGATCCAACAAGCTGTTTTGCAATTCCTTTTTCTCTTCCTTGCGGTGCAACTACGATCGATAAAAGTTCCGCACTTGGCAGATTCATCTTTTTCATTTTGCCTGGGTAAAGAATATTATCAATTACTTTTTTGAACACTTTTAATGAAAACATTTTACGAGCAAGTATTAAGGTAAATTTGAATCCTTTTCTCAAGGCTACATATTTATAAAGCCTTGAAAGACTATTTGAAAAGGCAACAAAACCCAATACGTTGTCATCTTCAATAGCAACAAAACCAAAACTATTTTTATCCTCTGCGATTGCTTCATAAAGAGCCGTCACAAACTCCAACCCCAGCGAACTGATAAATCCGGTTTTTATCCCTTCGATATGCAACGCCGCAACCACAGGTGTATCCTGGACAGTTATTTTTCTAATAGTTATATCTTTGGTCATAACCAATCAAACTTTAAAGCCTCTGTCTTGAACTATCTGCTTGATAGTTGTAAATTCAAAATCAGCCAGTAGTTTTAGAAGCTTTTTCTTTACCGAACATCGGTTTCTCAATTGAAGCCGGTGAAATCTTGTGGCCTGTCTTTCCCCTTTTTTGGACAAATGCCCCATTTCAAATCTTCTGCGCTCAGTATCAATTTCATATGGATGCATATAAACTACCGCAGGTCTGGTCTTTTGGATGTGTTTTATTGCCCATTTTGTCACAACATAAGGAAAATGTCTGATATAACCACCCCCTGCTGCGGGCAAGGCTCTGCCAAAAATAGTTACCGTTGACATCGGCACTTCAATAATAGTGCAGCCGGACGGCAAATCAATCTTGCATATATCCTTACTAAACCCCGGCCAGCCATAACGTTTGCCGGATATAGGATAAACACTTGAATCATAAGTAAAACCTTCAGCTGCTAAAACATCCAGCGCCCATTTTGTCTGCGGCATTATCGAAAAAGCCGGCGCACGATGTCCCAAGACACAGGATGATGTAATATCTTCCAGCAACTTTTTGCAGTCCGCAATTTCTCGACGAAATTCTTCTTCAGTTAATTTGAAGATTTGCTTATGGGAAAAACCGTGACTGCCTATTTCATGGCCCTCCGCAGCGATTTTTTTGATAAGAGATGGAAACTTTTTGGCCACCTCACCGAGTATAAAAAATGTGGCTTTAACATTATGATTACCAAGAGTCTGCAGAAACCATTCGGTGTTTCTTACCACTGCTTTGGTTGGTTCTATATCCTCGCTTAGCCAATCACGCGAAAGAATATTCCAGTAATCTTCAACATCTATCGTAAAAGCATTAACCATAGATACAAATAAATTCTCGTTCTTAAACTTTTATAGCTGATTAATATCACGGCAAGCTGCGGCCGATATACGACCCGAGGACTTTGGTTGCCCACAAAGGAAGCTTACGCCATATCTGAACCTTCCTCTGGTATTTTGGGTTATCAGGACTCAGGATGGTTAATTTATGTTCCGGGTGAACCCAGTACTGATAATAAAACTCGATAGGCTCCGACCCCCATTGTTTCTTGAACTGATAAGTTCTCTCACCAATTGTACAACGCCCAAAATCAAAGCATCTTGCTCCTGCAAGACAGTAATGCTTCATAATCGACCAGTACAGCAGATTATTGGGGCACAGATTATTGTATTCCACCAGCGTTGCCGCCCAGGGAATTTCTACAAATCCATTAAAACACATCGTAAAGCCAGCTCCTACGCACAGATTGCCCAGACGTACCACAAAAATCCGGCTGTTGTCCCCAAACCGCTGTAAAATGCCCTGCATAAGTTTACGAGGGTAACAAGGAGTTCCGAGCTGATGCATGCGAATTGTGTAAATATTATAAAATTCATCCAACAGTTCACTTGCCCCGCTTGATGCAATTATCCCGGATTTTTCAGCTTTACGGACCTGGTTTTTAACTTTCGGCACAAAATATTTCCAAACATTTTCAGGGTCGGGATTGAGCGGCAGGTACATAGAGATTTTGCCCGTGCGAGTCTGCAAATCATAAGGCAAACTTTTAGTATTACGGAACTCAATAGACTCGCAGCCAAGTTCTGTGGCAAGCTTGACGACATATTGGAATAGAGCATCGTGAACCTGCTGAGAATCCGCAAGTGAGCCGCCATAACTGCTAAAGGCCTGGGATACCATACGATTGCCGAATAAACGACTTCTAACCTGCATCAGGGGTAATACGCCATGGATTTGGCCTTGCTCTCGAGCAACCAAATAAAAGTTCTTGAGGCCGATATAATTTGCAATCATATCGCCCCAGGCATACAGGTGACATATTTTGCTCTCGGTTTTTTGGCCAACAAAAGCATCACAAGCTGCGTCAGGAGAATTAAGAATTGTAACTTCCATTCGAGATTTCTTCTTTAATGTATTTTCTTTCGGGAAAATTGTTGATAAAGGACCATATTGAATACAGGAGCATTCTCATTTGCCAACAATGAAACATACATTTGTTGTTGCAGTACCACCAATATTTAATGTACCTACCCTTTTTGCGCCTTGAACTTGATAATCGCCAGCGGTTTCCGTAACCTGCTTGTAGGCGTCGAGCAACTGTCGTGTTCCTGTGGCGCCAACGGGGTGTCCGCAGCCGATAAGCCCTCCCGAAGGATTAATAGGAAGCTTACCCCCCATTTCTATAATGCCTTGCTCTATTGCTTTCCAGGATTCCCCAGGCTTGGTAAGCCCAAAGTGGTCAATCGCCATATATTCTGAGGTTGTAAAGCAATCGTGAGTCTCAATGACATCCAAGTCCCAGCAATTTGCCAGGCCGGCCCGACTTAATGCATCTACTATTGCTTGGCGCGTTACAGGTAAAACGTATTCGTGTTTCGCTGAATCAGCTATCTTCTTGGCAAACTCAATCGGAGCGGTTCTGTGACCCCACCCAAGTACCTTTGGAATCTGGCTGAGCTCGATTTGTCTTCTCTTGGCATACTTGGCGGTGAATTTCTCTGAAGCAAGATATAAACACACCGCTCCATCTGTTATCTGAGAACAATCGCTAACTTTGATTCTCCCGCCAATTATAGTATTATACTTACCAACCGTGCTTGCGTGTTCAAAATTCATAAACCAATTGCGGGTTTGAGCGTTTGGGTTATTCTTGGCATTATGATAGTTGATTACAGCAATGCGGGCTAAGTATTTATCATCAAGTCCGTATCTCTTATCATATTCGTCCCCAAGTTTACCAAAGAGTTTGGGAAAAGAAAATTCTATTCCGGCTGTCTCCTTTTCATACCAGGCAGCAGTACCTAAGAATTCTCCTCCCTTAACCGCATCTACGGTTTTCATTTGCTCAATACCAATCAAACACACTAAGTCATAGATACCCGCCATTATATGGGCCATAGCCGACAATGCAGCCACCGCACTGGAGGCACAAGCAGCTTCAACACGACACGTGGGCAAGCCGACGAAACGTGGGTCAAGGTCCACGAAAAATGCGCCCAAGTGTCCCTGCATACAGTATAATTCACCCGCAAAATTGCCAATAAAGGCAGCATCGATATCACCAGGATCAATTTCAGTAGCTTCGATACTTCCTTGATAAGCCTCGCGCATCATGGCGACAATATGTTTATTTTCCCTGCTCCAGTTTCTGGCAAAATCCGTCTGATATCCACCCAGAATATATACCTGTTCATCTTTCATTTAATGCTCCTCTATTATGCTTACCGGCCTACAAAGTATTTTCCCACGTTAGAAATTTGGTGCGCCGATTCGTTTGCGTTTTTAAGAGCATCAGGCACCTTAAAACCCTTCTCTTCCAGCAGCTCTACGACACATTCTTTGCCGCCGAGCATATTTACAATCAAACTTGGTGCTGCCCAGTTAAACCCGAAGGACATAACATTATCAATTCCATCTATACTCAATTCACGCTCAGTAACTTCCCCAATACGAGCATAAGAGTATGCAACATACGTACAAAGGATGTCCATAACAATGTCAGCTTCTTTGCAGTGGGCGGTCTTGATGGTCTCAAGTGCTTCACGATACATCCCCAGGTGAATCTGGTGTTTGGCCTTCTCAACAAAAGCAACACGAGGTTCTATTGCCGGAACATAATCACAGTTCGCGGGGTCAAGGAAAACGCATTTTCCACTTTCAAGTTTCCTATAGAAACCGCCTTTGGTAGGTGCCTTATTGCCTAAAGACCCATTATCTATCATTTTGTTAATGTAATCCGGCAGAATAAGAGATTCATGCATTTCGTCATTCGTATTTTCATATAAATTCTCGATAATCGCTTTGTGAATATCCAGTCCGACCAAATCAAGAGTCGCCAGCGGTGGCATCAGTCTGCCAGTATATGGCCCAATTAAATAATCCATCATCTCTACGCCATGCTCTTCAGCTAATGCTGTAATCCGATTAAAAAGCAAAAAAGCGATTCGATTACCGGCAAATCCTAGTATATTTTTAACCGGGATAACCACTCGGCGAAGTTCGTGTTCCAGAAAATCCTTCATAAAATCAAAGACTTCAGGGTCTGTGTCGTCTTGAGTAGCAATCTCGCATGCGAGCATCCTCGCGGGGGGATTATAAAAATGAGTCGATAGAAAGTTTCTTCTGAATCCTTCAGACCTTCCTCGTGGCAGCTCTGTTAAGGGCAAACTCGATGTCGTAGAACTCACTATAGCATCTGGTCTCTTATATCGGTCTATTTTCTCGTATATTCTCTGCTTTATCGCAAGGTTCTCACTAACACATTCAACAATCCAGTCAGCCTCTTCCAGCGCGTTTTCAAGCAAGTGCTTGTAATCCCCCCACACAATATTGTGACTTATCACTTCTGAGCGTGCCTGAGCTATAGCCCGCTCTAATCCGGACTTTGCTCTTTCCGGTGCCCGGCTTAAGAAATAAACCTTTATGCCTTTTTGGGCAATAAGACCACCCGTTAAGCTTCCGATGGTTCCGCTGGAACCAAGGATAATAACGCTCCTTATAGTGTCAATCACGCTAGTTCGCCCTTTCAATTTCTAACATAAGCTTTCGCCACTGAGAAAAACCACGCAGGGACGGTAGCCTGCATGGGATATTGCTCAGCAGGTTTAGTTATTTCTGACCTAAATTCCTTCTTACACAGTTGTTTTCCATTTCGGCTTGCATGTGCTCAAATGATGTTCACAGCTTACAAGCATGCATCCTCCTCAACAATGTTTTTAACCCGGTAAAAATATTCGATTGTCGGTGAGAGCTGCCTCCATGCGGTTTTATTAAACACCGTCATCTTGTATCTAACTCTCGATAATAATTTTTTCATTTGCACTTTTACCACTATCTTATAGCCGGCCTTTTCCAGACCACGAATAGACGCTCGGTTTCTCTCTTCAGCAAATCCAAACAATTCATCGAAACCTTCTTCCTTCATCACTTTAGTCGTATAACGCATTATATTCTGATAGTAACCTCTGCCGCGGGCATGCTTGAGAGTAACCGCATTGTAAAACCAGGCTTGATTGGGTCTTAACTTAAAATCCAAAAGCAGCTCCTCCATCCGCTTAATATCAAATTGCTCCCATATATAAGCGGCAATCTCCTCACCATCCATAACAGCAAAACATCGCTCACCCCGGTCAAATCTGTTATATATATCTGCACAGCTCAAATACATAACCTTGAGCATCCGGTCAATGTCAGAACGCCTAAGCTCTTTTATTTCAAGACTTGGGTCTACCTCTCCTGCCTCTTCGGCCAGCAACTTCATTATGAACATAGTTCTACTTTCGAAGAAACTCTTGATGGCAGCGCGCCAGACTCGCCGGAACAATTCCAGCCAGCTATGATGCTCAACAAACTTAAGGACAATTCTTACGTAAACCAAGATTGCATTTCTGTTTTGTCGGCGTCGACACAACCGAGCTGATGTTCGTTTCTGCATCTGTCTTTCCGAAGATACTGCAGTCCTTGCTGTTCTAATAGACTTGGTTTCTCACTCGCGATTATATTCCAACACTCGGCCAGGTTGCCGCTTGCGCTTCAGTCCAAACCTGAAAGGCGCTGTCATTACTCCCCAAAGTGATTCTATACCATAGACCAAAGCGAAACCCTAATATACTATAGGGTAAAAAACCAAAAGCACAAAGTGTTTCAGAATCAGTCCATCTCATGCCTTGCCCGAGGCAAGCTCTATCTGTGCCAAGGCTTGTGTTGCCAACTTGTCTCTATCGAATTTTTCTTCAGCAATTCGTCGTGCGTTTCGCCCCATCGCAATTAGCTTATCCCTGTGGGAATTAAAATATAGTACCTTTTCAACGAACTCATCTACGTCACAAAGCTTGCAACCAAAACCCGCAAAGTTGTCTTCAAGGAGTTTTCTCTGCCAGCCGGAACAATTTAATAGTACCGGCTTACCTGCACTAATGCCGTCATAAAATTTGTTGAGTGAGGCATATTTTTCTACAAACGCGAATTTGGCAAATATAGCCATAACAATGTCCGCTGCTGCCAAAATTGCTGGAAGTTGTTGTTTGGGCACAGGAGGCAAAATTTCTACATTTCTCAAACCAAGCCCTTCAACCATTCTCCCCAAGTTACCCTTATCACTGCCCGGCCCGATCAATACAAACAGGATATCTTGATAGTCTCTAACTCTCTTGGCAACATCAATGACAAACTCAAGAGCATCAAGCTTGCCCATTACCCCCGCATAGACCAGCACGATTTTATCATTCCATCCTTTTTCCTGCCGAATTGCCGAGCCATCAATATCAGGGCTGAATAAATCTAAATCCGAACCGTTTGGTATTACATAAACCGGCTTTCCCTCCCCTGCAACTTCTCTGACCCCCTCGGCCATACCATCTGAAACCGTAATAATGGCGGCGGAATATTTATAAATGGTCTTTTCAAAATAGGTAAATATGCCAATCAAAAATTTACTTTTCAGGAATCCTATTTTCACCAGTGCTGCAGGCCATTGATCCCGAACTTCAAAAATAAAGGGTACCCGCTTTAGCCATTTCAATACCGTCGCAGGAATACCAACAGTCAGCGGTGTGCTCGACGCATAAACAACATCAACTTTTCTTAAAAAAAGGACTACGACCGAAGCAAACAGCAAAAAAGCAAGAAAAGCCAAACACCGCTTAAACACTCCCATCTGCTGCCTATACGGGATTGCCAAAGCGAGAACGTCGATGCCTTCGATTGTAAATCTCTTAAGAAGCCAACCCTTTGCCACCGCAAGGTCTTGATTTGTAAGCTGCGCGATGGTGGTAAGCATCGTTACCTTATGTCCGGCTTTGACCCACCGCCGAGCAAACTCATACGACCTTGTCCCAGTAGAGCCGGAGCGAGTGGCAAAATATTGATGAATATATAAAATATGCATAAATTATTATCTCTCTGCCAGGCAAGTTTGACTCGAGCGGCTGCCCTTAAAACTAATCTTTCTCATGCTTTTCGCAAATAAAAGCTGGTTTATCGTGAAACAACAAAAGCTTTACACCTTTTCCTCTAATTCTTGGATAGCTTCTCTATAAGTTGTAAATTCAAATCCGCTGCTTTTCAAATAGTCAACTATCCAAATATACCAATCTTTCCAGCTTTTAAAACTATTACTAAAATATCTATCGTGAAACAATACGGTAAAGTATTTTATTCCGCTTATCTATAGTTTCAAAAGATCATTTTTGCGAAAAACAACATCGCTGTTATATCTCTTTTCATTGCCAACTATCCTTGATAAGCTCAAAAGCTTTGGATCCCATATTAAACATCAAGTCTACAATGGATAAATCAGGAATAAAATCGCCCCAAAGCTGCTTATATACAGGATGATTAAAATCCGTGTACATTAATTTAATCCCTGCTTTGGCAAATTCTGTTTCCTCTTGATATTTAACCCCACCAAAGCCGGATAAATATACATCACCTTTTACTTCTTTGATGATTTGAATGAGCAACTCAGTACTTTTGCCATGAGCATCCAGTTCGGATGCTTTCACGAATTTCCCTTCCAGACCAAGATATGAGGTCACAAACCGAATCAGCGCAATATTAAGTCTGCACAAGCACTTCCAGTCTTCTGAATAATACACCTGTTTTATGCCATTGAAAACCTCCTCAAAGAATCGTGCCTTTTTATAATTCATTTCGAAAGTTTTCAAATGTTTCTCTCGCCAAGGGATTTGATTGTTTATTTTTACTTCATTTATTAGCTCCCCAAATTTAAAGCTCACAGGCACAGTTAACCATATAGCATCCTGAGGTGTTTTAATCTTATTCCTGTTTATAAAGCTGTTCTTCACGTACTGAACGTTATCTAAAAGGACAAAAATATCGGATTTAGCTATCTTATAAAAGTAGCCAATCCAGGGTAAAAAATTTGGCTGGTGTATGGCAACTATCTTATTGTCCATCTTATCACCTCGAAACTTTCTGCATACTTAGTGCCTATTTGAGCCCCTCTTGTCGTCGCCAAACTCCGTATGAATTCCTCCGTAACATAATTTCTGCCGAGTTGAGAAATGTAACATGCCAAGGCATTAATTTTCAAATCTACATGTCTTTTCTCCAAAAATATAAATGCATTCGTGTTAAAGGTAAGATTGTTCCAGGGTATCTCGTAACCAAGCATTGTGGTTTTCTTAAAAGCCCTGAAACCCTCTTGCATAACAACCTGATGGTCTTGATGGGTGTCAAAAGTAGAAGGCAACATTACCAGATCTGGTTGAATTTCCTGGTTAAAATTTATCATATTTTCTAATATGTCCTGACGACGTTTAGGGAATTCTCTGACAGGATATTTCAGCACAAACAGGTTTCCCCCTTTTATGCCAAGTGCACTTGTCGCATTTTTAACTTCCGAGCGCAAAATATTATCAGGCATTCCCTTTGGAACGGACTTTTCAGCAGCGGAAAATGCCACATAAAAAACCTCTTTGCCGTCTTCAGTAAACTTTGCGGCACTTGCACCGCAGCCAAATTCTCCATCATCAGTGTGTGGAGCAAGAATTAAAATTCTGCTAAACATTACTCTCTCCTAAGATTTTTGAATATGTATTTAAAAGTTTCTGTTCTTCTCGCTCCCAATTGTATTTTTCCAAAATTGCATAGTATCAGCTTGGAAGCAGGAGCTTACATACTTTCCTAAAAATTCTGGCTATTCCTTAACGGGGAGTAGTATAATCCACACGTTCAATTAATACCACCTATTCGTCCCTACCTTTTCATTTCTTCAGGTATGTTTTCATAAAACAACACCACATGACCGCCCCATGTTCTAAGGGATGAATTCTCCCTTTTCTTTAACCAGTTGCATTAGTCGAATATTACCGCTTGTTTAGGGTTAAAGTATATCATTTGGATATGTCGGGGGTTCTCTAACAAACTCGTATGAATCCGCTTTAAAACACCCCGAATAGTCACTTCACCGAATGGATTAAAAAAGAAAAAGTATGTTACATCTCTGCAATCGAAATCTAAAACATCACAACCTCCAATGATTTCGATGCTTGCCTTGGGTTTTCTAAGTCTTTGAGAATTTCTTTTCGCAACAGCAGCTATATCCGAATACAATTCGATACCATAAACTTTCTTAAATGGAAACCGAGCAGCAAAGCACACTACCCTGCCTGCGCCGCATCCATAATCAGCAAACACATCTGTTTCTTTAATCGAAATTTTTTTCATAATCCTTAGTAAAAGAAAATAAGGAGTAGGAACACAATCTTGATTGTACGAAATAATCCCCTTTTTCTTGACCCGCCTACAGGTGCTAATAATATTTAATCTTATATCCCAGAACAAATCATGCATGCGCCTTCCAAAGCGCATTATATTCATTATACAGTCCATTTTTGCCCCATGGAATTCTCGACTATCAACTATTAATCGCAAATCTACAGACTCATTTTAATAACTTTTCGTAAAACTCTGTTAGTTTTTTGGATTCAACTTCCCAGTTGTATTCTTCTGTGACCAATTGTCTTCCTCTATTGCCCAATTGTTTTGCCTTGTCAGGATTATATAGAAGGTGGAGAATTTTGTCTGCGATATCCTTGGGGTTATAGGGGTCGGCAAACAAGGCACATTCACCAAAAATCTCCTGCCAGTATAAGAAATTGGACATGACTATGGGCAAGGAGCAAGCCATATATTCAAAAACTTTTATAGGCAGACTGGTAATATAGTTTTTTGTTGGGTATAGAATGGAAATCCCAATATCTGCCACTTTTGTATATTTATATACTTCGCTCAAAGGAACAAACCCTAAACATTCAGTGTAATTCCACCCCTTTAAGCCCTCGCATTCTTTTTTAAATTCTTCATTTTCCCACTCTCCCAAAAGCCATAATTTTGCTTTATTTTCAATGAAATCCATCGCTTGGATAATTTCTTTAGTTCCTCTTATTCTGCTCAATCCCCCGGCGTAAATAATAATTGGCCTATCCTTTTGTATTTCCAATCTCTTAGCATTATTTATCAGTCCTAATACAGGCAAATTCCTAAGTAAAATAGTTTTTGTCGGATTAAACTTCTTTGCAATATCCGGAGTCGCAGCTGCTATACCGTTAAATAAAAAAACTCCTGTTTGTTCTATCATACTGGTTATAAAAGCAACAGCCTTTCTAACATATACTTTTCCTACCCATTCTTTATATAAAATTTGTTTGGAATAATCTTCATGAACGTCATAAACAACCTTTTTGCCAAGAAGTTTAAGAACAATACCAACAAGTATCAATACTGGGTCGTGAAAATGATAAATGTCAGCTTTCTCTTTCAATGCCGATCTAAATAATTTCCATACTACTTTTGTCATATTTTCAAACCTATTTTTAGATAGAGGCAAAGGAACAATTCTTACCCCCTCCACAACTTCTTCTTTGCTATGTTGAGCAATAACTACCACATTATAGCCTGCTTTTACCAAAGTTCTCGCCTCTTTATGGAAAATTCGACCATCAAAAGGTGAATGACCGGTGAGATGACAAACCTTAATTTGCATTTTATCCTGTAAGAATCAACTTGACATTATATCGCATAATATTTAAACTGCATGTGGTGTAGCCTTACTATCCGTGTTTCATAAGCAGGCGTTTAAGCAGGAGATTAAGCAGAAATAAAAGGACGCCAATCACCGGCCAAATTGTTACTGCAACAATTAAGCTAAAGCCGACTATAATGCCCCAGAATATCAGCGTTCCGGAAATCATATTGAACCTCAGACAAAAGTCTTAAGAGTAATTGTTTCTGAAGGAATAGTTTTCTTTTAACAATGCTCGTTCTATCGGTAATGGCATATTTTCTGCCAGCACATTTGCAGACCGGCACGAAAACGGCACGGCCATCGGTTGCAATATCCGTACCATCTCCGGGCAACGCGCAACAACTCTTTGCGATCCGGATGCACCTTCGCCAGGTAGTCCAGTAAGATACAATGCATCAAGTGATAACTATAGCTTGCTACATATAAAGGACGATTTGGCGGATAATCATAGTAGCTCCAGTACCCACAATCAAATACCGAAAGCGACTCAAGCAACGCATCCAGACCATAAATGTACAACTTGCTAAAAACCGGAAGCTCTAAATATTCTCCTGCCTCTTGCAGCCCCGTAAGGGCGTAAATGTGGCCATTAAGGATGTGAGATTTTTCAGACGGCACCTCTTCATACCAGTCTCTACCTATTGCTGCGAAAGCTGCCCGCACACCGCCGTCATCTACAGGGATAGAAAACACCCTTCCTGCTTGAGCAGCCAGTGATTTCCATTCTTTATCTCCAGTCAAAAAATACGCTCGTGTAAATACCGACAGGATTTGCCCCTGAGACATCCCCGAGATCCAACCCGCGTTCATCCCTTTATGAGGATACTGATAACGCACAACCAAACCATGCGCATCTGAAACTTCCGCGTTGGTCTTCAACCACCGTGCACAACGCAGAAATATTTCGGCATTTTCTTCTCGGCCGGTATGCATATACCTGTCACAGTTTGCCAACGCATAGCCACACACACGTGTGATGTTGTACACACATCCCAAAGTTCCACCGAAGTCTTTCTGCGGAATTCCTTCAGCGTCCTGAACCGCAAAGTGTCCATCATCAAGCCGTGGCGTCAGATCTATCCAGTACGGCCCAACAGGCCCAATCCGCTCAGTCAATTCTTCAACCGGCTTGGCTGCCAGCCACCATTGCTGGTCATTACGAACATAAATCAGCATCTTGCGTAGTTTCTCAAGCCTGTTCATGGAGTTACCTTGTGCGCCAAGTATTACTAACCATAGCTTCAACCTGACTTGCTCATTTTCTGAGTTTTTTCTTTAACCAGATTCCCACATCCCAAACTACTCTGGCCTTGAAATTCTTTTTCCATATTTGAAAATATGGGGTCTGTGTTGCGCCAAAATAACGGAACGATTTTTCCACCGAATCTATTTTTAGGTGTGGGTAAAGGTATAATTTTCACGCCGTCTACAACCTCCTCAGCACTATGCTGTCCAATAAGTACCACCTCATAACCGCCTTTTACCAGTGTCTTCGCCTCTTTATGGAAAATTCGACCATCAAAAGGTAAATGACCGGTGGTAAGATGACAAATCTTAATCTGTGCTTTATCCAATAAGTTTTTCATAAATTATTCTCAGTCTTACTATGTGATTCTTCGTATCCCAAATCTTTCAACTCCTTAATCCCCGTCGCACCGCGCACGTAAGCGATAAAGTGTCTAGCCCAATCCGGCGAGCGCTCGTCAAATGGCGGCGGATAGAAAGAGATAACCCTGGCACGGTTATAGGGAGCGAATCTCTCAGGTCTATCACCGTACCACTTGATATTAAGCTCGGCACCAATTAGGTAAGAATATATAATGTCGTACGACCAGTCAAAGTCGAAGTACGGACCTTCAAGCCCTCGCCGATAACCTGCCGCCAGTGCAACATATGGCGTCACATCGGAAATGCCCATCTGGTCAGCTAATTTGCAGGTTCTGCTAAATCTCTCACGCATAGATTCGATTTCTGGAACTGAGTAAAACGAGCACGACAACGGTGCCTTAATCTCCCTGCCGGTCCAATACCCGGTTTTATCCCATACCTTATCGTTAGCCACTTGTATCATTCCCCGGCCGTACCACTCTATGCGAGCCTCTGGGAAAATAGACTGGGCTTTTATATGAATGATATCGAGATTTTCACGGATTGCCTCATTCCACTTTTCATTGTCTTGCAGGACATAAAAACGCTCACAATCAAGCAAGATAGCACTTATTTTAACGTCACTATGATAGTTTTCGTTGCTTTGCTCCACCCAGTCACTCACCAGTCTGGCACGCTCTTCAAAGTAATGAATCTCTTCCCAGTAAGTAGTGCCTCTATCAGCGGGAGGTAAGTCCTTACCAAATCTTCTGTGCCACGGACTAAAATTAATTCCGAGCGATGCCTGTATAACAGGATTGGTTTTGTTGACCCTGGCACATATATAAACACAATTATCAACTTGTTCTTTATTGCACCACTCGCCCGACACACAAAGCGAATGTGTTATCCTTGCCAGCTCGTATAACCGTTGGCTGTTCCTGTCTTCCAATAACTTAGGCGGCGGCGGTGCGGAGTAATGAACCTTTGGTAACGGCTTAAGCGCGAATAGTTTCGCATCAAGTTCAGCTTCTGACAGCTGTACCTTGCTGTTACCATAGCACTGTTGGCAACTTAACAGTATTGTCCCAGCCATTATAGGTAGTATTATTTTTCTCAGCATATTAAAAAAAGCCTCAATATAGAACCCTGATATCTTGAAATTCAACTCCTTCTAAGTCTTGCTCATCTTCTGCTGTAAGTTCACTCTCTGATGAAATCTCTTCTGCCGTACGACGAAGCACGTTAAACACCCCTACAACAAAGCCGGCATAAAAAAACATAAGACGGTTGCCATCGATGTCACCGGATTTCATCGCTTGTATAAGCGAATAGAGAAACAGCAAACCTGTTATATGAACAAGCTGAAATGCCCCTATACCCAGTCCATACAAATGAACGAATTCTGAAGATTGCCTCCATCGCCTGAGAATAAGCCATAAAAACAAACACCCAACAATCACCCCGACAAGTCCTTCTTCATACATTAATTCCAGAATTAAATTATGTGGATAATCTACCCCTACATCCTCACCTCCTCTGTCAACCACAAAAGCGCCCGTGCCGTGCCCAAGAATAGGACGTTTGAGAGACCTCGCAGCCGTCCAGACAAACCGCTCCGTCCTTGCGTAAGCTGCTTCTTTGAACTCGTAACCGCCTCTAAACATATTGGCTATTCGCCAGGTAACTGTTTCCGGCAATTTAGAAAATGAAACAGCCCCAGCAATCAATATAGCTGTGGTGATTATCGGAAACCAGGCTTTAGATATGCCCCTTCGGCATATAAAGATTGTTGCCAAAAATGCAAGTATCAAACCGCTAAATGGGCCACGTCCCCCCGTAGTAATCATAACGGTTGTCAGCAAAGGAATCAATCCTAAAGAAACGATTCTTAAAGTTGGTGATATGTGAGCCATAATTGCAAAGATAAAAGCGATAATCGACGTTACCCCTATTTGGTCTGCCGTTGCTACGGGAGTTGCTTCCAGAAATGCGGCCTTGCCCATCTGACTGCCTGGGCGCAGCACTGCTTCATAAGGACTTATGACCATAGTAACTGAAATTGCGATCCCGATGAAAAACAGAATCCATATCAACTGCTTAATGTTTTTTACGCTGCGGGTAAAAACGATGGGAGCAAGAAATGCGATAAGACCTAATGTTGCAAACCGTGAACTTTTTTGCAGGCCATAGTTTGGAGCCGATGTATAAGTTGTGGCTAAAAGAAGAACGGCAGCTAAAAGTACGTACACCACTAATGGAATACTTATAATATCCTTCAATCGACCGCCGCTTCTTACGAAGCTGTAAACCATTGCAATTAGGGTGATAACTGCACACAGAACTGTATAGTCAACCACTCTGAAAAAGCTGAATTTAAGCATAAGAAAGCCTTTAACGATGTTTGTTGTAAGGAACAAAACCAGAGATGTAATAGGATATTTGAAAACTACAATAGCTATTACTATTGCTGCAAGTATGAATAATACAATTAGCATTACGCACCTTCCTTTATAAAAAAACATTAACTTTTGGCTACATTTTTACTCGCCGTCCATGGGGTACAACACCTCAACGTCAGACTTATACTTATGACCGAATTTTAAAGTCCAAAACAACGCCCCCAACCATGAAATCGCACTTAGCCCATATCCAATGTTGTAAGAGATTGCGGCCCCCTTCATCCCAAGCTTGGGAATCAGCGTAATAGCGGGCACGAGGTGCCCCATAAGAGTTATAAAATTTAATACCGGGACAAATTTAATTGGCCCAAACTTTATTACAAACGGCCGAGAGAAATTTTCCGCTGTCAAGCACGGCACGACCATTACAAGCCAGCGCAGAATCTGGGTCGATTCATCCGCAAAATCGGGAAATATCACCGAAAGGATAAATGGCCCCACAAGCAACACAATCAAGGGACCCCCAACACCAATCGAAACAGCCGCTGCAAGAACTGTATATCTTTGCCTTTTTCCAACATCCTCCAAACGTGAAAAACCACTAAGCATACTAAGTAATAGCACACTTAATATGCTCATCGGAGCCATACACAAATCAATTATATTTGTTGCACCAAAGAATATCGCGACAGTGGAATAGGAATAGAAAACACCTAAAATAAGCCGGTAAATATACCTGCCCGAAAGCGATAAGATGTTGGCAATACTTATATGCAACCAGATTTTCTTAAGCAGACTCGCTAACTTGGCATCATAATTTGATCTCTTAAAAAGTATTTTCTGTTTCCAGGATAGCAGGACATGCGTTATTACGTAACCAAGCATATATCCCCAGGCCATACCGACAACACCGCCGAAAATAGCGGCGGGAATCGTGATAAACAAAAGCATACCCAGAACGCTGTACCACACTGTACGCAAGGCAAATTTCCGTCCCACCCGATATTGTACCATCTGTAGGTCAAGGACATTCCCGGGATACAAAAGAATCAGCAGTGGTACAAGACACCAGATTACTTTAGGGTCGATTTGCCAAAAGTATCGTGCTATACCGAGTGCAACAATCCCAATCAATACTATCAACAGCATTGCTATCTTGCACAGCCGAATACTGGTACTGACAAGAGTATCTCTGGCTGATGCTTCAAGCTCGGCCATATGCCTGATAACACCCGTTGCCAGCCCTGCAGCAGGTGCCGTTCCAAGTAGCATCGCAATGCTAAGGGAGAATATGAACAGACCAAATTGTTCTTTGCCAAGGAAGTGGGCTGCCACTGGAAAGATTACCAGCCGGGGCAGGCCCACAAAAGCTACTACCTCCATCGCAACCCAGAAGGTATAACCGAAATATCTCTTAAAATGCTCTATCGCCATTTACAACAATCCAGAGCAATTATCAGCCTTAAAGGTTTTTTGTTGTGGGTTTGAACGAAAGGACTACCTTAAAAACAACAAAGGTGTCTCTACACAAAATAATCCTTAATTTCATCCGTCAATTAAGGATAAGGTGAAATATCGCTTATTTCACTGCTTTTACAGATTCAGGCAAATTACCTTGCTTATAGCTCAGATACTCAAAGCATTTCTGAAGATACATCGGAACCGACTAATATATCTCACCCCAATCAGCTGCCAACAAAGCAAAGTCATATATATTTACCTTATTGTTGCCATTCAAGTCAGCCGACACAAGGCCGCTCACAGCAACAATCCCTAGAAACAAACCCAGAAACAAAAACCAAATAAAACCTTTAGGCCGTGGCAATCACGGTTAGCCCCGCCATCACTATGGCGGGGTTCGTTTAGCCGTCGCCGCCACGCCGGTGTTACACCGAAACAGAGCCCTAAGCGTCAGCGCAGGGTCTTCTAACCCCTAACGACTAGCAGCGACTAAATTGCCGGACTCAACTGGCCGGCGACTATCGACCAGCGACTATTACTCATACGGCCACAGTTCCTCCTCAAGCCACATATCCGCCAAAACAGCAAAGTCTTTGAAGTCTATCCTGCCATCACTATGCAGATCAACATTAGGATCAGCAGGCGGTGATGCCATCAGCCAGTCATTTGCCATCATCTCAAGTTCCAGATAGTTTATCACACAATCCCCGGCAGGGTTACCGGGCGGAGCGTAGTCGACCTTGGCAAAATCGCCCGAACGCTTCGAAAGAACGCATCTGGGCCGATACAGCCAGATATCATCAAAGTACACGGTACCCGAACCGCTCCCACTGAAGCCGAGATAGACCCACTTGACATTTGTCAGGTCCACGCCGGCAGAATTGAAGTCCTCAAGGTCAATATTCCACTCGTGCCACGCTGCAACACGCAGGTCATTGGGGTCCTCGCCGTGGTCGCCGTATGTTACCGTGCCTACGTGGCTGCTGCCATCCTTCAGTTTCACAAACATCGGTAAAACGGAATTGGGCGGAGCGCCATAGAAATACAGCGCTAATGCTTTAACGCCATCAGCGGTCCAGTCTGACTCGATTTGGCTTGGCAAATCTTCAGTATCCGCCCCGACCTCATCGTACCCTTCGTATTCATACTTCACCGAGTTGCCTTCGCGAACAAAATTCGGGTCCGTGTTAAGCCGGACAAGCGAGGGATTGGGATGCCATACATTCTGCAGTTCTCCGGTGTTCCCATACGAGTCAAAATCCTCTACGATAAGGAGGGGTTTTTCTGCAATCTTAAATGTATGTAAAAAATCCAAGGAAGCAGTGAAGGTTATCGCCCCACTATCTGATGCATCATACTCCCCAATAATAGTATCAAGGGTAACATCTTTAACTATAATAGTTTTGTTAGCCAGCGATGGTATGGTGACAGTAAAAGAATAATCGCCGCTGTGACCTTCGGCAGTCATAGTCAATATTTTACTTGTGCCATCCCAATAGCCGGTAATTTCATTAACTTTATTTTTGCCTGTGTCATTAGACACGATAGTTGGAACAGAAGAATCTTTAGCGCCGTAACTGATATTTAACACAACCGAATCCCCGGAAGCTATGGTCGGCAAAACCATTTCCTTATCGCCATAGGAGTCTCCGAAAGAAACTAAGTCGTAATTGTCAATTGTGACTGATTGAATATTATTCTCGGCTAATAGTGTTATTCCGGTTACATCCACCAAGCTGTTATTAGTTACCGTTATAGTTCCATCACTGTTGTATGTTACTAACACGTCCTTCAATGGCACTAAATAATCTCCCAACTCAACCCTCGGGGGCGACCAGAGCAGACCGGCAGCTTGTTTCCCGGCTATGTATTCCAATTGAGAATCAAAAGTTGGATAAATTTCTATTGTGCCGAAGTGATTATACCAGGCATGATTTTCACAAGTATAATAACCGTAATACTCGTGAGCGATATGAACTCCTCTTTCGCTAATTAAAGTATTAACTCTGTTATTGGTGTAAAACCAATCAGGTGTTTTGTTGGTATTTATAGTTGACCAGAGATAAATCTTTTTATTGTCATAAACATTGTCATCTACCCGATTATTGTAAAAAAGAAATGGCCTAATATCCGCCGTACTACTCGGCTTAAGCATATTAAGAGCATAGTTATCGGTGGTTAAATCTATGTAGGACCAGGCATATTGATAATTATATTGATCAAGAAGGTCTAATATATAGTAGGCACTTCCTTTAATTGCGCCTTGAGAAGCAAGGTCTTCCCAATTGCCTAAGCCGCCGCTCGCGCTATGGTCTATCCAGCATCTTGCGTTATATTGTGAAAGTGTCGCCAAACCCGCCGCAACAACTGCTCGGCTGTCTGTTCCAGGTGTAATGCTATGGCCAACTATTACTACGCCGTCTTGATACATTTGGTCAATTAAGGTCTTAAAATTAGCATCACCCAAATCAGCATAAGACTCTGCTCCTGAAACAAAAACTCCTTTAGTCCAGCCTATACCTCTGCCGGCAATGCCTTTTGTGCCATAATCAGGGTCGGATTCATTCTCGGTACCATAGGCCACGGCTTTAATTCGGGCTAATGTTTCACCATCAGGATGATTAGTAAGAGTTAATGTCGCGTCATAACCATAGGGTTGCCGTGTTTTAACAAGATATTGCAAAGATTCATTTGTATCAATTGCAAAAGTAACTGATGCAGAATATGTGTCATTCGTAAATCTTTGTGTTTCATTTACGTATGTGGTTGCACCGCCGCCATTTTTGATATAGTAAAAGTGAGGATGGTTCTGTCCGTAATCGGAGTAAAAACTTATTTGGCTATTGCTTCCGGAGGTTTGTAACCGCATCGATTCCGTCGTATCGCTGCCCAAAAAAGATAAACCGTTGGCGAATTTAACTACTTTGGGCGTATAAAGATCTGACCAATATGTCTTTGAGGTATTAAGGGGAGTTAATTGCAAGTTTCTGGTCATTACTTGAGCGTTTTGGCTTGGAACAACAAAATCAAATCTTTCTCCGGTGGTGAAAACATCCTGTTTATATTGCAAGGTTACAGTATAACTAATGTAAGGCGAGTGAGTATTTAACTGATATTGATGATTTACTGTCGTGTATGGATTGCTATCATCAGAGGCTGTAATTGTAGTTGTATCTCCATTAACAATTACAGCGTGTTCGATGTTGCTTCCATTAGAAGTGTAGACATAACTTTTTTCAATAATTGAAACATTATCAAAATAAACAGTGGCAATGCTTGAATTGGTCATATAAATCATGAGCTTGAATGATCGAGCAGACATTGGTGGCGTCCAATCAAAAGAAGTATTAGCCCATGAGCCGGTTATAGTAGGAACAATCAAATACTCAGAAGACGAATAACCTGGTCCTGTACCATTCACAGTTTCATAGTAATAAGCATAAACAGCAGCATAATAACCGGGAGTAAAACTACTCACGTAGGAATCAATGCTAATTGTATATTTGGCGTCCTGCGTTATGGTAATAAGAGAAGAAAAAGCGTGTCTGTGGGCGCTGTCTGGAGCGGTGGCATCAAACTTTAATGATTTACTGCCGTCGCTCGCTTGTTCAGTGGAAAGCCGGATATAGGTTTTATCCACAGACCAATTATCGGGTATGTTGTCATGATTATTGTCTATCTCAAAAGAGTTGTTAGGAACCGCTTCCGCAGTGCTGGTTGTTGCCCCATAATTAAGATAGAATTTTGGGGAATTGCTGAGAATGGTTGCTCCCGTGCTTTTATTAATAAAATTTAATGACCCGTCTGTATTAACAACAGCACGATAGTAATCTGTATCTATATCTGTGGCGCCAGCCGTATCATAGATACTCGTGATGAGCATAATTAGCAATAAAATAAAGAATGGCTTTTTCGCAGACATTTGCCCTCTCCTTAAAAAAACGAAACCATTCTTCCACAAGAAAACCACATTTTTTAGCTAAAATGTCAGAAATATAATAGGAGTCTTCCCTTAATACCTCCTACTGTTATTACATAAGTACTTTATTTAGGTACATTTGTCAAGGGAATTATGCCACGCGAGATTACTCCTTTTAGAAACAGACAGTTAGTAAAAACACCTTTCAGAGACTCCAAACCGCCGTTTTGGGGAACATCGGACCAAATAACTCAGCACGTCCTAAAAATAGGAACAAAGGAATCTTTAGGCACATCGGCTTCCTCCACGTGGTCATAAACTAAACATATGCTCTGTCAATGTCTTATGCTATCCAGACCAATTATTATGCAAAAAACGCATAAAAACACAAGTCCTATAAAATCGCCATTTTCGCCATCGCTAACCACCACATAATCCGGCTTAAAATCCAGAACCACCGGCTCAAAACGCCTCATAATCTCCGCCGTCTGCGCCGCATGTGTGCCAGAGCCGACCTCCAGATTGACGTCCGGTCTTGGAATGTTTAAGTCGTCAAAAAACAACTTGCTCATATTTTCATCGTAATGCTGGCCTGTATGAACCAGAAGCGTATGAAAACCTCCATGCGCCTCAAATGCCCGCATAAGTGGCGCAATCTTTATAAAATTAGGTCTGGCCCCGCATACACATATAATCTTTATCATTACCACCGTTCCTTAATCGAATCAGACCGCATTCCGCAAAAAGCCGCCACCCGGTAAAACGCCCCCTACCCTAAAAATGCCAGAATCGTCTCTGCTACGTAATCCATCATCTGGTCGGTCAGTTCCGGATATACTGGAATAGCCATAATCTCATTAGCTGCCTTTTCTGCTTCAGGCAAATCGCCTTGCTTATAGCCCAGATACTCAAAGCATTTCTGAAGATGCATCGGAACCGGGTAATATATCTCGCAGCCAATTTTATTCTTCTGAAGATGTGCCAACAGCTCATCGCGTTTCGGCACACGGATGCAGTACTGATTATAAATGGTTACACAATCAGGACTGATGTAAGGAGTCTTCACGAGTGTCCCTTTAAATTTTTTATCGTAATAGGCTGCGTTGCGCCGTCTGCCCTCGGACCAGTCGTTCAAATGCGGCAGCTTGACCAAAAGCACCGCTGCCTGTATTGGGTCAAGACGGAAATTACCGCCGATGTATTTATGATAATATTTCGGCTTGCTGCCGTGATTGCGCATAACAAACAAACGGTTATAAAGCTGCTCGTCATTGGTAACAATCATACCGCCGTCCCCAATGCCGCCGAGGTTTTTGCTGGGGAAAAAGCTAAAGCAGCCAACGGTCCCGATGCTGCCGGCCTTTTTGCCTTTATAGCTGCTCGTAATAGACTGGGCAGCATCCTCAATCACCGCAAGATTATGTTTCTTGGCAATTTTCATAATAGGGTCCATATTTGCCGTCTGCCCGAATAAATGGACGGGCATAATCGCCCTGGTCTTCTCCGTAACCGCTGAGACGACAAGCTCGGCATCGATATTGAAAGTCCGCGGGTCGATATCTACGAATACCGGCGTTGCACCGGTGCGGACGATGCAGCCGACAGTCGAAAAAAACGTGAACGGCGTAGTAATAACCTCGTCACCGCTGCCAATCTCCAGACTCATCAGGCTGTTCAAAATAGCATCGGTGCCGCTGGAGACTCCTACTGCAAATTTGCAATCGCTTATGGCCGCTATTTTCTTTTCCAGTTCAGCAACTTTCGGACCGCCTATACATATTTGAGTTTCGAGCACCTCCGAAACAGCCGCCAAAACTTCATCTTTAATCGCTGCATACTGTGCCTTCAAATCCAAAAGTGGTACAACCATCACATAATCTCCTGTTAATTAGATTTCTTAAAATCGTCATACGGTATTTTCCCAACCGCTTTTTCCGGCGGCAGAGGCGACTCCTCATCCAAATCCAGACACCTGACCACCCCAGGCTCAACTTCTTTATAACGATAGCTACTCTCCGGACAGACCATAACGCCATCCGAATCCGGCTTTGGCAGACGGATTCCGTGTCGGCTCATCCATCCCATCTGCCTGGCCGGTACGCCCATCATCAGTGCATAATCCGGAACGTCCTTAACCACAACAGCGCCGGCGGCTATAAAGCAATAACGTCCAAGCTCGATTCCACAGACAATAGTCGCATTTGCCCCGACAGTCGCTCCACGACGAAGGATTATCTTTTCATAAAGGCTGTGCCGAACAACCTGCGAGCGTGGGTTCGTGACATTTGTCAGAACACACGACGGCCCAAGAAAGACATCATCTTCAATAATTGTGCCTGTATAAATCGAAACGTTATTTTGAATCTTCACATTACTGCCGATAACAACACCACTGGCGACATTGACGTTCTGGCCGAATATACACCCTTCACCAATCCTGACGTCCTTCATTATGTGTGAAAAATGCCATATTTTTGTTCCCTTGCCAATCTCACAGGGCTCATCGACATAGGCCGATTCGTGAACGAAATAATCCTTTTTCTGGCTCATTAAAAATCCTCCGGATTAACGGGCTCGCCGTTACTCTTTAATGACTTCTGTCCCGCCTCTAATACACGGACAACTCTCAGGCCTTCGATACCATCACTGCGTATCGGCATTCCGTCAAGCATACAATCTATGAAATGCTTACATTCCAGCGCAAGCGGCTCGCCGCTGGGCACCTTTGGAATCACTATGTCGCCGAATCGAAGCGATATTACTTCTGCGTATGATGTAGTTATATCATGCTTTACTGCCGCACCCTTATCATATATTCGTATTTTCTCCGTTGCCTCCATATCGTCAAAGGTTACCATCTTTTCGGAGCCGACAACCGTCATCTTTCTGATTTTGTGAGGGTCGAGCCAGCTGCAGTGGACGTTTGCCACTTTGCCGTCTGCAAACTTAATCGTGGCAAAAACCACATCTTCAATGTTTTTTTGCAGATAACACTGCCCGTGTGCCGCCACCGATACCGGTTCGGAGCCGAGCAAATAGCAGATAACCGAAATATCATGCGGCGCCAGCGACCACCATGCATTCTCATCTTGACGAACAATGCCCAAATTAACCCGCTGCGTATACATATAATACGGCTGACCAAGCTGGCCTTTGTCTATCATTTCCTTAAGGAAATTCACCGCCGGATGGTATTCCAGTAAATGGCCCACCATCAACTTTAGCTTCTTTTCTTTTGCGAGCTCAACCAGCGCCTTTGCGTCATCAGCTTTTAAGGTCAAGGGCTTTTCAACATAAGTATGCTTACCGGCCTCCAAAGACTTCTGTGCAATCTCAAAGTGCGTAGGCACTTCGGTCGCAATCACCACCGCATCAATTTCAGTATCACTCAAAACCTCTTCCAGGTTAGTTGTGGTTACAATAGAAGGAAAATTCTTCTTTTGGACAGCCAGCAGTTTCTTATCGAGGTCGCAGACGTATTTCAAACTGCATCTTTTGGCAGTGGCAAAATTGCGAACCAGGTTCTTACCCCAATATCCGGCGCCAACAACTGCAACATTTAAAATATTCTCACTCATACCTTTATTTCCTTTGAAACTGAAGAAAAAACACGTCGGCAAAGCTTGACTGATTGACAGCTTTACCTATAATAAATACTCATTGTAATAATCTTAATATGGAGGTCAATGTGGCACAGACACAAGCCGACAATCACGATGTCTCGACCGGCCGGATGCCGAAGGAAACCTCGTCTCCCGCCGGTAAAAAACAATCTCGAGCGCTATGGATAATTATTCTGGTTTTCACTATATTCGTAGTAACTGTCTTTTTGACCGAAAACAAGGAGGATCCGACTGATTGGTGGGAAAAAGATTATCACACCGGCATTGAGTTGGCAAAACGACAAAACAAACCTGCTTTGCTTTGCTTTTTTAAACAGGGTACACGCTTTAGTTCAGATATGTGGCAAGACGTTTATAGCAAACCCGACGTCAAAAAATATGTCGAGGCCAATTTTGTTCCAATTCTGATTGACGTCGATAAACAGCCCGAAATTGCCAAACGCTACAACGTCACCTATTATCCTACTCATTATGTTGAATACCCTAACACTAATCAAATATACGGTCCTCACAATGGTGCGCACGGCTTGTTCGAGTTCATCAAAAAACCCCGAAAATTCACCCAGAAAAACAGTTCGCTCCAATGAAAAAATCGATCCTTTTTGCTTTTTCCAAACACTCAACTACCTTTAAGCCCTCTCGCCACTAAACCTTCATGAGCGGTTTTCCCTATACCATTTAATAGTTTCCTTAAGCCCCTTTTCGAAACTGGTTTTGGCCTCGAAACCAAAATATTCTTTGGCTCTTGAAACATCCAAACGTCGCCTCGGTTGACCATCCGGCTTAGAGCTGTCCCAACGAATCTCGCCCTTAAAGCCCGTTATCTTTGCGATTTTTTCCACCAATTCCTTTATTGTTATTTCGAATCCAGCCCCAATATTAACCGGCTCAGCTCCATTGTAATGCTCTGTTGCCAGCAGGATTCCCTCAGCGGCATCAGCCACGTAGATAAATTCCCGCGAGCCCTTGCCGGTACCCCAGCAGTCAATATAGTCGGCACCCAATTCGATTGCATCGACACATTTTTTTATTAGCGCCGGTATCACGTGACTGCTTTTAGGGTCAAAATTGTCGCCCGGGCCGTATAGATTTACCGGCAATAAAAATATCGAATTAAAACCGTATTCGGCCCGGTAAGATTGTGATTGCACCAATAGCATCTTTTTAGCTAATCCGTATGGCGCGTTAGTCTCCTCCGGGTATCCGTTCCAGAGGTCCTCTTCCTTAAACGGCACCGGCGTGAATTTCGGATATGCACAAACCGTACCGATTGCCACAAATTTTTCGATGTTATGAATTCGTCCTTGCTCTATTAGCTGAACCCCCATCATCAGATTCTTGTAGAAAAACTCACCTGGATGCTCACGATTGGCTCCAATGCCGCCAACAACTGCTGCAAGGTGGATAACAATGTCCGGCCTCATATCGTCGTACATCTGAACGATGTCACCCATGTTAACCAGGTCATAGTCTTCGATCTTCGGCACTAAAATACTCTTACAGCCCCGTTTTTGCAGCCCTTCAACAATATACCCACCAAGGAAACCTGCTCCACCGGTAACAACAACTCGTTTGTCTCCGAAAAAGCCGCTCATTATTATTCCTTACCGTGGTCCTTCAAAATCTTTTCATCCTCAGCAAGCTTCATATCAGCATCGGTCATCATTCTCGCAAGCTCTTTAAATGTCACCTTGGGTTCCCACTTTAGAGCCTTCCTGGCTTTACTTGAATCACCTAACAAAAAATCAACTTCGCTCGGCCTGTAATATCGTGGGTCAATCTCAACATACTTCTGCCAGTCCAAATCAAGATAGCCAAATACTTCATCTAAAAACTCTCTCACTGAATGTGTCTGGCCTGTGGCGATAACATAATCATCGGGTTTATCCTGTTGCAGCATCAGCCACATCGTCTCGACATAATCACCTGCAAATCCCCAGTCACGCTTTGCATCCAGATTACCTAAATACAGCTTATCCTGTAATCCCAGTTTGATTCGCGTCGCCGCTCGCGTGATTTTTCTTGTAACAAACGTTTCGCCACGCCTCGGCGATTCGTGATTAAACAAGATTCCGTTACACGCAAACAGGCCGTAAGCCTCTCGATAATTCACCGTTTGCCAAAAGCTGTACACCTTTGCACAACCGTATGGACTCCGCGGATAAAATGGCGTTTTCTCTGTTTGTGGTGCTTCGACAACCTTGCCGTACATCTCGCTGCTGGAGGCCTGATAAAACTTCGCCGACTTATTGCTGGAACGAATCGCCTCAAGCAGCCGAAGCGTCCCAAGTGCGTCTGTATCAACTGTATAAATAGGCGTATCAAAACTTACTCGAACATGACTTTGTGCACCGAGATTATAAACCTCATCGGGATTAACATCATTTAATATCGAATGAAGATTACTGCCGTCGGTCAGGTCTCCATAAATCAGCCGAAGGTCGGGCTGATTGTGAGGGTCTTTATAAAGATGGTCTATTCTGTCTGTGTTAAACGAGGAGCTTCGCCGAACAATGCCCCAAACCTGATATCCTTTTTGCAACAGTAGTTCCGCAAGATATGAGCCGTCCTGTCCTGTAATACCGGTAACCAATGCTTTCTTCATGATATCTCGCCTCTCTAACAATCTTTTGTTATTTTGCCTGTTTAAAATTTTCTATAATCACCCGCAGCGCCTCGTCCAGACTTGTTTTGGGCTCCCAGCCGGTCATCTTTTTTATTCGCTCAAGATTCGGCACACGCCGCATCATATCTTCAATAGGCCTGCCGTAGGCTTTTTCATATGACACAAATTCCTTTTTGCTTTTGCTGTTCGTCATCTCGATGATTTTATCAGCAAGACTTTCGATGGCAATCTCTTCACTTGAGCCGATGTTATACACCTTTCCTGCTGCCTCCTCACAGTTCATCAAGCCTATGACCGCGTCGATAAGGTCTTCCACATAACAAAAGCAGCGCCTTTGCTGGCCTGTGCCATATATCAAAACCGGCTCATTCTTTAATGCTCTTTGAACAAAACGAGGCACCACCATTCCATATTGACCTGTTTGTCTGGGCCCGATTGTGTTAAAGAACCTGCCAATCACCACGTCCAATTTATACTGTTGATAGAAAGCCAAACCCAAAAATTCATCTATCGCCTTACTGCAGGCGTATGACCATCGTGACATTCGTGTGCTGCCAAGCACAATATCGTCATCTTCGTGGAAGGGCACTATTTCGTTTTTTCCGTAAACCTCGCTGCTTGAAGCAATCAGGATTTTTTTGCCGAACTTATTGGCCGTCTCCAGCACCACCTCGGTGCCGCCAATATTGGTTTCTATCGTATGGACCGGCCTATCAGCTATCAATTTTACGCCGACGGCCGCAGCTAAATGAAAGACCACATCGCATTGTTCCGTTAAAGATTCCATCAGTTCAGCATTGCGGATGTCGCCTTCAACAAAATCAAAGCTGGAATGTTTTCTGAAGCCTTCGATATTTTTTAAACTGCTGGTACTGAGATTATCAATAACCGTCACCTTATGCCCGTCTTTTAGTAGCCGCTCTGCCAGATGGGAACCTATAAATCCTGCCCCGCCTGTAATAAGCCCTTTCATATAGGCCTCGATAGTAAATAATCAACTTTTACAGACTCCGTCCCCGTCGGCTGCGCTATAAAAACAAGCACATCCTAAGTATTGTGTCAAACTTTTTTGGGACAGCCTCTTATCGGAAGTCAGAGCACACAAATTTGTTTGCCGGCCTTCTTATAGCATAAGTATCGGCAAATAAAGGAGATAGCTTTAGTCAAGATAGGCCTCCAACAAACTCATACCATCGATTTTGCGATAAAAACTATACGTGGCCCATCGTCCATAAGTTCATAACGCACAGCTATACGCAAAGCCCAAAATATGGCTTTTCCAGGGCCAAACTAATGGTTGAAAACCACGTTTGGGCTAATCGCTGGAACTGCTGCTCTCTCAATACCGAAGAACGCGTTTTTATCGGCCCTTTTCTTAAGCTCCCCTTGCCCAATCACTTATCTCTCGTAAATTCGAAAAAAAGAGGATATTGAGATGATATGACTTCTGTGGCGAATTCTTTTTTTGATTTTTACTCTTTGTTCCACTACCTATAATATGAGCAGCAGGTCTTGTCGGTTTCCCAGATTGTTACGCAATGCAGCACCGCTTCGCCGAATTTACCCACCAGCTTCTCCCACGCAAAAGCTGCAATATTCTCTACGGTCGGAATCGCTTTGGCAAAATACGGCACATCTACGTTCAAATTTTTGTGGTCGACCGGTTTTATAAGCTCATCGTCCACTACTCTTTCAAAATCGCTGATACAAAGATTGTTCTTGCCTGCCGGCCTCTTTATCGTAACCTCAACAACATAATTATGCCCATGACCGGCTGGGTTTGCGCATTTGCCGAAGACCTTCCGATTGCGTTCATCCGAAAAATCGTCGTTCCAAAGCTTATGTGTCGCCGCAAATTCAAATTTCTCACTAAAATAGCTCATCTTGCAATCTTCGCAGTCAATCGCTACCTTTCTGAAAGGATTCAGCGCCAAGCTCAATTCTCTCAACCTTGCCGTTCCGAATTTATCAGCCAATTGTTCCCGCGCCGATTTTAAAAGTTTTGTTATTTCGAAAAACCCAATATGTTTGCCCTGCTGGAAGTCTTTTCTTATCTGCTGGGCAAAGATTGGTACAACGTATTTCTGCACCTTCTTGTCAACATCATTTACATTGATGACAAATCCTGTAGCTGGCTCAACCTCACCAACCAGCATAACAGACAATTCGAAAAATATTGACAGCCCTTCGCCCGCTGGCTTGGATACAAACGAATTAAAACCACTACTGTCCTCGGGCAAAAAAGGATTAATCGAAAACCGCACCAGCCTTGATAGTTTATGCATAAATAACTCGTCCTTCGCAGAAGTCAGAAATCAGATGTCTCTGTCTTCTGTCCTCCATCGTCCATCTTCCGTCGTCCATCTTCTGTCCTCTGTTCACCTGTTACCATTGTGCATCAAACTCATAATCTCACTTCGGCTTTTCGGGTCTCTCTTAAATATCCCACGAATCGCAGAAGTCACCATTACCGAGCCGGGCTTCTTAATCCCTCGAATGGTCATACAGCTATGCGATGCCTCCAGCACCACTGCAGCACCCCGTGGCTTCAGGTTATTCATTATAAAATCAGCTATCTGGCCCGTAAGTCTCTCCTGAGTTTGGAGCCGGCGGGCAAAGCAATCCACAATACGAGCCAGCTTACTGACCCCAAGTATGCCACCGCTCGGCAAATATGCGACATGAGCTGAACCGATGAACGGCATCAGATGATGCTCGCAAATACTGTAAAAAGGTATGTCACGCAGCAAAACTATCTCGTCGTAGTCCTCGGTAAAAACACTGCGGAGATGCTGTTTGGGGTCCTCGTGCATCCCGGCCAACAGCTCGGCATACATATTTGCTACTCGCGCCGGTGTCCCCTTTAGTCCCTCGCGCTTAACGTCTTCACCTACAGCCAAAAGTATTTCTTTGACCGCTTTCTCAATCCTTTCGATATCTACTTTTCGGGCTACGGCAGGGCGCTTCGCCCTGACGAGTGCCTTATTTTTTGAATGCATATTTTTACCTTTTTACTTGGTAATATTCATAAGATAGGTAGTCAGCAGCCGCACGCCGAACCCGCTCGAGCCCTCTGTTGTATATTCTGTGGCCTTGTCGAACATTTCCGTCCCTGCGATATCCAGATGAACCCATTTTGCGTCACCTGCAAACTGCCTCAAAAAGGCCGCCCCTGTGCAGGCTCCGCCCCATTTACTGCCGGTATTTCTCAGGTCGGCTATCTTGCTCTTCATTTCCTCCGCGTACTCATCACCGCTCGGCATAGGCCAGACTTTCTCTCCACTTTCTTCTGCTGCTGTTTGTAATTGTTTCATTAGTCTCTCATCGTTTCCCATCAACCCAGCCATATATTTGCCCAGAGCAACTCTGCAGGCGCCGGTTAACGTCGCTATGTCAATGATAACATCGCAGTTTTGCTTAACAGCATAGGCAAGCCCATCGCAGAGTATCATTCTGCCTTCAGCGTCGGTATTCAACACCTCGACGGTTTTGCCGCTGAACGTGGTGATAATATCGCCGGGCCGATAGCTCGTCCCGCTTGGCATATTCTCTGCCGCTGGAATTATCCCATAAATATTAATCGGCAGTCTTAATTCCGCCGCAGCTTTCATTGTCCCTAAAACGGCGATTCCGCCGGTTTTATCTAACTTCATCTCATCCATTTTGTCTGCCGGCTTAATGCTTATCCCGCCCGAATCGAAAGTTATCGCTTTGCCCACCAGAGCAATCGTAGGCCGACTACTTGCTGCTTTGCCTGGGGGGCTATATTTCAAAACAATAAATCTGGGAGGACTTCCAGACCCGCAACCAACTGCAAGCACTCCTCCCATACCCTTTGCGGCCATTTGCTTTTCATCAAAAACCGTACAGGTCAGTCCTGCTGTAGTTTTTGCTACCCTTTTTGCCTCTGCTGCAAGTTCCGGTGGATTTATTATATTGGCCGGCCGATTCGCCAGCGTCCGCGCATAACTTTGCGCTCTACCGATAATAACTCCGCTCGAAAGGCCTTTGTTTAACTTTGTTATTTTTGCCGAATCAGAATCTATTACTTCAACGCGGAGTGAATTCAATCGTCCATTTTCACTCTCAGTGACAAACTCATCATAGCGATAGCTGCCAAAATATGTCCCTTCAGCTGTAGCTCTGCCCATCGCAGACAAATCAAACATTCCGTTGAATCCTCGATGCAGCGCCAGACTGAGATTTTCTGCTTTTATTTCCACTGACTTCTTTGCCGCATTAGCCGCCGCCTTGCGAACCGTATCAAGTGTTGCCTTTTTTCTCTCGCCTAAGCCGACCAGCAGAACTCTTCTGGCTCCTATGCCATCGTTGCCGTAAACGACGGCACTGGTTCCATTTTTGCCTTTGAAATCGCCCAGTTTAATCACTTGTTCAATGGCACCTCCGAGCTTTTGGTTGAGCTCAGCGTTTAATTTGTCCAGTCCTTTGGCGTCGCAAAACTGCCCTACTGCAAGCAAGTCTGTTTTGCACTTGCTGAAATCAACCTTACGTGTTTTTAGTTCGACATCGATAATTTCTTTCATCTTTGCTAATTCCTGTCCTTTCTCCTTGTTTTTACTTCCGGTTCTCTATTTTTATTTTTAGCTCTATATCTTAAGTAGCTTTCAATGAAGCTGTCAAGGTCTCCATTCAGCACCGCATCCACATTGCCCGTCTGGAGGTTTGTTCGATGGTCCTTAACCATTTGGTAAGGCTGCAGCACGTAGCTTCGTATCTGATTTCCCCAGGCTATTTCACCTTTATCGCTGTACAGTTTTGCAAGTTCGGCATCGCGCTTTTGCTGCCTGAGCATATAGAGTCTTGCCCTGACCATCTTCAGTGCCTGTGCTTTGTTCTTGTGCTGGCTCCTTTCGTTTTGGCATTGCACCACGATGCCGGTCGGCTTATGCGTAATCCTAACCGCAGAGCTTGATTTGTTTACATGCTGTCCTCCCGGGCCGCTGGCACGGTAGACATCAATCTTCAAATCATCCTCGTTTATTTCAATTTCCATATCTTCATCAAATTCCGGAAGGCAGTCAACCGCTGCGAAACTCGTATGTCGCCGGTTTTGCGAATCGAATGGACTTATTCTAACGAGTCGATGCACCCCGGTCTCGCACGACAGCTTGCCGAACGCAAAAGGTCCGCTGACCCGCAGGGTCACTGACCGCACACCAGCCTCTTCGCCGGGGGTGATATCAAGCTCCTCGACCTTGTATTTTTTTGTTTCAAAATACCGCCCGTACATTCTAAGCAGCATATTGGCCCAGTCACAGCTTTCTGTTCCCCCGGCTCCTGCGTGAATGCTGAAAAAGCAATTCTTTGTGTCCTCGGGCCCGCACAACAGCCCCTGCATCTCGATTTGTTCGCATTGCTTTACCAATCCAGCCAAATCATCTTCTAACCGTTCCAGCTCTTCTTTGTCCGACTCGGCCACAGCCATATTGAACAGCTCTGCCAAATCTTTAACCTCGCGGGCAAGCTCCTCCATCGGCTCGATTATTGATTTAAGTGTTTTTAATTGAGAGACCACCGATTGGGCTGAATCTGGATTGTCCCAAAATCCCGTCTTGGCCATTTTCTTTTCTAATTGCGCCAGCTGGGACTTTTTGCTGGACAAGTCAAAGCCAGTCCCGGATTTTCTCAATCCGGGCCAACAGGTCTGATATAGCGGATTTTAATTCCGCAGTTTCCATTATCTTTGGTCTCACATATTTGTCATAACTCGTGCTACGTAGCGAAGCTGCTTCGCAGAGTAGCATTGGCTTTGCACCCTGTTTATATCACATTCCATCAGGATATGCAACCAGATGTTCTTGCCGTTGGGATAGGCTCATTGCGACTCGTCTCGGCGAAGCGCCGAGCCGTAGCCGGACAGGAGTTGACCACCAAGGATGCGGTTTACATCCCTTTTGATATCAGCTTCAGTAACAGGCCAGCCGGCGCCGGCAATGTCAAAATACTTCTCAGCTAAAACCTCGGCAATAATCTTGCGGGAGTGCGACCATTTATAGATTAGCTGGTCGAGTACGCGAGCATCGCTGTGTTGCGGTATTATGGTAAGCCCGAGAGTTTCGATGCGTTCAGCGGTCATTTCGCGGATGATGCTTGGATTATTCAAAAACCACCAGCAGCCAAAGACTATCAGGTTTTTGAACTTGCGTGCGGTAACGCAAAGCTCATGCTGATTTTCACGCGAGAGCATCGTTACGAGAAATCTCACATCCGGCCAATCGCGCGCAAGTTTGGCTACCGGCTCAACATCGGCTTTTCCAACGCCGTCGCCTGCAAACCTCAAGGCCGGGTTTAACATCCTCTTGACCCCAATCATCATTGCAAAGGGCAGGTTATATTCACGCGCAATAGGTAGTACGCATTCTAAAATCATTTTTGCCCTGTCCGAGCCGTCATCTACGCTCAAATCCGGGGGCAACGAAGCCGCGATATATACCGGATTCATTTTTTCAATCCAGGCTTTTAGAAAATCTTCCCCCGCCGCTTTGCTTCGCTTTGCGAAGCAGCGGGGGTCGAGCAGACTATCGATTCGCAGCGCGGCCTTGAACCGACTGTCGGTATTACCCCCGTTGTCCCATACCACCTGCTCTTTGAGTTTCTTTAAGTCCATATTTATTGTCTCCACCGACTGTCCTGTAGTTTCTTATCAAACCGTGTACGTTGATGCTGCTGTTTGGCCGCCTCGGCCGGTCCAGTTTGTGTGGAAGAATTCACCGCGAGGTCTGTCAACGCGTTCATAGGTGTGTGCGCCGAAATAGTCACGCTGGGCCTGCAGGAGATTGGCGGGCAATCGCTCGTGGCGATAGCCGTCATAATAAGCAAGAGCTGAGCTGATAGCTGGCATCGGGATGCCGAGCTTAATCGCAGCGGAAACAACGCGGCGCCACGAAGGCAGCGCTTTTGTAACGGCCCTCTTAAAGAATGGGTCGAGCAAAAGATTGACGAGGTTCGGGTTCTTGTCGAAGGCCTTTTTTATATCGCCGAGGAATACCGAGCGTATGATGCAGCCGCCTCGCCACATAAGTGCGATACCGCCGTTATTTAAATTCCACTTGTATTCCTTTGCCGCTGCACGCATAAGCTGATAGCCCTGAGCGTAACTTACAATCTTGGATGCGTAGAGAGCGTATCGCAGGTCGTTGATGAATTTTTTCTTATCGCCTTTGAATTTGGCCTTCGGGCCTCTGAGAATTTTCGAGGCCTCGACACGCTCTTCCCTTATGGCAGAAAGGCATCTTGCGAAAACAGCTTCACCGACAAGCGTCAAAGGCTGGCCTGAATCGAGGGCGGCAATGACGGTCCACTTTCCTGTGCCTTTCTGGCCGGCAGCATCGAGAATAAGGTCGACAACCTCATTGCCCTGCTTATCCTTGTATGCGAGAATGTCCCTTGTAATCTCGATAAGGTATGATTTTAGCTCACCCTTGTTCCATTCAGTGAAAATTTGGTGCATTTCCCCATTGGTGAGGGCGAGAGCTTCTTTCATCATACTGTAAATTTCGCAAATCATCTGCATATCGCCGTATTCAATGCCGTTGTGGGTCATTTTGACAAAATGTCCTGCTCCGTTTTCTCCGACCCAGTCACAGCATGGGGCGCCGTCGTCTGTTTTGGCACATATCGCTTGGAATATCGGCTTGACGTGTGGCCACGCCGCTGGCGAGCCGCCGGGCATAATTGATGGTCCCCGAAGAGCTCCTTCTTCACCGCCGGAGACGCCTGTGCCAATATAAAGCTTGCCTTTGCCCTCGACGTACTGAGTCCGCCGAATAGTGTCGGGGAAATGACTGTTGCCGCCGTCTATTATGATGTCACCATTTTCAAGATGAGGCAAAAGCAGCTCGATAAAATCATCGACCGCCTGGCCGGCTTTCACCATCAACATAATTTTGCGGGGCGTTTTCAAAGAAGCGACAAGCTCTTCGATTGTTTTACAGCCGATGATGTTTTTGCCCTTTGCCCGTCCGTTTATGAAATCGTCCACCTTTGAAACGGTGCGATTGAAGCAGGCCACTGTAAAGCCTTTGCTTGCCATATTAAGTATGAGGTTTTCACCCATTACCGCCAGGCCTACAAGACCGATATCTGCCCTTGCCATTTCGTAATACCCTTTCTAATTTATTATTGATTAGGAATTGTTGGTATGTATCCGCTGGACAATCTGTGCAGTATTTCTCCTGCGTTATGCACAACTAAAATGCCTTTGTCTTCCTTGTTTTCATAGTTAGCTATATCAATTTGGTTTGGATTCATATAACCAAGGTTCACCTTTCGACAGCGTTCTCTGCTAATGCCCGTGGCTAATACCACCTTGACCCTCGGCTTTTCGACGCCGTCTATGTATGTGCCGATGCCTTTAACATGCGTCGAGTGTGCCATCACGCCTCGTGGGCCACCGGCTGCAGGCCGAAATACCCAATCATCCACGGACAGAAACATTCCCGCTACTTAATCCCCATCGTATCGAAGGCACAGCCGTCTGAGTCGATACCGACGAAGAATTTCTTTTTCGGCTGAAAATCTTTCAATGGTTTTGCTGCATCACTCATTTCATTCTCCTATAAAAAAATCGACGCGAAGCGTCGTCCCCGAGCGATGCCCCCTTGCCTGCCCCAGCATGTCTTAGGCCGGGGGCCAAGAACAGGGGACACATTTTCAACCCGGACCCTGTAATCTACAACTTCTCCTTGTGAAATTCAACACCTAAAATGGAACGGATGAAGCTTGATATGCGGCATATTAAATTCAATTTATGGGACATTCGACCACAAAATCTATGTTTACAGTATTGAAAACGCTCACTCCTTAGTAGAGCTTGGCCTTTGGCCTTATGGTGCCGCCAGTTGGGACAAGGCTCGACGTGTAGTTGCCAAGATTGAATGGCACGCAGGTGAACTGTTCCCGCGGATCGGATTTATCGTGACAAATCTTCGCTGGAAATCCAGCAATGTGGTTAAGTTCTACAACAAACGCGGGACAGCAGAGCAATGGATCAAGGAAGGCAAATACGCGTTAAACTGGACTCGACTTTCCTGTCATGATTTTACTGACAATCAGGTTCGACTTCAGTTATTTGCTTTGTCTTACAATCTCGGCAATTTTCTTAGGCGTTTGGCTTTGCCAAAGAAGATAAGGGACTGGTCGCTTGGGACGCTCCGAGTAAAACTGATAAAGATCGGTGCCAAGGTGATAAAGCACTCATCGCTGAACTACAAAACCCCCTGTGAATATGAGGAATTATGCTTGGCGAAAATTCCCTAACTTTTTACTTGACTTGTTTAGCGGGGAGCAGTACAGGTGTCATCTCCCAGAGCTGGATAATGCTAAGAATTGCTGAAAAACTTGATTTTGTGACACGGAGTACGGTTGAGGTACATCAAATGAAGATGATTGACCGCCAAATTCGTGTTTTAAAGACTACTCTGGCTGAAAAAACTTCGAGATAAAGTTATAAAAATCTTGATTTTTTAAGAGATAAGATAGGTTTGATATTCTATTAGAAATGAAGCTCAGTGGTGTAGCTGAGCAATAATATGCAGGGTTATATGGGAAATCCCAGTTAATAAACCCGAATACATATAAAATTTATTAATTTTATATGAAATTATTAGTGACAAGTAAACAGTTTTAATGGTATAATATCGTCCGATAATGTGAAGGTTAAGTGGAGCAGATACAAGGAACAAAACGTCTTATTAATGGTGCCGTAATTATAGAGTATTTTAGTCGATTACACGCAAAAAAGAGGAGGTATAGGCAAAAAAGAAAGAGTGTAAAACAAAAAAATCGTGTTAGACAGGCGTACATAATATGGTGACGGTCGTCTGGTGCGTTG